>WNFQ01003020.1_pt1 | contig 12242 bp, 8 predicted proteins | sample 5400171 | NCBI WGS metagenome assembly WNFQ01 (sample SAMN13153356, study PRJNA577476) | soil metagenome | isolation source: 20 cm soil under Madrone tree | place: USA:California | collected 2016-06-14
GAGACTGGCTGCTGCGCCTGGCGCGGCTCTCTTCGCGATCCAGTGACTCCTCCAGGTAGCCGCGGTTGTAAAGGCCGGTCAGCGCGTCACGCACAGCCCTGTCGTGCAGGCGGAGGTTTGCCTGGGTCAGCTCCCTTTCGGCCCACAACCGCTTTGTCACTTCCTGTTCCAGGGCGGACCTCGCAACTTCGAGCTGCTCGGTGCGCTCGGCCGCGCGCCGGTCCAGCTCGGCGTTAAGCCGTTCCAGCTCCGCCAGCCGCTGGTGGAGCTTGCCGACTATCGAGAGAACATCCACTTCGGCCGTCTGCGGTAGCGGCGCGGAAAGTGCGGCATCGATGAGCGCGAGCAACGCCTCGGGCTCGGCGGGCTCGACGATGAGCTCCGATACGCCGCAAGCGCGCGCCAGTGCGCGCGCTTCGGCTTCCATGTGGATGTCGGCGAGGACCAGGTCAGGTTTCTCAGCGCGGACCATCGCCAGCGCCTGCTCGCTGTCGGCGGCCTCGAGCACGCGGTGACCGTGATCCCCGAGCAAGGTTACCAACCGGAGATTGGTGCTCGCTTCACCAACGATCACGATGGTGGCCATGACGCGCTCCGATCTTTCGCAGCGGGCATGTCGGGAAATGATGGCCGTCCTTAGTCCGTTCGGGCCCATAAGCGTCATAACCGGATCATGCACGAGCGAATTGGCATTCGCCATGGCAATAGTGCGCGCTCGGCGACGCTAACGGTTAGCGTTTTCTTTTCGATCTGTAGTTCCTCCACTACTCCAAATCGTTGGAGCGCTACCGAAAGATCAAGCTTGCGCGATAGTGAGCCAAAGTGGCATGCACTACTATGCTTTTTGTCCTGCGTGATCATTCCTCCTTAAATTGGATCCATACAAATCTATGAGCAGCACAATACTCGTGGTCGAAGACGAACCCGAAATGCAGCAGCTGATCGCGGTCAACCTGCAACAGGCCGGATACCGCGCGCTGCGTGCCGCCAACGTTCCCGCGGCCGAAACCCTGTTGCGCGAAGTGCGGCCCAACATGGTGCTGCTCGACTGGACGCTTCCCGAAACCCTTGGGGTGACGTTTGCGAGGCGGCTGCGCGGTGATCAGCGCACCGCGGATATCCCGATCATCATGCTGACTGCCCGCGCGCAGGAATCGGACAAGGTCACAGCCCTTGACGCCGGGGTAGACGACTACATCACCAAGCCCTTCTCGCTGCGTGAACTGCTCGCGCGCATCAGGGCCGTGATGCGGCGGTGCGCGCCCCAGCTTGGCGATGACGTCATCGAAATAGCCGGTCTGAAGCTGGAATCGGTCGTGCACCGGGTGAGCTGCGGCGGCCACGATATCGAGCTCGGGGACATCGAGTTCCGCATGCTGCATTTCTTCATGACTCACGCCGAGCGCGTGTACAGCCGCGCTCAACTGCTCGACGAAGTCTGGGGCGACCGGGTCTTCGTCGAGGAGCGCACGGTGGACGTCCACATCCGCAGGTTGCGCCAGGCGCTCGCGCCGACCGGCCACGATCGGCTGATCGAAACGGTGCGCGGAACAGGCTATCGCTTCCGTCGCAACCCGGCCTGAGAGCTGCTTATGGCGGCGCGCTATCAGTCCGTGCAGCGGGAAGAGCCGCGTGCAGGGGATTTTCAGGAAGATCGGCGTATGCAAGCGGGCCTAGGCCACAGCGAAGTGCCGCAGGGCTACGCGGCTGTGGCGCAAGTGCCGGCGCGGGTCGCGTTCCGCAGGGCTGGCCGCATGTCGGTGGGACGCGCCCAGCTGCTCAACGTGCTCGAGATGACGCTCGAGCCGCTGGTCCTGGTGCTGTCGCTGTGGGGCGTGGCGCTGCTCATCGAAGGGCAGCTGCGCGCGCCCCACATGATCCTGGCATTAATCGTTTTTTCGCTCACCTTCCCGAGCGAGGCGCGGCTGCCGCAGCCCGCCCGGCGCGCGATCAGGAACCTCCTGATCGGATGGGTGGCGCTGTCGGGGCTGCTTTTCTTCTTCGGCTACGTCAGCGATCTGCTGGAATATTTCGATCGTCGCACGCTGGTCACGTGGTGGTGGGTGGCGCCTGCGTGCCAGGTCGCCTCGATGCTGCTGCTGCGATGGATCGCTCCGGCGATCCGCGAGCTCGAGGGCGGGCGCAAGCGCGCGGTCCTGGCGGGGATGAACGAGCCGGGTGTCGAACTGGCCAGGCGCCTGAACGCCGATCGCTATTCGAGCATCCACGTGGTCGGCTTCGTCGATGATCGCGCGCGCAACCGCCTCACGGGGATCGATGATTTCTCGGTGCTGGGCAGCATTCAGGAGCTGCCGGAATTCGTCAAGAAAAACCGCATCGAGCTGGTCTATCTGGCGCTGCCGATGGCTTCGCAGCCGCGCATCCTGTCGCTGCTCGAGTCGCTGCGCGACACCACTGCTTCGGTGTATTTCGTCCCCGACATGTTCGTCACCGACCTGATCCAGGGGCGCATAGACTCCGTGAGCGGCATGCCGATCGTCGGGGTCTGCGATACGCCGTTTTCCGGCGTCGACGGCCTGGTCAAGCGCGCGAGCGATATGGTCCTCGCGCTCCTCATCCTCGTATTGATCTCGCCGCTGCTGCTGCTGCTCGCGCTGGCCGTCAAGCTGACTACCCCCGGGCCGGCGATTTTCAGGCAGCGCCGCTACGGCCTCGACGGCGAGGAAATCGTCGTCTACAAGTTCCGCACCATGACCGTCACCGAAGACGGCGACACCATCACGCAGTGCCGCAAGGCCGACGCGCGCGTGACGCCGCTGGGAGCCTTCATGCGCAGGACCTCGCTCGACGAGCTGCCGCAGTTCATCAATGTCCTGCAGGGCCGCATGAGCATCGTCGGACCCCGGCCGCACGCGGTGGCGCACAACGAGATGTACCGCAAGCTGATCAGAGGCTACATGCAGCGGCACAAGGTCAAGCCTGGAGTCACCGGCTGGGCCCAGGTGAACGGCCAGCGCGGGGAGACCGAGTCGCTGGCGCAGATGAAGGCGCGAATCGATTACGACCTCGACTACCTGCGTAACTGGTCGCTGCGCCTGGACCTGTACATCATCGCCAAGACGGTATGGGTGGTACTCAAGGGCGAAAATGCGTATTGACGCGATCTGCTCATCGATGCGCGGCTAGCGATGACCCGAGTCGCGCTCATCGGCTTGGGCAAGATGGGGTTGTCGCATCTGGCGATCATCAGAACTCATCCGGATGCCGACCTGGTGGCGGTCTGCGACCCCACGGCTTACATACTGGATGTACTGACCAAGCACACCGGGCTCAAAGGCTACGCGGACTATCGCACGCTCCTGGACGAGGAGGAGCTCGACGCGATCGTGATCGCCACACCCTCGCGTTTTCACGCCGAGATGGTGCAGGCCGCCCTCGAACGCGACATCCACGTGTATTGCGAAAAGCCGTTTTGCCTGGATGTCGCGGAGGGTCGGCGCTTGACGGAGCTTGCTGAAAGCAAGGGGCTGGTCAGCCAGGTGGGCTACCACTACCGATTTGTCGCGGCATTTCAGGAGATGAACCGCCTGATCGATGCCGGAGTTCTCGGCCGGATCCATCACTTCCGCGCCGAAGCGTACGGCCCGGTCGTCCTCCGTCCGAACGGTTCCACCTGGAGAACCAGCCGGATCGAGGGCGGGGGCTGCCTGTACGACTATGCCTGCCACGCCATCGATCTGGTGCATTACCTGCTGGGTCGCCCGGACACGGTCGGAGGCACGGTCCTCAACCGGGTGCTGTCGCGAGACGTCGAGGACGAGGTGTACTCGACCTTCTTCTATGCCGACGGCAAGACCGGGCAGCTGGCGGCCAACTGGAGCGATGAGAGTTTCCGCAAGATGTCGGTCAAGGTAACGGTCTGGGGAGCCAACGGCAGGATCTGCGCGGACCGGCAGGAAGTCCAGGTCTACCTGCGCGAAATCGCGCATCAGGCGCCGGAGCTCGTTCCCGGGTGGAACGTGCGTTACACGACGGAGCTGACGAGTCCGGTGTGGTTCTATCTGCGCGGCGAAGAGTATTCGGCGCAGATCGACCACTTCATCCGGAGCGTCGAGCAGCGCAATCCGAACACCCTGTGCACCTTCCGCGCCGCCGCCGAAGTCGACCGGGTGGCGGCGATGATGCTGAAGGACGCCCAAAGCAGGAACGCCGGCTCCCTCGGTGCCGCTCGAGACCTCCTGCATTAGGAGTCGGGATGCAACGCATTTTATTCGGGGACAACCAGTTCTTCGGCGTGAATCACATGTCGGAGGACAAAGCCCGCGCCCAGGCGATGCGGTTCCCTACGACCGGGTCCGTCATCGAGGTGCTGGATGCCGCGTACGACGAAGGCATCAAGGTATTCATGTGCACGACGCACGAGCGGATCGGCGATATTTGCGATTACATGCGCGCCAATGCCGAGCGCTACAAGGACTTTCAGTTTTATCCGTGCATGCCCTACGGCGTGAAGTATGCCAACGCAGTCACTGAACACGGTGCTCTCGGCGCCTTGAAGATGTTTCTTCCGCAGGAGGGCGCGCTGAGCGCGATCCTGAGGGGCGGCGTATCGCTCGCGAGGCGCGAGGTCAAAGGCCTCGCCGAACTTCTGATCGATGCCGAGATGAAGATGTTCGAGGGGCTGAGCACGCCCGTCATCTTTCTGCAGAACCTGGTGACCGACCTTCTCCTGGGGCTCGGGTTCAACGAGGCGTTTCGCATCTTCGCGAAGCATGTCAGGGACCGCTACCAGGCCGAGCCGGGATTCATCACCATGAATCTGCCGCGGCTCCTGGACGTGCTGGAGGACCTCGGCATCGAGAACCCGATCGTCTGCGCCAGCATCAACAAGATCGGCTTCCGCATGTGCGGCGGCATCGAGGCCTACGAGAAGGCCATTGCGACGCGCACGTTCCGGCCGATCGCGATGTCGGTGCTGGCGTCCGGGGCGATACCGCCGCGGGAAGCGCTGGAGTACGTGTGCCGGCAGAGCGGGATACGTTCCATCGTGTTCGGCGCCTCCAGCCGGGCGAACATCCGCCAGACCAAGCACCTGATTCGGGAGCTCAGCGCGCTGCAGCCCGCACCGCTGCGGGTAGCGCAGGGATGAAGACCATAGCGATCGTCGCGGGCGCCAGGCCGAATTTCATGAAAATTGCGCCCATCGCGCGCGCGCTGCGCGGCTCGGGCAATGGCCTGGCGTTCAGCATCGTTCACACCGGCCAGCATTACGACCACGAGATGAACGGGGTGTTCTTCGAGGAGCTTGGAATTCCGCCGCCGGATATCTGCTTCGAATCCGGCGGCGGGTCGCACGCTCAACAGACCGCGAAGATCATGCTCGCGTTCGAGCAGTACTGCCTGAGCGGGCGCGCCGACCTGGTGCTCGTCGTCGGGGACGTCAACTCCACCCTCGCCTGCTCGATCGTTGCCAAGAAGCAGCGCATTCCCGTTGCCCATGTCGAGGCCGGGCTGCGCAGCGGCGACATGGCCATGCCGGAGGAAATCAACCGCATCGTGACCGATTCGATCGCCGACCTGCTGTTCGTCACCGAGCCGAGCGGCGTGAACAACCTGCTGCGCGAGGGGAAGGCGCGCGAGCGGGTGTTCCACGTCGGCCAGGTGATGGTCGACAACCTCATTTATCAGCGCGACAAGCTCGCCGACGCGGATACGTCGCGCCTGTCTTCCTCGGCTTTGAAAGCGCGCTACTCGCGCTACGGGGTGGTGACGCTGCACCGGCCTTCCAACGTAGACGACCCCGCGACGTTCTCCCGGGTGGCCCAGGCATTTCGTGAAATCTCGCAGGAGCTGCCCCTCATCTTCCCCGTGCATCCGCGCACCCGCGCGAATCTGGAGCGCTTCGAGATCGACCTTGGCCCGGAGGTCGTCCTGACGGCTCCGCTCTCCTACATGGAATTTCTGAATCTCTGGAAAGACGCGGCGGTGGCGCTCACCGACAGCGGCGGCCTGCAGGAGGAGACCACCGCCCTCGGCGTGCCGTGCATCACCGTGCGCGAGAATACCGAGCGGCCGATCACCGTCGACGAGGGCACGAACGAGGTGGTGGGCACGGACCCTGCCAGGATCAAGCAAGCGGCGGCGAAAGTGCTGCGCGGCGAGGGCAAGCAGGGGCGCCGGCCGCAGCTGTGGGATGGGCGGGCAGCGGAACGCATCGTAGAAGTCCTGCGGCGAGAACTGGGGTCTCACTAACCTGCCGGAGCACAACCTTGGATCGTTTGCCAAAGCAAGCTTCACTGATGGGTGCAACAGGCGCGTCCGCGGCCTCGCTCATCGAACGCTTCAGCAACCGCACGGCACTGGTCGGCGTGATCGGCCTTGGTTACGTGGGGCTTCCGCTTGCGCTGCGCTTTTCCGAGGCCGGGTTTCGCGTGATCGGCTTCGACATCGACAGGGCCAAGGCCGAAGCCATTGCTTCTGGCAGGAGCTATTTCCTGCACATCCCGCATGCCGCGGTCGCGACCGCCCGGGAACGCGGCTTCGATGCCACCGCGGATTTCTCGCGTGCCGCGAGCGCCGATGCCCTGATCATCTGCGTGCCCACCCCGCTTACGCCGTCCCGAGAGCCCGATCTCAGTTTCGTCGTCAACACCATCGAGTCCATCGTGCCGCATCTGCGGGCGGGGCAGCTGATCTCGCTCGAAAGCACTACCTACCCCGGCACCACGGAGGAAGAACTAAGGCCGCGAATCGAGAAGCGCGGTTTCAAGGTGGGCGAGGATATCTTCCTGTGCTTTTCGCCGGAGCGCGAGGACCCCGGCAACCCGCATTTCACGACGCGCAACATTCCCAAGGTCTGCGGCGGATCCACCCCCGCCTGCCTCGAGGTCGGCATGGCGCTGTACGGCCAGGCGGTGGACCGCGTCGTGCCGGTGAGCTCCACGCGGGCGGCGGAGATGACCAAGCTCCTGGAGAACATCCACCGCTCGGTTAACATCGGCCTGGTCAACGAAATGAAAATCATCGCCGACCGCATGGACATCGACATCCTCGAGGTGATTCGCGCGGCCGCGACCAAGCCGTTCGGCTTCGTGCCTTATTACCCCGGACCGGGACTCGGCGGCCACTGCATACCGATCGATCCCTTCTACCTGACGTGGAAAGCGCGCCAGTACGGCCTGCACACGCGCTTCATCGAGCTGGCGGGGGAGATCAACAGCGCGATGCCCCACTGGGTGGTCGGCAAGGTCATCGACGCGCTCAACGTGCAGCTGAAATCGGTCAACGGAAGCCGCATCCTGGTGCTGGGGATCGCGTACAAGAAGAATGTCGACGACATGCGCGAATCGCCCTCGGTGGAGCTGATCTCGCTGCTCATGGCGCGGGGTGCCCAGGTCGATTACGCCGACCCGCACGTGCCGGTGTTTCCCAGGATGCGCAACTACAAGCTCGACCTGAAGAGCGTGCCCGTCACCGCGGACAGCTTGGGCCGTTACGACCTCGTGCTGATTGCCACCAACCACGACGCGTTCGACTACGACATGATTCGCGAGCACGCCCGGCTGGTGGTTGACACGCGCGGCGTTTACCGGGAATCAGCGCCGAACATCGTTAGGGCCTGAATGACAATGATTGAGATGTCGCCACAGCCGGCCCGAGGTCGCAAGCTGGCGTTCACGGCGATCATGCTGTCGCTCATGATCGCGGCGACACTGGCTTTTCTCGAGCTCGCGGTCCGCTTCGTTTTTCCGCAGCCCGAGCTTTATCCGCGCTTCCGTTACTCGGAGCGCTACGGGCATCTGCTGCCCGCGTCCGCGACCATCGTCAACGAGCTGCCGGGCGCCTGGCGCTTCGTCTACCACACCAACGAATACGGCTATCGGATCTCGATGCCGGACCTCTCCAACCGCTACGCCCTGCCGAACGTCGTCGTTCTTGGCGATTCCTTCACCTTCGGCGCCGGGGTCAACGATGGCGAAGAGTATTCCGCCGTGCTTGCGAAGCAGCTCGCCGCCAAGGCGAGCATCGTCAATCTCGGCGTCGGGGGCTTCGGCCTGACCCAGGAGATCCGCACGTTCTACGAATTCGGGCTCCTGTTCCAGCCGGCGGTCGTGGTGCTGCAATTTTGCTCGAACGATCCCGACGACAATTTCTACGCAAAGGTGACGACGGTCGAGGACGGTCGCCTGCGTTTCCGTCGGGACCAGTCGATGGGCAGCGCATTGAGCGGCCTGAAGGACTGGCTCGGCGGCTCGATCTTCCAGCGCAGTGCCGCCTACAACCTGGTCAGAAATCGAGCCTACAAATACTGGGAAGCGCGCGTCGTCGAGCGCGAGTCGGCCGGCGACAGGCAGCGCAAGGAGGCGTTTTACAACGAATTGCTGAGCGCCTTCGCCGCAGACCTCCGCCGCCGCGGAATCGGGCTGCTGCTGTTCGACGTGCCCGGGCAGCTCGCGAGCTGGCCGGGGATCGAGAGCCACGCCGACGCGCTCGAGCGCGGCGGCCTGCTGCGCTATCTGCGCACGGAGCATTGGTTTGACGGCGTCTCGGACTACGGCTCGCCCGAAGGCCATTGGGGGGTAAAGGGCAACCGCGTCGTGGCTGAGCAACTAGTGGAGCCGCTGCGCGCGGCGCTGCCAGTACTGACCGCGGCGCAAACGACACCATGAACGCGCCCGCACTTCGTTTGCCACTGCGACCAGACGTACGTCCGGATTCTGCGCAGGCTGCCCTCGCCAGCCTGACCCTCGAGGACGGGACGGAGATGTACGGCCGCGGAATCGGGACCGCCAAGGCGGTGCGGGGCGAGGTGGTTTTCAACACCGCGATGGCCGGGTACGTGGAAGCGCTCACCGACCCGTCCTATTGCGGCCAGATCCTGGTCCTCACCTACCCGCTGGCCGGCAATTACGGGGTGCCGGCGCCGCGCAGGCCCGAAAGCCTAGACGGGCCCTACGAGTCAGGACGCATCCAGGTGCAGGGCCTGGTGGTCCAGAATTACGTCGAGGCGTACAGCCATCACGCGGCGTGCCGCTCGCTGCATGAATGGCTCTCGACCGAGGGCGTTCCGGGATTGACGGGCGTGGACACCCGAAGCCTCACCAGGCGACTTCGGGAGCACGGCACCATGAAGGGATGGCTCTTGCCGTCATCCATGGGGAAGAACGATGCCAGTGCAGTGGACATGCGCGAACAGGTGTTCCGCATCGTTGCGCCGCGCGAACCCGTCCGCTATGGGGACGCAGGTCCCACGATTCTTCTGGTGGACGCCGGCGCCAAGGACAACCTCGTGCGCTCGCTTCTGGGCCGTGGCGCCTCGGTATTGCGCGCCCCGTGGCATGCGGATCTCGCGGCACTGGCCGGCCAGTCGGACGGCATCCTGATCGGCAACGGTCCTGGCGATCCGAAGGACCTGGCGCCGCTCATCGGCCAGGTCCGCTCGCTGCTGGCGAGCTACCGCAAGCCGATCTTCGGGGTGTGCCTCGGCAACCAGATCCTGGCGCTGGCGGCCGGGGCCGACACGTACAAGCTCCCCTATGGGCACCGGGGTGTCAATCAACCGGTGCAGGATCTCCTGACTCGGCGCTGCTACGTGACCAGCCAGAATCACGGCTATGCAGTGCGCGATCAGTCCCTGCCCAAGGACTGGGAACCCTGGTTCGTGAACATCAACGACGGCAGCAACGAAGGCATCCGCTCGCGGCATCGCCCACACTTCAGCGTCCAGTTCCACCCGGAGGCGAGCCCTGGGCCGCAGGACACTGGCTTTCTGTTCGACGATTTCCTCGGCCGGGTCGCGGCCATGGCGCAGCGCTGACCATGTACGGCGTCTATCTGCCGAAAAAGCCGCGCCGGGTGATGGTGCTCGGCTCGGGCGCGCTGCAGATCGGACAGGCCGGCGAGTTTGACTATTCCGGTTCCCAGGCGATCAAGGCGCTGCGCGAGGAAGGCATCGCTACCGTTCTGGTCAACCCGAACATCGCGACCATCCAGACGAGCCGGGAGCTTGCCGAGCGCATCTATCTCACCGCCGTCACCCCGGAGCTGGTCGAGAAAATCATCGCCAAGGAAGGGGTGGACGCCATCGCGCTCGGGTTTGGCGGCCAGACGGCGTTGAACTGCGGTCTCGCGCTGCACGATGCTGGCGTGCTTGCGAAGCATGGCATCGAGGTGCTCGGCACGCCGATCCAGGCCATACGCGACACGGAGGATCGGCGCCTGTTCGTCGAGCGCCTGGCCGAGATCGGCGTCAATACCGCGCGCAGCCGTGCCTGCGATACGCCCGACACAGCGCGGCGCGCGATCCGCGAGATCGGCCTGCCGGTCATGCTGCGCGGCGGCTACGCGCTCGGCGGGAAGGGCAGCGGCATCGTGCGGCTCGAGGCGCAGATCGAAGCGGCCCTGCGGCGCGCTTTCGCCGGCGGCGTCACCCAGGTATTGGTCGAGCAATGTCTCGAGGGATGGAAGGAGATCGAGTACGAGGTGGTGCGCGACGCCCGCGACAACTGCGTCACGGTATGCAACATGGAGAACGTCGATCCCATGGGCATCCACACCGGCGATTCGATCGTGGTGGCGCCGTCGCAGACGCTCGATGACGCCGAGTATCAGCTGCTGCGCTCGGTTGCCATCCGCACCGTGCGGCATCTCGGCATCGTCGGCGAGTGCAACATCCAGTTCGCGCTCGATCCGAAGAGCACCGACTATCGCGTCATCGAAGTCAACGCCAGGCTGTCGCGCTCGAGCGCGCTCGCCAGCAAGGCGACCGGCTATCCGCTCGCCTACGTCGCCGCCAAGCTCGCGCTCGGCTATGCGCTCACCGAGATCCCCAACGGCATTACGCGCCGCACCACCTCGTTCTTCGAGCCCGCGCTGGACTACCTGGTGTGCAAGTTTCCGCGCTGGGATCTCGCCAAGTTCCGGGGCGCGTCGACGCGACTCGGCAGCGAGATGAAAAGCGTCGGCGAGGTGATGGCGATCGGCCGCAGTTTTGCGGAAGTCATTCAGAAGGCGGTGCGCATGCTCGATATCGGCGTGCGCGGCCTCGACCCGGACGCGTTCCGCTTCGACGACCTGCGCGAGCAGCTGCGCGACGCCACGCCCCTGCGGATTTTCGCCGTGGCGCGGGCGATACGCGACGGCGTCGGCATCGACGAGATTCACGAGCTGACCCGGATCGACCGCTGGTTCCTGCATGCCATCGAGCCGATCGTCGAGATGGATAGCCGCCTCGCGCGCTCGACGTTTCCTCTCCCCGCCGAGGTGCTGCGCGACGCCAAGCGTCTCGGATTCTCCGACCAGGCTGTCGCAGCGCTCACCGGCGCGGACGCGCAGAGCGTTCGCGCCGCGCGCAAGGCGCACGGCATCGAACCGCGCTTCGCGCAAATCGATACCATGGCCGGGGAGTTTCCCGCCGACACGAACTATCTGTACGCGACCTACCATGCCGACGCTTGCGATGCGGCCCCGTCGCAGCGCAAGAAGGTCCTGATGCTCGGGTCGGGCACCTACCGCATCGGCTCTAGCGTGGAGTTCGACTGGTGCGCGGTCAACGCTGTCCAGGCGGCGGCGGCCCTGGGCTACGAAACGATCATGCTGAACCACAATCCGGAGACGGTCAGCACCGACTACGACATCTGCGACCGGCTGTACTTCGACGAGATCAGCTTCGAGACGGTGCTCGACCTGTACGAGCACGAGCGTCCCGACGGCGTGGTGGTGAGCATGGGCGGCCAGGTCGCGAACAATCTCGCGCTGCGGCTGGCAAGGGCCGGCGTGAAGCTCCTCGGCACTCGCGCGGAGTCGATCGATGCCGCCGAGGACCGCGCGAAATTCAGCTCGCTGCTCGACGAGCTTGGGATCGATCAGCCGCAGTGGGCGCATGTGACCGATGCAGCCGAGGCGGACCGGATCGTGGAGCGGCTCGGCGGCTATCCAGTGCTGGTGCGCCCAAGCTACGTTCTGAGCGGGGCGGCAATGGCGGTTGCGCATGAAGCGAACGAGCTGCGCCGCATCCTGGCGCGGGCCTCGGTGATTTCGCCCGAGCACCCTGTCGTCTTCTCCCGGTTCGAGGCGCACGCGCGTGAAATCGAGATCGACGCGGTGGCCGACCGGGGAGAGCTCGTGCTCTGGGCCATCTGCGAGCACATCGAGGACGCCGGTGTGCACAGCGGGGACGCCACCCTGGTGCTGCCGCCCCAGACCGTCTATATCGCGACGATACGGCGCATCAGGCACATCGCGGCGATGCTGGCGCGCTCGCTCGCGATTACCGGGCCGTT
>WNFQ01003021.1_pt1 | contig 12241 bp, 11 predicted proteins | sample 5400171 | NCBI WGS metagenome assembly WNFQ01 (sample SAMN13153356, study PRJNA577476) | soil metagenome | isolation source: 20 cm soil under Madrone tree | place: USA:California | collected 2016-06-14
TGAGCGCCCGACCTCAAGCCTCTCCTGTTCCTGTCGAAAACCCGGCCTTTGCACGAGGAAGCAGCGAACTCGGCCTTGCTTGATCGTAATGATTTGCCGCCTATTCTACCGGCCTCACCCGCAATATCCGACAGGCCATGACAAATTATCGAGTAGTGCGGTTCCCCAATCGCGGCCGCGGCATCGAAGCCACCTGCGATATTCCCCAAGGCGCGATCGTCGTTGCCTCGCCCTGTGTGGCCATATCAAAGGGCGAGCTCCACGCCTCCTTGGCGCTCTATGCCTTTCGCTATGGCGATCAGGCTGCGCTTGCCCTCGGGGACGCCTCGCTGCTGAACCACTCTCGATCACCAAATTGCGATTATCATGCGGACCAGGTGAACAAGACGATCGTCGTCACGACCAGCCGGTTTGTTCGGCGCGGCGAGGAGTTGACCATCGATTACGGGTGGGAGGGGCCGGACTTCGTTAGTATTACCGGGCGCTCGACGGCGCTGGAGCCGGATTCGGAAAGCCACCGCTGTTGGCTGCTGGCAGAGTCCTACCGCGAAGCGGATCGGCTGAAGGAGGCGGCGCAGGCCTATGCCATGCGCGCCGCGATGAGTGCGGACGAGGAAGCATGGTATGCCCGCGTGCAAGAGGCACGGTGCCTGCGCATGATGGGGGATGAGGGCGGTTTTGTGCGCCAGGCCCTGGGCGCCTTCGATCAGCACCCGCAACGGGCTGAACCGCTTTACGATCTGGCACGCTTCTGCCGCGAGCACGGCATGAACACAGCCAGTATTCTCTTCTCCGAGGCTGGGCTGGGAGTCCCGAGGCCGGACGAGGACGCCCGCTTCGTCGAGGATTTCGTCTATACTGCGGGGCTCAAAGAAGAGTTCGCGCTCGCCGCTTACTACACGTCCGATCCGGAGCGCCAAGCGCGCGGACGACGGGTGTGCAACTGGCTCGCCTTGGCGCGCGTGGTGCCCTCGGACTCGCGCAGTCGGGCGCGCTCGAACCTGCATTTCTACGCCGAGCCTGCCGGCACGATAATGCCGTCCCTTACCGCGTGTCCGGTCGGCTTTGCCGCACCCGAGGGTTATCGGCTAGCCAGCCCTTCGGTCGCGCTCCATGGCGGGCGGATCGTCTTGTTGCAACCAGCTGTAGAACTTCGCCACCCGGCGCGGACGCGGCACTTTCTGCTGCAATTTTCGGAAAAGCTGGCGGTCCAATCCTCGGCGGAAGTCCTGGTGCCGCCCGAGACGCCGGAGGCGGGCTTCCAGGATCCGCGGCTCTTCGCCTGGCGCGACGGGCTCTGGTGCTGCGCCCGAGTGGTCAGGCCGGCAGCGGAAGGAGAGTGCGAGCAGTTGCTGGCGTGCCTGGACGGCCGCGGTCCAGGTCCGATCCGGCTGACCCATTGGCGTGTGCTACGTGCCCAAGGCCGGCATCAGCAGCACTGGATGCCCCTGGTGAAGCCTGCCCCGGGGGAGGCCGGGGCAGAGGGGCTGCAGTTCATCACCGGATGCGACCCGACCCGGGTGGTCGACGACGAGGCGCGCCCGATCCTCGAGACCACCCCGGCCATCGCGGCGGAGCAATTCGAGGGTTGCACGCCAGCGATCCACTTCGATGCCTGCCCTCGGCAGGGAACAGGTGGCGGCTGGCTTGCCTTGATCCACGAAACAGAATTGCGCGAAGGCGAGCAATATGATCGGCATCGTTGGGCGTGGTTCGACGAGGCCAGCGTATTGCGCGGGGTGAGCCCTCCGTTTTTCTTCGGCCGCGAGGGGATCGAGCGGGCCGCCGGGCTGACCCCTCATCTTGACGGCAAGCATCTGCTGATTTCTTACGGTGTTGGCGATGGCGAAGCCTGGCTCGCAACGGTAGATGCCGACGACGTCCGCCAGGTATTGGAGGATGCCGAGCACCTCTCCGGGGGTTAGGCTGATGAGGCCCTGGCCGCGCTGAACCAGGTTTGGTACGTCTTGCATTGGGTGGGTACGTAAAGGCGGTGCGAGGCGGGGTGGTTTGACTTTTTCGATGCCGCTTGGCTAATGTTCGGTTAGAGATATTTTCATGACAATGTAATGACAGGCGCGGCGCAAAACATGCTCTTCGGTACTGTGAAGACTGACGGGATGGGTTCCGGTGGAAGCGACGCAGGTCCAACCGATCAGCAATCCTTAAGTTAACGAGAAACAGTTAATATCGGCCGGTTAAGGACGAAACGGACTGCGGAGGATAATTGTCGCTTTACTTTTTGATCGCATACCCTTATAGCAACTGCTCGACGGAGGGTATGGATCATGGCTGACGACAAGCTGGAGCAGCATGACCCCGGACACTCGGGTCAACCTCCCCATGACGACGGAACAGACGAAACCCGCCGGGCGGCCGGCCGTCGCCGAATTATTATGACAAGCCTGCTCACCCCGCCGGCGGTGATGACTCTGCGAGCGCGCTCGGCGGCCGCGCAGAGCGCTCACCCTTCGATGGACCCGAAATACAAGGCGGCATCAGTACATCCCAAAACTACCACGGGCATGTAATTAAAGCACTGAACGCGGGCTCGGCGGCCGGCTAAGAGCAACACTCCTTCGATGAAAACCTGATGAGATACAGGGTCTGAGGATGGGCGATGGCGTTTGCGCGGTGCGCAGGGCGCCTGGCGAGGAGCGCATACGTTGGGCGGTGCCGAGCACGAACCTGCTTGCTTGGCGGATCTGGGACGATGATTTCCTGGTGTACAACACTGCTTCCGGGCAGACGCATCATCTTAACCTTTTGGCCGGAGAAGCGTTACGAAGCCTCGAGGTTGAGCCGGCGCAGACGCGTGAGCTGGTGCGCCGCTTGGCACACGAGTTTGAGATCGCGGAGGACAGCCCACCATTGCAGATGATCGACCGCCTGATCCACGAGCTCGACGAGCTGGGCCTGATCGCGCCATCGACCGCGTGAAAATCGGCGATCTGACGCCGGAAGAGCTGCACCAGCGCTTCAGCGGCCCTGGCGTACGCGTCAGGATTGGTCCCTTTCTCATCCATCTATACTCCGCGATCCGCGAGTTCGTCGCAGATTTCCGCTTCGCCTATGCGGACTTTCCGATCTGCGAGGCGCACGAGGTGAGCGATTTTCGCGTCCGCGTGGCACCGGCTGGCGGCTGGCGGCTGTGGCGGGAGAAACAGGCCGCGTTCTGGGTCGACGGCGCCCTCCCGTTCGCGGTGTTCCCCCGGCGGATTGCCATGCCGTTTGCCGAGTGGGGCCTCAACTGGTGCATCTGCGGCTACGCCCATCAATTCCTGATATTCCACTCCGCCGTGGTCGAGAAGGCTGGGCGTGCCGTCATCCTGGCAGGGCCGCCGGGCTCGGGGAAGAGCACGCTCTGCGCCGCGCTGCTGGCACGCGGCTGGCGATTGCTGTCGGACGAGTTCGCCCTGCTCGATCCGGCAAGCGGCTGCCTCCTGCCGATCCCGAGGCCGGTGGCACTCAAGGGTGCATCCATCAGATTGATCGAGGAATTGCTGCCGCATCTCCGGATCGGTCGTGTCTTCCCCCACACCGATAAGGGCACGCTCGCGCATCTGCGCCCGCCCACCGATGCGGTCGAGCGTCAGGCGGAGCCGGCGCTGCCGGCCTGGGTGGTGTTTCCGACACATGCCGAGAGCGCTCGCACGGAGCTGGCGCCGCTTCGCAAAGCCACTGCGTTTCTGCGCCTTGAGACTAATTGCTTCAACTACGCGACGCTCGGCCGTACGGCGTTCGAGGCTATGGGCCGGCTGATCGAGGCGGCGGAGTGCTACGAGCTCCCGTTCGAGCACCTCGCGACGGCAGCGGGCCTTGTCAACGGGCTTGCAGAGTTGCAGCCGGCACTGGGTTGCCCACTCAATGTCGCCTGACAATCTGCTGCTGCGTGCCTTCGCCGATCCGGGCTTGGTCGCCGGGCTTGGCGCCGAGCGTTTGGAATTGGTGCTGTCGCAGGCGCGCCTGGCGGGACTCAGCGCGCGGCTCTCCTATCGGATGGAGGATGCCGGGGCAATCGCCGCGCTGCCCGACCGCGTCAATACGCAGTTCGCCGCCGCCCGGATTGCCGCCGAGAGTGGCCGGCGGGCGCTCGAGTGGGAGGTCAACCGGCTGCACCGCACGCTGACCGGGGCCGGCTACCCGATGATGCTGCTCAAGGGCGCCGCCTATGCCATGGCTGGGCTGCCGCTGGCGCGCGGCCGCACCAGCGGCGACATCGACATTATGGTGCCCGGCGACCGGCTCGACAGCGTCGAGAAACATTTGCTGTCACATGGCTGGGAGTGGGTCGAGCTCGAACCCTACGACGATCGCTATTACCGCAGATGGAGCCACGAACTGCCGCCGCTGCGCCACCGCGAGCGCGCCAGCACACTCGACGTTCATCACACGATTCTGCCGCCGCGATCGCGGTTGCGTCCGGACCCCTCGGCATTCTGGCGCTCGGCGGTAGCACTACGAGACGGTTCGCTGGCGCTCTGCCCGACCCACATGGCGCTGCACGTGGCAGTCCATCTCTTCCAGGACGGCGAGATCGCCGGCGCGCTCGGCGATCTCATCGATTTCGACGAGCTGTGTCGGCATTTTGGCCAAAACCCGAGGTATTGGCAGGAACTCGTTCCCGTAGCGATCGAACTCGGCCTCGTACGCCCCCTCTACTACGCCTTGCGCTACGCGTCGCTGTTGCTCGGGACGCCGGTGCCCGAGGCGGTCATGGTCGATGCGGCGAGGGCCGGCGAGCCACCCGCACCCGTGCGCGCAGCCATGGATCCGATGGTGGGCAGCGCGCTCGTCCCGGACCTACCCGATTTCAGTTCGCCGTGGCGGCGGGTAGCGTGCTTGTGTCTCTACATTCGCTCCCACTGGCTGCGTATGCCGCCGGTGCCGCTGGCGCTCCACCTGATGCGCAAGGCATGGCTGCGGAGCTTCGCCGCCGCCCCGTGAGGACTACAGCACCGTCCCGCGCAACACGAGACCGCCTGGGTACGTGCGCGCTGATCACGGGGGCCGACCCGGTCCACTCCCAACCTTGAAGCGCTAGAGCAGTTTCCCACCAAATTGGATCGCGGCATCACTCGGTCATTGCGAGCGAAGCGAAGCAATCTCGGCCGACGGAGCCTCGTCCGCACGGGATTGCTTCGTCGCGCGATGCGCTCCTCGCAATGACACCATCTTTCTTCCCAGAAGCGACGCAAATCGCGCCAACGAGATCGGAAACCGTTTTTAGTGCTCGGACCCAAACACAAGCTACGCCTTCTCGTTCGTGGCCGGACTAGACACACGGCTGTTCGGTTCAGTGGTCCTAAGCATCAAACCTGCCCAAATCCGTCGCCTGCTGCCCCTCACCCTCCCGCTCCGCGGGTCCCTCCCTCTCCCCGCTCGCGGGGAGAGGGCTGGGGTGAGGGGCAATTTCTGCGCGCGAAGCCTGTCATGGCTTACTTTGGATAGATCGCCAAGTGCCTCAGACAATCGCGCCTCGGGAACCGGACAGCCGTGTCACAAGGCCGGGCAAGGACGATAATGGGTTACTAGCCGCAAGGGGAAGCCCTGCCGGATCCAGATGCGGCCTCATTCGTGAAAGCTCACGCCTCGGCCATCATCGCTCGCACGCGCTCGACGAGGCCTGGGTCGCGCAGGACGCTGCGCGGTTTGAGCAGGTGGCCCACCTCGGTCGTCAGTTTGTGGACAACGGGATCCGCTGCCGCCAGCCGATTGAAGGCGCGGCGGAATTTCAGCATGCGGTCTAAATCCGGCGGGCGTTGTCCTTTGGTCTCGGGAAAAGCGAAATCCGGAACCGCCGCCGACGCCCACGGGGGTCTCGATCACCCCGCACGCTTCGGTGAAGAAGGCCCGAGCCGAGCGAGCGGATCGCCTTCCCTCCTCCCGAGCACCCGGCGGAGCAGTAGCGCCTCCTGGGCGGCCACGCTCATGCCTTGACCGTATACGGGGTTGAAGCGGCAGATCGCGTCGCTGAATGGAAGCAGCCCGCGCGCCTTTCGCTGCATGAGGAGGACAAGTTACGGCAGAAAGACTTCTTCGAGGTTGTGGATCGTGACCTCATAGGGGCGACAGCGTCCCTCTCCGGCAATCAGCTCGCCGGGTGAGGCCCGCAACGATTTGTCGTCGAGTGGGATGTACACCGTGGCGCAGATCTGATCGGCGAGGAGCGCGTTGACGCCGGGCTCGTAATTATTGAACTCGGCGAATTCGGGCGGAATGTTCCCGGTGGGCTTAAGCGCGCTGGTGCCGAAATCATCCTTGACCGGAATGTAGGGGGTGCATCCCCCGCAGAGATTTGCCCCGAGGACGGAAAGAAGCCCGAGGGCGTACAGGTGTCGCATGCCGAAATCCGCCGCTGGTTGGCGGGGGCAGTGTGCCGGGCGACGACGGCGAGCGCAACCCTTCGGCGACGCTGGCCAAGCCGGATCAGCGGCCGCGGGCGAGTGCCGCGAGCAGGACGGCGACGATCGCGACCGCCACGCCGAGGGCAATTGCTCCCCCGCCATTCTCGGCCACCCAACCGCAGCCGATCAGCAACAAGTCCGCGACGATGACACGCTTGACCACTGTCCCGTGGTCGAGCCCGTCGCGTACCGCTTGCTGATAAAAATGCTGGCGGTGCGCCTGCCAGACCCGCTCACCGCGCAGCAGCCGCCGGAGAAGGGTAATCGTCGCGTCGGCAATGAAATAGAGCGGCAGGATCAGGGCGATCTTCCAATAGCCTCGGGCGGCCAAGCCGAGCAGCAGAAAACCCGACAGATAGCCAACCGGCACGCTGCCAACGTCCCCGAGAAAGATTCGCGCCGGCGACCAGTTCCACCACAGAAAGCCGATCGCGGCACCGAGGAGGCCGGCAGCGCATAATGCCGCCGCCCGGTCTTCCCCGACGCCGATCGTGGCGAACAGCAACAGCCCGCCGCCGACCGCCGCGGCCTCGCTGGTGGCGAGCCCGTCGATCCCATCCATGAAGTTGAATAGATTTATCCACCAGATCCATAGGGCGCCCAGCCCAACAAAATACAGGGTGGGACTTAGCCAAGCTTCAAGCCGGTTGTGCGCTTCCGGTAGGGTGAGAATGCCGATCGTCACGGCAATGAGCTGCGCCAACAGCCGAATCCCCGGGGAGAGGCCGCGCAGATCGTCTACCCAGGATACGGCCGCCAAAACGCCGGTCCCGAGCGAGACGCTGATCAGCCCCGCCGTGACCGACCCCGTCCGATAAACCGCGAGCCACGCCAACAGCACCGCGCCGGTCACCGCGATCCCGCCGCCTCGTGGCGTCGGAACGCGATGCGATGAACGCGCATTTGGGTGATCGAACACGTCCCGCCGTCGCAGGATCGGAATCAGCGCCCCGGTGGCAATCCAGCACAAAAGACCGGTTGCAATCGCCACCGCCGCCGGCAGGAGCGCATCAGCCATTCCGCGCCGGCTGGTCGCCGGCGGGCCGATCGGCGCGGGCTTCGTAAGGTTCGTGGCGCAGTGCCCAGCGCACCGCCGCACCTTCGGCGCCAACCGTTCCGCTCAACACCACCTGCTGGGTTTTCCGCGCCTCGCCCGAACCAAGATAAACGCTCTCGCCGAGGCTCATTTCGGCACCGGCGGCGCGCAGCCGCCAGAACATTCCGCTCGGCAGTCGCAGCATCGCAGCTCCGCCGTCTTCGGCGAGCGAGGCTTGCACCGACGGATGCAGATGAAAGCGCACGGCGAAGTTTGCGCCGGGCCGACCGGTTAACCTTTCTTCGCCGCGCAGATCCCCGCCATCGGCAGCGAGAAAGAGTTGCCGGGCATAGGTCAACCCGAAACGCTGCCGATATCCGTCATGCGTCGCGGAGATCCATTGCTGGCCTTCGTGCTCGGCCCGTTCGCGAGTGATCGAGGCCGGGGCGCGTCCGAGGGCACCATCCGCACGAATCTCGACCGAATTGGTGTCGGCCACCACCAACACCGAATGCGCGGCACTTGCCCGCGCGACTCGCGACCAGCTCGATTTGGGGCCGCGATAGGCACCGCAATTGACGATGATGCGCTCGCGCTCGTAACTCATCTCAAACGACAGCGTGCCGGCGTGGGCGGTCTCGTCGAAACCGCGCGGCGCCGGCCTTCCGGTATCCACGATTACGAGGCTTCGGGCAGCTTGCAGCCGATCGAAGCCAATATCCGCCGCCTGCAAGGGGGGGCGCCCCTTGGTCTCCGATCGAGTTAGGACCAGGTCTATCAGCACCCCGTCCTCTTCGAGTGAATCGTTGAACAGCGCCAATCGGCGGTCGCCGTGACGGAAAAAGCGCAGCATCGGCGCCATGCGATCGATCGCCAGTTGCACTGATGCGGGTGTTTCGAGCCGCACCGCCCGCAGAACGGCTCGTGTATCGATCAGATCCTGCAGGACCTGAAGCTGCAACGACGGATTGCGCGACACATGGCCACCGTCCGGGAGGATCTGCACCGCTATCTCGCGCTCGATCGTCTTCATCACCTGGGCTAGGCGGTTCTCGGATTCGCCGATTGCTGCCCGGCCGGCGATCAAGCCTTTGAGTGCGCGCAATCGCGCCGCACCCGCGACCTCCCACGACGCCGTCCGGCCGAGGTGACGCAGCTGGGCGGCGATACTCGTTAGCATGGCGCGGCGCAACGTCTGATCGTGGTCGCGCCTGACGATCTCGTCGAAGTGCTCGACCCAGGCGAAGACGCGTGTCGCCAGCACGTCCGCCCGCCAGGCAATGCCGTGCCAGGCGGCGTTCTCCAGCAACCAGCTCTGCACCAAGTCGGCGGTCGCCTCGCGCGCGGCACCGCTGGCCGTCGCGAGGTCTGCGACCCAGCCGAAGCTGTGCCAGGCGGCGAGCCATTCCGGCCCGGCTGACGGGGGAAACCAGCGTGGCGCGGGATGGCGGACCAGCTCTCCGGCGAGTTCGATCTCGCCGGCAGCGACAGCCTCGCCGCGCCTGATGTCGCCCGGCCAGCGCTGGCCGATCCGCAGCTTCAGCTCGGCGGGAACCCGGCCGATTAGCGTGTGATGATAGAAGCGACCGGAAGCGAGCGCCTGCAATGCGTCGCGGCGCAGCCGGGTCACCAGCCCGGGAGATTCACCGGGGTGGCGTCGCCGGAATGGCCTGGCCCCCTTGTCGGTCGGAGCCGCCATTACCCGCACCGCACCCGATCGCGCCATCGCGCTGGCCGGCTGACCCACCGGTCGCTAGGGGCTTGCCGGACAGGAGAACCCATACCGTTTCGTAACAAGGAACGCGTTGTGCCGCAAGCCGGCCGGACCAGCTAACTCGGCCCGGACAGGGCTATGGCGGCCCGCCGGAACTACTCCTCCTTGACGAGCCGTGCGCAGAAAAAGCCGTCGATGCCGTCATATTCGCTGAAGTGGCAGGGCAAAGTCCGCAGTTCGCCCGTGGCCGTGATCCACTCGGGCTCGACGCCAATCTCGCCGGGCTCGATGGCGCGGCGGGCGACCGGCGCACCGGCGGCGAAGAGCGCTGCGATCCTCTCCACCCCTTCCTCGGGCTCGAGCGAGCAGGTGCAATAGACGAGCATCCCTCCCGGTCTCAGCATCTCGATCGCCGCGCGCAGCAGATTGTCCTGCACCATGGTGAGGCGGGCGACATCGTCCGGCAGTTTCAGGTGCGGCACGTCGGGATGGCGGCGGATGGCACCGGTAGTGCTGCACGGGGCATCGAGCAGCACCGCGTCGACCGGCTGTGGCGGACGCCACGTCAAGCCATCCGCCGCCACTGCTTCGATCGGCAGGGCGAGCCGCTCGAGGTTGGCGACCAGCCGCTCGAGGCGGCGGGTCGAGCGATCGACCGCTGTCACCTGAGCGCCGGCGGCGGCGAGCTGTGCGGTTTTGCCGCCCGGCGCGGCGCAGAGGTCGACGACCTTGCGTCCGGCGAGCTCACCGAACAGCTGTACCGGCAGCGCCGCGGCGGCGTCTTGCACCCACCAGGCGCCTTCGGCATACCCCGGCAGGCTGACGAGAGATCCGCCGGCCGCCCGGCGCAAAGTCCCGGTCGGCAGCAAGATGCCCTGCAATTTGGCGCACCACGTATCGGCATCGTTGCGCAAGGTCAGATCGAGCGGCGCCTCCTTCAGATGCGACGTGGCGATCGCTCGAGCCGTCGCCTCGCCGTAGGCCCTGATCCACGAGCGCCACAGCCAATCCGGTGTGTTGAGCCGCGGCGCGTCCTGCGCCTCGATGCAGGCAGAGCCCTCGATGCTCAACCGCCGGAGCACGGCGTTGACCAGCCCCTTGTGCGACATGAAGCCGCGACTGTGGGCGATGTCGACACTGGTTGCGACCGCAGCATGCGGCGGCGTGCGCAAAAACAGGAGCTGGGCGATCCCGAGCCTCAATATGTCATGGACCGCTGCCGCTCGGGGCGCCAATGGCGTGCTGAGGCACTCGGCGATCAGCACATCGATCTGGCCGAGGCGGCGAAGCACGGTTGCCACCAGCAGGCGCGCGAAGGCGCGGTCCCGCCCGGGGAGTTGGTGCATCGCCGGATTGTCGTCGATCGCGTCATCGAGTGGCCGCTTGCGACGGAGGACCGCAGCGATCAGGTCGAGCGCAACTTCGCGCGCAATTGGCGCCTGGGACATCAAGGTTCTGCCATATCCGTCGTCGGCTGCCCGGGAGGCTGAAAGGGCCGAAATTGCCCACCTCAACACCCGGTCGCCGGTTTGGTTCCCGATGTGGTTATTAACCCCGGGACCGCCAAACGGTTGAGGCCGTGACCTTTGTGGTCCATATTTCCGTCATGGACGATCGATCGCGCGACAGCGAAGGGCCACCGCCTGTCGAGCCCCCTGCAAACCCACCGCCGCGCGATCGACTGCCGCGGGAAATCGGCGGTCCGAAGGGCCCGGAGCCGACCCGCTACGGGGATTGGGAATTCAACGGCCGCTGCACGGACTTTTGACCTGCGAGGCAAACGCGGCGGCGCCGGGGAGGGGCGTCTATGGAGATTGCTGTAGGGCCGCCCCTGTCGGCAGCGGGCGGGGTCACGATTAGCGAAATCGATCTGGCGCAGCCGCTGCCCCCGGCACCGAAGCTGCGAATCCTGGAGGCGTTTCGCACCCACCACGTCGTGGTCTTCCCGGGCCAGGCGCTTACCCGGGAACAGCAATACGCGTTCGCGCGAAATTTTGGCGAGGTCGAACCCTCGGGCCAACCGGGCAGCAAGAGGCGTGAGGTCGCGCATCTGATCACCAATCTCGACAAGGATGGGAACCCCGTCGATCGATCTTCATCGCCCGTCAGCAACTACCGCTGGCACACCGACAAGTCCTGGCACGCGGTGCCGCCGTCACTGACGATGCTATATGCGGTCGAGGTGCCTTGCAGCGGCGGCGACACCGAGTTCGCCAACACTCGCCTGGGCTATGCCGCGCTCCCCGAGGAAACCAAGCGCCGCATCGCCGGCTGGCGCGTGGTCTTCCGCTGGGGGGTGAGCGGCGGCCAATCGGTTTCGGCAATGCGCGACGATCCGCCGGTCGATCACCCGCTCGTCCGCACCCATCCGGACACCGGCCAGAGGGCGCTCTATCTCGGCAACCATGCCTCGCACATCCTCGGCATGCCCGAGGCCGAGGGAGCAGCGATCCTCGACGAGCTTCTCCGCCACACGACCCAGCGCCAGTTCGTCTACGCCCACCGCTGGCAACGGGGCGATCTCGTGATGTGGGACAACCGCTGTCTGCTGCATCGCGCCGTTGCTAATTACGAAATGGGTAGGGAACGGCGCATTCTGCACCGCAGCGTGGTGTGCGGCACGAAGCCGTACTAGCCAGCCCAGGGGCGGGCCTGGCCTTCCCCAATTGGCAGGCGTCTCGCCTATTTGGATTGCCTAAAATCATCTGCAGCGAATCTGCAGCAAAATATCGCCTTGAGGTTGAGACGCCGTCCCGACGCGTTGGCTGACCCAGCACAGTTCATCACCCCGCCTTTCGTTAAAAAGCTGAGGCACCGTATCATATTATTGTGATATCGTCAATCTTGCCGTGGAAGCTATACAAGGTGTTGCGGGTCGCCTAAATCCGTCACCGGCTTCCCCTCACCCTCCCGCTTCGCGGGTCCCTCCCTCTCCCCGCTCGCGGGGAGAGGGAGGGGGTGAGGGGCAACGTCCGCAAACGACACCTGACAATACCCGCTCAAGGTGGAGGACGACTGGAGATTGGGCGCTTCCTCAGCCGCCAACCGCACCTTGCGCTTCGACGTAGAGCGAATAGATCGACT
>WNFQ01003196.1_pt1 | contig 12237 bp, 15 predicted proteins | sample 5400171 | NCBI WGS metagenome assembly WNFQ01 (sample SAMN13153356, study PRJNA577476) | soil metagenome | isolation source: 20 cm soil under Madrone tree | place: USA:California | collected 2016-06-14
TCCACGCCCGGCATCACGATGTCGAGCAGGACGACGTCGGGGGGACTCGCCGCGAGCGCCTGGACGGCCTCCGGCGCGGAGCCGACGGCCGTCACCTCGTAGGCACCCTTGAGCGCCATGCGGAGCGACTCCCGCACCCCGAGCTCGTCGTCCACGATCAGCACGCGCCGCCGCGGGCTCTCGCTCCTCTCCACCGCGCCTCCCCCGCCCCCGCTCATGGCCGAGCCCCCTCCGCCGGCGGCGTCGGCAGCCGGATCACCACGCTCGTCGCCTCGCCCGCCTCCGGCACCACCGCCAGCGTCCCGCCGTTGCGCTCGAGGACCGCGCGCGCGAGACGGAAGGCGAGCGGCAGGAGCGTGGGGTCGCCGAGGCTCGTGGCCGCGCCCGGCGCCGCCAGGCGGCGGAGGCGGTCCGCGGCCTCGGCACCGGCCGCGAAGCGCAGGGTGACGACGCCGTTCGCCGTCGCGTCGAGCGTGAGCTGCTCGCGGGCCGCGACCTCGCGTGCCACGCCCGCGAAGAGATTGCGGAGCGCGTAGGCGAGGTGCTCGGGATCGGCGGCGCAGCGGGCCGTGGGCGCGGCCGCCTGGCGCACGCGCACGTTGCGGCCCGCCAGCTCGGGCTCCAGCTCGGCGAGCACGCGCGCCAGGATCGGGCCGACCTCGACCGCCTCGCGGCGCGGGGCGCCGAGTCGCGCGAACGCGAGGACGTTCTCGAGGAGTCCGTCCATGCGCTCGATGGCGTCGCTGGTGAGCGTCGCGAAGCGCGTCCGCAGCTCCGCGTCCTCGAGCAGCGCCGGCAGGTGATCGGCGAAGGTCTTGATCGTGACCAGCGGGTTGCGGAGCTCGTGCGCCAGCTCGGCGAGCAGGTACTCGAGCGCCGCGCCGCCGGGCTCGGCCCCCGGTGTCGCGGCCACGGCGGCGGGCGGCTCGACGGCGAGCACCAGGTGGGCGGCTTCAATGACGCCCCCGCCCGCCAGGAGGAGCGCGCGCGCGAGCACGGCCTCGAGCTCGGCCAGGTCCCCGGGCCAGGCATGCGCGGTGAGACGCTCGACCGCCTCCCCGGTCAGGCGCGGCGGTCCGACGCCGAGCCGGCGCCCGAGACCCTCGACCACCGCCGCCGCGAGCGCCGGCAGCTCCGCAGCGCGCGCGGCGAGCGGCGGCACCGCGAGCACCACGGCGGAGAGGCGCGCGTCGAGCGCACCGGGCAGCACCGCGCCCGGGTCGGCGCCCGCCAGCACCCACACCTGCGCGTCGTCGAGGAGCGCCTCGAGGGCGAGGGCGCCGTCGGGTGCCAGGGCCGCGGCGTCGAGGTAGAGCGTCGCTCCCGCCGACACGCGGTCGAGCGCCGGGCGCCGGCCGGTCGCCACCACGAGCGACCCCTCGCGACCTGCGAGAGCATGGAGGGCGCGCGCCAGGAGGAGCCGACCACCGGCCGCGGGGGCGCGCAGCAGGACCGGGATCGCACCGGCGGCCGCCCGGCAGGCGAGCGCCACGCTCGCCGCGTCGGCGGGCAGGCGCGGCGGGGCGAGCACGGCGGCCGCCGCCGCGGCGGTGAGCGGTGGCAGGAGCGCCGGGGGCCGTGCTTCAGACCGCGTCGGCATCGACCAGCCGCGGGCGCAGCGGGAAGTGGATGGTGAACGCCGTCCCGCCCCCCGGGCGCGGCGCCGTCGTGATGTGGCCGCCGTGCTCGGTGACGATCTGGCGGGCGATGAAGAGGCCGAGGCCGCTGCCCGCGTCCTTGGTGGTGAAGAAGGGGTCGAAGATCTGCTCGACGTGCTCGGGCGGGATGCCCGCGCCCGAGTCGGCGATCGTCACCGTACACCAGCGCTCGCCGCGCTCCTCCTCGCTGCGGGTCGTGATCTCGACGCTGCCGTGCGAGCCGCAGGCCTGGAGCGCGTTCAAGAGGAGGTTCATCAGTACTTGCTTCACCTGCGCCTCGTCGGCCACCACCCGCGGGAGGTCCGCCTCGCCGTGGAAGGCGACCGCCACGTCGCGCCGGCGTGCCTCGGCCTCGAGCAGGCGCGCGATCTGCGCGACCAGCTCGTTCAGGTCCGTCGGCGCGCGCTCCGTCGGGGCGGGACGCGAGAAGGCGAGGAGATCGTTGATGAGGGCGCAGATGCGCTCGATCTCGCCCAGGGCGAGCTCGCGGAACTCGGTGCGGAACTCCTCGTCGGCCAACCGCTCGGGCAGAAGCTGGATGAAGGTGCGCACCGACACCAGCGGGTTGCGGATCTCGTGCGCCACGCCGGCGGCGAGCATGCCGAGGGCGGAGAGCCGGTCGGCGCGCCCGAGCAACTCGCGCGTGTGCCGCAGCTCCGCCGCCTGCCGTTCCGACTCGACGAGCTGCACCAGCGCGTCGGCGACGTCGGCCGCGAGGGCGCGCTCGGTGGGCGTGAGCGGCGCGCCCCCGGCGCGCCCGAGGAGGAGGAGCCCGCGGGCGCCCTCACCGGCGCCGACGGGCAGGGCGAGGCTCCAGGCGCCGGCGCCGGGCGCCTCGCCCGGAGCGAGCGACGCGGGCGGCGGGTCGCCGTGCACGAGGACGGGCACGAGCGCCCCCTGCGGGGGCTTCTCGACGAGGAGGGCCGCGCGCTCGAGCCCGAGCGCGCGCACGAGCAACTCTACGAGCGACTGCACAGCCGTCGAGGACCCGGCTTCGTCCCGCCGCCGTCCCGGCCTCCCTCGTCCTACCACCGCCTCCGTCTCCCCCCGCATCCGGCCGGCCGCCCGACCGCTGTGCAAATTTGTTCGCCTTGTATGCGCCGGGGGCGGGGAAGTCAATTCGCGCGGAGCGGGCCCGCCGGGGCGCGCGGCGCGCGCACCCACACGCGCAGCACGCCGAGCGAGAGGAGCAGCGCGCCGAGCAGGGAGAGGAGCCACCCGGTCCGCAGCAGGAGCTGGTAGAAAGCAAGCTTCGCGATCGCCAGCTCGTGGCGCTCGTCGCCCTCGCTCGTGGGCGGGAAGAGGGCGGCCGGATTCGCCGGCGGGCGGGCCGGCGACGCGCTGCCCAGGACCTCCTCGTACTGCACGATCTTGGTGCGGCCGGCGACCAGGTTGCCGAGCCCTACCGCGAACAGGAGAAGCCCGGCCAGGACGAGCCCGCTGCGCGCGAGCGCATGCAGCGAGAGGGTAGGGGACGCCGCCACGGCGCGGCATCTTCCGCGCCCTCGGGCTACCGGTCAAGGCGGAGGCCGGCACCGAGGGGCACCGAACCTGGAGGGGCGGGTCCCGAGAGGGGGAGGCCGAGCGCGAGAGCGCTCAAGCTGCGCGCGGCGGAGCCGCGCGGGCGTTGGTCTGGGGGCATCGGAGCAGCGGACGGGCCCCCAGGAACCTTTGTGCTATGGGACGGGCATGGACGACTCGCTGCTCGAGAGCCTCGATGGCGGAGTGCTCACGCTCACCCTGAACCGCCCCGCGCGGCGCAACGCGCTCGACGAGGCACTGATCACCCGGCTGCACCGCCGGCTGGCGGCGGCGGGCGAGGACGGGGTCGTGCGCACCGTCGTGCTGACCGGCTCGGGCGGCGCCTTCTCGTCCGGAGCGGACTTGAAGGAAGCGCCCACGGCGCTCACCGGCGACCTGATCGAGCGCGCCTACAACCCCGCCATCCGCGCCCTCCGGCGCATGCCGAAGCCCGTCATCGCCGCCGTCGATGGGGTCGCGACCGGGTACGGTGCGCGCCTCGCGCTCGCGGCCGACATTCGCCTCGCGTCGGAGCGGGCGCGCCTCGCGTTCATCTTCGCACGCGTCGGCCTCACCCTCGACGGCGGCGCGAGCTGGTTCCTGCCCCGGCTGGTGGGGCTCCGCGCCTACGAGCTCGCGATGACGGGCGACCTCATCGACGCGGCGGAGGCGTACCGGATCGGCCTCGTGAACCACGTCTATCCGGCGGCACGGTTCGCCGCGGAGGTCGCGGCCTTCGCCCGTCGCCTCGCCGACGGCCCGCCGCTCGCCTTGCAGGCGATCAAGGCGAACCTGAACGCGAGCCTCGGACCCGCATTGGAGTCGATCATGGAAGATGAGAGAATTGCTCAGCGATGGCTCTTCACGACCGCCGACGTGCGCGAGGGCGTGACGGCGTTCATCGAGAAGCGTGCCGCGAGGTTCACGGGTGAGTGAGCAGCTCCTCATCGATCGCATGCTCGGGGGGGACCGGGTCGCCCTCGCGCGCCTGATGACGCTGGTCGAGAACCGGGCGCCCGGGCTGCCGGCGCTGATGAGCCGGCTCCACCCCCACACGGGGCGCGCGCACGTGATCGGGATCACCGGGCCGCCGGGCGCCGGGAAGTCGACGCTCACGGATCGCGTCACGGCGCTGTTTCGCGCGGCGGGCCATCGCGTCGGCATCGTCGCCGTCGACCCGACCAGCCCCTTCAGCGGCGGCGCCGTGCTGGGCGATCGCATCCGCATGCAGGCCCACTTCCTGGACCCCGGCGTGTTCATCCGAAGCCTCGCCAGCCGGGGCAGCCACGGTGGCGTGGCGCGCGCCACGCGCGACGTGATCCGCCTCCTCGACGCCTTCGGCATGGACCGCATCCTGGTGGAGACGGTGGGGGTGGGGCAGACCGAGCTCGACGTGATGCGCCTCGCCGACACGACGGTCGTCGTCCTCGTGCCCGAGGCGGGCGATGCCGTGCAGGTGATGAAGGCGGGCCTGCTCGAGATCGCCGACGTCTTCCTGGTGAACAAGGCCGATCGCGATGGTGCCGAGCGCATGCGCTCGGAGCTGGCGCAGATGCTGCACCTCCGCCCGGCCGCTGCGTGGAGCATCCCCGTGCTCTTGACGCAGGCGGCGAGCGACGGCGGCACGGCCGCGGTGCTGAACGCGCTCGAGCAGCATCGTGCCTTCCTCGCCGCCGACCCCGAGCGCGCCCGCCGTGAGGGTCGGCGGCGCGAGGGCGAGCTGATCGACATCCTGGACGAGGAGCTCCGCCGCCGGCTCGAGCGCGGGTTCGGTAGCGACGGCGGCGGGCCGCTGCTCGAAGCGGTGCGCGGCGGCGACCTCGATCCCTACACGGCCGCCCAGCGCATCCTGGAGGACCGGGCGACGCTCGAGCGGCTGCTCGGACGGCGCTGAGCATGGCGGGACGGTTCTACGTGGTGGGGGACATCCACGGCTGCGCCGGGGAGCTGGAGGCGCTCGTCGGCGCGCTCCCACTCGCGCGCGGTGACACGCTCGCCTTCGTCGGCGACTACCTCGACCGCGGGCCCGCGGTGCGCGCCGTCATCGACCTCCTGCTCGCGCTCCGCGCCCGCGAGGGGCTCACCACCGTCTTCCTGCGCGGCAACCACGAAGACATGTGCCTCGCCTACTTCGGGCGCGGCGGACAGTGGGGCGAGTCGTGGATGATGAACGGCGCCCCGGCGACGCTCGCGAGCTACGGGGTGCCCCTCGGCCTCGACGGCCCGCCCGCGGCGGAGTGCCTCCCGCCGGCGCACCTCGAGTTCCTCGAGGGGCTGCTGCCCTGGTTCATCGCCGATCGCTTCCTCCTCGTGCACGCGGGCATCCGTCCCGGGCGCCCGCTGGAGCAGCAGGTCTCGGAGGACGTTCTCTGGATCCGCGAGGAGTTCATCCACAAACCGCACGATCTCCCGCACACGGTCGTGTTCGGCCACACCCCGCGGCGCGAGATCTTCGTCGACCTGCCCTACAAGATCGGCATCGACACGGGGTGCGTGTACGGCGGGCGGCTCACGGCCATCGAGCTCACCGAGGGCGTGGTGTACCAGGTCGCGCGGGGTGAACGGCAGGTCCGGCGGCGCGCGCTCGGCGCCGCCTGGGCGCCCGTGCCGCCCCGGCCTTGATTTCGCCGCCTGTCCCCGCCATCGTTGCGAGCTTCGGGCGGCGTAGCTCAGTTGGCTAGAGCGAGGGTCTCATAATCCCTAGGTCCCCGGTTCGATTCCGGGCGCCGCCACTCGAATCCGACGGTAGCGCGCGCACTTCCGCGCCCCCCGTCGCCGCCACCTTCGCCGGCGGCTCGCTGGTGTCAGTCCTGGTGTCACTACGCGGAGCGTCGCCACCCGATTGAGCCGCTGGACGGCGTCGAGCTGGTGCCCGGGCGAGAGGTGCATAGCGGAGCGTCATCGCCAGCGTCTTGTGGCCCATCAGCTCCGGCACCGTCGCAGGTCAACGCCCGCTGAGCGAGCGCGCCGGCTCCGCGTCGCAGCACGGGTTCAAAGCCTCGGCGGCCACGTACCGCCCCGTCGGCTCGACGAAGCCGCCGGCGCCGTAGCGGTCGTGGTGGCGCACCCAGTCGCTCAAGTCGTGGCGCGGACCCGTCTCGTCGCGACCCTTCGGCGTCACGTCGAGATACCGATAGATGCCGAGAAATTCCTCGCCGCCTCGACCGTAGGTCGAATACGTGTGGAAGACGTCGCCCGCGACGTCCTTGTAGAAGACGCTGTCGCCGGAGAGCTCCTCGATCATGAAGTCGCGCGCCTCGAAGTTGTAGTCGACCTTCCCGTGCCTCACGTCCTCCGGACGGAAGGACACATGGAAGTCGTAGTTGAAGTCGCTCGCGAAGGACGACACGCACTTGAAGCGCCAGCCCATCCGCTTCCTGAAGGCCTCGATCTCCGCGAGCGGGGCGCGCGAGACGGCGACGTAGGTGACGTCGCGCTGTTCGAGGTGCACGAGAAGGCCTTCGACGTGGTCCACCTCGAGCGAGCAACCGACGCAGCCTTCCTTCCACCCCGGTCCGAACATGAAGTGCTTGACGAAGAGCTGGCTCCGCCGGGCGAAGAGGTCGGCGAGCGTCTCCTTGCCGTTCGGCCCGTCGAAGACATACTCCTTCTCGACCTTGACCCAGGGGAGTGCGCGGCGCTCGGCGGCGAGCCGGTCGCGGAGCCGCGTCAGCTCCTTCTCCTTCGCGAGCAGCGCCCTCCGCGCGGTCAGCCAGTCCTCTCGCGAGACGATTTCGTTCGGTCGCATGTTCATTCTCCTCTCGGGGTCTCGGATGCGCGGGCGTCGATCGCGCGGTCTTTGGGTGCTGGCATCCGCTTCGGGGGCGTCCTCGCGCCGAGCCGTCTCGCGAGGATCGTGGCGAGCCCGCCGGTCCAGGTCACGCCTGCGACCGCCAGCGCCGCGGTGGAGATGCAGAGGGGACACATGGTGGGCCCCTCGCTTCGCGGGCCGCGCTACCGCGGCCCCTCGCAGTTCACCATCCACGGGATGCCGAACCGATCGACGAGCATGCCGAAGCGCACGGCCCAGAACGTCTGCTGCAGCGGCATCGTCACCGTGCCGTTCTCGGAGAGCGCCTTGAAGATGCGCTCCGCCTCGGCCGGCTCGGTGACGCCGATCGTCACGGAGAGGCCCTTCGGTGCTTCATACCGCTCGGGCGGCATGTCACCGCCCATCAGCACCGCGTCGCCGACGACGAGGCGGGCATGAAGAATTTTCTTCCGCCATTCGGCGGGGACCTGGTTCTCCATCGGCGTGCCCTCGTGACTCAGCATCGCCTCGATCTTCCCGCGCAGGCACCGTTCGTAGAACTTGAACGCCGCCTCGCACTGACCGTTGAAGCCGAGATAGGGATTCAATTGCATTGGTCTGCTCCTTTCTGAAGGAATCGTCGTCACCGGACGATCCGCTGCTTGACGTCGGGAGCGAGTGGCCGGACCTCGACGGCGCCGGCACGTTGGAGCTCCGGGCACCGAGCGGCCCACTCGAGCGCCGCGTCGAGGGAGGGAAGCTCGAGGATCGCGAAGCCCGCGAGCTGCTCCTTCGTATTGGCGTAGGGTCCGTCCTGGATGTGGCGCCGGCCGTCCTTCAGCCGGACGGTCGTCGCCGTCTCGGGCACGTGCAGCGGGTCGCCGCCGACGTAGGCACCGGAATCGATGAGCGCCCTGTAGTAGTCCCGCCAGGCGCCGACCGACGGATCGTCGTCGCCGTTCTTTCGGGCTTCGAAGGCCTCCGGCGTTTGGTAGATGAGCATGGCGTATTTCATCGCCGTTCTCCTGGGGGCGATTTCCGCCCTCACTCCGATGTCGAGCGGCGGGGCCGCATTTCGACACCGCCGTGAAAAAAGATCTCTCACCCGCGGCGCTCGAGGAGAAAGCGCCTGACCGCGTCGTCCTCGGCCAAGCCGATCGCGCGGTCGAAGGCTTCCGCGGCGTCGCGGCTGCGGCCCAGCGTCTGCAAGAGATGGCCGCGGACGGCCCAGTACGGCTGGTAGCCGCCGATGGACCGGTCCTCGATCTCGTCGAGGAGCGCGAGGCCCGCCGCGGCCCCCTGCACCTCGGCGACCGCCGCGGCCCGGCCGACCCGGGCGCCGACCGTGGGGGCGAGCTCCACCAGACGCTCGTAGAACCAGGCGATCGCGCTCCAGTCGGTCCGCCCGGAGCGCGCGCGCTCGGCGTGGACCGACTGAATCGCGGCCTCGATCTGGAACCTGCCGAGACGCGCCTTCGCCGTCGCCGCCGCGAGCTCGCCCTCCGCTCCCTCGATCATCGACGCGATCCAGAGACGCGGCTCCTGCTCGGAGAGCGGCACGAACCGGCCGTCGGCGCCGCGCCGGGCGGGCCGGCGCGCCTCGCAATGGAGCATCAGCGCAAGGAGCCCTCGCACCTCAGGCTCTTCCGGCAAGCGCTCCTTCAGTACGCGCGCGAGCCAGATCGCCTCCTCGGCGAGGCTGCGCGCTCGCGGGTCGGTGCCGGCCGCGTCCTCCCAGCCGCTGGCGTAGGCGGCGTAGATGGCGTTCAGCACCGCCTCGAGGCGCTCCGGCAGCTCGCGCGCCTCCGGGAGCTCGAAGGCGATGCCGGCGTCGCGGATCTTCGCCTTGGCGCGGACGAGGCGCTGCGCCATGGCGGCCGGCGAGACGAGGAACGCGCGGGCGATCGCCGCGGCGTCGAGGCCGAGGACGGTCTGGAGCATGAGCGGCGTGTGCACGTCCGGGTCGATCGCCGGGTGCGCGCAGACGAAGAGGAGCTGGAGGCGCTCGTCCGGAATCGGGCCCGCCGCGACCACTTCGCCGGACGCGCCGGCGATGAGCTCGAGGGTCGGCACGCTCTCGGCCCGCACACGATCGTGCCTCGCGCGGTCGACCAGGCGCCGGCGCGCGGCGGTGAGCAACCAGGCTTCCGGGGAGTCGGGGATGCCGTCTCGCGGCCAGGCGGTCAGCGCCGCGACGAGCGCCTCGCCGAACGCGTCCTCGGCCGCGGCGACGTCGCGCGTGCGGGCCGAGAGGAACGCAACGAGACGCCCATAGGACGCGCGGGCGACCGACTCGATCGTACGGCGGGCGTCTTCCGGATCGGGCGGATTCACCTGCTGCGCGAGCTTCACGCGGCGAGGATACTCGGGACGGTCGCTGAGGGAAGCCCCTGGGAAAGGGCCGCGATGTTTTACTTGACACGCCGCGCGGACCTGGACGAGCCTGCGGCCTGCCGGAGGAGCGCCCGATGACCCCACGCCGACTCGCCCTCGCCATGCTGCTCGGACTCGCGCTCGCCGGATCGACGGCGAGCCATGCCCAGTCACCGATGGGCGCCTTCTGCGGGACCCGACCGAAGCCGCCGCGGCGCTACGCGCACGTCGTCTGGATCTGGATGGAGAACCACAGCTACGGGGACATCGTCGGCTCGCCGAACGCCCCCTTCATTCGTGCCACGTCGTGACCATCGCGATCAGCCCCTCCACGCCGCCCGGCACGGTCTCGGCGCGACTCTTCAACCACTACTCGCTCCTGAAGACGACCCTGAGGCTGCTCGGGATCCGCGGGCGTCTCGGCAAGACGGGGTCGGCGCACAACATGCGACGGCGGTTCAAGCTCTAGGCTGTACTGAGCGCGAGCGGGCCTCGCCGGCGACCCCCCAAAGGCGGACGCCGGGCCATCGCTTGACCTGGGCCGGCCCCCTGGCGACACTCCCCCCGATGCTCTTGTCGCAGGAGGGTCGGCCCATGAGCCAGGACATGCTCGACATCGAGCGCAAGATCGCTCGGTGCCGGATCCTGCTGTCGTTGTTCGCCCTGACGGCCATCTACATGGATCCGATCAACCCGATCCTGATCCACGACATCGGCTTCGCGGGCGGGCCGCTCGGTTCCGACGCGCACGCGCTCGGCGTGCTCGGCGCGCATCTGGGCTACAGCCTCGCGGTCCTGGTCTCGCTCAGCGTCGGCCTCGTGCCCCGAGGGATCGTCGCCCTCACCACCTGGGTCGACGTCCTCTTCGGCGCGGTGATCGCGCTCTTCACCCAGGGGGCGTCGAGCCCGTTCTACGTCTTCCTGGCCTTCGCGGTGATCGCGGCCGGGGTGCGGGGCGGGTTCCGCTTCGGCATGGTGGTGACCTCGGTGAGCATCTGGCTCTATCTGAGCTTGGTCCTCGTCGCCGCCACGGGCCGCGCCCAGCTCCACACCTACATCATGGGCCCGGCCTACCTGGCGATCGTGGGCTACCTGGTGGCGTACCTCGGGCGGCTCCGCCTGAACCTCGAGGCGAAGCTGGCTGCGCTCGAGCGCACCAAGGAGCGGGGCGAGATCGCGCGGGCCCTCCATGACGGGTGCGTCCAGACGCTCGCCGGGACCAACCTGACCCTCGGCAGCTGCCAGGAACTCGTGCGGCGCGGACGCGGCGAGGAGGCGCTCGCGGCCCTGGCGGAGCTCCAGGCGAGCATCACCCGCGAGTACGACGGGCTCCGCGCCTATATCCGTGAGCTGGCCGATCACGGGACGGCGCCCCCGTCGTTCGATTTCGACACGCGCTTCACCGTGCACGCACAGTTCGACGGCACCGGAGCGCTGGTCGAGCACGTGCTGCAGATCCTCCTCGAGGGTGTACGCAACGTGCGGCGGCATGCGTTCGCGCGCACGGCCTCGATCGAGGCGCAGGTCGCGGGCGCGGACATCCAGATTCGCCTCGACGACGACGGCCTCGGCTTCGCCGACGGCGCGGGCGCGCCGTGGTCGATCTCGTCGCGCGTGGACCAGCTCGGCGGGCAGCTCCAGGTGGCGCGCGACACGCGGGCGGGCGCGCACCTGGCCATCGCGCTGCGCGCGGGGTGAAGGAGGACGCCGTGGAGACGCCGCTACGCATCGCCATCGCCGACGACCACGCGCTCTTCCGCCAGGGCCTCAAGTCGCAGCTCCGGCTCCAGCCCGGGCTCGTGGTGGTGGGCGAGGTGGACCGGGCCGATCAACTCGAGGCCATGATCGCCGCTACGCCGTGCGACATCCTCCTGCTCGACCTGCAGATGGAGCGCAGCTCGCTGGCCGACGTCAAAGCGCTCGCCGAGCGCGTCACGGTGGTCGTGGTCACGGCCAGCGAGCACCCCGACGACGCGCTCGCCGCCATTCGCTCGGGCGCGCGCGCCGTCGTCTTCAAGCGCTTCGCCATCGAGACCTTGATGGACGCCATCGCCGCGGTGGCCGAGGGCAACGTGTGGATGCCGCCCGCGCTCCAGAAGCACCTGGCGGCGCGCCTGAACGAGCCGCCCGAGGAGCCGCTCACCCCGCGCGAGATCGAGATCGTGCGCCACGTCGCCATGGGGCTGCGCAACGCGGAGGTGGCCGAGCGCCTCTCGATCAGCGAGGTGACGGTGAAGACGCACCTGAACAACATCTTCCAGAAGCTCGGCGTCCGCGGCCGCACGGCGCTCGCGGTGTACGCGATCCGCATGGGCCTCGTCGGCGTGCAGGACCGGAGCTCGTAGGCGCGAGGCCGGGCGCGTGCGCACCCGCGCCGAGACGCCCGTGCTCGTCCGCCGGCTGGCGGCGGCGCTGGCCGCGCCCGGCGGCCCGGCAGCCGGCGAGCACCTCCTGGTCGCGGTCTCGGGAGGGCCCGACTCGACGGCGCTGCTGGCGGCGCTCGCCGAGCTGGCGCCCCGGCGCGGCCTCCGCCTGACGGCCGCCCACGTCGATCACGGTTTCCGTGGGGCGGAGGGTGCGGCCGAGGCCGAGCGGGTGGCGGCGCTGGCGACCCGCCTGGGCGTCCCCTTCCTCCCGGCGGGCGCGCTACCAGGCGCTCGCCCGGCTGGCGGGAGAGGTCGGCGCGCGCCGCATCGTCACCGGCCACACCCAGGACGACCAGGTGGAGACCGTGCTGCTGCGCCTGCTGCGCGGCGCGGGACGGCGCGGCCTCGGCGCCATGCGCCCGGCGCGCGGCCGGCTCCTGCGCCCGCTGCTCGCCGCGACCCGCGCCGACGTGCGCCGCTTCCTCGCCGAGCGCGGCCACGGCTTCGCGGTCGATCGCACGAACGCCGACCTGCGTCACGCGCGCAATCGCGTGCGTCGGCTCCTCGT
>WNFQ01003028.1_pt1 | contig 12234 bp, 13 predicted proteins | sample 5400171 | NCBI WGS metagenome assembly WNFQ01 (sample SAMN13153356, study PRJNA577476) | soil metagenome | isolation source: 20 cm soil under Madrone tree | place: USA:California | collected 2016-06-14
ACGAGGGCCCACGGCGACGTTGCAATTCAGGTGCATTCCTTGGACGACATAGCAGCGTCACCAGCAGCGGTGTAAACGGCTCTGAATCAGTATGGTAAACGCCCTGGTGTTTACGAATATCGCGTCAACTCCCGAGTAGCAAACCGGAAGTTACCATCGGACCGAGCTGTGTGGGCACGGGTTCGCTATACTCTCCAGCGTGAACCATCCGCCGATTCTCGTCGGGACCTCGTCGTTCACAGCCCACAGGATGGCAGGGATCGTTCTATCCGAAGGGCCTGCGACCCGCCGACTACCTCAGTTACTACGCGCAGCACTTCGACACCGTAGAGATTGACTCAACTTTCTATGCAACTCCGAATGTGAGCGTGGCGCGCTCCTGGAATGCCAAAACCCAGGAGGGATTTCTTCTTGCGGCCAAAGTACCACAGTGATCACACACGAGAAGGTATTGGTGGCCTGCGTGCTCGCGAGCAATCAACGACAGAGCAATCAACGGCCCTTGACCGGGCGGGCTCACCTTGGCTAGCCTTAAATTATGGAAATTAAAAATCCATTTTCATTTTGTGCTCGATGGGACAGTGCGGGAATATCCTGCACACTTTGTAAATACGCATCGGCCAATGACTGGCCGGACGTAGATCGCTCATTTGCTTGCCGAAAACACAATGTTCCCTTACGGGCAGAGTTGGACACCAGAAATTATGTGCTCGGGGAGTGGTTTTGCAAAGATTTTGAAAACGATGGCAGGGCGCACGCGAAGCCTCGCGCAGAATTTGAAACCATAAAGCATTCGCTTGCAGTAAATATTCTCTATCGCGTCGACCCCGATAAAGATCTCCTGGTACAGACTCCATTTAGCGAACTTTCGAAATTCAAATAGCGTTCATTATCTGGTGCGCGAGCAAGGGCTTGAATGGATCATCGGGAAGCAAAAAGACAGCCATTACCAACCGGGAAAACGAAGCGGCGCCTGGATTAAGTATCGCGTGAATCGTGGCCAAGAGTTCGTCGTCGGGGGCTACTTTCCGGCCACCCGGAATTAATCGTCGCAACCGGTGCTCCAAGCCATCATCGGCGACTTCCATGGGGCTGCGGTCACGCACTTCGAACCGCGCCGACCGAGCGCATTTGCTACAGCAATCCGCCGCTCACCGTCGGAGCACTCGAATCGAACCCCATCGTCGAACCCGGAGCGATGGTGCACGACAGCTGATCTTTTTGTGTTCCGCTTTAGCTGCTCACATAGCCCGGCCGATACCGCACCGATCTTCCCAGTTCAGTAGGCCAGCCTTTTTCTGCCGCTCATTTTTCTGGGCACTGCTTCAGGCTAATTCCTGCGTCCTGCAGCTTCGCGGCTTCTGCTTTCCCGGTTCCGCCCTTACACACCATTGGGTTCCCTCCCATAAAGCAGCCGCTCGCTTTGGAAGCAGAAGCCATCGCTTCCGGGTGCCCCAGGAAAATGGGGCAAGAAAAAGGAGAAAATTCAGCTATGTCTTACCTCAACTCTTTAACTCTCGTCGGGTTCGTTGGTTCTGACCCCGAGCAACGTCAAGCGAAAGGCAACGGTTCGAAATTCACCGTGCTGTCAGTCGCCACACAGCGCTCTTGGAAGAACGCAGATGACGAATGGAGCTCGAAAACCGAGTGGCATCGGGTCGTTGTGTTCCGGCCACTTTTGGCAGAGCGTGTCGCTATGACTATCAAGAAGGGCGCGCACTTATGGTGAGCTCACCATTATGAGCTTATGAGAAGGAATCATTTATGGAGAGCAGAAGCCTTGGACAACGTAGTTGTGTGTGTTTTGGTCGGGCTGTGCTACTCATAATTCCATTCAATTGGACTTCCTGCTAGGACGGCGTTGATTCCGATGTTCACCAGTTCCGCCGCACGATTTCGAATAGCTAATGTGAGGCTGGGGGAAGGGCGAGATAAGCCTGACGGTATTCAGCGCGATACCAAGAATGCTTCGTCGTAACCTTGAGTGAGTGCACTCGCCCATCAAGCGAGAGTGGGGCAAATTCGAGGCTATATTCCTGCCGGACAATTTGGCTGATTTCTGCGTACGCACGATTAAATTCCTTTGCGTTCTTTGGGAAATAGACGCGGCCACCCGTCACCTCGGATAGCACGCGCAGCGATTGGTCAGCCTCAGCGAACACCTCTTTCACGTACTTTCGAGCTTCACGCTCATCAGGAGACAGTTTCCTCCACCTGGGATATTTTCGGAGGAACTCCGCCACCGAAACAGCCAGTATGCGCACATCGGAAGTCTTAATTTTTTGCTCAATCATCTGCCAGTTCGCCGCAGGTGAAGTGTCGACGCCGCTGGAGAGAAGGACAATGGTTTTCTTCCCAGGAAGACCGGCAAGCCAGTCAAGAGTTGCCGCGATGCTGGAGGCCAGATTCAATTCGCCAACACCACCCATGAAATTCATACCGCGAAGCGCCGTTCGCGCTTCCGATTTGTCGGCCGTGAAGTCGACGACCAGGTCCGGGGATTTCGAGTAGCTAACAATCGCCACCCGATCTACGGGAGAGATACTGTCTAAGAGCGTGTCTGCAGCCTGGAACTCACTCTTCTTCAAAAAGAGTGCGGCAGGACCGCACTCCAGCAAGAGAACCACTTGAGCCGGTTCTTCAATCGAAAGAAACCCTGTGACCGGCTGTTCCACGCCATTGTCGAAGACGTGAAAATCTTCGCGGCGCAGTCCTTTAACGAAATTGCCGTTCAAGCCAGTCACCGTGACTCCGACATTGACCCTGTCGACGCTGACACGGATGGCACCGGACGAGAGAGAAGTCTGCTCGGGCTCCTGCGCAACGAGGGATGCTGGATTATTCAGAATGAGAAGCAGACCCAGCAAGGAGAGTAGTGCGCTCGAAGCGTAACCCGTCAGTTGGACAGCAATACAACGAAACGAAAAGTGCGACCAGGAATTCACAGAAGAATTCTCTCAAGCCTTCGCTATGCTCCTCGACCAAAGTTTAGGGGAGACGCCGAGAAGTAATGAGCAAAGTTGGGGTGAGGAGAGAAGCCAATAATTCCGACAACATACCCCGGAGCATCAGCAAGTCGCGTGACCCGGCATTGCTGATGGCGCTAGAGCGAGTCGAGCCAAGCCAGCAGATCGACGTCGCGTTTCCAGCGAGGGGGCTTGCTGCTTCGCAATGATGGATCGACTTGCTCCAATGCTCTTCGTTTCGTCTCCAAGTTAGCTTGTGCATAGTGGTTCGTTGTATCTAGGTGAGCGTGACCCAACCAACTTCGAATCACCGTAACGTCTACGCCTGCCGCGACCAGATGGACGGCAGTTGTGGCGAAACACATGTGGTGTGATTCGCTTTTGGGATAGAGTCGGCTGCTTCACAGTTGCACTGCGAACGTACTGGCGCAAACGGAATCTAAAACCAGAAGCGCTGAGCGGCGTGCCATATCGGTTGATGAAGAGGCGTTCGTCTGGCCTGACATTGTTCCGCTCGATTAGACTGGTTAGGAGCTCCGCCGTCTCTGGCCAAATTGGAGAGATGCGCTCCTTCTGTCCCTTTCCCATCAGCCGAACGTGGGCTGGCGATTTCAGATACATGTCTTGCGGTCGCAAGTTTAAGGCCTCTTGAATTCGAGATCCGGTGTTATAGAGAAGTGATAGCAGCGTATGGTCTCGTTGCCCTTCTGGCCTGGATCGGTCAGGCTGTGACAGGATCGAAGCGACTTCTGCCGAATCCAAGTAAACCATCGCTCGCCGTGTTGCACGCTTGAAAGGTATGTGCAGAACCTCGGCGCACTGCTTAGCGGCCAGAGGCTCGTGGTCTGCAACGAAGGAGAAGAAGCTTCGCAAAGCCGCGAGTCTGCAGTTTCGAGTGAGCGTGGTGGAATGGCGCTCGTGCTCTATGTGATTTAAGAACGAGAGGACGTCGGCCTCCTGGAGTTCCTCAAGCTGAAGGTCTGCCACTCGTTGTTTTTGCCGCTTGGCCGTAAAGCGAAGAAAAAGCCTCCACGAGTCCCGATACGACTGCACGGTCCGGTGAGATGCGTTCCGTTGCTCAACGAGCCAAACGTGAAAAAAGGTGTGGAGCAGAGTTGCGAGAGATGGAAGAGAGGTCTTGGGCATTAAAGTCTCCCTTGGATGACCTGCCTCACTTCGGGTTCGGCGGATCGTAAGAGGCTACTGGCGTGTTGAAGCAGTTCCTGCGTGATGGTCAGATACACTAAGGTTGAATGAATGTCCCGATGACCAAGATATGCAGCCAAATATGGCAAGCGGCTCTGGGGGTTGATCCCCTGGCGATACCACGCGGTCATGCGGTGAACCACAAACGTGTGGCGCAGATCGTGAACACGAGGTCCACCGCGGCCGTTTTTTGTGTTCACTCCAGCCCGGCGGATGACGTCGCGTAGCAATTGCTCCGTCGTGATGAGGCTGTAGGGTCTCCTCTGGTTCCAGAAGATCGCCGTGGCAGGATCGCTTGATATGCCTGCTTGCTCACGAACCTTCAGATACTTGGCCAATGCCGACACTGCCGTGGGCGACAGGGGCAGCCGGCGTGACTTAAAAAATTTGCTATTTCGGACTTCAACTGTTCCGCTAGCCAAATCCACGTCTTTGAGTTTTAGCCTAGCGATTTCTCCCACGCGCAGCCCAGCACAGTAGGCAAGAATGAGCATCGTATACAGGCTGAGTGGTCGCAAAGGAGCGTAGGGTGATGGATAGGACAGCGCTGTCTCAAGTAGGAGAGAGAGTTGCTTCGTGGTGTAGATGTAGGGGTGGTTGCGTTTTCGGTGCATTTCCTGGACGAGCGCGCGATCCCATTTTGGCTGAACAGTTGGAGTTCCACTTCGCTCCAGCGCCATGGCAATAAGTCGCCCAACACTGATGCGCAAGAGCTTTTCTGACGCTGACGGTGCGAGAGCGACGTATTCCCGAATCAACGTGATGAGTTTTTCTCTCTGCGCTCCAGGTCGCTTTTGCAAAAACCGATCAAAGCGGAGGAACCGAGACTCGTGCCCGTATCGAAAGCCGAGCGTTTGCATCCGCTGCACGTGGTCCCGCATGGTCGGACCAAGATGGCTGCCATAGCGGGCTGGCGAACGGAGTGCCTCCAGGGCATGTGTGGGGTTGCGGCTCAGCAGCGCCCTCGCAATAGGAGCAGTTCGTCTGCATCTATATTTTCTGCGGAGCTCAGCGAAAGGGTTGTAGCCAAGGGTTCCGCGTTTGACAAGCCAGTCGAGATAGCGATCCAGCCACTGAGCGCGCACCAGTGTTGTTTGGACGCATCTTTCGTTCGGCGCGCGTAGCCAAGCTCGGACGGCTCTCTGATTGAACTCCCCTCGGTCACCGACGAAGCCCCGGAACTGACGGATCAAACCACGGTACGACGCCCGCTTTTTGGACGGAGGCAGTTGGCGAATATATTCGTCCAGCAGCGATTCATCGTTGTCTGGCCATCCCGGCATCGGTCTCCTTCCCAGGCACATCTAAACTGATCGCGCGAAGGTCTTCGGTCTGTAACCTTAGGTAGACTTCGGTGGACGCTGCACGGCGATGACCGAGAAGATCGCCGATGGCCTTCAATGACACCGACGCGCGCAACAAGCTGAGTGCACGGGCAAACCGGAAGGCGTGTGAACCATGCCGACCGTGTACTTCTACCCGAGCCTCTTTCAGGCGAGCCCCAATAATCGCGTTCAGGGAAGACACATTCGAAAGGGGTTGAATCGGAGCCCGGCTCCTTAGGAACACTTGCCGAAACTCTGTTTTCGGACGCCTCTTCAGATATTTCAAAAGGGCCTGAACAACTGGAGCAACCAGCGGAAGGGTTGACTCCGTACGAGTTTTTGACCGGCACACATGCAAGCGCTCCCCACGCCAGTCAATATTTTCGAGACGCAAACCTACGACTTCTCCTGCACGCAGGCCGTACGTCGCTAGGATCAGCAAGATCGCGTAATCGCGTACGCCCTTTCGGCTGTGATCTCGCCGGGCAACGCTGAGCATCGCCTTGATCTGTGGTTCGGTGAATGCGCGCGGAATCTCGTCGTACTTATCGATGATGGGGCCACGCAGCGCGGTGGATAGATCTTTCTCCAGGACTTTGGCCAGACGAAGGTAGCGCAGAAAATTTCGCAGAGAAACGGACTCGCTGTATCTTGAAGCTCTTCGCAGAGCCGGCATGCGCCACGCCAAAAAGTCATCTAAGTTAGCAACGGTCAGGCGCCTGAGCGATTCTCGATCAGCTCGTACCCCTAACCATCGAAGGAGAAGTCGCGCGATGCGGCGGTTCTTTTCGAGCGTCCCTCGTGAAAAGCCATTGATTTCCATGAGCCAGCGTCCGTAGGACTCCGCGATTTCTTGATGAAACCGCTCGCGATCGCTGCTGGGCGGTCGAAGCGGAGGCCACTGCGGCTGAACCAGCCTCAAGAATCGGTTGATTGGAGCCGTGTATCGGCGCTGCCACGAGACGCCATTCTTTGGTGAGCGGTGAAAGCGCAGCCGAAACTTCCTGAGGCGCACTCGGAGAAAGGAAACAACATCTGGGGGACGAGCCGCTTCTGCCGTGATATCTCGTTCTTCAAGGTAGCTCAGAAACTCCCGCAGTGCAGAAATATTCATCGCCACTGTGTGGGCGTTATACCCGCACTGTTCTGCGTGACTCTTGAACCGGAGCAGCAACGTCGCTTCAGGCGAAGCACTCCCGCTGCACACACGGACAGTGGAATCGGCCGGAGGAGAAATGTCCATTTCCTTCGAGCTCCCGTGCCCTATGCAAACCCAAGACGACGAGAAATTATGCGGAGGAAAATCGCTCGATTACCGCAACGGAAAGAGTCAACTCGGCCCTACTGACCATAAATATTTGCTCCGCATAAGCTCATGTGCTCGTCGAAGGCAGCCTCATCAGCTCGACCTACGAGCAGGCGAACGGCAAAGGCAAGAAGGCCAAGACCGCGAAGATCACTTCGTGGTCGATTCGCGCCGATGTTGTGTGCAAGCTCGACCGCGGCGAGCCAGAACCGGAAGCACCCGCATCCGGTTCGGACGCTGCCGTGCTGTCGTCCGACACGAGTGACCAGGCGCCGTTCTAAAGCTTCACTTCAAAGGGCCCTCCGACATCGTCGGAGGGCCCTTTTACTTTCCTCTGTAAACAGATAACTCAGCCGCTTCGCTCGCGCTCCTAGAGCTGTCACTCAGTTGAGGCGGGGTTGGACCGCCCGGTGTCGGAACGTCGGCAAGACGTTTCAGCAGCGACTCAAGTGCGGAGGCACCATCGTCTACTGCCGCCACCTCTGCCTCGGCCAGCGGAATTTCCTGCCGCATGCGCAACAAGTTGTTTTTGCCTTCAAGCAGCGCCGAGGCCGTTGAGCCTTTGGGCATGTAGAACAAGCACTTCGCACATGCCATGCGGTGCGGGCATTGGTCAAAGAAGTCACAAGTGCAGTAACCGTGGCCGTTATGCCGTGCGCGGCATAACGGCCATGCCGTCTCCGCGATTATGCCGAGTAGTGGGCCGACACTGGTGTTGGGAGGGCCTCGAGTTGTGTAGAGAGTCGGCATAATCAAAGGCTTTCCAGGAACGCCAGTAGTTTGTCATCCGGCCGCTACCGTGTTGGTTTGACGCCTAGCGGCTCAGTGATCGAAGCTTGCTGGGTCATGCCCCGCCTCGATACAACCAATCACTATGGGAAACCCACCCTGGAGACGAAGCGAAAGACACTGGCGCAGGTCGATCTGTCCTTGCGGAAAAGCAAGCGGCGAGGTAGAAATGTGACACCGACCTGTTGGTTTGGCTCGATTCTCTTTAGTGCCAGTGGACCGCGCGGAGGGTGGCTATGACAACGTTTCGTTCGGATTTGCAACTCGCGTTGCGGATGTTGGCGAAGAATCCTGCCTTCACCGTAACCGCAGTGCTCACGCTCGCTTTGGGAATCGCGGTGAACGCCACCATGTTCAGCATGGTTAGCGCGTTCCTCCTGCGGCGTCCTTCGGCTGACCAACCGGACCGCGTAGCCGTGGTTAGCTGCGTGCGGCCCGGCGGAGGCTTCCTGCCCGATCTGAATGCGGTTTCTGCGCCAAATTACCTCCAGTGGCGCGAGGCCAATGACGTGTTCGTCGACATGGCTGGAGCGGATGAATTTCGCACCGCAAACTTGATCGTACCGACTGTGGCGCCCCAGGCGTCTGGACCCACCGCTCAGGCCCAGTCCGCCGCGCAGAGCCAATCCTCCGCTGGCCAGCCCGAGGCATTGCGCTCCGCCGCTGTGTCTCCCAACTACTTTCGTGTCCTCGGCGTCTCCACGCTGCTGGGCCGCAGCTTCGCCGATGGAGAAGATCAGCCCGGCCGCGACCACGTAGCAATTCTCGGTTATGACGTGTGGGTGCGGCGTTTTGCCGCCGATCCTAATGTCGTCGGCCGTAGTGTTCGTTTGAACCGCGAGGATTACACGGTCATCGGCGTGATGCCGAAAAGCTTCCAGTTACTGGGCTTCATTCCGCAATTGTGGACACCGCTGGTGCTGAGCCCTGCTGACCAGACCGCGGCCGCGCGGAAGGATCGCTCGCTGTACCTGTTCGGCAGGCTCAAACCGGGCATTAGCATCGAGAAAGCCCGCGCCGAATTTGTCACTTTCGCGCAACGCGCCGCTGAAAACTTTCCCGAAGTCGAAAAAGGCTGGGGCGCTGCGGTGCGCACTCTACCTGATTTCGTGATCTATCAGTTCGGTATTCGCAACGGCTTGGGAATCATGATGACGGCGGTCGCTTTTGTGCTGATGATCGCTTGCGCCAATGTTGCGGGATTGCTCCTGGCGCGCGCCGCCGGTCGCCGTAAAGAGTTGGCGATTCGCATCTCCTTGGGGGCCAGCCGTGTACGCATCGTGCGGCAGTTGCTAACGGAAGGTCTATTGATCGCCCTTGTCGGAGGCAGCGTCGGTCTGCTCCTCTCGTATTGGGGAATTAAGTTCATCCAGGCGAATCTCACCTTCAACGAATTCATTCGAGCCGTGCCAGTGACTCTCGATCGCAATGTCTTGATTTTTGTTGTGGCGATTTCGCTTGCTTCCGCGGTGTTGTGCAGCCTGGCACCCGCGCTGAAGGCCTCGCGAACCGACGTGAATACCAGCCTGAAGGACGAGAGCCGCGCAGCATCGGCGGGGCGCTCGCATACGCGGCTTCGTAGCGTCCTGGTGACGAGCGAAATCGCTTTGGCTGTTTTCCTGCTGATCGGCACCGCGCTGCTCATCCGCGGCATTTTTGTAACTGAACATCAAACTCTGGGCTTCCGACCCGATCATTTGCTTACAGCCAACTTGACCCTCGACAGCGCCCGTTACAAAGATGCCGCGCAGCAAACGCAATTCGTGAAAGATGTACTTCCGCGGCTGAGTCAGATTCCAGGAGCGGATGCCGTTACTGCCACTTCCGATCTGCCCGCGACCGGACCTGGACGCGTGCCGTTTCGGATCAAGGGTGAAGCAGATCCGCGTGACAGCGAGCAACGAACGGTCGTTGACAGCGTGGTGACCAGCCAATTCTTTGACGCTGCCGGGATCGCGCTATTGCGGGGCCGCCTGTTCACGGAAACGGACAACCACACGGCGCCGCACGTCGTGCTCGTCAATCAGGAATTCGTAAAGCGCTATTTCCATGACCAGGAATCGCTCGGCAAGCAGATTCGCCTGGATGTCTCCGGCGGCGCCGCGGAATGGAGCGAGATCGTCGGAGTGGTAGGTGACGTGAAGACTTTTTCCGAAGCAACGAACTACGACCCTGAAGTGTATGAAGCTTTCCTACAGCGGCCGGTCAGCTCATTTTCTCTTATGGTGCGCACCAGCGCCGACCCGGCCAGCTTGGCGTCGGCGCTGCGCAACGCCGTCGCTCAGCTGGATGGGGAGCTTCCGCTCTCGGCGGTGATGAGTATGCCTGCTGTGCTCGAGCAGCAAAAGGGAGGCGATGCGCTTTTCTCGCAAATATTGGCCGGGTTTGCGCTGCTCGCGCTGCTGCTCGCGGCAATCGGCATTTACGGGCTGATCGCCTATTCGGTGGGCCAGCGCACGCACGAAATCGGAATCCGCATGGCTATGGGCGCCGGGAAACCGCAAGTGCTGCGCTTGGTGCTCCGCGAAGGGTTGAGAATGGGAATCATCGGCGCTGCGATCGGACTCGTGTTCGCGTTGCCGCTGCCGAAGCTTTTCGACTCTATGTTCTTTGGGTTTCCCGCTAGGGAGCCATTGTTGTACATCCTTGTACCCGTCGTGCTGCTCGCAGTCGCGATGTTGGCGACTTACATCCCAGCGCGACGGGCTACGTACGTCGACCCGATGCGCGCCCTGCGCCAGGAATAGCGACCACATCGTCTGCTTGCGTTCGACCGGAGACGCGTCCGACGGCGAGCACCACCCTTGCGTGCCGCCTCATCAGAATGGCAAATGAGGCCTGATCACCGTTCTTGACTCGCGACATCAAGTCTTCGTCGGACAGCTCCCCCGCGAACTTGGCCTCAGCATAATCGGAAGCCGGTACAATCCATGCTGCCACGCGGACAAAACTATCAGATGAACTCAAGCGATGCCTCAGCCGGCGCCAACGTCAACGATGCGGTTGTGAATTTAACACGGAAATCCAGCGATTATTAAGGCGAAAAAAGGTAAAAAATTTTGTCGAAGATGGTCCACGGCCGGTCAGTTTCCGGGTATTAATGTTGCGCACATGCGGGATGGATTCCCGAGCGCCCTCTTGGAGTGCTCTGCGTGCAGTACTACATTTCTATGACAGGACGTGATTTTCGACGGATACAGAATCGAGTTCAGTTCACGTAAGCAATTGGATCGATAGAAGAAAGAGGAAAAACGCCATAGTCCGGCCATCCCCGACCCTCTGTCCAAAAAGCAGATGATCGGGATGAAGCCAGGAGTGAAGAATGATCTCGGTTAACCCTTTGGATTGAATGGGATTCAGGGGAAATGGCGCGCCCGGCCAGACTCGAACTGGCGACCCCCTGCTTAGAAGGCAGATGCTCTATCCAACTGAGCTACGGGCGCATTTCTATTCATTCTAGGACATTTATGGCTTGCACTGCCATTCTTTTGAGGCCTTCGACCATCCGCGCAAAGGGCAGACGATCAGCCGAATCGCGCTATGCGCACACCTCCCCTCCAAACTCCAAGCAGTACAGGCTTCGACACTGTCAGCGGTTCTTGCTACTTATATTGTCAAGCCACTTCTCGAAGTTTTCGTTCAAGTATCTGTCGTATTCAGGACAATAAAGCGTTACGACCGCTGAACTTCTCAAGCGAGACTGGGAGGAGTTCGACCGGCGGAGAAAACGATGACCCGCGTTCATCTAGAGCGGCACCGGCAAGTCTACTCGGTCGAAGGAGCCGACGCCGTCATCCAATCAAATTCGCATCAGGATTTTATCGTCCAGGCCACTCTTCCCAAAAATAGTGGCCGTTGGATCGACGAAAGCTTCGACAGGTACAACAAGCGCATTAGGTTTCCTCCTCGGTTTCGAGAGAAGTCGCTTAAATCTGATGCAACGCTTTCTCGATTCGCTCTTCGCTCCAGTCTTCCTCGAAGGCTTTTGCAAGAAGCCCGAGAGCTTCTCGACCCTGTTAAGCTGGCTCTCATCCGGCTTCACGCGCACAAAAAAATATTCTTTCGGTGAAAATTACTCCAGTAGTGATCGACTTGCTCCCAAGCAATCGTCACTCGTGGGTCCTGAACGGTGTTTGACCAATCCCGAAAACGTCGCCAAAACTCATCCTCCGGAATCGTGCCTTCTACCGTTGCCTCAACGTGCTGGCGATCTCCATCCTTGTGGCTGCTTCAAGCTTTACCATGGTTTCCCGTGCTCCCGCTTAAGCCAATTACTACCCATTCCCTTCGCAGTCTGCCAGATTTTCCACCCGCCGGGAATCCTTTTAATGTAGAGATCAAGATGAAGACCGGAGCCTCCTTTCCAGGCACCAACTTCTAGTCCAATTCGGCTACCCCTTGTCGGGGTGTTGAGTATGTTGACTCCGCCTCCGCCAGTCCGGTTTGAGCCAATTTGCCGATAGTCCGTCGAAAGAGCCGACGCCGTCATCTAATCAGCCTTGACGCCCTCATTAATCGGCCTTCTTAATCTGGTGATATAGTTGCGGAGCACCTGTCTACCTTGCTCGTTGGTATATTCCCGGCGTGTCGTAGGGGGGAATTCAGTCGGAAGGCTCATACTTCTTAGGCGAATTTCCTCTAA
>WNFQ01005118.1_pt1 | contig 12234 bp, 11 predicted proteins | sample 5400171 | NCBI WGS metagenome assembly WNFQ01 (sample SAMN13153356, study PRJNA577476) | soil metagenome | isolation source: 20 cm soil under Madrone tree | place: USA:California | collected 2016-06-14
GATCATGGGCGCATAGACGTACTATTCGCCAACGCTGGCTTGGGCGCAACCGAACCCTTGGGCAAGATCACGGAGTCCGCCTTTGATCTAGTCTTCGGTGTGAATGTCAAAGGTACGATATTCACGGTTCAGAAGGGTCTTCCGCTGATGCGGGACGGAGGCTCGATTATCCTCACGGGATCCACGACGGGTTCCATGGGAACGCCGGCTTTCAGCATTTACAGCGCGAGCAAGGCGGCGATCCGCAATCTTGCCCGCAGCTGGGCGCTGGACCTCAAGGGCACCGGAATCCGTGTGAACATCCTGTCGCCCGGCCCCACTGCAACGCCCGGCCTGCTCAACGCCTTGGCGAGATCGGGCCAGAAGGACGCCATGATCGCCGGCCTGATCGGGCAGACTCCGCTCGGGCGGATGGCCGACCCGGACGATATCGCAGACGTAGCGCTCTTTCTGGCGTCGGACGACAGCAGATCCATGACTGGAAGCGAGATCTTCGCGGACGGCGGCATGGCTCAGGTTTGAAGGCCGTGCCCGCAATCGTGGAGCCCGCGAGCGTGACGCCCATGGTGGGTCGTCGCAGCCTGGCTGGCATGTTGGGGGGCCTGAGCTTGCTCGGGCCGCTGTCGATCAATGCCTACCTGCCAGCATTCGCCGATATCCAGCGCGATTTTCAGGCAAGCACCGCCGACCTCCAGCTCACGCTGACTGGCTACTTGCTCGCCTTTGCCTGCATGAGCCTGGTGCATGGCCCCTTGTCCGATGCCTTTGGGCGCAGGCGGGTGATCCTCTGCGCCCTGCTGGCGTTCGCGTTGGCGGCGCTCGGATGTGCGCTTGCGCCCAGCATCGGCTGGCTTACCGCGTTCCGCGTCGTGCAAGGCATGTCGGCCGGCGTTGGTACCGTGGTGGGACGCGCGATCGTCTGCGATTGCTTCGAGGACGCTGCCGCAACCAGGCTGCTGGCGTCGGTCAGCATGATCTTCTCGCTGTCACCAGCTGTGGCGCCGATTTTTGGCGGATGGATGGTCACGCTGTTCACTTGGCGCGCCATCTTCCTGACGCTGTTCGCCTATGCCGTTGCGATGCTGATACTGTGCATGCACAGCCTGCCAGAAACCTTACCGCGGCATGGCCGCCGCCCGTTCGCAATCGGTTCCATGGCGCAGCAGTATGTCGTGGTCTTCGGCAATCGACGCTTCCGTCTTGTCGTTCTTGCCATCGCACTCAGCTTCGCCGGCCTGTTCCTCTACGTCGCCTCGGTGCCAACCTTTCTCGGACACGAGTTGGGCCTGCCGCCAACCGAATACGCCGTGATGTTCGTGCCCATCGCTGCCGGTAGTGTGCTAGGCTCGCTCGCCGCCGAAAGGCTCGCCGGCCGAATCGCGTCGACCCGGTTGATCCTGGCCGGATTTTCCATCCAGCTGCTGACCGGCATCGTCAATGTGACCTTCCACGCCGTGCATGCCGCGACCGTGCCCTGGTCAGTCCTTTTACTCGGCTTCTACGCCTTTGGCATGTCACTCGCCACGCCGGGCCTCATCTTGGTTGGGCTGGACCAATTCCCGCAGATGCGTGGTTTGGCCGCCTCCTGTCAGGCCTTCGCCATGGTGCTCCTGGCCGGTCTGGTAACGCAATTGGCTCCGACATTTGGCGGCCGCGCGCTCGCCCTGGGAGTCATGCAGGGCGTTCTGTGCATTGCCGCTTTCGCCTCCTGGCTCGTCACGATCCGACCTTACGAACGGAACGGATAGTGCCGCTGCATTGTGAGCGCGTTCTGGAACGCCCGCGCGATCTTAACAGAAAACGACCGTCGCTACAGTGAGCCCGTGTCGCGCTGTCGTCCAGCGCGACTTTGACAGACCAGTCGACCCGAAGGACGAGGGACAAGAAATGACATGCAAGCAAGGCAAGGCGGCCCATGCCGAGGTGGGTGACGAATTCAAGTATGATCAAGCCCGAGTGGTGAGTTGGGTCGACCCCGAGGGGGTTCGCTTGATGATGGACGGTCTCACCGGCTTAGAGGTGCACGAGGCGATACGGGACGGAAGACTCCCGGAGCCAACCCTCTCGAGGGTGTTGGGCATCCGCTGCGTTGCCGTGTCGGAAGAGGAGGTGAGCGCGGAGTTGATGCCTCGTGAGGACCTTGAGAACATGGGCGGTACTATACATGGTGGAGTACTCGCCGCCTTGCTGGACACCGTGATGGGAGCTGCGCTCCATACGCGCCTGTCCGCCGGCCAGAAGTTCGCCACGATTGACCTCAAGGTCAACTACCTGCGCCCACTCTCGCGGGCGTCCGGCGTGATGCGAGGCACGGGGCGGGTGATCAACGCAGGCCGGCGGATCGCCTACGTTGAAGGCGAGATTCGTGATTCAAGCGCCACCTTGGCGGTTCATGCCGTTGGCAACTTTGCGCTTCTCATCTCGCCGGGGTGACGCTCGCTCAGTCCGGGATCGGCGCTAGCCGGCCGAACACCTTGAAGAGGCGATGCGGATGTGCAGCTTTCTATAATCCACTACGCTGTCGCGGGAAGAAGTTCGTCATCATAGAGGGGGCCGTCGGTCGCGCGCGGCGTTCGCATTGGTGAATGCTCTTCGGCGCCCGATGCTGTGACGGCGAGCAGACGCCAGAGCGCGTTGGGGCCAGACACTTCACACGCGGAGCGTCGCGTCGACCGCGTCATCGACTACATAGTCAAGCTTTACGGCTAAGGCTCGGCCAGCACCTCGGAGTTTTTCCGTTTTGAAGCTCAGCTCACGCCTACAGTCGGAGATGCAGATCCATCCAACCACGCAACAATATTCTTGACCGTGTCGCCATAGAACACCCGATAGAGATTCAGAGACACATAGCCGATGTGTGGCGTCGCGAGCATATTGTCGAGCGACCGGTAAGGGTGATCTGCCGGCAGTGGCTCTACGTCGAAGACGTCCACGGCGGCGCCGGCGAGGCGATGTTCCCTCAAGGCAGCGGTTAAGGCGTTGTCATCGACGATCGGGCCGCGCGACGTATTGACCAACCATGCCGTGGGTTTCAACAGCGCGAGTTCGGCCGCGCCGACCAGTCCGCGGGACCGCCGGCTGAGAATGAGGTGGATGGTAAGAACATCCGATTGCCTGAACAGCTCGTTCTTCTGCACGTGCTCGGCGCCCACTGCGGCGGCTTTTTCCGCGGTAAGGTTTTCGCTCCAGGCGATCACCCTCATGCCGAAGGCATGCCCGATCCGGGCCACCTCGCCGCCGATATTGCCCAGTCCGAGCACGCCCAATGTCTTCCCTTTCAGATCGTTGCCGATCGAGCGCTGCCATCCTCCCGAGCGTAATGACGCGCTCTCGGCGGCGACATGGCGGGCGCTCGCGAGAATGAGAGCCCATGTCATTTCAATCGTCGGGGTCGATTCATAGCCTGTGTGCGCAACCGCTATGCCGCGCTCACGCGCGGCCTGGCGATCGATGGAGGCGTTGGGAAAGCCGGTCGAGGCGATGAGCTTCAGGCGCGGCAGCCGTTCGAGAAGCCCGCGCGTGAGAGGCGTGCGCTCACGCATGACGCAGACGACCTCGAACGGCGCCAGTCGAGCGGCCACAGCGTCTGGATCGTCGAGGTGGTCGTTGAAGACAGTGATGGTCGCCCGTCCCGCCAGAGGCGACCAGTTCGCCATCTGCAGGGCGACATTCTGATAGTCATCGAGGATGGCGACCTTAACGGCCGATTCAGTAGACGTCATCTCGTCCCCTCTCTCTGCAATTGGGAATCGCCGACTTGGATGCTCCCATGGTGCTCTAAAGTCGCTGCCAGTTCGGCGCTAATTTCTTGATGGGATGGCGGGTAGACCCTGCACTTTGAAGTGCTACTGCATCGCCTAGCCGCCCATACTTATTCATTAATACCCACAGGATTGCATCGTGAAAACGATGAAAAAGCGCGCCTTGCCCGCCATCATCTTGGCGTACGCCTCCGGCGCCTTTTCGAGCGGCATGGTCTCGACCATGGCATCGCTTCGGACACCGGAGTGACGCGCCCGCAAATTGGGCAACCGGCCGTCGATGCGGACTGGGGCGCCGTTCGCCAGAGAGAGCTGCGTACGGCGCCCCGGCCACATCACCGCGATGATTGTCGCGTGCAGGATGGATCGTCGTTATCCGTGCCGATGGATAGGAGGATCGCGCGGCGTTTTGTAAGTACCGCTCAAGAAACGAGGACGAAACTTCCCTGCCTTTCGTGCTGCAAAACGCCAATCGACCCCAAAGCCGTACAAGGCGGCTGCGCCATCCCGGCGCTATGTACCGGATGTTCGCGGCGCTTGTTCTTGTGCGGCATAGCTGTCGCCGCGGCAATCCGATCGGGGGCATGGTAACTCGACCGCATACCTCCTGAGGAGAACGGATGTCATGAATTCATTGGCCAAGCTTGCGATCGACGCTCACGGAGGTTTGGGCCGCTGGGAACAATTCCAGACAGTGTCGGCGGATCTCGTGCAAGGCGGCGCGCTGTGGCAACTCAAAGGCCAAGCCGGCACGCTCGACAAGACCAACGTCACTGTGGGACTGCGCAGTGAATGGGCTGCGCATTCGCCGTTCGGCAAGGCCCGGCGTAGATCCAAATTCGAACCGGGAAGGGTCGCTCTCGAGGCAGCCGATGGAACGGTTCTGGAAGAACTGCGGGAGCCGCGCAAATCCTTCGCGGGCCACACGCTTGAGACGCCATGGAGCGAGCTACAGCTGGCCTACTTCGCGGGTTGTGCCATGTGGACCTACTTGAACACCCCCTTTCTGTTGGCCTTGCCGGGCGTGGTGAGTGAGGAGTTTTCGCCGTGGAAAGAGAATGGCGAAATCTTGCGGCGCTTGGTGGTCCAGTTTCCCAATAACATCGCCACACACAGCTCCAGGCAAACCCTTTATATCGACCAGTCCGGACTATTGAAGCGCCACGATTACGATGTCGAGATCGCCGGAGGCACGCCGGGCGCACATTATATCGACGGCTACATCGACGTGTCCGGCATCAAAATCCCGACAATACGGCGCATTTTCGCGCGCCAGCCCGACGCCAGCGTCAACCGTGAGCCGCTCGTTGTGTCGATCGATCTTTCGAACATTCAACTGCGCTGAAACTTTGCTCGATGGGGGTGCGCGCTGAAAATTGTTCCCCGACGAATGCCGGAGGCTGCCACCACGACGCATTCCCACAACATCAGCGTCTCGATCAGCCTCGCCATCATGGCGTCCTGAACGCTTTTTGACAGTGCACCGCGTCGCAAGGTCAAGTTGATCCAGGGTATCGCGATCACCGTGACCCGTCGCTTCAACGAATTCAAGCGTTCAAATAACAAACCTGTTCGAATGAGGCGGCACTCATATTGATCCTTTCGGAGCCGGTGGACCAACATCACGCGCTGGATTTTTGTTTCGTAAGCGTTGCTCAATCATCTTGCGCTTGGGCTCCAGCCATGGAGGCAGACTTAATGTTTTCGCGGATCCTGGAATAGGAACTTCTATGGCGAAGCCTGGACCGTCGGTGGCGATTGCGAAATTCACGCCGCATGGCCCCCGAAAATAGACCGCTTGAAAATACTGGCGATTGAGAGGAGGCGTGACGTCAAAGCCGCAATTTGCGAGCATCGTGGCGATCCTGCCCAGTGCCTTGCTATCGGCTACACGCAAGGCAATGTGGTGTGCGACGCCAGGGCCGGTGTGACCTGGCCGGTGGGTCGGAGTGCAAAGAAGATCGACAGCGATCGGCCGGTCCGGGGGGCCATCGAGGAAGCGGAACACCGCGCCTTCCTGACCAAACTCCTCAAAACCTAGTCTCTCCGTCAGAAATTTCGACGTGTGCTGAAACCCTTCGATTTGAATCTCGACGGATCGAATCCGCCGAATTGCACGATCGGCTAGCTCTTCCCTGTGTTGAACATTCGAGCCTATTTCGGTGGCCTCCTCGATAAGAGCCAGTTCGAGACCATCCGGATCCCTGAAGCACAGACACTCCTCTCCGAACGACCAGGCGTTGCCTGTCACGTCCGCGCCTCGCTCCATCAGGCGGTGGCGCCAACTCTGCAATGTCCCGGATGGCACCGCAAAAACGATGGAGCTGACGTAACCAGGCCCGCATAGCCCTGGAGGCTCGGCTTCGTGGACGAAGAACGTGATCATGGAGCCTGGAGAGCCCCGGCGGTCTCCAAAATAGAAGTGGAGCACAGATGGCTCGTCAAAATTCACTGTTTTCCTGACGAGATGAAGGCCAAGTGTGCCAGCGTAGAATTCTTCGGTCCGCTTTGGATCGGCGGCGATGGAAGTTATGTGGTGAATGCCACCGATTGTGGTCAAGACTGGCTCCGCTTTCATCAGCAACGGCTTCGGACGCTTTATGAATGCTAATGCAAACGGTGAGATGACCCGCGGCAAGCTCCACTCTCTAGAGGAGGGCCGACCTTACCGTGGCGGGAATGCGTAGTAAGCAGGGTCATTTGGTTATGTGCTATGGATGCAATCTGGGTTCGTACTGCATTTCGCCTTTTTCCGACTGACCAGTCTGTGCGGTCCGCGTCGGTAAGAACAATCCAAACGTCCTCTCCTAACGCCTGCTCTGGCGGGCAAATCAGCGCAAATTTTTCGGAAGAAAGCATTCTTCGTATCCGTTGCGCGGCTGACGAGAGACATTGCCGAGCCTTTTTCAATAGTTGATTATCCCAACTCCGACGATCATTCCAGGGTAATCATCGGGCGCAGTTACATATAGAGAGAGGGCCGATGGCCTCATGCGATCGGCCCAGTCCCTGCGCGAGTGCGAATGCGCAGCGAGAAAGCACACATTCGCAAATCTGCGATCCGTGCGGGGGTAGTATCGAGATTCTTCAGGCGTGCAGAACCTCAAAACGCATCGCCCTATCATTTCTATTTTCTCAGCATGTTCCGAGCTAACCTATCCCGAGATACCGTCACGGTTCTTGTTCTAAATTGTTGCCGGTTGCATATTTAAGCTACGAAAACTGCCCATCGTTTTGAACCCGACCGCGCCCAATGACCTCGTGGTCGTTGCGTCGCGGCGACCGAGCTTATGGCGTTCGAGAGTTTTGAACATTCCTGCTTAGGCTAACGTGCTAGATTCGCTTTATGCGGCGCCACAATCCAGGACTAGTGCCGACGGTTTGCCCGAATGCGCGCGTCAGATGGCTCTGATCAGAAAACCCGCACGCTCTGGCAATCTCCGCGAGAGTTTTGTTGGAAGTTAATAGCAAATCCTGAGCCCGTTTGATGCGCCGCTGAAGGAGCCAACGGTGTGGTGGGCAACCGGTTGATTGCCTGAAGGCGCGAGCGAACTGACTGGTCGATAAACCACAATCGCACGCTAACCGAGCTATGGTTATTTCTTTGTCCAGGTTCGCATCCATAGCCTCTTTCGCTCGGCTCTCTTGCCAAGGAGCCAAGCCGCCGCGTGCCTTGGGGTTCCAAGTTGGTGTGGCCGAGTACGTCTGGTAAAGGTGGCTTTGGAGCGAGAGGGCTATATGGTCGACCAAGAGGGAATTGTTTTCCTCGGGGCGTTCTAAAAGTGCGCTAAGGCAGGCGCCAAGATGGTAAAGGATCGGATCGCGCATTACTTGCTGAGGTGGCTTCAAGTGCGCCTCGCGAGATCCATACTCTTCTTGGACAAAATCCTGAAGGGTTGGACGAGGCACGTATAGCCTCACCGTATCCATTGCTGTGTGCAGTATTACTGTTGAAGTTTCGCTGTAGTCCAGCATCGTCGAGTCTCCTTCGCAAAGGAGATACCGTTCCACGGTGCGCGCTTTCCTGGAAACGCTTAACGTCTCTTGTTTAAGGAAATTAACGTGAAAGGAGTAGGCTTCTTCAGCAGGTATTATGCCATCGCAGGTAGGACTCGCGGAGTCGAGACGGAGTCGGGTGAACGTAATCGGTGCGCCGCGCGAGACACTTGTGGCGAATGTCGGAGGGTTCAGAATTCCGAACCGCTTGCTCAAAAGCCTTCCATACCCGGTATTTCGCATGGCAGCCGTTCCTCGGGGGTTTACTCAGCGTGTAAGTTACACCACGGCGCCACTATCGAAGGATAGTCCCGGATGGCGTTTCGTCTAGAGCTGTCTGCATCGTTCGACTACCTCGATAATCTATTGCCGGACTTCCCTAGACTTGTGGTGCGAACATCGTTCTCGTCGACAGTCCTATTTCGGTCTCGAAAAATCGCTGACGTTACGGATCAGTTCAAGTGAATCTGACGCCACCGTCCTGGCGTTTCTCCTGTGGCTTCGGCGAAGACCCTCGTGAAATGGCTTTGGTCGGAGAATCCGCACTTGAGAGATATTTCAACGAGTGAGGAATCTGTCGTTAGCATCAGATCCTTCGCTACATCGACGCGCCTCTGCATCAACCAGCGATGTGGGGAAATCCCAGTGCTGCGAGCAAATGCCTTGGCAAAGTGGGTGACCGAGAGTCTGCACTCATGGGCAAGCTTTTCCAATGAGAGCTCTTCTTCAAGGTGAGCGTTGATCGTATCCCGCGCAAGTCTCAACTGCCACGGGGCCAACCCTCCAGTCACCAATCGCCGCGGAAAATGCATGCCGCCATATACGCGTGCAAAATGTATATTCAACGCGGTCGTGATCCGATCAACAAACTGGTCGTTGGTTCCGTCGTGCCTTTCGACAGCCGGCTTCAGACAGTTGCCAAGGTGCAAGACAATCGGATCGTTGGCCGCTACGCCGGGCTTTACGGCAAGCTCGACGATTCTATCGGCGCCGTGATCGTCAGCAAGCTGATCGAAAGTGGCGCGCGGAATGAGAAAGTCAAAGCAGTCGGACATGTCGTCGGGAAAGGCCGTCGGGTCTAGGGCCAAGTTGATGAGGCTAACCGTACCATGTGGAAAGGGAACTATTCGGAGGCAGCTTTTTTCCGCTTCGCGAACGCCGAAGGTATTTCTTTGCAGGGCCAGGATGATCCCGTCTTGGGATGACGACGGGTGGTCCGAGGAACGTGCACCAAGATGAGGTTCGCCGAGTTGCGATACGTCGATCTCGCTTCCTTGCAGCGTCCGGTGAGCGGCAGAAACCGTCGTCTTCAAGACAAAGAAGTCGCGAAGGCGTCGTCCACGTTTCATGTCTGTGGCAGCTGCATCCGCAGCTCTCGTCGATATTCCCGGCTCGGCAATTGCTAGGTCTATCAATCGCCGCTCCCTCGGATCAAATGATTCCAACAAGTTCGTATTACGCACATCATCCCAAAGTGATGGTTGTTTACTGTTGTGAAAGTCCGCCGGCCTTCACGTCTTGGTGAATTCGTCGCGCGAACCTGCTCCAGCTCGTGGGAGCATATACCGCGTTCGTCAATGGAAATTGCAAGAGCGGCTCTCAGTGGAGGAAGGATCGCGTTCAAGGGGAACGTGCCTTGGCACAACCTCTTTTCGGCGCAGAATTCTTGCAATTCCGACGTGGTGACTTTCCGATAATCCAATTATCGGCAGGGACCTGACATTCAATCGCGTCGGCAAAGCGGTCCAGATATTCGTTTTTGATCTTTGTGGTTCCGCCGCCCGCAATGATGAATGATGATCTCCGGTTCGCTTCACGCTTGCGTTCGTGGCGAAAAATTGCAATCCACCACAAGGCCGTACAATCCCGCGACGCCGCGCCAGCGCACTGTCGCGTCCGGTCGGAGGTGGAGAGCGCTTCCTCCCAGGCCCCAAGTGGAGTGGCACGTGGCCTTCTCAACATGAATGGTACGAATCGTTCTGTAGACGTCGACGACGCTACTCCCTTGCCATGGGTAATGCGCGATGTGCTTGGCATGAGCGGCACGAAGTTCGGCTGCGTCTCTCAAACGGGCCCGTCCGACACCATTGCGATCAATCAGGTACGACGCCCATGAGACAAGATTGGGAGCTTGAGGGACGATCTTCAAGCGGCGGCAGCGTCGTGGTGCACCAACCGTACCTTTTAGATGTCGATGAGGTGACAGATCGTCTGACCCGTTTTCAGTCCGCCTATCCCGAAAAGGTATCTTTAATTGACAGCCAGCGCTGGCGCTACCGCCGAACCGGGAACAGCGCGCGCCCTTTGGTCATGCTGCCTGGCGTTCAAGGAGGCGGGGCGGTCTTTTTCGACGTGGCGCTTGCACTTGGCGACAAGTTGGACTTGATAGCGGTCACCGCGCCGCCGATCGTCGACGCGGCAGCCATGGCGGATGCTCAGGCGGAGTTTCTGCTCTCGCTTGCTATACAGAAGGTCGACCTATTTGGCTCGTCCCTTGGAGGGTATCTGGCCCAAGTGTTTTGCATCCGCCACCCCGACATGGTCGGGCAAATGTTCCTCGCCAACACGTTCACAGACCCTCGACCATTTCTCGCGAAGGCTCCCTCATCAAATACTGTCGCGGCACAAGCGGCCGAAGAGGTGGTGGCATCAAATCTCGCGCCCGTCCTAACCCTTCATCCGACCGATGAAGGCCAGGTCGCGATGCAGGCCGTGATGCGCGCGCTCGTGGGTCCAGTGCAAACAGCCGATGAATACAAAGCGCGGCTGATCACACTGCTCGAGAGCAGGCCGATCGAACGAATGCCCGTGTCCAATGACCGCGTCATTCTCATCGACGATGACGCTGATCCGAGCATTCTGCCCGAAATGCGCGCCCTGATCCGCGGGCGCTACGGAACGGCTTGGCATTACATGATCGCTGGAGGCGGGCACTTGCCCGCAATTCAGCGGCCCCTCGGTGTCGTGTCCGTTCTCCTCGAGCGCCTAGGAAGTGTCTGACAACAAAGGGAACTATAGCGGGAACGTATCGTCACTGCCTGCGCAGTAGAGTTTTCACAGTGACGACCGAAAAGGAACTGATGATGACATTACCGGTCAAGTGGGTAACTCGTGAAGAAATGCTGAGATCTTACATTGCACGGTTCCGAGATCTCAAGGGGTCCGATAGAGGACTGCCGGATAGTGACGTCCCAGGCCACTACAAGGTGATCCTGAACGTTTTCGGATTCGATCCGCCCTCTGGCAAGGGCGCTGTGAACCCGGTGGGCGATGATGCCAGCGCCTTGATTCATCCTAAGGCAGGTTTCAGCCTCGGCTTTCTCAAGACCACACCAGGCAATGGTCCGGTCCTCCACAATCACAACTCCAATGAGACCTTCATGCCGCTCGGCGGAACGTGGCGGTTCACCTGGGAGTCCAGTCCGGCTCACACGGAGTTCGTGGACCTCGGTCCGTACGACACAATCTCCTTCCCTCCCGGCGTGCCAAGGCGTTTCGAAAATCTGGTGCCCACTCCTGGCGATACACAGGGTCTCTTGCTCGCGATTGTTGAAAATGACGCTCCGGTGTCCGAAGCGATGCCTGGCGTGCTGAAGGAATTCGCCGATCTAGTAAGTGGCGAGATGAAGATACTGGCGAAAAACGGCAAGGCAATCCCACTAACGTCATCAAAGGGCGGCTTCGCCGGCTGATGACGCCAAACTCGTTCATACAAGGAGGCGCCCTGATGAGATACGAGGCTTAAGCAGAAGTGGGCGGCAGGCTGGCGCATCTCGGCGGTCGACTCATTGATTTCGCGGCCAAGAAGCTGGCCGACCAGTTCTTCGAGAATTCGCCGTCGTTGTTGGAGAACCCCCGGCTTGAAGGGCGGCGCGGTGATCCAGACGATGAACGATGCCTTTACCAAGGCCGAATTGACGCGGCTGAGCACCGGGCCGGTGAGGTTCTTGTCGCTCCAGCGCGTCAAGGCCGGCAATCTCATGGTCCAGATCGACGCTGGCGCCTACGAAGCTCAGGTCACTCAGGCAAAGTAAGATGACGATGTCGACGGCAGTTACACAAGAGAACCCAATTGAACATCGCTCCCATCAGCCGGGCTTCGCGCAATGGCCGGCTGGCACGGCGGCCCTGGCGATCGAGGTTTGGGTGGCTCTGGCTGTCAGTTATTATATTGCCTTCATACTTGAACTAAACTCTGCAGCAGGCGCGGGAACAGGCCTTCTCATATTGGTCGGACCGACCCAAGGCATGGTCCTGTCCAAAGCGGTTTATCGCATCGCAGGAACATTATTTGGAGCAGTCTTTGCAATAATTTTGACGAGCCTCTTTTCACAGGATCGGACGATGCTCATCGCCGTCTTTTCGGTGTATATGGCATGTCTCGTTGCGATAGCCACGCTTCTGCGCGACTTCCGCGCCTATGGATGTATCCTGGCCGGCTATACGGTTGCCCTTATTTCAATTACTGACATCGACG
>WNFQ01003029.1_pt1 | contig 12230 bp, 18 predicted proteins | sample 5400171 | NCBI WGS metagenome assembly WNFQ01 (sample SAMN13153356, study PRJNA577476) | soil metagenome | isolation source: 20 cm soil under Madrone tree | place: USA:California | collected 2016-06-14
CAAGTTGAACACCGAATGTTTCAAGGGACCTCGGTTGCCCGTATGAGTTCTTATCGACCACGGAGCGAATCTGCGTATTGTGGGTAGCAACGGCTGGACGCTGATACGCTTGTCGCTGCGCCCGGTGCTGAGGGCTTCGTCGTGCGTCCGTTGTGGGTGCTGCCGTCTGGGATACTGCGGCTTGCTCCCGGGCCGGGCGGGCGTGTGACAACTGCTTGGCGACGCACCTCTGATGGTGCCCTTTGCGGGTGCATGATGCGAATGGCGCGGATCTCGGCTTCGCTCTTTCTCAAGCGAAGACGCCTTACAAACTCTTGGAGCGGGTGCTGTAGTACGAAAGTGCGATGAAGGAGGTCGCGAAAGAAGAATGGGAAGTGTCGATGCAGAATATGGACGTGTTTTTGAGCGACAGCGCACCCGCCACGGTAGTGGTGAAGGTGAAGGAGTTTATGGCCAGCGGAGGGCCGCCTGAATCACAACTATAAGAAGAACTATCATTCAGCGAAGTCTATTTTCTGCGACGAGTCAACGTTGAACGTACTCAACAATACCTTTCAGTCCAGCCATTGACGCCATGTCTGGTCAGGCCAGTCAGGGACTGAATCAGAGTCGTTTCGAAGCATGTGAGCAGGCAAACTCCGCTTCAGGCCCTCGGGGCCTGAGAGTACTTCGTACAGTACTTTACCTTGGCCGTAAATAGCACTACGTTATCATTCCGGGTGACGGCATGACCAGGTACGGACGGTCTTGTCCCGCTATTCCCGTGATAGCCGAATGAAGCCCAGAGAAAGTGAGTAGGTGGATACTGGAGGTTGAGTGACTTGAGGGAGGGAACAAAAAGGCGCCACGTGATCTTTTTCAAACCCAGGCTTTTGATTTTTTTTTGAATCCACATTTGCGTATAACTAGGATGCAGACGAGGTCGGTGTCTACAGGGATACTTGGATCCTGAACTGCCTCCAAGAGTCCGAAAGGTGTGGGAATAGTAGTAGAAGATAAGGCGCAATGAGATTTCGGACATCAGCGCGGGTTCGAGTCGATCAAATCAAAGGTTCCCTTTCCTTCTGACCCCCCTGACCCTGACTTGATATGGTAGAGCTTTGTCATTGTAGGCCATGAGTTTGGCGTCAGCTTATTGAGAAAGTGAGCAGGTATCCACCTCGAGGTTGACTTGAGGGAACAAAACGGTCGCACTGGCACATGCTCTTTTTATCAAACCTAGCTTCGTTGAATCCACGTTTATAGAGTAGTACCTTATATACTGTACCGCAGCATATAACTAAGGTACAGACACGGTCGATGTCTACAGGGGGTACTTCGGTACATCTGACCCACCTCTAAGAGTCCGAAAAGGGTGAGAATAAAAGTAGATAATAGGGCGCAATGAGATTTCGGAGATCGACGCGGGTCAGTTCTTTCCCTCCTGACCCTAACCCTGACTTGGAGTCCCATTCCCGGTAGTGTTGCCGCGGTCCAGTCCGGTGCGGTCCAAGTTGAAACTTGCTGTCAACTTGTGCTAAACAAGTTCACACCGGTGCAACTTGGCGACTACTGGCCAATCAGAGTGCAGGACCATGGTTTGAAATGCAACTGTTATTAGAGGTAGTGTTGCCGCAAGTTCAAGTTGACACCGGTGTGACTTGCACACCGCTTGGAAATTCTGACAGCTTGGACCGGACTGGTTTTTCAAGTCGCCACCGGTGTGACTTGGTACGACTTGGAAATTTGATTATTAAGACTTTCCCATCTGCCTAGTAGGCAAGTCCGCAATTGTGCGTCACAAATAGCACCGCAAGAGCCATTCATTGGCACTACTGCAAGCTTCTTTGGGTGTGATCTGGTCAAGTCATTGTCATTGGAATAACTGATGCTATTCATCTATCTACAGGCTATTTGCTACTTTCCCTTATCCCTCTACATTCCTGCTTCGCTTCCCTCAATGAGTCCCTTCCTTCCCATGCTATCGGTTCACTCGTACCTTCACTAAGTGGCCCAATGTTGTTACGAAGGCGTTTGAGGGGGATTGGAGCTGGCAACATGTATGGGGAGGGTGAGTGTTCTGAGAATCATGTTGGGTTTGCGGCCATCCTAAACCCGTTCCCTTCGATAATCTTCAGAGCGCATCAATCCCAGTTTCGATAAACTTGTGGCCAAGGGTCCGCTTCTACCTCTGCCAGAATCAGCTAGCGGCTGCTGCACCCCCCCTCCGTCGAGGTGTCCTTGAGACGATGGCAACGCCAGCTTCAAGCCTCCCATCTTCGACAACGTCCTCGAGGGCACACTGCATAGTCTTGATGACCTCTGGCATCTCGCTACATGCAATCTGTAACACCTCGATCATAGCCGTGTCGTCGTTAGCTGCTAGTGTCGTGCACATGGGTTGCCTCAAGTCGGCATAATCGTGCGCATTCTGTGCATCCTTCAGAGCACGTAGGGTCTTTGGACGCCATGCTGGTCCGTAGGCGGGGTGGAGAGCATGCCATGTGGCAGTGATAAGGGGAGAAGCGATGGTAGAAGGTGCGGGAGGTGCAATAGCGAATCGAGTAGATCTTGCGTTTCCTTTTGTCGACGTAATTCGTTAGCTTGGATTGTTTTGAGCATGTGGATCTGGATAAAGAGTTGCCAATACCCCAAACATTCTGAGAGCATCATTGAGTACAGCATCGTCAACGGATTCTTCAGCCAGGCTGTATTGCCAGGCTGCGTTCGCTCGGTCTCAGCGCTTGTCTTGATGGCGTGCATGGCTACGGTCCTCGACACCGTTTACTGTATTACACAATGAGGCTAAACCCAAAGGCTGACTCAGAGTCAACCACTGGCAAGCAATAATAGTCCACGAGCACATTCATCATCGTTTGTTATATATACATTGGCCTCTAAGGCTCTCATACAATGTTTGTATTACGAACTGAAGTCCTGCACTCTGATTGGCCATCAGTGGCCAAGTTGCACCGGTGTGCACCGGTGTGAACTTGTTCAGCACAAGTTGACACCAAGTTTCAACTTGGACCGCACCGGACTGGACCGCGGCAACACTAGCCCGCACAGCGGCAATCGAGGCCCAGTCGCGTTGCGATAATGTTAGGTACAGAAAAAGTATCAAGGCGATGTGCCCGAGAAAACCGAGAGCTACGGTATCAAGGAAGCGAGCGGGCATTAGTTGGGAACGAGAAGGAGTTAGACTGAAATTAGAGAAATGAAAGAAACCGCTAAAGCGACGGGAAACTAAGGAAAAAAAAAGGGGGGGCTTGGGTTGCTAACCAAGTCCAGCGATCCAGGGTGAGAATGATTCGACGCGTCGGCTCGGATCATGTGGTTGGGGGCGCTGGACTCGGAGCAGTCTGGAAGAGAAGATAAATTGTCGAGGGTGGCGGTGTAGCAGGAACTGTAGGGACAGCGAACAAAGAGGGAGAGAATAACTGTGGAACCATTGGTTGTCGTGAAACGCGGGGTGTTTGCTGGGGTGTATTCGTGTTGAAAATGGGGGAGTAAAACGTACAACGTGGCCAGATTAAGAGAGGCCAAATAACTTATAGGCGCATGTCAGCAGTGAGAACAGCCCAGCGACGACCCAAAGTGAAGTGAAGTGTCTCCGAAGGCTCTATCGGTAAAAGCCGCGTTGCCACTGCGAAAGCAGAGATACGATTTCATGTATGTGCCTTCTCCATCTCTTTCAATTCCACGACGTCCGAGTCGCATGTCGTGTCTGCCCTTGTTCAACACTGTCAGGATATTTTCTTTCGCCAGGGGAGTGAGAGATGCTATCATGGATGCAGATACGCTGAAAATTTACCGCTCTATATCTATGCACTCAACACGCCCACTGGCATTTCGGCTTCCTTACGCAAGTATAATGACATACACCCCGCTATCTCGCGCAAAGTGACGCATCGTGGGGAAAACAAGCATGGCAGCGGCCGCTACCCTCGTAGCAGCTGTCACTGGCACCGACTCGGATGACTTTCCAGGCCGTGATGTTTACAACCTCCTTGATTCTGATACAGGGCGCAGTGAAGCAGAAGCTGACAAAGACCAAGAAGTCTCGGGACTCCGAGAACAGACGGCGATGCACGCGATGTTCTTCACACAGAGCCCTACGGTACTGCTGTAACCGACCGAAAATGCGTCCATGCACGTGCCTCTGGTCCGCATATGCGATCTCGGGGCCGAAAATCAAAACCCTTTGCAGTAACCATCCATCACATTGTCCCGTAACTCGTAAGTTACTGAGCTACGAAGTTACTGTATGAGACCCGGATGATAAAATACAGTATTCTTCCCCACTCTCGCCTCGCTCACTCAGCTGTAACATAAGATACTCAGCACGCAGCAGGAATTTTCGCAATCCTCACCTGTCCAATTGTCCTCGCTACGTTGATAAAAAATCTATGGGCTGGGCGCTTGGCCCATGGTTCCGTACGATCCTTCGTCGTCGTCGCGTTGACCAAGATTCAAAGGAACTATTTCACGAATGCCATGTCCGGCTCTTGGGCTAGGCGCTTGGCCCATTGTTCCGTACGATCCTTCGTCGTCGTCCCGTTGACCAAGATTCAGAGGAACTATTTCACGAATGCCATGTTTGGCTCTTGGGCTAGGCGCTTGGCCCATTGTTCCGTACGATCCTTCGTCGTCGTCACGTTGACCAAGATTCAAAGGAATTATTTCACGAATGCCATGTTCAGCCCTTGGGCTAGGCGCTTGGCCCATTGTTCCGTACGATCCTTCGTCATTGTCACGTTGGCCAAGGTTCAAAGGGATCATTTCACGAATGCCATGTTCGGCTCTTGGGCTAGGCGCTTGGCCCATTGTTCCGTACGATCCTTCGTCATCGCCACGTTGACCAAAATTAAAAGGAGCTATTTCACAAATGCCATCAGTGAATTAACAAACGGGGCGAATCAAACGTTTGCTTGCAGACTTACCAGCTTGGACAACCTGTAGACCAGCAACGGCAAGAAGATACAACGAGAGAAGTTTTGCCGCCATACCAGCAATGCAACGGACAGAATGAAAGAAAACTGGGAATAGAATAGGAGTAGAAGGAGTGTGAACGAAAAGCGTCTAGGAGTCCGGCTCCAGGGATGAGAAAGTAAGGGTCGATAGGTCGCGTTGGACAATATTTATACTGTACGTGGTGCCACTCGCGATCATGGCAACAGGGGTGTGTGAACGAATCAAAACATCAAGACGAGGGAATAAGGCCGAGCGCTCGATATTGATCATGGTGTGATGCAGACCTGGGGAAGTTCTGCCACTCCCATTCCTCTTCTCCCAGGCAGATACATGCGCACGGGCCGTCCCCCTTTCCTTGTTTCTTACAAGTATCGGAAAGCCACGTCACTCATCTTCTGAACGTGAAACCCATCACCATCGTTGACACTGTGATTATTGTTGGCTTGTGTACATCACTGATGCGGGGGTCTGCTTCTAAGTGGTGCTGTAATACTTTGATGGTAAATCAGAGTCTCCTGTGTCTGGATGCCTTCCATTACAGTACCAGTACCATGTTTGCCAAGATTACTGTGTTATAGCAACAAATTCAAGACCTTTTAGCATTGATGCTAAAAGTGAATCTCGCACCTGCTCATAAGTTGCAAGTGAGTGGATACTTGCAGAGCGGCATTAGAACAACTTCCAGGAGCAGTCACTTTCCCAAAACATCTCACTTATGGCATTTCCTTTCTTGATGCCATCTCATCTGCCATTTTGGGTGTGGACAGCAGATAACATCGGGAGAGTCTGGGAAGACTCAGGAGATGGCAATAATTCAAAATCCAGTCCAGAACCTCATGGCCTCACACCTCAAGGCTGGATGATTGGAATAATATAGATTCCACAAAACCATTTTTAGAATGAATTTCTCCATTTCTCATTTCCTGGTCAAACAAGCCTATGAAAAGGAGGTGTTCATTTGTACTGGCAGGAAACAGTGGACATGATACTATGGAGACATGCAGGTCACATCAGGAAAACATCACAAAAGCTTAATGGGCTTAGCTTGCTTATTTACATAATAAACAAGGTAAGTCATCTGATTTTTTTGCCAAAAGCTGATTTTGGCCATTTTGTCAAAAAAGTCAAAAAACTGAAAAAGGTTGTGAGAAGTGATCAAAAGTAAAAGTACCACTCATTGAATTAGCATGAGTCAACATCAACTTTTTTACTTTTTCACTTGCCCAAGTGAAAAAGTGAAAAAGTTCATGCACAATTTACTGATGGGCCTGGTTTCATACACAGAGACACTTGTCTTTTCATATTGACCTACTGGCACCCTCATGACTTTGAGCTGCTGGGCCATACACCAGCTATTTATCCCAAGAGATAGGTAGAGTTGTGAATTGTGAGGACATGAATTGTGTTCAAGTCCAAGTCATGGTAAAATTTATGAGTCACGTGAGTGGCTCAACACTCTTCCCCATCCTCCGACTCGGATTCTTTTTCTAATTCACTGATTAGCGCCTGCTGTACTGTTAATTGATCCGTGGGACAGTCGATGGATGGAAGATGGTAGTTATTGGTTACCTCCCCGTCTTGCCTCCGCAGTGGTTTGGCAGTGTCCTCCTCAATAGTAGTAGTCAACCATTACAATCCCTCCTACCATCCGGAAATTTCTTTCTCTTTGGATTTTCTTCACGTCAACTCTGCTCACGGTGGGGGGTCTTCAATGCTATCACAGCTGGACATGAGCTACGACGACAGGGATTCGGATTCTGTTCAAAATAATTTCAATCTCATGCGCTGCCCAGACGGTTCTTCTACGGCCCGTCCATCCAGCTTGGCCACATCTACCGAAGGACCAGGTTCACCTCCTCCATCTTTCCCTCTTTCCAGCAGTCTGGAGGTTGTTCCCTCAACGTCTCATCAACGCCGGGCCCGGAAGACGCTCAAAAATAGACCCCAAATTGATCTTGCACCGGATCAGCCACCAACCACTCAAGGCCGCCCACGAGCGCGAGTGTTTGTGGCATGCCTCCAATGGTACGCACCATCTCTAAGTTGATTGACGTCTATCCGTATTTATTAGCTTTCGCTAGCCGTCGTCGCAAGATCCGTTGTGATGGTGCGAAGCCGAGGTGCTACCACTGTTCTCGGCAAGAAGAGAATGGGGGGTGCACTTACGATGCTCTGCCAAAGCGTCGTGGGCCTGATAAGATTCAGAGAACGCATACTTCTAGCACAAGGCAGGAGACCGATGGAGGACCGCCCCCAAGGCGCAGGCGTCACCGTCCCACAACTGTGATAGCAAATCAGGTGGCTAGTAAATCTCTCATTTCGCGGCAGCCACGTGTCGCCGGTAAACCCTCGGTACTCGATACCTTCGAAGATTCGACTCTCTTCGTTGATTCACAGCAATATGACGCTTGCATTCACACACTAAATCCTGGGTTCGAACTCCTGGAAGGCATTGCCTCTCATGATCAGATGCTCACGCTTGACCCTACAAGCACCGGACATGATGTGAGCAGACTATTTTTGCCATTTATGCTATATTAAACCGCATTCTAGCCTTTCATCGTAAGAGTTGATGAACATAATAATACTGACAAGACAACCCACCACACTCCCGGCACTTCTGTGATACCCGCAGCGTACATTACTCTTGCCCAACGCAGACTTGAACTGGAGCTCAGCGGCATTACCTCCGATCCCTCAGTACAATTCAGTCGCGAGATATGGTTTGATCGTGTTTGCGATTTGTATGCTGTATCCACGCGGGTTTCATACGACTCGTCATCTTTGGGGGTAGCACAACGCGATGGCGGTATCGGCCAGATCGTCGAGGACATACGCTTCATCTTTAAGTTTTCTTACTACTGGTTCTCATTTTTGAACGTACCTCGTTTCTACAACAACTTCATCGATCCTATTCGCCGGGGTCGTATGCAACCCAGTTTGCTGCTCTCCCTATTGGCCGTATCAAAGTATCTCCAAGGCGCAGGACAACTGTGTCCAGAAGAAAGTTCCCACCTAGCCATACTGCTACGGGATGAAGCTCAAGGATACTTAGAAGCAAGCATACATGCCCGTGCCTTTGACGTTGAATTGGCTCAAGCAGCCTGGGTACGCTTAAATTTGTCTGGGAGAGGATTAAATCTCATTTGTCGTTTTGATCTCGAAGACGTTGTCATTCTTTGAAATTTGCGCGCATCCTCAGCATCAAACGGCGCGGATGTACTCGTCGTTGAACGTTCTCGACTCCATTCTCCGCTTGCTTGCAATGACCGACCTAGATGCTAACAACCCCGCTGCCTCGACATTTTCCCGTAATGCTGTACCTGTAGTGGAAGTCAGCTCAGATAAATACGTTTCCGCATCCAAATGCTATCAAAACCCGATGACCATGCAGCCAGCAACACAACAATACGTGCAACAGCAGCAATCTGTTATCGGCAATACCAATCCTCCGTCAAGCTGCCCTTGTGATAAACTCTCGCTAGGCTCCCAGTGGCCAGAGGCGCGAACACAGGTCCCATTTTGGACATCCACACCGATGTGGAATCGTGAATGGACAGAGGGAGAGATCAAAAAAGAAGAGTGCCGGCGGGTTTATTGGAGTGCACTGATGCTTGTCTCTGGGCAAACCTCGTTTGCCGATGCCGTGAACTTGAAGCTTCAGGATCTTTTCATTGTTGAGCCGTCTAATGTGGGTGCCGTTCTTAACTGATTGACACGCTAGCCAAAGTGACTCACCTCACATGTAGTACTCCATTCTATTTCCGGGGGAATCATTACTTCCACCGCATCCGCGGATGTATTGTGATACTATGAGTGGCAAAAATACGGTCTGGGCACTCTATCTTCGCGCAATGCTGCTGTGGAATGCATGCGTGCGGATGCGGCAGGATACCAGTATCGACGATTTTAACAAAAGGGACTTTGCTATGCGTGCGTGGATCGAGACAGAGGCGATCGAAGAGGCGTTGCTGTGGCATACATGCAGTGTCGAAAAGGCATTCGTGTATCACGGGCGCGAAATTCTGTTTAAGTAAGTGGGGTGGACGCCCAAATTGCACCCGTTTGGACCCGGTCCCGCTGATTGAACCTGGCTACAGCACCCGAATGTGTATCTCCTATGAGTTTCAGAGATTCATACCTCATGTGTGAGTTCCTGCCAGTGACCCCAGGCCGTAAACGGTCATTCCATTTGATGCTGATGCGAGTTGCGCTTTCAAAGGTTGGTTGGATTAAATCGAAGCAAGTCCGAAGAATGGTGTGAGTATCCGTTTGTCATTTTGCCGCCGGGTGATTGCACCCGGTTCTCAGGCTGTCTGGCGCAATGCTGATGACGATGGCGCTATGATGATGATAGTGCGGGCGCAGGGCAAGCGTGTGAAGGCGATCATATTCGCCATGTACACCACAACAAACGATCAAGAACCCGATATCCTTCGGCGGCCCTGGTACATATGGTGGTTTATGGGTCAAACCTTCCGGTAGGAATGGCTCGTTCTTTTGCGGCAAATCAGGCGCTAATCATGGCGATTTTCTATCCTCAACAAGTGCCCTCACATTGTGGAAACATGATAACTCGTTGACCATCGCGCTTGACGTGTGCAAGGCGTTCCTCGAGCCTATCGAGTACTTAATTGCCTTTTATCCGGGACCGGGTACGTGTCACATATCCCACTCCCTCTGTAGACATGGCCAGCTTATCTACTGTATGACTTCCAGCCCAGCAAAGGTGGCTCGATGAACTCCGACGGCGCATTCTCGCCGCCCTGGCTTCCGCAGGCGGTTATGTCCCGACTCCCATAGAAAGGTTATGATGCCGTTTCTTCGGCATTCATATAATCTATTTGCTGTGCTCCGACCTTACTCTGACAGTTGTTTGTACTTGTTTGTGTTGTTCAATAAATTGTACTTATGCTCAGTAAGTTACAACAGGATCAAATCTCATCTGGCCACTGCATGACCACGTGGTGAGTCTTTTGTACGACAATGACGTTCGTTACACGACAAAAACGCAAATGAACGACGGACTGGTTGAGTAGATAGCTGGCCAGTTACATGCCTTTCATTGTTCCACACCAAATGCAATTATACAAGAAGATCAATCACGGGTAATGTCAACAAATTAAAATAACTGATGTCCCGAAGCAAGAGAACGAGTGGAAAGGAAAGTAACACGGGATCGATAGACGACAAAAAAAGATGGGATGGAACTCAGAGAACGGAGGACACCAATCAATCATTGATCTCCTACGACCTCCATCATCCCGACCTCCATCATCACATCAGCTCGAAGAGCTCACTTCCAGACAGAAATGGCGATAGGGTGGCCGGAGTGCTGTCGTGCAGTAACGAACTGCCCAATGCTTTCCTGGAAAGATCCCGATGGCTCGATCTCCTCTACAAAGATATTCTGCAGGCTGGGCAACACTTCTGTCCCAACGAGATCTTGGAGAGCGGCCGCGATACCTGGCGCAAAGTACTTGGATAGATAGAGATTCTTTACTGAGAGAAATGGAAGTAAGGGTTCCAATCATTGGGCGTTCTCGATGGCATCATTCTTTCAAACAAGTTGCGAATATCGATGCTCGATGTAGAGGTCCTCTGTCGTGGAAAGGGGAGGCAATGAGGAGTTACAGACCTGCGCGACAGATGAAAGCTGCCAATCTGGTTCTATGCATGAGATATTTATCTCCAAAGCTCCGGACCCGGGTGAAAGTCCGACGCTGGTGGTTCCATCATGGAATCGTACATGTGCATCCTGTTTCTTGAGTGTTCGTATGCGGTAGATGAATTGGGCGAGGCGTGGGCAGTCAAAATCGATTTGCTTGAAGAAGGTTATAAATCAAGTAACGGAGTTGAGGGGCATCGACGAAGGTCATGAGGTCCTCTAAATATTCGACAACCCCTTTGAAAGTAAAATAATCGAGAGTGGGGATGACAGAACGTTTTGATGGAGGCGGACTTCGGCTTTCCCCGTCAGGGCGGGATTGAGGGGATTGGAACTGAAGGTAAAGTTCTTTGAGGCTGGACAATACGGAGAGGAGAGCGACCATTGCCTCGGGTGAAATGTACCCGGAATAAGGGATATTGGAAAGGCTGAGGTCGACAAGGTGAGTAGCGGACGAAAGCAGGTTTGGCAACCCCGGAAATGGAATGCCAGTTTACTGGAAGAGTTGCAGACGCGTGGCAGATCCGCCTAAGAACGTATCGGGAATGACCGGTGGTGTTTCACCATCTGAGATGAGCAGCAGCCATGTCAGCTCCGGGAATGGCACCTGCATCGCTGCCAGGACCTTTTCCAATTGCCGATCCGCAAGGCCTGAGAGGCTGACTTGACATACGCGACTGCTCTGCTCAGGTGTTGCAATAATGTTGTCCGCGCCTGATGATATGGTCATATGGCCATCAATGAGGAAAGGCAAGGCTGGCCAGACATCCAGTGTCTCTTGAGGGTGTTTCTGGTGTACAAAAAAGTCGCAGATTCGGGCAACCTGGTGATCCAAAGACAAGGCTTCTCCATCGTCGACACACATGAACCAGCAATTGCCATGCCTCTATTTCCGTTTTGAATAGAGGTGATGGAATCATTTTCACATAAAAATCAAATATTTCTAGTAGGACGTCGTCAGGGAGTACGTCGATTCGTGTCACCTTGCCTACATCACATCAAGTCAGTCAGCAGTTATTGCGAGACGTTGCATAAGGAAGACTTGGTTTGGTTCGTTTCCTCCGAGTCCGGCGACGATTGTTTGCCATCTGCAAGCCTTTAAAACAGTGATCCATTGTGATCGATGTCCCTGGGCGGCTAGGAAATGGTGGAGAGCGGAGGTGCGGGGATTATGGCAGGGAGACTGGAAGACGAGCACGCCTTCAAGCAGGGCTATTTTGAGACCCTATTGGTCGCTTTATCAATTCCACGGGTGAACAATCATTTTCTGGGTCGGGGAGTGCACTCGTCCCTTCCAAATATTGACTTGTCTTAATCTCATGGATTCCATGCTACAGATCAATGGTCGCGTCGTTCTCAACGCACTCATCTCAGCCATCGCAAAGGGCCCATTTTCCGTTTTCCGAGAAGATCAACGGATTGTACTGACCCGACACTCCACGCTGGGTGGAACCGAGTAACAAGGTGAGTAAGCACAATCTTGAACCTGACAAGTACCCACGCAACGCGTCCTATCATATTGTAGAAGATGCCCACGCTTGCAGTGTTGAAGCGCGTCGTATGCGCGTATGTGGTGAGCCTCGGATCAGATCCACAGATCACGCACCGG
>WNFQ01009058.1_pt1 | contig 12229 bp, 11 predicted proteins | sample 5400171 | NCBI WGS metagenome assembly WNFQ01 (sample SAMN13153356, study PRJNA577476) | soil metagenome | isolation source: 20 cm soil under Madrone tree | place: USA:California | collected 2016-06-14
GGTCCGCGATGTCCTTGGCGTCGATCAGCTTGTGATCGACCGCCGGAACGGGGTCTTGCCAGATCAGCTCCTCCGCCGGGACCTCCGGGCCGAGATAGCGTGCGCGCGGGCCCATGTCGCGGTGGGTGAGCTTGAACCATGCGCGGGCAAACGCGTCCGCGAACTCATCCGGATGCGCGTAGAAGCGCCGGGAGATCTTCTCGTAGGCCGGATCGAGCCGCAACGAGAGGTCCGTGACCAGCATGGTCGGCGCGTGACGTTTCGACGGGTCAAAGGGATCCGGAATCGTGGCGACGTCGCCTTTCGCTTTGAACTGAAACGCACCGGCCGGGCTCTTGGTCAGCTCCCATTCGTTGCCAAACAGGTTCTCGAAGTAGTTGTTGCTCCACTTCGTTGGCGTCGTGGTCCAGGTGACTTCCGGGCCGCCGGTGATCGCGTCTTTGCCTTTGCCGGTGCCGAACTTGCTCGTCCAGCCGAGGCCCATCTGCTCAATGGGCGCTGCTTCCGGGTCCGGACCGACGAGCGCCGCATCGCCGGCACCGTGGGTCTTGCCGAAGCTATGTCCGCCGGCAATGAGCGCAACCGTTTCCTCGTCGTTCATCGCCATGCGCTTGAAGGTCTCGCGAATGTCGATGGCGGCAGCAACGGGATCCGGCTTGCCGTTCGGCCCATTCGGATTCACATAGATGAGACCCATCTGCACGGCGGCGAGCGGATTCTCGAGCTGCCGGTCGCCGGTGTAGCGCTCGTCGCTACGAGGATCCGGGAACCAAACCGTCTCCTTGCCCCAGTAGACGGCTTCGTCAGGCTCCCACACATCGGGGCGCCCGCCGCCGAAGCCGAATGTCTTGAAGCCCATCGACTCGAGCGCGACATTGCCGGCGAGGATCATGAGGTCAGCCCAGGAGATTTTCCGGCCATATTTCTGCTTGATCGGCCACAAAAGCCGGCGCGCCTTGTCGAGGTTCGCATTGTCCGGCCAAGAGTTGAGGGGCGCGAAGCGCTGTTGGCCGGCGCCGGCGCCGCCGCGGCCGTCGCCGATGCGGTATGTGCCCGCAGCGTGCCACGCCATGCGAATGAAGAGCCCCCCGTAATGGCCGAAATCCGCCGGCCACCCCTCATTCCAACATTTGTGGTGCCGTGCACGACCGGGCACTTGCCCGCTTTCTCGTCAGTCTTTGCGTCCATGTTTCCCTCCGATCGTGTTCCAGTTTTCTTCGATTGTTCGTATGGACCATTTAGATCAAAGCGCGTCGAGCGCCTTTTGGAAGCGGCCGGCATGCGACTTCCCGGCTTTGGCGAGCGTCTCGAACCAGTCGGCGATCTCGTCGAAGCCTTCCTGGCGGGCGGCGCGGGCCATGCCCGGATACATGTCGGTGTATTCGTGGGTCTCGCTGGCGATCGCGGCCTTGAGGTTGTCGCCGGTCGGACCGATCGACTTGCCGGTCGCCGGGTCGCCCACTTCCTCGAGATATTCGAGATGGCCGTGCGCGTGGCCGGTCTCGCCCTCGGCAGTCGAGCGGAACACGGCGGCGACATCGTTGAAGCCCTCGACGTCGGCCTTCTGGGCGAAATAGAGATAGCGGCGGTTCGCCAAGCTCTCGCCGGCAAACGCGTCCTTCAGATTCTGCTCGGTCTCGGTTCCCTTGAGAGAAGGCATGTCCCCTCCTCAGCTTGGTCGGAAAAACCGATGATGGCGAGGACGATGCGCCCGCCGGAGCCGGGAGTCAATACAGTCTAGAGAATTTCTAATCTGCGGCCGGAGCCGGGTTCCGATCGACGCGGATGGATCACGTCGACGCGGCGGATGGTGGCGCCCGCGGGCGGCTTCGGCAGGCCGGAGACGGCGACACGCTCGCCCGGAATGTCGAGCAGCCGGCCGGCCGATATCTTCGAAAAAGAAGTGATGATGGTCACTGACGTTGGTGTCGAAATAGGGGTGCGCGCAGGGAAGGGAATTTTATGTACGATAGCGGCGGTGCGCCATCAAAGAAATCAGGTAGTTGCTACCTTGCTCAAGCGCTACGTTCTGCTCAGAAAGGCTCTGGTGCAACGCGGGACATTTCAGTCGTGATGAGGCCTTTTCACGCTTCGGGGATGCTTCTACGCGAGTGCCATCGCCCATTCGTCCTTCCGCGACCAACCACGGCGCCGACGGCCACGCCCCAACTCGATGCCTGCGATCGTGATGGCCGCATTCGCGAATGACTTGAATCCGGCCATCGACGCACAGCGCCGCCTGATCGCGCTGTGGTCTTGCTCGATGAGATTGTTGAGGTACTTTGCGACTCGAGGTCGCTTGGAGAGTTGTCCCCACGATAGCGGCGGGGACCGCCCGTGTCACCGGGCGAATCTTGGAGCATGAATCAAGAGCCGCTCTGACAATGAAACGAAGCGCCGCAAGGTGCGGGCTACAAATCGCGAGAGGCGTGCCCTTCTGGTAGTCACACACCGCATGAGTGCTAGATAGTTGGTATGGGGAAGACATCTCAAAGGCTCGCTGGCGTTAAATCGGGTCGCGGGCAATCGGCTTCGTCATCCAAAGTCCCTCCATGGACCGCGAATCTTACCCGATGCCCGCAATTGCACCAGAACCAGAAATGACGTCTCTAAGGAAAACTCACAATGATCTCAGGTAACGAAACGCCCGCCGCCATCAGTGTTGATGTCGTGTGTGACCGGGGGCCGAAGCGATCGGTGTTCACGCATATTTGCTGTTAGCCGGTCTCGCGATTACGCACGAAGACGCCGGGCGCTGCAGCCGACGATCTGCGACCATCGGCTGCTCCGCCGGCGCGAGAGCGAAAAACGCCCTCCTCTCGAAGGCGCACTTCACGCGGAAGCTGTTATGAATTCAAAAAACTGCTCCGGGCTCCGAGCTTGGGCTGTTGCGGTTCGACCAACGATATCGCATTGAATTCGCGCCTGCGCTGGTCAGCTGTTGCACAAGGACAAACACGGCTGGTGCGGCTTCTGGCGTGGCCCCTGTCCGATGCTTCCCGGCACCCGTTGCACATCGCCTCGCTAGGATCAATCATGCATACGGTCTGCAATAACCGTTGCCGACCCACGAATATGCGCAACGCCACCACATTGCTGGAGGTACTCGACGGGCATGCGGCCGCTCATGCCGACCGGCCGCACGTACTGCTCGACTCCGGTGGGGCAAAGCAGGTGCTGTCGTATGGCGAGCTGCAAGCGCGCTCGCGCTGCGTTGCCGCCCATCTGTGCGCCCTCGGACTGCAGCCCACCCAGTGTGTGGCGATCATGCTGCCGACCTGCCTGGAGTTCTTCCACACGTTCTTCGGCGCATTGCGCGCTGGGTTGGTGCCGGTGCCGCTGTGCCCGCCCGCAAACTGGATCCATCTTGAGGATCATCTGTGCCGGCAGGCCGGCATCCTCACGAATTGCCGGGCGCCGATACTCGTTACTTCCCCAGCGGCCAAGTTATTCGCGCGGCTGCTGCGTGCCCGCGCACCTACGCTCAGGCACATCGTTACGGCGGAGCAACTGCTGGCAACGCCGCCGGCGTACACGAGTGTACCCGTCAACGCGCAGAGTGTGGCGCTGTTGCAGTACACCTCCGGGAGCACGGCCAGCCCCAAGGGTGTGGTTCTGACGCACGCCAATCTGCTGGCGAACATTCGTGCATTCAGCACGGCCATCGACCTCAACGCGGCCGAGGTATGCGTGAGCTGGCTGCCGCTCTATCACGATATGGGCTTGATCGGCGCGTGGCTGGGATGCGCCTACAGCGGCGCCCGGCTGGTATTGATGTCGCCTCAGTATTTCCTGGCGCGTCCGCACCGATGGCTGTCGGCGATTCACCAATACCGCGGCACCGTCTCAGCGGCCCCCAACTTTGCCTTCGAATTCTGTGTACGCAAGATCCCGGAGCACGAGCTGCGCGGACTTGACCTGAGCTCCTGGCGCTGGGCCGGCAACGGCGCCGAGCCGGTCAGCGCGGAGACGGTACGGCGATTCACCCGGCGCTTTGCGGCTTGCGGATTTCGCGCCGCCTCGATGGTGCCGGTCTATGGGCTGGCGGAATGCGGGCTGGCGCTCACCGTTCCACCCCGCGGCCGGACGCCCCTGGTGGATCGGGTGCGGCGCGAGCCGTTGACTGAGCATGGCCGGGCCCTGCCTCTCGCGGCGAATGATCCGTCGGCCATGAGCTGCGTATCCTGCGGTGCGCCGCTCGCCGGCTATGAGCTCCGAATCGTGGACGGTCGGGATCATGAGTTGCCGGAGCGAAACATTGGACATGTACAGTTTCGGGGCCCGTCCGCGACCTGCGGGTACCGGGACAATGAGCCGGCAACGCGCCAACTGCGGCACGGCGATTGGCTCGACAGCGGAGATCTGGGCTATGTGGCGCAGGGCGAGTTGTACCTGACCGGTCGCGCCAAGGATGTGATGATTTGCAATGGTCGCAAACTCTGTCCGTACGAGCTGGAGGAGTCGATCGGCAATCTCTCGGGTGTACGGCGGGGCTGCGTGACCGTTTTTGGAGCGGCGGTACGCGACCGGGCCAGCGACGGCGTGGTGGTGGTGGCCGAAACGCGCATCCGTGACGCCGCGCGCCGCCAGCAGCTCACGGAGCAGGTTCGCGCGCTGTCGATGCGACTGCTCGGCATTTCGCCGTGCGCGATTCTCTGGGTTCCGCTGCATACGGTGCTCAAGAGTTCGAGCGGCAAACTGCGTCGCAGCGCCATGAAGGAGATGTACGAACGGGGCGCGCTGGCATCGACAGGCTCATCAATTCCCCGACAGTTCTTTCACATCGCCGTCCAAACGCTCGTCGGGTCTATAAGGCGCACGCTCAATCGATACCGCAGTCATCAACGCGGGCCGCGATTCGAGTCGTGAGCGACGCGAGTGCTGTGGTCCGCAAAAATTTCGTCACGTATAGGCGGGCGCCAGGAAGTATTCGTGATGCAGCCCGCCAAGGATCGGATTGACACGGACGGCATACGATTCTCCGCGGCGATGGCGCGAATTTGGACGTGGGTGTTCAAGATTGGTGAGCGGCGGATCGGGAACACCGGGACCCAGCGCCGTCCACTTCTGCGCTACCAGCTCCCGATGCCAGCGCAATAGAGTCGATGGCGACACAATCGGGTCGGGCTCTCGCAGCGCCTTTGTTCCGCGCCTCGCAAGCGTCCCCAGCGTTCGACGTTCAGCATCAGCAAACAAAATACGCCGCCGTCCGAGTCTTAACCGCAGCGCGATTCTCCGCTTTCAAATAGTCGATCTGCGCGGCAGAGTGTCGGCCGAGCCAGTTGGCCATGCTCGCAATGAGCAGCGCTAAGAGGTGTGTCGGCTTCCAGAAGATGGTCTGAAGATGGTCTGATCCTACGATACCGCGTCAATGATTCGCAATTCGAGTTTTCGAACAGTACGGGGAGCCCTTCTCCGATGTTGAGACGCGACGACGTGCGCGTGTGTGTGCCATGTGGTGAGTTCGCGCTACACCATCGGCGTACCGTCTACCGGGTAACAGGATTACCGGGAAGTGCTCAATTCCCACCTAAATCATTGGCATTCGTTGACAAGAAGCCGACCTAGCCGTAAATACGAATTTCGGTGTCTCTGGGTAAAAGGCAACAATTTTTGGAGGCACGACCATGAAGGAACCCATCGTTAGGTTTCCGGTACTTTGTCCGCGCTGTGGCACGGAGAGTTTCGCTGAAGTTTCGGTTGCGTTTGCCGCTGAGGCGTTGATGAGAAACGAAGGCGTTCAACTCAAGGCGGTTTGCCACAACCTCTATTGGACAGCGAGCCCGATGGAAATGCACCAGTTACGGGAGTACATGAGCGCGCTTTTCGTCGAAGCCGATCGCGTCAAAGTCCCCAGCAACAGTTGAGACGGTAAAAACTGGCACATGAGCCAAAACTTCGAGCCACCGCGATCGCTTCTGGTTATGCAACCGGTGGCGGTTGCCGATCGACTTTCGGCAATTTTTCATCGATGGAAGCCCAGCTCGGAGCTTCAGATGCCCAAATAGTGACCGCTGGTCTCGCGATCTCGGGGTCATCGAGGGTTCCAGCCCGAACAAATATAAGATGGGGGCGAGCTTCGGCCTCACTGAATAACTGCGTGCCGCAGGCACGACAGAACCGGCGGTGCATTACATTGCCACTCTCGGCTACGCTACGGTAGTCACCCGTCGCGCCGTGGATAGAGAACGAGGCCGTTGGGAAGCAGACATTGACCGTCCCGCTGCCGGCTGCGAGATACTGGCAAACGCAGCACCAGCATCGAAGCTTACCTTAAGTCTTGAACGGCGGAATCGGGATCTCCGGGCAGGAATTGCCGTCCAATCCATCGATCGAGCCGCTCCGCACCAGGCGCTCGAACAGCCCCGCGACACAATTGTTCCACTCCGTGTGGCCCTGGCCGTGCGTGACCACCGTGACATGACGCGAGAATCCCGGTGCAACCCGATCCGCGAACCACAGCGGAGTGCCGCCATCGAGATCGCCGGTGACGATGAGCGTCGGGACATCGGAATGAACCGGGTTTCGATAGCCCTCTGGTAATTTGGCCTTGGGCCAGTCCTTACATGCGGCCTGCTGCTGCCGGATGCGGTAGGCGCCCAAGTAGGTGCCCTTCGTTTCCGAATCGATGTCCTGCTCGGCCAGGAATGGCATGTCTTCGTTGCAGGTGATGGAGAAGAAGAGTCCCCAGCTGAGTTCCTTGTCGGCGCCGCGGAGGCTGGCCAGCATGCCATCGACTATTGGCGACCAATCGCCCTCGAAGGCGTGATGGATGACCCAGGGGAGCGTCGCCGCGGTGCGCGGCCGGTACAGTGCCGAGCGCATCCATTCGACCACCCGCCCCCGCGTCAGTTGAACCGATTCTTTTGATCCTGGGGACTGTACCCGCACCTGCCCTGCATCCAGGCGTTCCATGATGCTTGCAAATTCTTTCCGGATGTTCGGGAAGGCGCCATGACAGGCGGTATCGCGTTCGCAATTGTCCAGCGTGTGACCGAAAGCGATCTGCGAGGTTTTAGCGAAATCGAGCGGGCCACCGGCATCGATGGGCACGGGACTGCCGAGATACACCGTGCGCACGCTCTTCGGGTATTGCCGGATGAAAGCCTGCGCCGCTCTCGTGCCATAGGAGCCTGAGAAGAGATTCAAGGAGCCGTAACCCAAGGCGACGCGCACTTGCTCGAGATCCCGTGAGAAGTATGGGAATGTGTAGTGCGAGAGGTCCGCCAGCGGTTCGAGGAGGCGCTTGCACAGTTCGACCGCCGCGGGCGGAAAGAAGTCGTGCAAATTTTCGGCTGGAACTTCAGATGAATATAGATGACAACGCGCCGGCGCGGACTGCCCCGTCAGCCGCTGGTCCACGAGCAACAGGTCGCGATCGTCGAGCAATGCCTTGAACTCCTCCGCGTAGTCGGCAGCTTCCGCGATGGCCTCCTCGCCCGGTCCGCCCATCAACACCACGATCGGGTCTGACAACGATTTGCCGGATGATGCGGTCACAATGGCGACGTGAATGGACAGCGCCCGCCCTCTAGGGTGTTCAGGATCTTCGGGAACGGGCAGTACCCCGCAGCGAGCCGCCCGCGCAAGATTTGCGAGCTGACATGGATGGGTCTGCAGTGTGGGCGCCGCGCCGGCGGCGTAAGTCCCCGGCCCCCCCGGGATCGCCACTGTCAAGAACGCGATACCAATTGCGAATAGCCTCGTCATGGCCCGCCCTCGCGTTGACCGACATTTCGGTCGCGCCAGACCGCCAAACTGTCTTCGAGTTGCATGACCTTTGCCAGTCGCTTCAGTCTTTTCAAGTCCAGAGCACCAAGATCAAGATCCAATGGCGGAACCGACATGCGACTTCGTGGTGAGCCGGACAGATACAGCCAGTGCAGCAGTGCCGCCTCCGGTGTGGCGCGCCGGTAATCGACTCCGCTGACTAGGCGATCACGATCCGCTCCAGTTTCGAAGATGCGCTCGGATATCCCGCGGAATACGAACGTGCCTCCGCCAGTCTCGACTCGACCCAGTGACGGTATCGTGTAGCGTGAAGACAGAGGAACGACCGCCGTCACCCAGGGAGTGTAGTTGTTCCACACACCGGAATCACCGAGCACCGTCTGCAGGGAGATCACGGCGCCCGGCCGTAGCCAAACTGCCGCCTCGCACAGCTGGGCCGGCGGCAAGATCAACCCATTGAGGAACAACCCTCGCACGACGCGCTGCAGGCGGTTGGCGGCCACTGCTTCCTGGATCCAGCGCTCCACGCTAGGCTTGGAAATGTCTCCGCGCACATTTTTTGCCACTTGTATGATCGACGCAGTATCGAGCACGCGCAGTGCGCTCGGCTCCGCGAGCACCAGTTCCAGGCGGGTTGACCAGTGAAGAGCTTTCATGAGTCCGTATCGCTAGCGGTTTTTGTCAGGCACCGCTCGAGCGTCTCCAGGAGTCGTACCTTCATCGCAAGATATTCGTCCTCGTCGATGTGTGCGTGAATTTCCGCCGGCAAAGTCGGCAGCACCTCATCCCGGAAAAGCGCCCAGCTCATCAAATCCAGCTTGTCGGCGACACGCTTCATCAGCGTCACCGCGCCACCCAGATTCTCAACCGCCCCAGCGCTCGGGACTACCCCGCGCGCCAGCAGTAGCTCCAAGTCGTAGATGTCGCGTGGAGCGGTCCGCCGATCGTCGATCAGTGCTGCAAGCTTGTTGTCTGCCAGCGCCTGCTCGTCGTAGACGCTCACATAGACACGCGGCAATGTCCGGTCCGCAATCTGAACAGGAATCTTGAGCACACGGTTTGGGTCGGGCGTCTGTCGCCGTGATACCTCGACCGCGAGATGCAGATTCTCCCCAGTACTCGTTCGACCGGAGATCTTCCAACGTGCGACCGTATCAGTCTGCTTGGATTCGGAGATAGAGGTGTCGATCAGCCCGCTTCCGTGAATAGCGCGATCGATCGCCGTCCGCACGGTATTTTGAAGACTCGCCAACGAGCGATGCGGGTCGTGATCGAAATCCAGGTCCTGGGTAAAACGTGCGCTTTCGGTAAGAACCCGCATGGCCGCGCCGCCCTTCAAGACGAGGCTCGAGCTTGTAGAGCCGCGATACAGGAATGTCAACAGTCGGAGCTGAAATGCATCGCGAGCTTGGGAGAGAGTGGCCATTTGAATCTATCTAAGGTTAATACCATCATTATCTGATGTTAATAACCTTAATTCAACAGCCATTTTTTGTGGGTCTAAGGGCAAATTCCTTGATCGCAACCATCTGTTTTTATTAGTTTTTATAAGCCACTACGCTCGGGACGTAGGAGTCGCAGGTTCAAATCCTGTCACCCCGACCATTGATTTCATTATGTTTTTTCCGACTGATACCTTGCTGGGTGTGAGTTTCAACTGCCGCTGGGTGTGAATTGGGTGTCTGAATTGCGGTAGCACGTTGATGCTAACGACGACCTGGAGGAACCATGGACGCTGATTCCCAGTTGGTGCGGGGACAGTCGTCTGCTCGTATCTCTCTGTCCGGCCATTCACCTAAGACAGGCCAGCGATCGTCGACGAACGTCAGGGCCGAGCATGGCTGCCAGAAGAAGATCAAACGCTCCGCGAAACTTACATTGCTGGAATGTCAATTTCTGACCTTGCCCGACGGCCACGACCCCCGTCGCACGTGCTTTCAGACGAAGTCTCTTCCTGATCCCTGTATGTGCCGCTACCGGATCACGAGCGCCGGGCGACTGATCGACTCTGCTGGCAATGATCTAGAGCCGGACGGGTACATCACGTTTTAAACGTACAACATCATCGAGCCTTTCCAGATTTCCCACGCGCCGACCGCTTGCCGACACGGTTTGCGGACTTGGCCTTACGCGGAGCCACCGACTTCGCTTTCTTGGCAGTCGGTCTATGAGATGGATTTCGGTCTACGCCGCCGAAATCGATGCCGAACACGTCGGCCAGTTTCGACGAGTCCAGAATCCGACCAGCGTCTGGCTGTTTTTGAACCGGTGCGGCGCCCTCCCCTGCGTGTGCGATCAATTCTTTGGCGTCGACCTTTCGTAAGCCGAACAGGAGTTCCGGTTCCGCATCGAGCCGGGCGCCGATTCCATAGAGTGTCGCGGCGACATGCTTGCACAACGCCGCCGAATCCGGACAGCTGCAGCTGAAGGAAATCTCCTTCGGTGACGGGAAGAGGCCGGTTCCAGGCCGGGTGATGCGCTCCATGACCGAAGTCGACAGTTGCCCCTGGAGCAACTCGACCAACGTGTCGATGGAGCGGGCGCAGTCGCGTGCAATCGCCTGCCAGTGTGTGCCGGCCACTTCCCTGATACTAACGGTGATTCGGTACAGACTGGATCCCATCACCTGGGCGGTCACTTCGCCCGGAGCGATTTTAAGATCGATCACCGAGCCGTTGCGCAGATAGGTGCGGCCGCGCGGTAGACGGTTCGAGTAGTCGCTATAGCGCTCCAGGTTCTGGCACCAAGCCTTACCCCAGAACGATTTCGCAATCGCGCCGCGGTATGCGGCTACCGGCAAGAGTACCCGGCCCTTCTTTTGCAATTTCGCCACCGTGCGTTCCGTCTTCTGGCGACGCACCGCCACCGGAACATATCGCTTCCAACCAAAGTACATCAGCGTTTCTCCGACGATCCGTGCAGCACGTCAGACATTCGCCTGCGCCGAATGAATATCAAGCGCCACCAGATTCAGCAACTCCTTGTCGCTGAGCTCGGTCAGCTGCAGCTCCGCACCTCCCTCGAGCACATCCTTGACGAGCGTTTGCTTCGACTCGATCAGCTGATCGATCTTATCCTCGACAGTGCCCTGACAGACGAACTTGTGCACCAGAACATTCCGCGACTGCCCGATCCGGAAGGCCCGATCGGTTGCCTGATTCTCGACGGCAGGATTCCACCATCGATCGAAATGCACCACATGCGAGGCGGCCGTGAGGTTGAGGCCGGCGCCCCCCGCTTTCAGGGATAGAACGAAGAACGGAACCAGCTCGTCATCCTGGAAGCGCCGAACCAGCTCCTTGCGCTTCGATACCGGCGTGCCGCCATGCAGAATCAACCCTTCCCGCCCGAATACGTGCCCGAGAAACGCGGCAATCGGCTGGGTCGTCTCGCGGAACTGCGTGAACACGAGCATCTTCTCCTGCTTGGCAGCGATCACTTCCGCGAGCTCGCGCAGGCGCGCGAATTTCCCGCTCTCGGTTTCGACCCACGCACCGTCGCCGAGCCACTGCGATGGATGATTGCAGATCTGCTTGAAGCGCATCAGGAACGACAGTACGACGCCTTTGCGCCCCATGCCCTCCGCCCTATTGAGGGCCTCCGCGAGTTCCTCGACCGCCCTCTGGTAAAGCGCCGCTTGCGTGGCGCTCAGGTAACAGAACGCTTTCATCTCGGTCTTGTCGGGCAAATCGGCGATCACCGACTTGTCGGTCTTGAGGCGCCGCAAGATATAAGGGCGCACGAGCTCGCGCAGCGGTCGGTAGGTTTTCGCTTCAGCGAGGCGCCTAACATAGCGCCCGAACGCCTGACCGGAGCCCAACAGACCGGGATGAGTGAAGTCGAAAATCGACCAAAGATCGCCAAGACGATTCTCAACGGGTGTGCCGGTGAGCGCGATCCGAGTGTAGGCGATGAGTTTCTTGACGGCGCGCGTCTGCTTGGCGCCCGGATTCTTGATTGCCTGCGCCTCGTCGATGACCACAACCCGCCACTCGGTGCTCGACAGCCAGTTATAGCGCAGCAGGGCGCCGTAGCTCGTGATCACGAGATCAACCTCCGCGAGCGTCTCCGAGGTCATCGCCTTGAGATCGGCCTTGCTGGATGCCGAGGGATGGGCGATGAGGAATCTGAGCATCGGTGCGAACCGTTCGATCTCGGCGGCCCAATTCGCGAGCAGCGAGGCGGGTGCCACCAGCAGGCTCGGGGCCCGCGTCGGCGTGGCCGTCCGCTGCACCGTTGATTCGTGCTTCAGAATCAAGAGCAGCGACAATACCTGGATGGTTTTGCCCAATCCCATGTCGTCCGCGAGACAGGCGCCAAGCCCGAGGCGGTGCAGCAGGTAGAGCCAACGGACACCGGCCTGTTGATAGGGGCGCAGTGTCGCCTGAAGCGCCGGACCCGGCTCGATGCGGGCGAGTCCGTCGGGGCTGCGCAGGCCCTTAAGAGTCTCTGCGAGCCACGGCCCGGCGCTCACCGTCGACCAGTCGGGATCCGAGGG
>WNFQ01003448.1_pt1 | contig 12228 bp, 8 predicted proteins | sample 5400171 | NCBI WGS metagenome assembly WNFQ01 (sample SAMN13153356, study PRJNA577476) | soil metagenome | isolation source: 20 cm soil under Madrone tree | place: USA:California | collected 2016-06-14
CGGCTGAATGCGGCGGTTTGCTAAACCGTTTTAGGGAATAAACACCCTAACGGGGGTTCGAATCCCCCCCTCTCCGCCATGACTTAAGTACAATCGGCGTCAAAACTTACAGACTGTTTGTTCTAACCTCATTCTTATATAGTATTGCTAACTTATTGGTATATTCTACCACGGTCTGCTAAATCGTTGTACGCAGAAGGGCCTGCCTCCCAAGCACACGGGCCGCTTTGCGGAATTAATAAAGAGCGAGTCACGCGGCCAGCAGCAGGCGCTTGAGTAAGGCATACGCCGATTTGTGCGCAAGCCAATTGAGGCACCCTCACCGACGTTGTTACCAGATCCTGACGCGATCCTCAGGCTTTAGATAGAGTTTGTCGCCGGGCGCGACCTTGTAGATCTCATACCATCGATCGACATTGCGCACTGTATTGCTTCGATATTCTCCCGGCGAGTGCGTGTCGGTTTTGAGCTGCTGACGCAGCGCAGTTTCGTTCTGGAGTTTCCGCCATCTCTTTGCGAAGGCCAGGAAAAAGCGTTGTTCGCCACCCAATCCGCCAATGATGACGTCGCTCTTGCCTTTCAGGGAGAGAACGTAGCCGTCATGCGCCACCAGCAACCCAGCCACGTCAGCAACACTTTCAGACAACACCTGATTGCCATTAACACAAAGGTCGGGAAACGGACAGTAGCGGTTGAATTGCTCGACAAGCTTCTCACCCGCCTTGCGATACCTGGCGCGATCCTCTGCCGTCCACCAATCTCCGAGGCGGCCTTGTGCGTCGTAAATATTCCCCAGTTCGTCGAAGCTGTGACTGATTTCGTGCGCCATCGCAGCCCCGGCTGAACCATAGTTGGAAGCGGAATCGCCTTCAAGAACTCCGCGTTAGGGCTGAACATGATGACCGCACCAGGAACTTGCGGATTGATTGGCCACTCGATCGGATCGACCGGTTGTTGGCGAGGACCTTAAACGCAGAATCGCGGCCATGAACGGCCAGACGAACGACTCCGTTCGCGCTTACAACTACGCCACGGAGTATGCCGGACAGTACGCGAGAATCCTGCAGCGACTTGCTGCCGGTGATCTGCCCGCGGTCGAACACTGTACGGCCGGGAAAGACAGAACCGGCGTATTCAGCGCTATTCTGCTCACGGCGCTCGGTGTTCCACGTGACGTGGTCATCCAGGATTATCTGCTGTCGAACCAATACTTGCTTGCACCGGACACCATCGAAAATACCGCTGCCGACTTGCAGCGGGCTTTCGGGCTTCCAGAGCCGCCGGACATCGCTACCGTAAGAACGATCATGACGTCAAAACCGGAGACCTTGGAAGGCGCCTTCGACCAGATTGAAAAGAAGTACGGGTCTTTCGAGGATTATCTGCGCGACGCTCTGCATTTCTCCGATTCGAATCTCGCCGCGCTCCGCCGGCGTCTAATTGAGCCTTAGCATCAACTGCGTAGGGATGAAAAAGGAGAAAACGAACTGTACAATGCTCACGAATATTAGGGCTAAAAAAGGAAATTCCGTCAGCCGAATTTCAAATTCAATAGTACTTGGCCTTTGGGCATGAACAAAAGAAGCTTTATCAAACTGCTCTCTGCGATCGTGGCAGCGCCCGCAGTGTCGCCGCTCTTCGCACGGCTGCCAGATACCAAACTGAAAAACTGGGCCGGCAATTTCGAATACAGCACCAACAGTTTGTACACCGCTGACTCGGTTGAACAGGTAAAGGATTTTGTCAAAAGACAAGGCAAATTAAAGGTGCTCGGCACGCGTCATTGCTTCAACAAAATAGCCGACAGCGCAAGCCATCTGCTCTCCCTGAAGCCGATGGATGAAGTGGTTGCCTTGAACACTGAAGCGCACACAGTGACTGTCGATGCAAGCATGACTTATGGTCGATTATGCCCGCATCTCCACAGCAAGGGTTTTGCGTTACACAACTTGGCGTCGTTGCCGCACATTTCTATCGCCGGGTCCTGCAGTACCGCGACACATGGCTCGGGCGACAAGAACGGTAACCTCGCAACCGCCGTATCTGCGCTGGACATTGTCAAGGCTGACGGTGAATCCGTCAGACTTTCGCGGCAGACGGACGGCGAAAAGTTTTCAGGCGCTGTTGTTGGGCTGGGTGCTCTCGGCGTGATGACGAAGGTCACCCTCGATATTCAGCCAACCTTCCTGATGCGCCAGTACGTGTATGAAGACCTGCCGCTGAACCAAGTGAAAGATCACTTTGACGCTATCGAATCAAGCGCCTACAGCGTTAGTTTGTTCACCGACTGGCAAAAGCAGCGTTTCAACGAAGTCTGGATAAAAACGCGCCTGGAAGAAGGACAGGTATTTGATGCCAGACCCGAGTTTTTTGACGCGAAACGCGCAACAAAGAATCTTCACCCTATCGCGGAGCTGTCCGCTGAAAACTGCACCGAGCAGATGGGTGTGCCGGGGCCTTGGTATGAGCGACTGCCGCACTTCCGCATGGGCTTTATCCCGAGCGCTGGAAAGGAACTGCAATCGGAATACTTTGTGCCTCGTCAGCACGCCGTCGAAGCCATTCTGGCGATGGTACGATTGCGCGATCAGGTTGGTCCCCATCTGATGATTTCTGAAATCCGTACGGTTGCCGCTGACAATCTTTGGATGAGCCCCTGTTACAAACAGCCTTGCGTCACGATTCATTTTACTTGGCAACAGGACTGGCCGGCGGTCAGGAAACTCCTCCCTATAATTGAAAAAGAACTGGCTCCGTTTAAGGCACGGCCACACTGGGGAAAGCTATTTTCGATTCCACCATCGGAATTGAAAGCCATCTACGACAAGTTGCCGGATTTCGTTCAGCTGTGTAATACCTACGACCCGAATGGGAAATTCCGCAATGAATTTTTGAATGCAAACATATTTAGTGGCTGAGCGTTTCCGGAAAGCACTCGATCGCCAAACGCGCATCGGGTGAAAGACGTCGGAATTGGATGTCGCGCAGTCAGATCGCTTTCAATTCTGGCGATCTTGCATTTCAGAAAATCCTCATGTTAAGACCCTACCCCGTGACGGTGCAACAAATTGGTTTCCCAGAAACGCGTTTGCACTAACGTTTGTAGGAAGTGAACTCCGCGCCTGGCATCGATTCCGGACGGATTACCGGCTAACTGGAAGCTATTCCGGGCCAGAAGTCCGCTTCGGGAAGTGCCAGTGAGAACGCTACAGGTTAGCGTTGTTAGATTTTACAACTTACAAAGACCGCGGGGACTGCCAAGCAACGCGGAAGTCATATAGGACGAAGGTGCTTGTGGGCTGGGTTGTGGGTTGGAAAGAGTCCACAAACGCCGAAAACTCCGACATTCATTCCCAGAACCTCTTTCTGGATAGTTTCCGAGTTGCCGACGATCCGGGAGTTATCGGACGGTAGGTCGACGTCAAAAGTTAGCCAAAAAAACTGTACCTCCCGCCTTAATCCTGAATCGATCGCCAATCAAAAGTTTGCCGGATTCAGTCGTTCCTGCGCCGCTAAGAATCTCGCCTTAAGCGCGCATTGGAATTATTGAACGCATGGCGCTGCAGGGGTAGTATAAACGCGGGAATGAGATGCGAGAGTCCTGGCGATCTCAAAGGCCTAGGGAAATGCTCTTCGACGGCACGATTGGACGGGCTCACAACCAGTTATCCTCGCTTAGACTCTTGCGTTACCCGCTGAGCCTTATCTTTGCGGGAGGCTCATTCGTTCTCTCCTTTCTCCTCCTTATCGCTGGCGCTCTGTTAGCAAGGCCGCAAGCTGCGAGTCAGGGCGGCGCCGCGGGAGCACGTCAAGTAACACCCGGCGGTTCCGTCGTCTTCGCCACTCAAATTCGGCCGATTCTTGCCGCGCGTTGCTACCCATGCCATGGCCCCGACGTACAGCAACACGGTCTTCGGCTGGATTCGCTTCAGGCAATCCTCAGCGGCAGCGCCAACGGCAAAGTCGTCATGCCAGGCGACAGCCAGAACAGCCACATCGTGCGGCGCTTGCTTGGACTCGAGCAGCCACAAATGCCTTACGGTGGCCCGCCGCTCCCTGCGGAACAGATAGACTTAGTGCGAAAATGGATCGACGAAGGTGCGCAGGGACCCGACTCGAGCGAACCAGTGGTCGCGGCGGCAGCGCCGATCAATGATGTGAAGGCGGCACACAGCGCTTCGGAAAAGCCGGTCGACTTTAACCGCGACATTCGTCCAATTCTTTCCGACGCGTGCTTTACGTGCCACGGCCCCGAGGAAAAAAGCCGCCAAGGGAACTTGCGCCTCGACATTAGGGAAAGTGCCTTTGCTGAGCACAACGGCTACCGCATCATCGTCCCGGGCAGCAGTGCCACGAGCCGTCTATATCAGAAGATCAGCTCGAAGGATAACGCGTTTCGCATGCCGCCGGCCTGGTCAGGCAGAAGCCTGACGCCCAAGCAGATCGAATTGTTCCGTCAGTGGATCGACCAGGGCGCGAAATGGCAGTCCCACTGGGCCTTCGATCCGCCCAAACGTTCAGCAATACCAGAGGTCAAAGACAAAACCTGGCCGAAGAATCCCATCGACAATTTCACGCTGGCGCGTCTGGAAGGCGAGGGGTTGAAACCTTCCGCTGAAGCAGATAAGGCTACTCTGCTGCGGCGCGTTTCCCTTGATCTGACTGGCTTGCCGGCCTCTCCCGCGGAAGTGGACTCCTTGGTAGCTGACAAATCTCCAGACGCTTACGAAAAGAGAGTGGACCATCTGCTGGAGTCGCCCCACTACGGCGAGCGAATGGCCATGCCGTGGCTTGACCTGGCGCGCTATTCCGATACTCATGGCTATCACATCGACAGCTTGCGGGAAATGTGGCCGTGGCGCGATTGGGTGATTGCCGCCTTCAATCGCAATATGCCGTTTGACGAATTCGCAATCGAGCAATTGGCCGGCGACCTTCTCCCCAACGCCACGCTCGAACAGAAAATCGCCAGCGGGTTCAACCGCAACAACATGATCAATTTCGAAGGCGGCGCGATCCCGGAGGAATATCACGTCGAATACGTCGTCGATCGCGCGAGCACCACGGCAACGACTTGGCTAGGACTGACCATGGGTTGCGCGCGGTGCCACGACCACAAGTACGATCCCATCAAGCAGAAGGAGTTTTATCGCTTCTTCGCGTTTTTCAATACCGTTCCAGAACGCGGCCTGGATGGTTTTGAAGGGAATGCCGCGCCGGTGCTGTCGTTGCCTACTCCAGAGCAGCAGCAACAGATGGACGACCTCAAGAGGAAGATCGCTGCCGCTTTGACGGCGATGCCCGAAAACGATGTCTTGGCACTTCGCAACGAATGGCAGAAAACGCGGCTTGCGACATTACCCGAGCCGACACGAGACGCGCTGGCGATGCACTATCCTTTCAACGACGACCTGTCAGACGCTTTCTCGCGCCACGACGGAAAGCTGGTTCGAGGTGAAATCACCTATGAAGATGGGCCGGCCGGTAAGGCCGCTGAATTCAGAGGTGAAAGTGAAGCCAGTCTGGGCCAAGCCGGGGATTTCGACTTGCATCAGCCTTTTGCTATCGCCGCCTGGGTGAATCTCTACGAGGAGAAGGGCAAAGTTCTTCAGAAACGAGACGCCTCCGAGCACTGGACCGGCTATGAGCTCGGTCTCGAGGACGTCGCCTTCACCCGCCGGCAAGAACGGAATCTTCGCGTCGTCGTACGGCTTGCGGCGCCCTGGCCCGCTAGCGCTATCGAGGTGCGCACGAAAAATCGTGTGCGGATGGACAGCGATCATCATCTGCTCGTCAACTATGATGGGTCGGGCAAAGCTGCGGGCTTGAAGATCTTCGTCGATGGAACGCCGTGGGAAACGGAAACCACAAAAGACGACCTCCGCAGAAGTTTCCGTACTTCCGCGCCATTGGAGATTGGCAACAAAAATATCGGCGGCGCTTTTAAAGGCCGACTCGGTGACCTGCGCATTTACACCCGCACGCTATCTGATACAGAAGTCGAAGATCTCGCCGTGCACCTGCCGGCGCGCGTCCTCTTGACCAAGCTTGGAGGCACGCCCGCATTGGGAATTGCGGCCCTCCAGCCCGAGAAGCCGCCCGAAGAGGCCGACATCGGAGAGCTGGAGAAAGCGGAGGGCAAGGAACAAAAGCAGGCGAGGCTCGAAAAACAGGATCAAGCCCTCCTGAGCGAATACTTCCTTAAGCACGATGCGCCAGAGAAGTACAGGCAATCTTACTCTCAGTTAGTAGAACTCAGAAAAGAAAAGGGCAAGCTCGAAAAATCCATCACGACCACCATGGTCATGGCGGAGATGTCCAAGCCGCGCGACACCTTCGTCCTGGGCCGCGGTCAATATGACAATAAGGGCGAGAAGGTCACGCCGGGTGTTCCCGCGTTCCTGCCGCCGATGCCTGAGGACCTGCCTCGTAACCGTTTAGGACTCGCCAAGTGGATCGTCGACCCCTCCAACCCGCTCACCGCGCGCGTTGTGGTCAATCAGTATTGGCAACAGCATTTCGGGACTGGCATCGTCAAGACTGCCGAGGACTTTGGCTCGCAGGGTGAACAACCGAGCCATCCTCAATTACTCGACTGGTTGGCAACTGAGTTCGTCCGCACTGGCTGGGACATCAAGGCCATGCAGCGCCTGATTGTCACCTCAGCGACGTACCGCCAATCTTCCCGCGCGTCGCACGAACTGATCGAGCGCGATCCCGAAAATAGGCTGCTCGCAAGAGGGCCGCGATTCCGCCTCCCCGCCGAGATCGTTCGCGACAATGCCCTGGCGATCAGCGGATTGCTCAACGATAAAATCGGCGGGCCGAGCGTCTACCCTTATCAGCCCGCAGGCCTTTGGGAAGAGATGGCCTTCGGCCAGGGCTTTTCGGGTCAGACCTACACCCCGTCCTCGGGTCCCGATTTATACCGCCGCGGTCTTTACACGGTGTGGAAGCGCACCGTCCCGCCGGCCTCGCTGACTATCTTCGACGCGCCCGACCGCGAAAAATGTACCGCCAGGCGCGGAGTCACCAACACGCCGCTGCAGGTGCTGACGCTTTTGAACGATCCCACGTACGTGGAAGCCGCTCGTGCGTTGGCGCAGCGTGCGTTGCGCATGGGCGGCAGGTCCGATCGCGAGCGGATTGACTTTGCTTTCAAGCTAGCGACGGCACGCACACCCGACCCGCAGGAACGCGACGTGCTGCTCGGCTCGCTCTCGCAATTTCGGTCCACTTACCGCCGGGACCAGGCGCAGGTAACAAAGCTGCTGTCCGTCGGGGAATCGAAGCCGGATTCCACACTGGACCCGCGCGAAGTCGCGGCTTGGACCACCTTGGCCAGCATGATCCTCAATCTGGACGAAACCATTACGGCCGAATAGCAGAACGCGAGGCACAGCATGCCCGATTCCGATTCACTGACTGCACAATTCAGCACCGCGATGACGCGGCGCCAGTTTTTCCGGCGCAGCTCCGCCGGAATCGCTATTGGCATTCCGGCGCTCGCCACGCTGCTCGGCGACGATGGCTTCGCGACTGACAGCGCAACCGATCCCAAAACCGGCGGACTCGCCGGCCTTCCGCATTTCCCGCCAAAAGCGAAGCGCGTCATCTTCCTCCACCAATCCGGCGCGCCTTCCCAGATGGAGCTATTCGACTACAAGCCCAACCTCGTCAAGTCGCAGGGCGTCGAGTTGCCCGACTCTGTGCGCATGGGCCAGCGCATTACGGGCATGACGTCGGGCCAATCCTCGTTTCCGGTGGCGCCTTCGATTTTCAAGTTCAACCGGTACGGCCGCTCCGGCACCTGGATCAGCGAACTGCTTTCTCACCACGGCAAAATCGTGGACGACATCACCATCATCAAATCAACCTACACGGAAGCTATCAACCACGATCCCGCGATCACCTTCGTGCAGACCGGCTTCCAGCAGCCCGGGCGCCCAAGCATGGGCGCGTGGGTCACTTACGGTCTCGGCAGCGAGAATCAAAATCTTCCGGCGTTCGTGGTCATGGTCTCGCAGGCCAACGCCTTGAATCCGGACCAGCCGCTGTTTTCGCGCCTGTGGGGAAGTGGCTTTCTGTCGTCGCGCTACCAAGGAGTCAAATTCGCCGCGAGCGGGGACCCGGTGCTGTACTTGTCGAACCCGCCGGGCGTGCCGTCTCCGACCCGTCGCCGCATGCTCGACGGCATCGCCAAATTGAATCGCTTGCTCGCCGAAAAATACGGCGACCCCGAAATTGACACGCGCGTCGCGCAATACGAAATGGCCTATCGCATGCAAACTTCCGTGCCCGACCTGATGGACCTTTCCAAGGAACCGGAATCCACCTTTGAACTCTACGGCCCCGATTCGCGCAAGCCTGGAACCTACGCCGCCAATTGCCTCCTCGCGCGGCGGCTGGCCGAGCGCGGCGTGCGCTTCATTCAGCTCTATCATCGCGGCTGGGATCAGCACAACGACTTGCCGCGAGATATCGCGCTGCAATGCAGAGGCGTCGATCAGCCCTCCGCCGCTCTGGTGCTCGATCTCAAGCAGCGAGGCATGTTGGACGACACTCTCGTCGTGTGGGCCGGCGAATTTGGCCGTACCGTGTATTGCCAGGGCAAGCTCACCGCCACGAACTATGGCCGCGACCATCATCCCCGCTGCTTCGCCATTTGGATGGCCGGCGGCGGCATCCAGCGCGGCTTGAGCATCGGCAAGACGGACGACTATTCCTACAACGTCCTCGAAGATCCAGTGCACGTCCACGACTTGCAGGCCACCATCCTGCATTGCCTCGGCATTGATCACCTCCGCCTGACCTACAAATTCCAGGGACGCTACTTCCGCCTGACCGATGTGGCCGGCAACGTAGTGAAAGAGATCCTCGCTTGAAACCTGGGTCGCAGGAAACCGAAATTGCCTCTTTAACCTTAACCTTCGACCCGGTGGTCGGTTTCCCGGCTAGTGCTCAAAACGCCGGATATACCTGATATTTTGACTTTCGTATTAGGATTGTCTTGTCATGGCCCTTGAACAATCACTCGCCTCCCGCCGAAGTGGCATCTCCGCTCCACCACACTCCCGCTTTCATTCGCCTAATTCGAGGTGCATCCGTGTCTCACTACAGCAGACGTGAATTCGTGAAAACCGGGCTCGCCGCCGGCGCCCTTGCCGTCAACGGAACCCTCCCGCTGAGCGCGGCGCGCCAGACCGCGACAGATTGGGTAACGCTAGGAAAATCTGGAGTGAAGGTGACGCGGCTCGCGTTTGGCACAGGCAGCTTCAGCGGCAAGGTACAGCGCGACTTGGGACAAGATGGGTTTACGAGGCTGGTGCGCTACGCCTACGACAGCGGCATTCGTTTCTTCGAGACTGCCGAGTCTTACGGCGACATGCACAGGATGCTCGGCGTAGCCCTAAGGGGGATTCCACGTGATAGTTATCGCCTAATGTCGAAGGTGACTACCCGGCAAGCTGTGAATCCGCAAGAGAAATTCGACGAGCTGCGCAAACTCGCGAATACCGAATACTTCGACGTCATGCTGTTGCACTGGCAACATACCGCGACATGGCCCGCAGACACGAGCAAGTGGCAAGATGGAATTCTGGAGGCTCAGTCGAAGAAGGCTATCGTAAGTCACGGTGCGTCGGTTCACGGGCTTCCGGCGTTGCGCCAAGTCCCCGGAAACAAGTGGCTCGACATCGCCATGATCCGGATGAATCACAAGGGCATCAGAATGGACGCCGAGGATTACGACACGAATGGGCTCGGCAACGTCACCGAAGTTGTCACCCACGTCCAGCAGGTACGCAAAGAAGGAATGGGCGTAGTCAGCATGAAACTTGTGGGAGAGGGTACGTTTAACCGTGAAGACCGCAAGGCGGCAATGAGATTCGCATTCAAGAACGCCGGGGTCGATTGCGTTACAGTCGGCTACAAGAATGCTACGGAAATCGACGAGACCATCGAGAATCTGAATCTGGCACTCGCCTAGTGACCCGGGGCGGCAAAGCCCAGAAATTGACCGGAATTGTTCTGGCAGGTTATACCGGACTCATCGCATGAACGCAATCACTCGACGCAGGTTCCTTAGAGAGAGCGCGAGGGCGACAGCCGCGACGATGCTGTCGCCTTTCTTTCTGCAGACATCTAGTAAGTCCCGTAGCCGTTTGCCGGTGATCGGCTCTGGAGTGCACACCTACGAGTGTGTTCACGACTGGCTGGTGCCGCCCGACGGCCTGGTTTGGGGAGACACCCACGGTTTGGCGCAGGATGAGCAAGGGAACATCTATGTGGCGCACACGGTGAACAAGTCCAGCATGCGCGGAGAGGCCGTGGTTGTTTACGACTCGTCCGGGCGCTTCATTCGCGCCTTTGGGGAGGAGTTTCGCGGGGGCGCCCATGGGCTTGGTGTGCGTCGAGAGAAAGGCGCGGAAGTTCTCTATCACTGCGATATCAATCAGCGCAAGATGATGAAGACCACGCTGAATGGCGAACGCCTTTGGGCACACGGCTACCCGCGTGAAGACCCTGCCTATGCAGGGCGACCCATTGATTTTGTCCCCACCAACGTCGCCTTCGCTCCAAACGGGGACTTTTATGTGGGTGATGGCTATGGCTCGCACCATTTGCTGCGGTTTTCTTCGGACGGGAAATTTCTTGGGGAAGTCGGCCGGCCGGGCCACGGTGACGGCGAATTCGACACGCCACACGGGCTCTTCGTGGATACCCGTGGTGGGGATGCGATCCTTGTGGTTGCGGATCGCGGAAACCGGCGCGTGCAAACTTTTTCCTTGGACGGTTCACATCTTCGCACCATTAAAGACGACTCGCGACTCCGTATGCCATGTCATTTTCATACGCAAGGAGACTGGATGGTCTGTCCGGACCTCGACAGCCAGGTTTGCATTCTCGACCGCGAGTACAATGTCTTCACGCAATTGGGAGACGGCCGCGCTTCGAACGGGGAAGTTGGCTCACGCCGCAGGCAGTCGCGCAGCGAATTCACTCCCGGGCAGTTCATCACACCCCATGCGGCTATTTTCCTTCATGGTGGCGACATTCTAGTTGCCGAATGGCTGCCAATCGGGCGTATCACCCTGTTGCGCCGCGTCTAAGTCAGCCCGGATGACTTCGCGCACAAGCTTACTGCTCTGTGGTATCAGCCTATTTCTGGTAATCGAGACATGGTTCACGATATTCCGGAGTGTTAAGGATGCGCCACCCGCCCGAAAGCCGAGGCCAGCAAACTTGTACTAAGACAATTGCGCGTATTGCCCGGTTCGGGATCAGAATTCCGACTCCCCCGCTACCTCCACTCCTGATCGAGAGGCTGTTGGCAAAACACGGTGAATTTTCTGTCCTTCAATTAGGGTATTCATAGGATTGACGATTGTTGGCTGTGCTTCCATGCTTTGACTAGCCAGGAACGAGGGATGTTCCTGTCGCCTCCCGATAGAGGCTCTGCCCACAGGAGTCAGTTTCATATGACGGCGCCGAATGGCCGATCCGACAGACGAATCACGAAAGAAGCCGTGGTGGAGCTTGCTCGTCCAGATGCTTCTCAGCTCAGAGAGATGGCCATTGCCCAAAACGTGAGCGCTCGTGGGATGCGGGTAGCTACGAAAGACGTCTGGCTCCCAGGGGATCCCGTGCTGCTAAGCTCTCCGGAGTCTGGCGTCCGTACCCAGGCACGTGTCGTTTATTGTCAGCGCGTAGAAAACAACAGGTTTGCTGTCGGTTTGGAACTTTTGGCCCCGCTGGGAGAATGGACCAAGCCACATTAGCTCGTTGCTGGAAACATTCCAGAAGTATATATGTGGGCGACTCCTGGAGTTTAGGGCACTCCAAACTGCTTTTTCCCACTGACATCCTAAATTCCCTGCGACGCCAAGCCTATGAGGCCCTCCTCATTCGTGTGTCTCCTATCGCATTGCGGGCATATCCACAGGCGAAAAGCCCTTTTCCGCAGATCGATTTCAGCGAGATACATGGGCGTCCCATCGTGGGGACATCGGACTTTGGGAACCGTATCCGGTTCATTCGTGATTCCGTTTTGGCTCAGGATGAAGTATCCACGATAAGTGTTGTAGTGGACGAGACAATCGGGCTCCGTACAGGCATACGCAAGCGTTTGTGTAGGGTTGCCACTTTTGCTGTTCAAGGCGTTCTGATTAAGCCTCATCTCCACATGATGCTCATGACAAAACGCGCGAAGTTCCTTGCTCGGCTGGG
>WNFQ01007802.1_pt1 | contig 12226 bp, 11 predicted proteins | sample 5400171 | NCBI WGS metagenome assembly WNFQ01 (sample SAMN13153356, study PRJNA577476) | soil metagenome | isolation source: 20 cm soil under Madrone tree | place: USA:California | collected 2016-06-14
AGTACGAATGCGCGCGATATTCAGTTGCGTCGCTATCTTTGGATCAACGCCTCGCGCTTCGATTTGATCGATAACAACAATCCGTTCGTCGGCGAGGATCCCATGCCTCCGGGCCGCGGCTTCTATCCGCAGGCCCTCACCCGAAATCGCATCGAGAAATATGTGGCTGAGCACCCGGAGAAGAAAGCTGAGATCTACAACCAATTCACGGTGGTGCGCTGGAATGGAGAACAGCTGGAAGGCTTGCCGTACCACATCGCCTACAGGTCGTTGCTCGAAGCAGCCGCCAATGCCTTGCGCGAGTCCGCCAAACTCAGTCCGGATCCCGCCTTTGCGAATTTCCTGCGCTCGCGAGCGGACGCGCTCCTCACCGATGACTACTTCCAGAGTGATCTCGCCTGGCTGGACTTGAAGAATCCCAAGTTCGACATCATCTTCGCTCCCTACGAGACCTATTCGGACGACTTGCTCGGCGTAAAGGGCACGTACGGCGCGGCGGTTCTGATCCGCAACCAAAAAGAGAGCCGTAAACTGGAAATGTTCCAGCAGTACGTTCCGCAGATTCAGGATGCTTTGCCCCTGGCTGCAGAAGACCGCCCTTCCAAGCAGGGCCTGGAAACGCCGATGGAAGTGATGGATGCACCCTTCCGCGCGGGTGACCTTACTCACGGCTACCAGGCGGTCGCCGACAACCTGCCGAATGACCCGAGAGTTCATGAGCAGAAAGGCAGCAAGAAGATTTTCTTCAAGAATTTCATGGACGCGCGCGTGAACTACGTGATCATCCCGGTTGCGCGCCAGATGTTGCGTCCGGACCAAGCAGCCAAGGTCTCCGGCGAAGGCTACCTGCACGGAACGATCATGCACGAGATCGCCCACGGACTGGGCCCAGCCTTCGCCCGGACCTCAGCCGGCAGGGTGAGCATCCGCGAGTCGATTGGCCCAATCTTCGGAGGACTGGAAGAAGCCAAGGCCGATGTCGCCGGCATGTTCGGACTCAAGTGGCTGGTCGATCACGGAGCCTTGCCGAAAGAAAAGCTGGAGGAGTTTTACGCTTCCTACGTCGGAGGGATGTTTCGCACGGTTCGTTTCGGCGTAGCTGAAGCGCACGGGCGAGCCGAGATGATGGAGTTCAACTATCTCACCGAGCGCGGCGCAGTTCGGTACGACGCGTCTGGACGGTACGTAATCGATTACGCAAAGATGCCGCAAGGCGTGGCGGATCTAGCCAAAGAGTTGCTTGAAATCGAAGCTAGCGGGGATCGCCAGCGAGCTGAAAACTGGTTCCAAAAGTACGGCACGATGCCCCTGGAACTCAAGCTGGCGCTTCAGAAAAAGACATCCAACATCCCAGTCGATGTTGATCCTGTATTTTCATTCAAGAGAAACGTGCCGTAGGATCTGCGTTCGAAGGCGCGAGGCCGGTATCAGGTCGTAGCTGATTTATCCCACGAACTCCACCCGTGCCGGTTGCGGAATGATCCCCGCCTTGTGGCCCATATCCAGCAGGCGACGCACGGCCTCCCGCCCCTCCGGACCGTAGTCCAGAGTGCGCTCGTTCACATACATCCCGACAAACTTATCCGCCAGTTGCGAATCGAGATCTCGCGCGAACTGCATCGCGTAAGCCAGCGCCTCTTCGCGATGGTCGAGGGCATACTGGATGCTGTCCCGCAGTGCGGTACTGACGCTCGTCATGAGCTCCCGTCCCAGCGCGCGCCGAATCGCATTTCCGCCGAGAGGTAAGGGAAGGCCGGTCACCTTCAGCCACCATTTGCCCAAGTCCACGATTCGGTACAGCCCCGCCTTTGAGTAGGTCAACTGGCCTTCGTGGATGATCAATCCCGCTTCGTAGTTGCCTTCCAGCACCCGGGGAATAATCTGGTCGAAGGGCACGACCTCCACTTCAATGCCCGGAGCAAAAAGTTTTAGCGCCAGGTAAGCAGTTGTGAGCTTACCGGGAATGGCGATCCGTTTCTTCTTGATCTCACTGGCCGTGAACGCGCGAGTGGCAACAATCATGGGACCATAGCCATCCCCGACGCTGCCCCCGCTCGGCAGCAGCGCGTAGTGATCCTGGATGTAAGGGAACGCATGGAACGAGATCGCGGTCACGTCGTACACGCCTTCCATGGCCTTGCGGTTCAGCGTCTCTATGTCCGAAAGCGTGTGCGTGAAGCGCAGGCCGGGGACACGTACCTTGTTGGTCGCCAGCGCGTAAAACATGAAGGCATCATCGGAGTCGGGACTGTGCGCGACGGTGATCTCGCGCGCTGACGTAGAGTCTCTCGACATTACCGTTGTAGCGGGAGCGCTGGGCAGCGTCATGCCTGCACCTTGGGTTCCCGCGTCAGTCGGACTGAGACCGATGCTGCCATTAGAATCTTAATGACCTCGGCAAACAGGAACCAGTAAAGCCCCCACTGAAGCGCTCGGGTCACCGATCTTGTCCAGATGGCTAGCCAGCTGAGCCCCACCGTGAATAGCAGAACCTCCGCGGCCAAACCTGCGACCGCGGCACGGGCAAAAGTTTTTCGGCCGCGTTCTATCAGAAATCCAGCCAGTCCTGCGACCAGGGGATACGCGAGCAGGTAGCCGCCGGTCGGGCCCATCAGTTGCGCGATTCCGCCTGGGCCAGTCGGGTTGAATACAGGCAGGCCTGCTGCGCCTTCGGCCAAGTAGAGAACCAATGCCGCAAATGCGCGTCGAGGACCCAGTACCAGTCCAACCACGAGCACACCAAAATTTTGCAGAGTGAGAGGAACCGGGGTGAACGGCAAAGGAACCGTGACTCTGGCGCACAACGCCACCAACAAACTCGCCCCTACGACCAGCGCTATTTGTTTTGCCCAATCGAGTGCCCGCTCTTGCCCAGGATGAAGAACTCCAACTGCCAGCTTCGTCATAAGTGCCTCTTTTTGAACTGCCCATGAACTAGACGTGATCGACAGGTTCTATTTCGTCGTGTTCCTCTCCAACGATTGAACTGGATGCCTTCAAGTGGCGGCGAATCCTGAGGTAAATGGCGATCGCCACGCACACCACTACCAGCGCACTAAAACCCAGGACGATAAACCACCAAATCATCCGCACGGCAGTCTTAGGATATCAAATGGGAATACGAAATTGCCGATGCGAAGCGGTTCTGGTTGCTCTACTTTGCCGCCATGGCACGCTCCACCTCCTCGGCAGCGTGGGGTAGAGCCGCACTAAGATTGACCAGTTTTCCGGTGCCGTCTACATAAAGGGTGTCTTCGATGCGCACGCCCAGCGTTTCCTCTGGAATATAAATACCCGGCTCGATGGTGAAGACCGCGCCCGGCCCCAGCGGAACGGAGTAATCGTTGTCGTCATGCACGGCGAGGCCGACATAGTGACCGAGTCCATGGATGAAGTACTTGCCCAGGGGTTCCCCATGCAGGTCTTTGCCATGCGTGTTGATGTAATCGTAGGCGACTTTGTAAAGCGAGTTCGCGCCCTCTCGCCGCAGGGTTGAGGTTCCGGACTGGAATGCCGCAAGCGCCGCCTGCGAGGCGCCCAATACGATGTCGTAGATCTCGCGCTGGCGAGCCGTAAATTTTCCATTCGCGGGCAGGGTGCGAGTGACATCGGAGGCGTACATGGAATATTCGCCAGCTGCGTCGATGACCACGACATCTCCGGCCTGTACCGTTCCAGAGTCTTCGGAGTAGTGCAGCACTGTGGAATTAAATCCCGAACCGACAATCGGAGAGTAGGCCGGCCGTTCACAGCCGCGCTTACCCCACTCGTACTGCAACAAGGCCGAAACCTCACGTTCGGTGATCCCGGGCTTCAGCGCGCGCATCGCGGCTAGTTGGGCGGCCACGGTGGCGTCGGTTGCCTTACGGATGCGCTCAATCTCAGCACTGTCTTTGACGGTTCGCAGCGACGACACCAGCGGCTTCACGTTCTTGAAGGAAGCGAATCCAATGAATGCGTTCGCCCGCTTCAGCCAGTCGAGGCCATTCGTGGAGGCCGAGGTCTCTCCGTAATCGGGCAGATCGCTGTAGACGGTGGAGCGTCCTGTCGGCAGCAACCGCGCCACTTCATCGCGGAGTTTGTCGATGACCTCTACGTGGTCGAATCCCGTGATCTTCGAAGCGTCGGGACTTGCAGGATTCAGCTTCGGCCCAGTCCATTTTTCCTCCACTGAGTTATTGGCTGCCAGGAACAGAATCTCGGTATAGGGCCGGGCCGGCTCTTTGTCGGTAGCCGCCACGGCTGGGGCAATCAACAACGCTGCGCCGGGCTCGGTCCAGCCAGTAAGGTAGAAAAAATTGTCGTCCTGACGAAAGCCATACACGGCATTCGGCCCCTCGGCCTCCATCGGTGCAAACAGCAGGACAGCACCTCCATCCGTCTTCTTCGATAAGGCCTGGCGGCGCGCGTGATAGTCCGCGTTCGCCTGACGGTCAAGGCCGAAAGCAGTCGCAACAAGTAGCGCAGACACAAAAAAGACCAGGCACCTTTTCATTGGATATCCAGCACCTTCCTTATGCGAGATTGTCCTACTTGGACGTCCCGGTCATGGTTTTGTTTGTTTGTCGGAACGATTCGACGTTGTTCTTGTCGATAAGTACGGATCCCGTGTCCACAAACGCCGGAACCGGCGCAAAACTATCGTGCGTCCAGTCGGAGTCCATGTTTGGAATTTTGTTGTGATAGTAGTCGTCCAGCATGTGGAGACCGACCATCGTCATGGTAAATGGTTTCTGCCCAATCGTGGCCTTGATCACGCCTTTCTGCACCCAGTCCAGGGTGCTCGCGTCGGTATCCATGGCAATCACAACTTTGTTGCGGATGCTGTAGTTGTTCAGCACCGTGCCCACTTCCTGGCCGCACTGAGCTTCCAGACAAACGAACGCGTCGACCTGGTCGCGCTCCTTTCCAAGAATCTCGGTCGTCGTGTCGAACGCAATGCGCGGGTCGCCTTTGATGTCGACGACTCGCACAATCTTGACTTGGGGAGAAGTGTCCAAGGCGTCGCGATAGCCCTGCAGGCGCTCCGCAAGGTTGGTTTGTTCCGGCATGGTAAACACGACCACGTTGCCTTTGCCCTTCAATTCCTGCGCCAGACGTTTGCCACCGGTGAATCCTGCCTGATGGTTATTGGTGCCAATAAAGAAGAGGCGCTTGCTTCCGGGAGCATCGGAATCGACCGTGATAACCGGGATGCCGGCAGCAATGGCCCGATCGATCGAGTCCTTCATAACCTCCGGGTCGGCGGGGGAGACTAGGATCCCCGCCGGCTTCTTCGGAATCAATTCGTCGAAAGCTTGCTTTTCCGCTTTCGGATCGTAAGTGTCGGGTCCGACGAACGCAGCTCGCACCCGTAGTTGCGAGGCGGCAGTCGAAAACCCTGCGCCGGCCGTGTCCCAGTAAGGTAGCTTGATGTTCGCTCCCACCAAGTAGTAGTTTTCGTCTGAGTCGTGGCGCGACCCGCAGGCCGCAAGCGCGACTGTCAAGATAGCCACCACACTTAAGGAGAACAGTCTCTGTGGACGGAACATCGAAGCCTCCTTTGAGCAGTCGAGATGGGCCTGCACCCGGGGACGCCAGAGGCGAGACGGATTCTAAACGAGGCAACCGGTAAAGGAAAGGTGCGTATTACACGCCCACGGGGAAGGGCTTGGTGTGGGTCTCGGCGCTCAATGCAATGCCCGTGAAACGCCCCTGCAGAAGAGACATCAACCCGGTGTACCAGTAGCCGGCCACGAACAGCAGAAGGAAAGGCACAGTGATGTAGTTCTCGTTTTGCAATGCGTAATACACGGTCATAGCAAAGTAGGAACCGATCAATAATTCGACCCAGGGAATCCATCCCAGACGTCGCCGGTACTTGGTTGCTCCGACCTTATCCTTCCTGTTCTCGACCCGGTATTTCGGAGTTCTCGTGAATGCGCTCTGCCTACCGATGAGGGCTTCGAGCACGGCGCGAGTGTTTGTAATGGTCAGTCCGATCCCCAAGGCCATCAAGAAAGGCAAGTACAGCAGTGCCCGCGGCCAAGTCTTGGGAAAAAGCTCTCGCTGCGAGACGAGATAAAAGCTGGAGATCGAAAACGTCGACGCCATAAACAAAGGCAAGTCGATGTAGACCATCTGAAACCAGCCCTGGTAGAAACGAATGATCATCGCCGGCAGCAAGAGGACGGACAGGATAACCATCAGCGGATAGCTTAGGTTCGCGGTCAGGTGATACCAGGCTTCGATTTTCGTATGCCGCGGAGCGTCACTTTTCAGGACGCGCGGCAAAATCTTCTTTCCCGTCTGAATCAGGCCTTTGGCCCAGCGCGCCTGCTGCGTCTTAAAAGCCGTCATCTCCACCGGCAGCTCGGCCGGGCACTCCACGTCCTGCAGGTAAATGAACTTCCAGCCGTTCAATTGAGCGCGATACGACAGGTCCGTATCTTCGGTGAGGGTATCGTGTTGCCAGCCGCCGGCGTCTTCGATGGCTCGCGCGCGCCACACGCCCGCCGTGCCGTTGAAGTTGAAGAACACGCCGCTCGAAGCCCGCCCGGAATGTTCGAGCACGAAGTGTCCGTCGAGCAGGATCGCTTCCACCTCAGTCAGAAACGAATAGTTGCGGTTGATGTGCGTCCAGCGCGTCTGCACCATCGCGATCTTGGGATCGGCGAAATGATGGATGGTCTTCAGCAAAAAATCTTCGGGCGGCGTGAAGTCTGCATCGAAGATCGCGATGAACTCGCCCCTAGCCGTCTTCATCCCTGCTTGAAGGGCCCCGGCTTTAAAGCCTTCCCGGTTAGTCCGGTGATGGTAGGTAATCGAATGGCCCAGCGCGGCATAGCGCTCAACCAGGTCTCTCACGACCTCTACGGTCTCGTCGGTTGAATCATCCAGTACCTGGATATCAATCTTGTCAGCTGGATACTTCAGCTTGCAGATGCAATCGATCAGCCGCTCCGCAACGTAGCGCTCGTTGAACATCGGAAGCTGCACGGTTACGCGGGGCAATTCCTTAAATTGCGAGGTCGGTTCGGTCGTGCGGTTCTTCCGGTTCTTGTAGTAGAGGTAAACGAGGATGTAGCGATGCAGCCCGTACGAGGCCAGCAGAATCAGCACAATGAAATACGGAATCAGCAGCGCAACATCAAAGGCATTGGCGTGGTACAACCCCTGAAAAGTCCTGTCCAGAAAGTGTTGGCGGATATACGGACCGATCCCCTTGGGGGCATTGAGGCCAGAGTAGAAAGCCAAGCACGCAATGAGAGAGGCGTTCAGCGAGAGCTCCTGCACAGTCGTCTCCGCAAGACCTTCTTAAACCTCTCATTCTACCTGAAGCGGATTTCGCGATAAGGGCCCGCTATGCGAGGTAGCTGCCGACCTTACGGCTGGTCCGGAGCAGCGGGAATCACCTTCAGAGAAGTGGTCTGGTGTCGGCCTCGCTCGATCTGTAGGGCGGTTTCGTGGCCCTCGTATTTTTTTAGATATTCCGGATCGAAATAATCGTCGCCATCGAGGGTCTCCCACGCAAAAAGTGTGTACCCGCCCGGACGCAGGCCGCGCAGGTTGAAGTGTCCGCGCTGGTCGGTCGCGACCTTCCCATAGCGACTCTGCTGTTTTCGGTATTTCTCTTCGGGCACCGCGACCACCACGGCGTCGGCCATTGGTTCGTTCTTGTCGTTGGCGACGACACCGTCCACCACGCCTGCCCCGGAACTGACCGTTACATCGATCGAGATTGTGCCTCCACTCACTTTCAAGCCAGCATCCGCAACCTCCCGGCGGCACATTTTTCAGTTCGAAAGTCCCGTCCGCCTTCACTCGGCCCATGCCGGCGGAGACCATCGTGCCCTCGTCTGCGAACGTTACCCCTTCGGAAGATTCGTTCTCGCCATCACTACGGCGTAAATACATAAAGAGGAGGGAAGCGTCGACTTTCGGGATCGAGCCCGCGAGGCGCACTCTCCCGCGAACGGTTGTGCCTGCAAGCGGCACTAGCCGGAGTCCGTCCACGTTGGTATCGGTGACTTCGACCGTCCCGCGCGCCGTCTGAGGCGGGTCGGTCATCAGCGTGATGGCCGTTACGCCATAAGAACCGGGAGCGACATGCAGGATCTCGAACTTTCCGTCCGGATCAGCCTCAGACGCGTTATACATTGCGTTCGAGTCTCGTCCGCGTAGCATCACCACGGCTTTTGTGCCTGGAATCAAACCGGCTACCGATCCACGAATCCGCGCTGTATGGGTGCGTGTCAGCGAAAAATCCAACGGCAGGTCGTCGCCGGCATGCAATTCGATGGCAGATGCCTGGCTCCGGTCCGCAGTATTCGGATAAAAGGTGGTGACGTAAGCCATATCGGGCTGACCGGTTTCCGAATCATCCGGAGTTTTTGGCACGTGCACAATGCTCTGAAAATTAGGCAGGGGACTTGCCGAAATGTAATACTTCCCGGCCATCAGCCCGCCGATCCGATATTCGCCCAGATCATTTGTTGGCGACGATCCAGCGGGCTCGAACTTGAAATTCCCCGAGGAGAATTTTCGGCGCAACAGGGTGACGTCGACGTTCGCCATCGGATCGCCGTCTTCATCCATCACGCGCCCGGTGATGATGGCCGCTGCGAGCATATGCAGCGTCTGATCTTTCAGTTCCTGCCCAGCCTCGAGCGATAAAACCACGCCCTCCGAGTGGCGTCGCTTGGCATCGACTTCGATGTAGCCGGTCCGCTCAACGAAGAGTCGATATCGGCCCGGATGAATCCCCACAATTTTGAAGTGGCCATCCTGATCGGAGGTTGCGGTGTAGTTGCCGCTCTCTTCCTGATTTTCACCAATCAGCTCGATGATGGCCTTCTTGAGAGGTTCCGCTGCAGGTTCCTTAACCACCTTGCCTTCAAGGGATGCTTGAGCAGGTGCTTTTTCGGGTGAGGGCGATTGAGCGGTACCGTTTCGGGCAAGCGCAACCACACACACGAAAATGAGGGCCAGTCTCATGCAAATCCATCGTGGGGAGGGACTAGTTGAGGAAGTACGTGCGATACAGGGTGTCTCGTTGAACCGGCTTGAATCCGGCATCGCGGATTATGCGGCGCAACTCTTCTTCGGTCGTCGAGTTGGTGACGCCCGCCGCGCGAACCACATTCTCCTCTAACATAACGGAGCCCACGTCGTTCCCGCCAAAGCGCAGACCCATCTGGCAGACCTTCAAACCCTGCGTCACCCAACTGGATTGAACGTTCAGGAAATTCGAGAGATACAAGCGAGAGATCGCCAGCACTTTGAGATACTCGACAGCGGTGGCTTCGTCCCAGTGACGGCCACCCAGGGCAGTATTTGCCGGCTGAAAACTCCACGGGATGAAGGCAGTGAATCCGCCCGTCTCTTCTTGCAATTCGTACAGACGCTGGAAGTGGTTGATCCGGTGCTCATACTTCTCTCCCACCCCGAACATCATGGTTGCGGTGGTTCGCATGCCCAGTTGGTGGGCGGTGCGGTGAACGCCGATCCAGTCTTCGGTGAGGCACTTGAGGCGAGCGATCTTATAGCGCACCTCATCGTCCAGAATCTCTGCCCCGCCTCCGGGGATCGAGTCCAGTCCAGCATCCCGCAGGCGCGCGATCGTATCCCGCAGGCTTAGGTTGCTGTACTCTGCAATCGCCAGAATCTCGGATGCTGAGTAACAATGCAAATGCACCTTCGGGAAGCGCTCCCGTATGCCGCGCAGCATCCGCTCGTGCCACTCGATCTTCAAATCTGGATGCAGCCCGCCCTGCATCAGCACGCCCGTTCCTCCGAGTTCGACCGTTTCTCGGATCTTTTGGTAGATGGTGTCGAAGTCGAGGATGTAGCCTTCCTGGGCGGCGGGTCCCTTCAGGGGACGGTAAAACGCGCAGAAGGTGCAATACTCCGTGCAGAAGTTCGTGTAATTAATGTTGCGATCGATGATGTAGGTGACCACGCCCTCCGGATGCAACTTCCGGCGCACCGCATCCGCTTCCATACCGATGCCGATCAGATCATCGGACTGGAACATTTCGAGTGCCTGTTGTTTGGCTAGACTCATATCGTCGTTGTCGACCGCCGTCTCAATTCTAACGTTGAAGGGCGTGGTTCTCCAACCGGATGGGGCAGGATTCACGCAAAGTCGACTCAGTGACGCTATACGGTGGCGCCCTCAGCCAGCCTACGGCTGGGCGCAGGCGCACCGCTGTCGCGCAGAGTCACCACGTCGGTAGAAACCTTGTCCCACTCCTGAATCACGAATCCCTGACCTTCAAGGAAGGCACGGATCTGGATGCGGTCCCAACCCACGATCTCCTCCAGGATGGGAATCAGCACGCCGAGAGCGTTGTCGCTGAGCACGGTGCGCTTCGCAATGGGCGCGAGGTGCTTATTTTCAGACACGGCGATCGTGAAGCCGTCACGCCGATTCACATGCAGCATCACATGGACGTCCGAGCTGCCGTCTCCGACGTAGACGATACGGTCAGAGCTGAGTTGAAGATCATTCTGGATTCGGTCCAAGACTGCGACCTTGCCGTAGCCGGCCGTCACCTGCTCGATGGTGTCGATCTCCCCCGAGGCGTGGTAGCGAAACTGTGTTCCGTAAATGTGATCTGCAGGCACGATATCCTCAAGCGCCGACTTGATCACTTCCACGGGAGCGGCCGAGACCACGTAAAACTCAAAGCGGTGCCCGGCGATCCCCTGGTCAAGAATACGGTGCAGACGGCTGATGTTTTCTTTTAGACGAATGCGCTTGCCGACTTCATGAAGATGTTCCACCCGTACCCGGTCGTGAAACTGCGGGTCGTGCAAGAGTAGGTAGGCCAGCTCTCCGCCCTGCTGCACCAGGTTGAGCTTCGCCATGCCCGTGGCCTTGCGCTCAAATTCCTTGCTGGGAATTCCAAGCAGCTCGGCGAGCACGTAGCCTGAGTCGTAGAAGCTCAAAGTCTGGTCGAAGTCGCTCGCAAAAATGTACTGTTTAGCGGATTGATATTTTTCCATATGCCAATTAGATGAGAGAGAACCGGCAAATTCCAGTTAAAATCTAGCTACAAATAGTTAAGTCATTGATTCAGTGGAGCTGACAGGCTACGCAAAAAATCGTTACCGAGTATCAGTTCGCGGCTTGCTCTGCCTGGACGGGATTCCGCTCGCTCTTTTGGTAGCGCAGGTAAGTGGCCAAAGCTGCGATTCCCGCCAGCACTGCCATTCCAATCAGCACATAGATCGTCGGCTTGGTGTATTTACTGAAGAAGCGAAGGAAGTGCCTTCCATAGAGCACGCCGAAATAGGCCAGCAGCCCGTAACGTAGGCCTCTCCCCACGGTCAACGCCAGCAGGAATTTCTGGCGCGAGTACTGCATTGCTCCCGCCGCCAACAGAAACGGAACGATTGGAAAGGGAGGTGGCAGCAAGGCAGGCACCGCGACGGCCCAAAATCCCCAACGTTCAAACCTCTTATAGAAAGCCTCTGCCGAGCGCGGTCCCAGCCGATGCTCCAGCATCTCCTTGCCGCCCTTGCGCGCCAATCGATAAGTGACGTAGCCTCCGACCACCGCCCCCAAAGTGGCCATCGCCGCGTAGTAGATCCACTGGCTATGATGATGAACTGCGAACCATATGGTCAGGACGTCCATGCTCCCCGGCATCGGAATCAACGAATTGTCCGCCAGGCCGAGCACAAGCAATCCGGGTCCGCCGAGATGACGAATCCAGTTCCACAGCTTTGAAGCCACGAACAATCCGAAAGGTAGGGTCATGGTACGCATTCCGCACGTTCGGAGTTGGAAAGTGCCGTAGGACGGCTAGGTGGTGGCAAACTTTGCCACTTCGAGGAACTGCAGACTCGGTGCTGGCGGCAGTGCTCCACACTCCGCGGCGTAGCGATAGAAAAGCTGTAATCCCTCTAGGCAGCCAGCGTCTAGGTGATAGTGAATGTTCTCGGTCAGATAAATCCGCACTTCGGCCTCCGAGAGTCCCAGCCGGCCGGACCACTCACGGGCAATCAAGTCGACGTTCTCAGCTTGCAAGCCATGATCCCGCGATTTCTGGAAGATTGCAGTCAAGTCAACCGAAGCCTCACTCAACGCTGCCCGTCGAATCGCCCAGAAAGCAAATACAAACGGCTTCCCCGTGAAGCGAATCCACTCTTCCGCTAAATCAAAAACCAGATACTTGGAGCGATCAACTTGAAGCGCGGTATCACCAATCACGAGACAGGCGTCGTGCGCGTGCAGCAT
>WNFQ01011767.1_pt1 | contig 12226 bp, 12 predicted proteins | sample 5400171 | NCBI WGS metagenome assembly WNFQ01 (sample SAMN13153356, study PRJNA577476) | soil metagenome | isolation source: 20 cm soil under Madrone tree | place: USA:California | collected 2016-06-14
CACCTTCACCGACCTCGTCGCGGTTGACGAGGACGGATCTCTCACCATCGCCAAGTGCGCCTCGACGCCGCCTGATCCGTCGCTGGGCTTGATGGACGGGCTCGGGCTCCTGGCCGCCGCGCTCGGCACGGATCTCCGAGGATTGCGATACGAATGCAGATAGCAGACCGCGACCGCCTCCACGCGCGCCTTGGCGAGCGCCGCGATCGACGCCTGGAGCGAGCGGGCCTCGAGCGGGATTGCGACGGTGCCGTCGAAGCGCATGCGCTCGCGGACGCCGAGCCGGCGGGCGCGCGGCACGAGCGGCACGGGCGGCGCCATTCTCAGGTTGTAGCGGTCGTCCTTCAGCCCCTCGCGCATCTCGATGACATCGCGATGCCCCTCGGTCGTCAGGAGGCCGACCTTCGCCCCCTTGCGCTCGAGCAGCGCGTTGGTCGCGACCGTCGTGCCGTGGACGATCGACTCGGTCTCACCGAGCAATCCTCGGAGATCCGTGCCGAGCTCGGCGGCCAGGAGCCCGAGCCCGTCCATCAAGCCCAGCGACGGATCAGGCGGCGTCGAGGCGCACTTGGCGATGGTGAGAGATCCGTCCTCGTCAACCGCGACGAGGTCGGTGAAGGTGCCGCCGACGTCGATGCCGATGCGATAGCGTCGGCTCAGTAGAGCGTCCTCTGGATGCCCTCCTCGCTCTCACGCACGTAGTCCTCGAGGCTCTTGCCTTCCGGCTGGAGCTTGTCGTAGAGCACGCACGCCATCGAGGGCAGGACGGAGCGGTCGGGCCACGCCTCGGGCTCCCAGAGCTGAGAGCGCCGAAACGCCTTGGGGCAGTGTAAGAAGCACTCCTCGACCTCGACGCCGATGGCGACGAGCGGCTGCTTGCCCTTCGCCGCGAGCGATTCCAGGACGTCGTGGTCGCGCACGATCGAGGCGCGGCCGTTCACGCGCAGGGTCTCCTCGCGGCCGGGGATCAGGAAGATCAGTCCGACGTGCGGGTTGTCGAGGAGGTTGCGCAGCCCATCGAGCCGCTTGTTGCCCGGACGGTCGGGGATCACGAGGTGGCGCTCGTCCAGCACGCGCACGAAGCCCGGAGCGTCGCCCTTCGGGGAGACGTCGCAGCGCCCCTTCGCGTCGGAGGTGGCTAGCAGCAGGAACGGCGCGTGGGCGATGAACTCCCGGCTGGGCTCGTCGATGAAGGGCGACTCTTTCTTGATCGCCCGCTCGCTCGGCGTGCCCATCAGGTCGCGCAGCTCCTTCTCCGAGGTCACCACGTGCTTGAACATTGGATCCTCCTCAGGTCGTCCAGCCAAAGTAGTCGGAGCCCGCGATCAAGTCAACGGTCGGTATGGTCACGCCGGACCGCGTACGGATACGGGCCCTCGGGCGATTTCCCCTCGGCGAACCGGCGGAGGCTGAACGCGTCGACGTCGACCGTCTTCGCCCGGCCGTCCACGATGAGCTCGGCCATGCACACCCCGACCGCGGGCGCGATCTTGAAGCCGGAGCCGCTGAACGCGGTCGCGAGATACAGGCCGTCGATCCCGTCGACGCGGCCGAGGATCGCGTGGCGGTCGCGGCTGTAGCAATCGACGGCGCGATAGCCCCGCGCCAAGGTCGCGCCTTCCATCGCCGGGATCCGATGCGTCAGGATCTGGGCGCCGACGGCCGGCGCGCCCGGTGCCAGCACCATCGGCGCGTCGGGATCGAGATCCCACTCCTGGCAGGGCACGCCCACGATCGTGCGGATCCAGCTCTCCGGCCGGAAGTAGGTTCCGAGCACGTTGTCGATGAAGATCACGTGCGGCTGCGCCAGGGTCGGCGGCCGCTCGACCAGCACCGTGTCGAGCCCCTTCGGCCGCGCCGGGAGCTCGATCCCGATCTCGCGGCAGATCCGCGGGGCCCAGGCGCCCGCGGCCACCACGACGGCGCCGGCGTCGATGCGCCCGGCGCTCGTCTGCACGCCGGTCACCCGACTCTCGTGACGCAGGATCTGTCGGACCGGAGTCCACTGGAGGATACGGGCGCCGAGCTCGAAGGCCCGGCGCGCGAAGCCCTCGACCGTCGTGGCGGGATCCGCGTACCCGCTCTCGGGCTCCCAGGCCGCGGCGCCGAGGTCGTCGACGTTGACGAAGGGCTGGAGGTCGCGGAGCTCGCCCGGAGTCATCGCGACGGTATTCACGCCGATCCCGCGCAGCATCTCGACGTTTTTCCGGAGCGCGTCGGCGTACTGCGGGGCGACGACGTTGACGAATCCGGTGTGGGTGAACACGGGCGGCCCGCCCATGATCTCGGGCCAGTGCCTGAAGACCGGGAAGCTGGCGAACGCGAGCCGCGCGTCCCACTCGTTCGTGTAGTGCATGCGGACGAGCGCGCTCGAGCGCCCCGAGGCCCCGTTGGCGAGCGCGGCCTGCTCGCAGAGGACGACCTTGCCCACGCCGCGCGCGACCAGCGCGTAAGCGATGCTGACGCCGTTGACTCCGCCTCCAACGACGACGACGTCGGCCGTCTCGGCCACTCGAGCCTCCTCGGCAGGCTGCAGCGCGCTGCGCCGATACCTTATCATGTGCTGAGCCTCGCCGGCCGTTTCACAACCGGGCTCCGGCGGTGTTTCAGACATGATGGGCGAACAGCCGTTCGAGACGATCGTGGACGCGCATCACGCGGAGATCTATCGCTATCTCCGGAGGGTCACAGCCCGGACCGCGGAGGCGGAGGATCTCTCGCAGGAGACGTTTCTCCGGGCCTATCGGGCCTACCGAGCCCTCGGCTCGGACGCGAACGTTCGAGCGTGGCTCTTCGCGATCGCGACCAATCTGAGCCGGAATCACTTTCGCTCCGAGAAACGCCGGCGGGTCGCCCACGAGGCCGTCTCGGTGGAGAGCCGGGAGGCGGATCCCGAAGGGCCGGAGCACCAGGCGCGGTTCGGCGAGGCCCGCACGCTTCTCGAAACCACGGTGCAGGGTCTTCCTCTCAAGCAGCGTCTGGCGTTCGTCATGCGCAAAGTCCACGACCTCGACTACGAAGCGATCGGTCGAAGCCTCGACTGCTCGGCGGAGAGCGCGCGGGCCCACGTGTTTCAGGCGCTGCGCAAGATCCGGTTGAGCCTCAACGGTCACGAGCTTCCGCCCGCCGGAGGCGTCGAAACAAGCCGACTCAGCATGGAGCGACCGCGATGACGCGTAAACCACAGGTGTGCCTCGAGATCGAATCGGACCTCGTCGCCGCGGCGACGGGCGACGCCGAGCCCGGCGCCGCGCGCCGCGTCGAGCATCACATCGACTCCTGCGGCGCCTGCCGGCACGAGTTCCACCGCTATCGCGAGATCGAGGGCGTCGTGGGCGCGCTCCGGCGCGCGCCGGCGGCGGCGGGCGAGGCCCGCGCGCGCGAAGGGCTCGAGTCGAAGCTGGCCGATCTGAGGTCGCGCCTGGTGTCGTACCGGGTGTTCCCCTCGCCGCTCGGCCGCATTCTCATCGCGCGGTCGGAGCACGGGGTGTCGCTCGTCGAATATCTCCACGGCGGAACCGATCTGAAGGCCTCGCGGCTGAGCCGCGTCGCTGGCGTCGACCTCCAGGAGGACGGCGCCGAGATCGAGACGTTCTATCGCGAGCTCCTCGAGTACCTGCGCGGCGACCGCACGCGTCTGGAGTGGCCGATCGATCTGCGCCTGGCGCGCAGCGATTTTCACCGCGCGGTGCTCCGCGCGACGGCCGCCATCCCGTACGGCGCGGTCACGTCGTACGCCGGCATCGCCGCCGAGATCGGCAAGCCCGCGGCCACGCGCGCGGTGGCGCAGGCGCTGCGCTGGAATCCCCTGCCGATCGTCGTGCCGTGCCATCGCATCATCGGAACCTCGGGCGCGCTCACCGGCTACTCCGGCGACAAGGTCGGGCTCAAGCAGCAGCTCCTCGCCGTCGAGGGCATCCAGGCGATCGGCAAGCGGAGCGACTCGCGCGTGGCGCGGAACACGCTCTATCACTACGATCGCAACGATCAGCACGAGTACTGCCTGCCGACCTGCGGCGACATCGCGCGCCGGCCGATCGGCCCCGTCACGCTGCTGGCCTCCCGCGAGCTCGCCGGCGCGCTCGGGCTCGTGCCCTGCTCGGCGTGCCGCCCGGATCTCCACCCGCTCGCCGCGTAGCTTCGCTCGCCGTTTCACACCCGCCTCCTCGCGGTGTCATACGAGCAAGAAGGAGGAGGGCGACAATGCAGTCCGTCTTGCTCAGCTCGCTGTCCCTGCTGGTGGCGCTGTTCCCGATCGCGCTGCTCGTCGCAGCGCTGTGGCTCGCGACCTGGCGCCAGCGTTTGCGGCTCGCCGAGATCGCGCGGCAGATCGCGGTGACCGACGCGATCCACGCCGTGCTCGGCGCGGTCGTCTCGCCGGTCGTGCGCCGGACGCTGTGGGGCGGCTGGCGGCTCACGATTCCGGTGCCGCTCGATCGCCCCGACACGGTCACGCAGGTGGTGGACGCCGCGTACGGCGCCTTCAGCCCGTCCGAGCGGAGCAGACCCGGGCGCTTCGAGATCGTGCTGACGCAACAGGAGAGACCGGTGCCGCGGCGAGCTCCCGTGCTCGTCCCGGCGAGGGGGGAATCGGTGTCATGGACATGAACAGCTATCTCGTCGAGTGGTTGGCGAAGGAACGTCTCAGCGAGCTCCGGGCCGCGCTTGCGCGAGAGGAGCTGGCGGCCTCGCTGCGACAGCCGTCACCGCTGCGCGTGAAGCTCGGGTTGGCGCTGATCAGCTTCGGACAGCGGTTGCGAGGAAGCCGGGCGGGAGTCGCCGCGTCCGCGGCCGGCGCGTCGACCGCCTCGTAGCCGCGAACGACATCGAGGGAGCTCCGGCTCCCCCGACTACTTCTTCACGAAGCCGTTTTCCCGGTCGCTCGCCCGAGCCTGACGGGTCCGCTTCGCCGGCGGACCATAGCCGCCGCCCCCGGAGGACTCGATCAGGAACACGTCGCCCTTCCGCACGGGAACGCCGACTTCCTTGGTTTTCAAGACTCGGCTCGGCCGTCCGCGCGAGTCGAGCCGGTATCGATGCGGTAAGCCGTCCTTGCCGCCGAGCAGACCGTACGGAGCGTGGCGGACGCCATCCCCCGCGGTATTCGCGACGGCCGGCTCCTCGATGTCGACGCGCAATCGCAGCACCGCGCCGACGCCGCCGCGATGCATGCCGTCACCGGCGGAGTCTGGACGGAACTCGTGACGCTCGAAGGTCAGAGGGAACCGCGCCTCGGCGACCTCGACGCTGCCGAACTTGATCCCGCCGGCCGCCTGCCCTTCACCCGCGGTCTCCCATCCGTCGCCCGCCACGCTCGCGCCGCCGCCGGGTCGCGCGTGGAACATGTGCCAGATGAAGGGCTTGCGCGTCCGCGGGTTCATGCCTTTGATCGCGATGCGGAAGCGCCGGCCCCATCCCGAGAGCACGCGCTCCGGGCACGCCGGGGCCAGGGCGCGGATCATCGCCTCGGCGATCTCCTGGGCGCAATGATTCGTCGCGAGCGTCACCGGCGCCGGCGGGAAGGGCCAGACGATCGTGCCCTGCTTCGCGATCACCTTGACCGGCCGGAACGTGCCCGAGTTCTTCGGCGTCCGCGGATCGATGAGATACGCGAAGGCCATGTGGACCGCCGACATCGTGTTCGGAAACGACGAGTTGACGAATCCCGACACTTGAGGATGCGAGTCGCTGAGGTCGACCGTCAGGCCAGTGCCCTTCTTGGTCACCGTCGCGCGGATCCAGATGTCGGTGAACTCGTGGCCGTCGTCGTCCAGGATCGTCTCGCCACGATAGACGCCGTCCTTCCAGGTGGCGACGCACGCCCGCGCCTGGCGCTCGGCGCCGTCCAGGATCTCGTCGATGGCCTCGAGAACCGTCGCCGCGCCGTAGTCGGCGGTGAGCGCGAGCAGCCGCCGCTCGCCGACGCGCGCCGAGCCGATCATCGCGCGCAGGTCACCCATGAAGTCGTGCGGGTGGCGGACGTTCGTGGTGATCATGCGCAGGACGTCGTCGCGGAGCTCGCCGGCATCGTAGAGCTTCAGCGGCGTGATCCGCAGCCCTTCCTGCCAGATCTCGGTGGCGCCGGGGTTGTACGCGCCGTGGGTCGAGCCGCCGATGTCGCTCTGGTGGGCGCGGTTGACCGACCAGAAGGCGACCTCGTCGCCGACGAACACCGGGACGAAGGCCGTGAGATCCGGCAAGTGGTTGTTGCCGTGATAAGGGTCGTTCAGGAGGTAGACGTCGCCCGGCCTCACGCGTCCCTTGAACGAGTCGCGCACCGACTCCACGGCCCACGGGATCGCGCCCACGTGGATCGGCACGTGCTCGGCCTGCGCGATCAGCCGCGCGCGAATTCAGGATCTGGGAATACGCGGTGCGCAGCATCGCCTCGCCCATTTCCTGCACGATGGCCTCGAGACGGTGCGTCAGGACCGACACGGTCACGGGATCGCTCATGGCCTTCAGATCTACGCGATCGCGGCGCCGCGGTCAACCTGCTCGGCGCGCGCGGCGAGGAGGCGGCCGCGATGTCGGACGTGCCGGGAGTTGAGTATCATCTCGGCGTGGCTGATCGCGGGTGGCGCGGCGATCGGCGCCGCCGTTCACTGGCTCGGTCGCTGACAGGCCCGGGTGCGCTCGGCTCGGCGGGGTCAGGCCCCCGCGCCCGCCGACCTCGACGCGGCGGCCAGCGAGACCAGCATCTCGAGCTGCTGGAGATCGAACGGCTTGGGGACGTAGGCGAAGATGCCGCTCTTGAGCGCGCTCGCCGCGCTCTTGTTGTCCTCGTTGCCCGTCAGCATGAGAACCGGCGTCTGCAGCCCGCGCCGGCGTATCTCCGTGAGGAGCTCGAGGCCCGTCATCCGCGGCATGTACATGTCGAGCAAGATCAGGTCGAACTGACCGCGCTCGAGCGCCGCCAAGCCCTCGACGCCGTCGGCGGCCGTCTCGACCGCGTACGCGTGATCGTGGCGGAACAGCCCGAGCGCGTCGTGCAGCACGCGGACGATCGACTCATCGTCGTCGACGATCAGCACGCGCTTGGTGGCGCGCGCGGCGGTGGCGAGCGTGGCCATCTCAGTGACCTCCCACGAGGTTTCGTCCCTGGCGCTTGGCCTCATAGAGCGCGTGGTCGGCGCGCTTGATCAGGTCGCCGACGTTGCCGGGATCATCGGGGTAGCCGGCGACACCGAAGCTCGCGGTCAGCGGTCCGTGCTGGAACGGATAGCGCTCGATGATCGCGCGCATCCGCTCGGCGTAGATGAGCGCCGCCGCCTTCGTCGTGCTCGGCAAGAGAGCGATGAACTCGTCGCCGCCATACCGGGCCACGACCGAGTCCCGCCGTGACTGGCTCGCCAGGAGCTGCACCACCTGCTTGAGCACGTCGTCCCCGGCGCCGTGGCCCCAGCGGTCGTTGATGGCCTTGAAGCCGTCGAGGTCGAGCAGGATCAGCGCGAGCGGCTGCTGATAGCGGGCCGCGCGGCTCACCTCTTCGTAGAGCCGGAGCATCAGGTAGCGCCGATTGTAGCCGTCGGTGAGCGGATCCTTGAACGAGAGCTCTTCGAGCCGGGCGCTGCGAACCGCGATCGCCGCGTAGGCGGCGAACGCCCGGGCCACGTCTTCGAGACGAGGATGAAACGGCACCGCCCGCCCGTCGTCGCCCGTCGCGTTGATCAGCTGCAGGACGCCGAGGTTGCGTTGCGCGGCGTCGCGGAGCGGCACCGCCAGCACCGAATGGGTCCGGTAGCCCGTCGTCAGGTCCACACGCCAGTTGAAGGTGTAGGGCGCGTCGCTGGGAATGTCGTACGCTTCCGGCACGTTGACGACCTCGCCGGAGTTCGCCACATAGCCGGCGAGGCTCGGCACGTCCACTGGCAGTCGCTCGACCTCGAGACGCTGCTGCATCTCGTAGTCGCCGAGCCGTCGGTTGCTGATCTCGTTCTGGACCACGGCAAAGCGGAGATGGGCGCCCTCGCGCAGGAAGAGCGTGGCCGCTTCGGCCCCGGTGAACCGGCGGGCCTGGGTCACGATGCGCTCGAGCACGGGAGCCAGCTCACCTTCGCTGCTGATCGCGATCCCGAGCTGCAGAAGGTCTTCGACCATCCGCGCCCCGTGGTCCGCCGTGACCGCGGCCATGAACCCCGGGAACTTCAGATCTCCCGTTCTCGCACCCGGGATGTCCATGATCGACGTACTAGAAGCACGCGGAATGCCAGGCGCGGGAGTGTCGGAAATGGCTGAAATTCCGGTAAGACTACGCCTGGTCGGCCCGGCCGACCGGTCTGAGCCGGTCAGTTTCTGATCAGGTCGGCTTCTTTCCTCTCAGGAGCATTCACGACGGCGAGCAGGCGATAGACCATCACCGTGTCGCGGACCCCTTTCATCCGTTCCGGACGTCCCTCGGAAACCTCGATCTTGGACCCGACCAGGACCCGAATCGCGTCGGAGAGCAGCACCTCGCCGCCGAGCGTCAACGCCTGGATGCGCGCGACCAGATTGACCGCGGGACCGACCACGCCGTACTTGACGCGCTCGGTGCTGCCGATGTTGCCGGCGACCACCGATCCGACGTGAAGCCCGATCCCCATGCTGAGCTCGGGGAGCCCGCGCTGCCGACTCTCGGCGTTGAACTCGCTCAGCGCGTCCTGCATCGCGCGGGCGCAGCGCACGGCGCGCTCCGCGTCGTCGGGCCGGCCGAAGGGCGCGCCGAAGAGGACGAAGATCCCGTCGCCGATGAACTCGTTGATCGTGCCGCCGTGCCGGATGATCACCGGCGTCATCTTCGCCAGGTACTCGTTGAGGAGCCCGATCATCGCCGGGGCCCCGAGCCGCTCCGAGAGCTCGGAGAACCCGCGGAGATCGGACATGAGCATCGCGACCTCGCGCACCTCGCCGCCCAGCTGCAGCGCATCGCGGTCGCGCAGGCACTGCTCGGCCAGCTCCGGGCTGACGTAGCGCCCGAAGGTCTCGCGGATGAAATCGCGGTCGCGAAGAGCTTGCACCATGTCGCCCATGGCCCGGGCCAGCACCCCGATCTCGTCGCGGCTCCTGGGCACGACGGCCACGTCCAGATCGCCGTGGCGGATCCGGCGCGCGTGTCGCGCCAGCTCGTGCAGCGGACGCGCGATCCAGCGCGCCAGCATGACGCCACCGGCCACGGCGAGGAGCAACGCCATCACCCCGAGGGCGAGCGCGACCTTGGCCTCGGCGTCGACGTGCTCGGTGTAGTCGGTGGCGGGCACGACAACCTCCACCACCCATTGCAGGTCACCGACGGAGATCGGCACCGCGCGGGCAAGATAGGTCTCGCCCTGGTGCTCGAATTCGTACGTCGCGTCGCTCACCGGCGTCTGGCGCATCGCCGCCGCGGCGAGCTCGGCGTCGATGACTTCCCGCCGCGAGGCGCCGGAGCCCTCGTGCCCGACGAGCAGAGCGCCCTGAGCGGTCGCGACGAAGACGCGGCCGCGCGAGGACACATTCAGGTCCTTGAACGCGCTGGCCAGCCGGTCGAGGGAGAAATCGACGGTGAAGACGCCCTTGACGCCTCCCAGCACGTCGAACACAGGGGCCGCACACGTGATGCCGAGCCCGCCGCCCGCGTAGAACTCGTAGGGCTCCGTCCACACCGGCGCTCGCCGGGCCTCCGCCAGCCGGTAGTAGGGCCGCTCGGTCGGACGGTAGCGATGGTTGTCGGAGCGGCGGACGGCCTCGCGGCGGCCGTCGGCGAAGATCCGGTCCTCTTCGAGCCGGATCCGCCCCTGATGGGGAAAGCTCCGGTTGAGGTAGACGTTGTCGCGCGGGTCGCGCCACGCGCCCATGAAGTGGTTCCGGCGGTCGCCGTAGCTCACCCAGCTCAGGTGCGGGTGGGCGTGCAGCACGGCCAGAACGAAGCGCTCGAGCGAGCGATCGTCGCCACTCTGATCGAGCGACCCTTGCTGAACCAGCTCGGCCCCGAGACGCGCGGTGGCCGCCGCGTCCTCCAGCACTCGATCGGCGTGCGCCGCGGTGAGGCGGGCGGCCTGTGTCATCGCTGCGTCGAGCAGCGCGCGCGAGCGCGCCCGCTGCTCGCGCCACGCCACGCCGCCGATGATCGCGCCGGTGAAGCCGGTGAGCAACACCACGAGGCCTACGAGGGCCAGGGTGAAGGGAGGTCGCCGCCGGAACAACCGGGTGACGGTCGAAAAGGTGGTCAGGGCCACCACGTTACCGTCCCGACCCGATCGGGTCAAACGAAACGAGCTACTTTATGCGCGAATTATGTCGCCGGTCGCGTCCCGCCGTAGGCCTCGCTCGGCCCGTACCGGCTGTCCTCGGATAGAGGACGAGCCCGACGCCGGCTCCCGCCAGCTCGTCGGCGGCGAACAACGGCGTCACGCCGAACTCGGTGATGTTGGCGAGGATCGGGACGCGGACCGCGTCGGCGAACCGCCGGTACGCCGAGAGCTCGGCGACCGCCTCCGGGAAGATCATGTCGGCGCCGGCCTCGACACAGGCCGCCGCGCGATCGATCGCGGACTCGATCCCCTCGACCGCGAGCGCGTCGGTCCGGGCCATGATGACGAACTCGGGGTCGGTCCTCGCATCGACGGCGGCCTTGATGCGGTCGACCATCTCGGTCTTCGCGACGATCGCCTTGCCCGGCCGGTGCCCGCAGCGCTTGGCCTGCACCTGATCCTCGATGTGCATGGCGCCCGCGCCGGCGGCGATCAGCGATCGAACGGTGCGCGCGATGTTGAACGCGCTCCCGAATCCGGTGTCGGCATCCACCAGAAGCGGCAGCCCGGTCACGCCCGTGATCCGCCGCACGTCCGTCAGCACGTCCTCGAGAGTCGTGATACCCAGATCCGGCACTCCGAGCGAGCCCGCCGCGACACCTCCGCCGGATAGATAGATCGCCTTGAACCCCACACGCTCGGCCATCCGCGCCGCATACGCGTAGATGCACCCGACCACCTGCAACGGCCGCTCATCCTTCGCCGCCGCCCGGAACCGCGCCCCCGCCGACGTCGAGCTCATGCCCAGACCATACAACAACACGCGAGCCTCCCGCCGACCGCGGCCGCCGACCGGCGATCGACGCCGGCCGGGCCGCATCTTTCGCAGCCCGCGCGCCATCTGAAAGACGTGAAGGGGTTTTCGGCGGCGACCGGCACGGCAGGCGAATCGCCGTGTCGAGCGAGTACGCCGTCCTGGTGCAGCAATCGGTCCACATGGGCAATCCCAGCTTGGAGCGAAGGCCATGACAAAGAAACTGGAAGGAAAAGTGGCGGTCGTGACGGGAGCGTCGAAGGGAATCGGCGCCAGCATCGCGAAAGCGCTGGCGAACGAGGGCGCGTCGGTGGTCGTCAACTACTCGTCCAGCCAGCAAGGCGCCGAGCGGGTGGTCGCGGACATTGCGGCGCACGGCGGCCGTGCGATCGCGGTGCAGGGCGACGTATCGAAGCAGGCGCACATCGAGCGCCTGTTTTCGGAGATGAAGAAGACCTTCGGCCGGCTCGACATCCTGGTCAACAACGCGGGCGTCTACGAGTTCACGCCGCTCGAGGGGGTGACTGAGGACCTCTTTCACAAGCACTTCAACGTCAACGTCCTCGGCCTCTTGTTGACGACGAAGGAGGGCGTGAAACACATGGGCCCTGAGGGCGGCAGCGTCATCAACATCGGCTCGGGCGCGAGCTCGATGCGACCCCCCAACTCCGCGGTGTATACGGCGACGAAGGCCGCCGTCGACGCGATCACCGGCGTGCTGGCCAAGGAGCTCGGCCCGCGGAAGATTCGCGTGAATTCGATCAACCCGGGGGTGATCGAGACAGAGGGGCTGCACGCCACCGGGTCGGTCGGAAGCGAGTTCCAGAAGATGGTCGAGACGCAGGCGCCGCTCGGACGCGTGGGGCAGCCGGACGATATCTCGCCGACGGCCGTCTATCTGGCGTCGTCCGACTCGAAGTACATGACCGGGGAGACGCTGCTGTTGTCGGGCGGCCTGAGATAAAGGGACGCCGTCCGCCGGCTCCACGCGCGAGCGCGCCAAACAGGGCTAGACGCCGAGGTAGTACTTCTTGACGAGCTCGTTCTCGCGAAGCTCCTGCGTGCTCCGCCCCTCGAACTCGATGCGGCCGTGGACGATGATGTAGCCGCGGTCGGCGATCTTGGTCGCTTGATTGAAGTTCTGCTCGGCCATCAACACGGTCAGCTGATAGCGCTCCTTCAGCTCGCGGATCTTGGCGAT
>WNFQ01003236.1_pt1 | contig 12222 bp, 13 predicted proteins | sample 5400171 | NCBI WGS metagenome assembly WNFQ01 (sample SAMN13153356, study PRJNA577476) | soil metagenome | isolation source: 20 cm soil under Madrone tree | place: USA:California | collected 2016-06-14
TGGTCGCGGCGCTTTTTGCGCTCCATCCGTTGCACGTGGAGTCGGTCGCTTGGGCGGCTGAACGCAAAGATACGTTGTCCACATTTTTCGGCTTGCTGTCGCTCATCGCTTATGTGCGTTACGCGGAGGCGCCTTCCATTCGGCGGTACACATGGACCGCCAGCATGCTCGCGCTGGGGTTATTGGCCAAACCAATGCTGGTGACGTGGCCTTTTGTCATGTTGCTGCTCGATTATTGGCCGTTGCGCAGATTTCAGCAATCAAAAGTCAAAGGTCAGCCCGCCCGCCTGCCTGCTCGCGAAGACTTTCGGAGTAGCCTTGGCGAAGGCGGGTCGTCAGTAGTCCGTAGTCTTGTTGTCGAAAAAATACCGTTGTTTGCTCTCGTGGCAGCGTCCGCGGTTGTCACATCCGTCGCGCAATCTCATGGAGGCGGTGTGCGTACATTCACAGAGTTCCCTATTGCGCTGCGGTTGTCGAACGCGCTTGTCTCGTATGCGAAATACTGCTTTCTGGCCCAATGATCTGGCTGTCTATTATCCGTACACAGGGACGGACATACCGGCCTGGCAGATCATCGGCGCGGCGTTGCTATTGACTGCAATTACGGCATTCTGTTTTTTTCAGCGGAAAATCCGACCCTACCTCATCGTAGGCTGGCTTTGGTTCCTGGGAACACTCGTTCCCGTCATCGGACTCATTCAGGTCGGCGGGCAAACCATGGCGGACCGCTACTCTTATATTCCATCAATCGGTTTGTTCACTGCGCTCGTGTTCGGATTAGCGGACATCGCGGAGAGGCGACGCGTTGCGCCGTGGCTCAGTGCAGCAATAGCGAACGTGGTTCTGCTGGTTCTTGCGACTCTTACCGACGCGCAGATTCATCGGTGGCATGACAGCATCACTTTGTTTAAGCATGCGCTCACAGTCGCCCCGTCTAACGTCATCGCAGAAGACAATCTGGGGTTGGCCATGCACAAGAGCGGGCAGCTCGATGAAGCCGCGACGCATTTTGAGAAGGCCCTCCAAATCCAACCCAATGACTACACGGCGCTGTTGACCATGGGCGTTACCCGTTTTTACCAGGGCCGGGTTCCGGAAGCCATCGAATACGCCCAGGCGACAATCCGTTCGGAGCCGGACGCGCCTAAAGCGCACAACCTGCTGGGCATGGCCTTGGCGAAGCAAAACCGCAACGACGCCGCGCTCGATGAAATGCGCCGCGCCGTAGAATTAGCACCCAAAGACGCGGAGATTCGGAACGATCTTGGACTGGCGCTGGCGCGGCTGGGCAGAATTCCGGAGGCTATTGATCAATTTCACGAAGCGGTGCGGCTGGATCCCAAGAACGCCGCCGCAGCTCATGCCAATCTGGGGTGGGCCCTCCTTGCATCCGGTAAAGCTCAAGAGAGCATTCCGGAATTTGAAGCAGCGCTGCAGCTCAACCCGGAGTTCAAAGCTGCGGCCGATGGTCTCCGCCAGGCGCAGGCGCAGTTAAGCCCGCAAAGGTAGCGGAGCGAAAAGAAGCGCTGCGATCCTGAAATTTTTTTTCGCTCGCGATGCGACTAACAAAATGGAAGTCTAACTTCCACGATCCAGATTTCAGCAGCGAACTAGAGACCATTTCATAAACGTTGTAGCCGCCTCGCTATGTCGAGGCGTCCCAGCACTGTTGCTACCAGCAGCACGGCGACACAGCGCCGTGGCTACAACGCCTCACGCTTACAAGATGGCTTCTAGTTATCTGTTGGGAGAGCAATGCGAACGGGTGCAGGAGACGAGTCGCTCCGCTGAGCCGGTTCGCGGCCGCGTCAGAACATCGTGTTATGGCTTCCATCCTGTCGCAACGAAAACCGGCAGGTTCTCAAACGGATTGACGCAATTAGTGGAAGGATCGACCACCACAGCGCCGCGTCGGGAATGAGCTGAAAGGAATTGAGTTACCTGGACCCCAAAGGTGTACGAGGAACGCTCAGCCAACGGGTTCCCTACAAACCAGACACGATTCCCCGATTGAAGGGTCGAAGTAATCCGGTCGATTACCGGCGCGATGGGGTCCTTTGTTTGCATCTTTGCCAAAAACAGGTCCCAACGCTGTAGTGTGTAGTCTTCCAATGGCGGAAGTGTTGTCCACGACGCGGTGGCTTTGTAATAGCGTTCAAACGTCACGCCACAATAGAATGGATAGACGATCACGTAGTCATTTGGAGCCACCTCGCTGGAAACACGGGCCGCGATGAGATCCACGTTAGTCTGGCGGCATTTCACCGCGGGCAGCTCGAACAGAAAGGTCATAGAAATCGTTAATGCCGCCAGGACCATCGCAGCAGGTCGCATCCAACGCCACGCTGCGAAAAGGGTGGCCTCGAGGCAGACTGCCGAAAAAACCATTAGCGGCACGTAATGCCACGGGTGCGTGGGCAGCTCCGCTAGCTTCAGAAAGAGAGCGTAACCTGCCGCCCCAAGAAGGAGGCTGGTGCCTGCAAAAAGAATCAGGCCCCGGACATGCTCTGGAAGACGATCCCGGCGCCACAAAAGGACAAAAATCGGCGCTGCAAGGGAGCCTATCCATAGTGCAACCCAAACCCACGTGAAAATCGTCAGCGGGAAACCGGTTGCCTCAGAGAGCTGCTTCCATCCGTGCGAAAAACGAAAACCAACCTTGTAAATTACGTACCAATGCGCACGCGCGATCAACGGAATGTAAGGCAGCAACGAGACTGCTGCAGCGACTCCTACAGCGAAAATTGGAAGCGTGTCACGCCAGCGTCGTTCCACGGCGCACAGCACAAATCCGCCGCAGCACGCGGCGAATAGCAAGAAGGCATTTTGGTAAAGCGTCTGAACACTTAAGACTGCTACTGCCACTGCACAGGAAAAAACTGCAAGGTTGGGACGCCAGCTTAGACGCCAGATAAGTGCCAGCGTGAGCACCGCCAGGGCTGAACCCAGACCGTAACCGCGAAGCGAATCTCCCGCGCGGATGATCGTCACATTCAAGCCGGCGAGTGTTACGGCCAGCAGCGGCGCGCCTTTACGCATCGTCCAACTCGCAAACCAAAACGCCGGCAGCAAAAACAACCCGACGTACAAACCAAGGACACGCAAACCAGCGTCCGTATTTCCAAGGCTGGCCGCAGCCGACCATGCGCGCACAACGAGGTGCATCAGAATCGGGCAGGAATCATGTGGCAGGTTTTGCCACATCTGCGAAAACGAGGGCAGCAGCGATAAATGCACAAGATCGACTTCGTCCCGCCACAGCCCTCCGGCATTCAGGAAAAAAAGCGCGTGCAAATACACTGCGCACAATGTTACCAGAGCGGCAGCGATCCAATTAGAATAACGGAGAATTCGCGTTGCCTCACCGAAGTGTCGAAGACGCGTCATAAATAGTCCGCCGTCAAGAATCGTGAGGCGTCAATGAGAGTCAAGTGCTCCAGCCGAAATCATTCCGCCGGGTTGGCGCAAATGCGGTGACGGAGCCGTTTTCAAAGAAGGACAGGCAACCCTCGCTGGCTGGGGCGGGAGCGGCAATATGTGAAATTTCAAAACGCCATTGGCGCTAAAACTGGCCAGGCCGTTGGAACCGTCACGGCCGACGATCCTGCCAACACGTTGATTTACCCGTAACCTGCGAAGCAGTCTCGTTTAATCAGTTAATTTCAAAGCGCCCCGCCTCGGCGGGGCGTTTTTGTTTTGGGGAGCGCGCGCGCCCTCGCCGAAACGGACTTTTTCTGGAGTTTCGCGTTGCTTTGAAGTTGTTTTTTTGATGCTAATGTTGATGTGCCTCGCAAGATTCGGCGGCTCATAGCGGATTTAGAAAAGCATGGGTTCGTCGACCGTGGAGGCAAAGGATCGCACCGAAACTTTGTGCATCCGAATGGCCTGAAGATCACGCTGTCGGGAGCGCCTGGAGACGATGCAAAACATTATTAGGAACGAGATCTGAAACGTGCAATTGAACGCGCCAAATCATGAGCAAAACGTCTAACCGTTATGTAAAAGTGGTTGCCTGGAGCGAAGAAGACCGGTGCTACATTGGCCGCTGTCCGGGACTGATGCTCGGTGGAGTACACGGCGGCGACGAGCGGGCGGTGTATGCGGAACTCTGCGAAGTAGTGGACGAATGGATCCGGCTCCATGAATCGGAAGGCTGGCCACTTCCCGAACCAACATCTCTGCGCGAAATCGAAGCCCTTGTGTAAATCGCGGCTCGTCGCAATTGCTGATAACAGGGATTGCTCCGCGAATCCAAAGTAATTCGAAGAAGTTTCGTTTAGCTTAATTCAAAGCGCTCTGCTGGAAGCTTCCGGCAGCGCGTTTTTGTTTGAACTAACCACGAATAGACACCCGCCTTCGGTCGCCGCGGCGACCTACTGCGAAAGTCTTCACGAGCAGGCGGCGAGGCAGGCGAATAGAACGCCAATTGATGCAGGTGCCCCCTAGATTCTAAAAACATTCTCGCATTAGGTCATGAGCCATACTAGGGTTCGAGCGATGGCCGAAAACCGCATCGAGGTTGACCCCAAGGTCATGATGGGTAAGCCGGTAATTCGCGGCACGCGAATTACCGTCGAGCTAATTCTTCGCAAACTCGGTGAGGGCGCGGACGAGACTGCTCTGCTCGATGCATACCCACGGCTAACGCGTGAGGACATTCACGCGGCGATGCGCTACGCCGCCGATGCGCTAGCATACCAGGAGATCGCCATCGTTTCCTAGATAGATCCCGTTTCGCCATTGAACTTTTTGGCAGACGAAAGTTGCGATTTCGCAGTAGTGCGCGCCTTAAGGGAGAATGGACATGACGTGCTCGCTGTGTGCGAGCTCGCAAAGAGAATGCTAGATTCCGACGTGATCGACCTTTCCGTGCGCGAAGACCGCATCCTGATCACAGAAGACAAGGATTTCGGCCAACTCGTGTATGCGCACGGGCATGGTTCATGTGGCGTTATTCTGTTACGTTATCCGGCTACCGCCCGGCGGAGACTTTCTAACGATGTGGTAAGATTGGCAGAGCAAAAGAAAGAAGCATTGCGTAGTAGCTTTGTCGTTCTCGAACCCGGACGGTTTCGTCTCGCGCGCTTACCGCGCGGCGTTTGATCGTCGAAGTGAGAGTGGTTCTGAACCCGCAGTAATTCGAAAATTTCGTTTAATTAAAGCCAAAGTCCCGCTGGAGAATCTCGGCACGGCGTTTTTGTTTTCTAACCACGAATGCACACGAATTGACACTAATTGGAAGGCGGCAGCAGCAACCACGGATTTGAAACTCGCTCGGCTCCCGCCTCGTTCGCCGCTACCCTTCGCGGCTTTACCTTCTGTGTCGCTGCTCCCAGCAGCTCCGCTCGCGGGTGACACGGACTGGGGAGCGCCCCCGAAAGCTTTCGGGGCTGGTTTCGGCGCCCTCGCGATCGCGAAATCAATTCGAGACGGCGGAGATTTAAAGATTGCGAAATTCTTCTTCGGTTAGCCTCGCCTGCTTGAGGATACTGCGGAATGTTCCTGTTGGGACGTCCTCGGTATGCATCGCGACGTAGGTCTGTCGTCCGTCTGGATGGCGCAAGACGACATGCGATCCCACTGGCGCTTCACCACAAATCCGGCTCGTTTCAGCCGGGCAAGGACCTCACGCGCTTTGTAGGGCACTTTCGGAAATGTCCACTGTCGAGAAGAAAAACTCCGAAGGCACATCCACCGCTTCGCCCGCCGCTTTTTTTTCGGCAAGCCAGAGCTTGATCAGGTCCTCTGCTGCAGCTCGCGCTCCTTCAATGCCCTTCCCGTGTGTCGTCAGGCCCAGCGCCGGTACATGCGCGTAGTAGAATCCAGCAGGCAGTTCGCCGCTTGGCACTTTTTCTACGAGGATAGCGTACGTCATACAGTTATCTGGGTAAAACCCATCCCAAGCCGAAGCGCTCGGGCCGCTCCTGCGGCTGATCTACAGCTGCTCGCTACGAACCTTCGTTTGAGATGACGGTATGATGACTGGTTTTACGGTGGGAACGTCGGGGATCGGTTCAACCATCCACTTCCAGCCGGAATGGCCATTTTTGTCGTAGGTCCAGGCGGCGCCACCGCGTTTCCAGATCTCCATTCGCCAGTAGTAGCTGTTGGCCGGAATTGCGAATACATACGTGACCGCGGCCGTGATCATCACTCCGCACAGTGCTCCAATTAGAAATATACGGATCATTTTTCTATTCCAACACTCGCTCATTCTACTTTCCTTGCCATGGTCCATGCGGTGGATTTTGCCGTGCCACTCAGGAGCTATAGCTTCCTCCCTCTCTTGGATACGCGCTTTTCCGCACATTTCCATTATACAAGGGATCGAAGCTCGGCATCAAGCCGGTTCCTTACTCCGTCGCTATTGAAGAAGCAACTTCGCTGTGCACGCGATGATCACGCATTCTCGGTGGAATTCCTGATAATTCGAAAAGAGTTTCGCTTGGTTCCGCTAACCGCGACCCCCATTTCGGCTCGTTAAGATTTTTGGACAGAATGAACCGAATTTATTTTGTTAATTTTGTTCATTTTGTCTAAGTCGCTTCGCGCTTCGATTGAATTAGAACAAGCCATAGCCAGTCGAACCGATCACAAGGCGGCGCATGGCGGATATAACCAATCTCCACTTTAGATTTTCGCCCCGTATGACCGCGACCCCCATTTCGGCTCGTTAAGATTTTTGGACAGAATGAACCGAATTTATTTTGTTAATTTTGTCTAAGTCGCTTCGAGCTTCGATTGAATAGGACAAGCCATAGCCAAGTTGAACCGATCACAAGGCGCCGCATGGCCGATTTAACCAATCTCCACTTTAGATTTTCGCCCCGTATGACCGCGACCCCCATTTCGGCTCGTTAAGATTTTTGGACAGAATGAACCGAATTTATTTTGTTAATTTTGTCTAAGTCGCTCCGCGCTCGGCAAAGATTTGGAGCAGGTCGTTCTCCGCGCCTGGCTTCCAAATGATTTCAGGTTCGCCACGGCGAATCCGTCCTGTGGCGGACATGCCGCCGTTTCAAAAGTCGCTCGCGCAACACTTCCCAATGCACGCCGCTTTCCGGATCGGCATTATGATTGTTTAGCCGGCGTCGCAGCAGATCCAGCAACTGTGGATCCTTATCCTGCTCAAGGACCACTTGATTGAGGAGTTCTTCGGCAAGAATCTCCTTCTCCTCGGTCATTCGTGTCGATTCGTGTTTATTCGTGGTTTGAATGTTTCTGTCTGCAGAACGTCGGCGCGCCCGGCGGTGGCGCCCTACCATCGAACACGCGCAGCGCGGATGCAGTTTTCGAATCACAACTTGAATAAATCGCGAGGCGCTGAAGTCGAACGCCTGGTAACTTTTATTACGATTATGAAAAAAATTCTATTCGCATTAAGCATGCTGGCGTTTGTCGTGTCCGCTCTTCCGCAAGCGAGAGGAGACGACGTATCGGTTGATTTCTTTTACAATAATCTTTCCGGTGGGAACTGGATTGATGCTGAAGGCTACGGTTATGGCTGGCAGCCCGACGTATCAGTGAGCGATCCAAACTGGCGGCCGTACGCCGACGGCTATTGGGCCTATACCGACTACGGTTGGACATGGATTTCTTACGAAGACTTCGGCTGGGCGACCTACCATTATGGCCGCTGGGCGAGACTGGCTGATTACGGGTGGGTCTGGTTCCCCGGGAGCGATCTGGATTGGGGACCGGCCTGGGTCTCGTGGCGAACCGGAGGCGACAACATCGGCTGGGCGCCTTTGCCTCCACGCGGCGCGGGCATCGTTTATGAAGGACAGCCAATCGGCGCTCGTGTCGACATCGAATACGATATCGGCCCCGAATATTACAATTTTTGCGACGTTCGATTTATCGGCGAACCGGTCTTGCGGGATCGCATCTTCCCGCCGACGCAAAATGTTACCTACATCACTAATACGGTGAACGTGACCAACATCACTGTTCAAAACAATGTGGTCTATAATTACGGCCCGGATATTAACGTTGTGAGTTCATACTCGAGCCGGCCCATTCAGCGGCTAACGATCGAGCGGCAGGTTGCGACTGATTTGTCCGCCGCGGCTAAGTCCGGGGCGCTCACGAAGGTCCAAGGCAACAAGCTCCTGGTGGGTGCACCGAACAAACTGGTCAAGGCACCGCCTAGCGTTGCGCCTCCAGCTGTGAAAGCAAAAGTTGCACAGCCAAAAGTCGAACACGGCTGGGCTGGTGTTCAGAACAGAGCCGAACTGGAACAAAAGATTAAAACTGAAAATCCCAAGAACGTCCCACCGCCAACTCGTGCGGCCGCGCGCCCAGCGGGCAGCGCATCACCTGGCATCGGCGAGAGTCCGGCTGTAGGCGGAGCGAGGCCGCCGGTCTCGCCTGGCCCCAGAGGCAAACCTGGGCGACCGCTTCCGGGCGCGACAGCAGCTCCGGCCGGTGGCTCGCCTGCACCGTTTGAGCGAGGGAAACCAACGCCCGGGTCAAGAGGAAAACTTGGAGCGACGGCAACGCCTGCGGGACGACAGTCTGATCTTTCGCCTGCGCCATTTGAGCGAGAGAAGCCAACGCCAGGTGCTCGGCCGAGAGTTGGAGCGACGGAAGCGCCCGCGGGCCAACTTGAACGCGGAGAACGGCGAGGCAAACCGGGCGCGACTGCGCCAGAATCTTTCCGTCCATCACCGCCACCGCGGGAACATGGCAGGCCGCCAACTCCCAAGAAGGGGGAGAGTCCGGCTCCGGGGTCGACTGGTGGTGCTGAGAACAACCCACCGGGTCGCGGCGGAGGACTTGAACGTGAAAGGTTCGGCACTCCTCGACCGACGGGTGCGGCTGGATCCGAACGCGGCGGTGCTGAACATCGAACGCCGCCCGGGTTACGTCAGCCTGGCGGTCCTCCGCCCGCGGGCGGGCCTCCTGGCGAAGCGCGCGGCGCGAGAGAAAGAGTCCAAGGCGCCCATGGTCAACCTGGCGGACAGCCGCAGGGCGGAGCGCCGGCGACAACTGACCGCAGCCCGGGGCAGCCAGAGCGCGGAAAGAAAAAGCCCGAAAGACCAACACCTCCGCCAGGGCCACAATAATTCTGGCGCAATTTTACAGCGGCTCCGAAGCAAAAACTTCGGAGCCGCTTTTTTTTTGAAACACCTCTTTGTAGGGCGTCTGTGTCAGACGCCAAGATATGATCTACTCGTCGTCGGCAAAACCTTTTTGGTATGGCCACTGTTTCCAGCGAGCGACCAAACCAGCTCGAACTGGATTCTCTCGAATGTAGTTCCACTTTTCGTGAACTGATTCCGACGTTCGAAGGAGACGGTCAAAGCCCCCCGGCTGCCATCGCTATTCCTCACGCGCGCCGTATGATTCGTTAAACCAGCGTTTGAACCATTTCAGAAAAGCAGCAACGCTCAGCTCGCGATCAAGCGGCGCCGTGAGCAAATGGATATGATCGGGCATTGTCATGATGCAATACGTGTTCCACTTATCCAATTGCTGGAGCGTTTTGCACACCGTTTTCCAAGCTGCGTCATTCGCGAGTCCTTTACAGCGAGGCGTGATACAAATTGTAACAAAGTAAATTACCTTGCATTCCCAAGGTAGCATCACTGGAACCCGTGGCGGTCGACCCATAGCTTGTAGAGCGTCTGTGTCAGACGCCAACCAAAATTCGCAACCAAAGATCGTGGCGTTTGACACAAACGCCCTACAAAAACTAGTCGAATATGGTCAGCGTTTCACAGAAACGCCCTACAAATTCCCAGCGGCTCGCGTTACAACAACTCGGCGATCTGCACCGCGTTTAACGCCGCGCCTTTGAGTAGTTGATCGCCAGCAACCCAAAATGACAGCCCGTTTTCAAACGCGCAATCGAGACGCACCCGGCCGACCTGACAATTATCTTTTCCAGCTACGCTAAGCGGCATTGGGTAACGATGGTTGTGCGGTTCGTCGACCAGTTCCAATCCAGGCGCTTTGGATAAAACTTCGCGCGCTTGTTCCACTGAAAGCGGTCGCTCAAATTCGGCAGTGACGGCAACTGAATGCGCTCGGTAAACTGGGACGCGTACGCATGTCGCCGAGACACGGAGCTCCGGCAAATGCATGATCTTGCGTGCCTCATCTTGCATTTTGGCTTCTTCCTTGGTGTAACCGCTCTCGAGAAATGAATCGACGTGCGGCAGCAAATTGAACGCGATCGGGTGCGGATAAACTGTAGCCGCTTCGCTGCTTGCCACGCCGAAGTCTGACGAAGGCGGGTGCAAACCGGGGCGCTGTGTTAGGTCCTGGGGAGCCGCGTTGCCTACAGGGCCGCGGCTGTCGTGGTTCTCGGTTTGGCTCCGCAATTCTTCGATCCCTCGCGTGCCGCTGCCAGAAACGGCTTGATAGCTTGCGGCGAAAACCCTCCGCACGTGAAAGATCCTGTGCAACGGATAGAGTGCCATCAGCATCACGGTCGTAGTGCAATTGGGATTCGAGATTACGCCGCGATGGCGGCGCAGATCGTCCGCGTTGATCTCTGGAATAACCAGCGGCACGTGAGACTTCATCCGGAATGCCGAAGATTTGTCGATCGAGATCGCATCGGCCTGGCATGCGAGCGGGACATACTTTTTGGAAACATCGCCGCCGGCGCAGAAGAAGGCGATGTCCATTCTATCGAACGATCGCTCGGCGAGTTTTTCTACTGCGATTGATCCCCCGCAAAATTGAACTGATTTCCCGACGGAGCGCTCCGAACCGATCGCACGCAGACTCGCCACAGGGAAATTTCGCCGTTCCAGCACGCGCAACAGCTCAGTGCCGGCAGCGCCGGTCGCACCCACGACTGCGATGTGATAATCTCTCACGAGCACGTCGATTGTAACCTTACGCTTACGTTGTGCAAAACAGACCCAGGATGCATCGGCGGTGAGATTCACAGCAATGCGCTGCCAGTGGGAAACGAGATGAAGAACATCCATATATCAATTCGCGATCAACGGCTGACGTTGAAAGAGAATGAGACGCCGGTGCGCAGTTATCCGGTGTCCACTTCGCGATTTGGCATTGGAACGGAACAGGGAAGCATGAGAACGCCGACGGGCCGGTTTTGCATTGCGAAGAAGATTGGCGGCGAGACGCCGAGCGGCACGATTTTTCAGAGCCGCGTGCCGCTCAAGCCCGAGGAACCGCTTCCTCCGACAGAAGACCTTGTGATGTCGCGTATTTTATGGCTCGACGGATTAGACGAGCAGAATGCCAATACACGCGACCGCTTCATCTACATCCATGGCACGAAACACGAGCAGAAGATCGGCACGGCAGACAGCTGTGGTTGTGTCAGGATGCGGAATACGGACGTGATCGAGCTGTTCGATTTCGTGGACGAGGGCACGCCAGTTGTAATTGAGGCATAAATTTCCAAACAAAACTTTGGGATATACAAGTTGAAGCGCGCGTTTAGAATCTACCCGATCATACATCCAAATCAGGCAACAGAAACGTTGCTTCCGTGTGATCCCCAACGGGTACTGCAGCTTGCGGCGAAAGGAGGCGAGATAATTTGAAATTGATAAAGGCAATCTTGGTTATGGCCGTTTTGGCCACTGCTTTGAGTTTTGGTGCTTGCGCTCAAAGAAAGGAAACCGTGACCACAAGCGCGGGAACGACCGGTTACTCCAAGTAATCCGGCACCTCTTTGTGGTGATCAAAAAACTTAAGAAAAGCATTGCTTCCCCGTAGCGCACCGCCTAAACAGACCGGAGCAACTTGCGGCGAAAGGAGGCGATTTAGATTGAAACTATTGAAAACGATGATGGTCGTAGCTGTTCTGGTCACTGCTTTGGGACTCGGGGCTTGTGCGCAACACAAGGAGGTTGTGACTCCACCTATGGGGAAAACCGGAAAATAGATCCGGCATTCAGCAATTTAATGTGGGCGAATTCGCCCAAGAGGCCAGGTCGTATTCGGCCTGGCCTTTTTCTTTGTCCGATTCAAACGCTTTAATGCTTCAACGATTCTGGCTAGACTGCCTGAATGGAGCTCAAGGGCGAGCAGATTTCCCTCATTGAACTCGCGGCCGTTGCTTTCGGCGGCGAGGCTGTTCAGATTTCCTCGTTCACGCATCCGCGGATTCTCGCGTCACGGAAACTGATCGAACAAATCGTTACGCGGAATGCAGTGGTGTACGGGGTTACCACTGGATTCGGTAAGCTTTCCGATGTCCGGATTCCGCCTGGCGAATTGCGCCAGCTTCAG
>WNFQ01003033.1_pt1 | contig 12219 bp, 12 predicted proteins | sample 5400171 | NCBI WGS metagenome assembly WNFQ01 (sample SAMN13153356, study PRJNA577476) | soil metagenome | isolation source: 20 cm soil under Madrone tree | place: USA:California | collected 2016-06-14
ACCTGCGCGTGGAGCGCCCGCGGCTGTTGGAGTTCACGTGGATGTCGGAAGCGACGCGCGGGCTCGAGTCCCGGGTGACCGTCGAGATGACGCCGTCCCGCGGCGCCACCGACCTGGTGTTGACGCACAACGGGCTCCCTGACGACGAGATGGGCCGCGGCCACGAGGAGGGCTGGAAGCACTTCACCGGCATCCTGGCCGAGAAGATCAAAGGGCTGCGGTGAGGAGCCGGGACCGCGAGAGCGTTTCGGGACCGAACAAGGAGGGTTGCATGCCGAACGATAAGGGGAGGACATCCATGGGAGCGAAGACGGAGGCACTGGCGAGACAGTTCGATCGCCTTCTTAGTCTCCAAGCCAGCAAGCTACGTTACAGTGGCGCAGTACACGACGGGCGGCGAACGGAAGCGTGAATCGGCGGGCGCGCAGGACGTCGACTGAACGTGGGACGGAAGGGAACGAACGATGAAGGTCAACCGAAGGAAGGAGAGAAGAGCGATGACGAAGCACATGACCGGGACACGTAAAGAGTGGCTCGTAGCGCGGCTCGAGCTGCTCGAGGCGGAGAAGGAGCTAACGCGGCGTAGCGACGAGCTGGCGCGGCGGCGGCAGGAGCTGCCGTGGGTTCGGATCGACAAGGAGTATCGATTCGAGACCGACGAGGGGAGCGCCTCGCTGGCAGATCTCTTCCGAGGGCGCGCGCAGCTCCTCGTCTACCACTTCATGTTCGGGCCCGACTACACGGCGGGGTGTCCGTCCTGCTCGGCGATCGCGGACGGGTTCGACGGCTTCGTCGTCCACCTGGCGAACCACGACGTCACGCTCTCGGCGGTGTCGCGGGCGCCGCTCGCCAAGCTGCAGGCGTACAAGCGGCGGATGGGGTGGGCATTTCCCTGGGCGTCCTCGCTCGGCAGCGACTTCAACTTTGACTTCAACGTCTCGGTCACCGAGGAGCAACAGCGCGAGGGGGCCGTCGAATACAACTACCGGCGCGGAGGCCACGCGCTGGACGCGAAGCCGGAAGCCGCCGCCGAGGGGCCTGTCGCCTTCGCCGCCATGGCCGGAACCGACGTGGCCGCGTACACGCGCGAGAGGCCGGGCATGAGCGCGTTCGCGCTCGAGGACGGCGTCGTCTACCACGTCTATTCCACCTATGCGCGCGGACTCGACGGCCTCTGGGGCATGTACCAGTGGCTCGACCGCGCCCCCAAGGGGCGCAACGAGACGGGTCCCTGGTGGCGCCGCCACGACGAGTACAACACGCGCCGCCCTCGGTCGGATTGTTGACGCCGAGTTGCGCGGCGCTAACCCTTGTCGCGAGGGCGACGCTGCCGCCCGGCACATCACGACCAGGATGCCAGTTCCCGCCGTACCAGTCGCGGCGCCCAAAGCGGCAAAGATGCCGACCCCGTCGGGCGATTCTCCTCGAACCTTGAGCCGAGTTCGCGCCGTGTGACGACAAACTAGGCGTATCGGACCGTGCCTTCGCTACATGCGATCCACGGCTTTGTATCGCTTCGCCACCTCGTTCCAGTCGATGCGGTCGATGAACTTCCCGACGTACTCCTCGCGCCGGGCGTAGTCCTTCGCGAGCGCATGGTCCGCCACGTCGCAGACGACGAGCGGGTTGGCGCCGACCCAGATGCCGCCGTCGTTGCTCTCCATCACCACATTGTGCCAGCGGTCGTCGTAGGGATCGTACACGAGCACGGCCCACGCCTTCGCGGTGAGAACGCAGCGGGTGAAATCGGCCGCCCAGGCCTCCATCGAGCCCATGTGCTCGCGCATCTGTCCCTCGATGTAGCGGGGCACGTCCACCTTCGCGGGCGCCAGGTTGCCGAAGTAGAACTCGTGCAGGAGCACGCCGTTGGCCGCGGCGACCTGTGCCCGGCGCAGCTCGCCATAGCGGTCGGTGTCCGGGCTCGCCTCCTGGAGCCGCTGCTCGGTCTCCTTCAGCCGCTCCACGTCGCGGACGTACTCCACGTGATGCGCTTCGAGCTGCGTGTGCGAGAGGAAGCCCGGAAGCTCCTTGTGCGGGAGCGGCATGACCGTGCGCGGCTGGAACCCGGGACGGCCCACGAGGAGGCCCTCCGAGGAGAGCCCGGTCTCCTTCGGCGGCGCCGCCGCGCGGAGCTCCCCTGCGACCAGGCCGCCTGCGACCGCCGTGAAGCAGGCGAGGAACCCCCGCCGCGACATGCCGCTGCTCATGTTCTCCTCCTCTCGACAGACGCCCTCCCGGGTCACTTCTTCTGCGTATCCAGGGCGGATCTGAGTCCCCGCGCGAGCTCCTCGGCCGGGCCCTTTCCCCAGAAGTGCAGGAACATGATGCGCGGCTGCTCGTGCGTCATGTGGTTGTGGATCGCGACGATGTTGATGTTCGCGTGACGCAGCGCCTTGAGCACGTCCTGGAGCTCGTCCTCGAGCATCGCGAAGTCGCCATCGACCACCGCGGCTCGCTGGCTCCCCGCGAATGCCGCCCAGGTGTTCACGCCCATCGCCTCCCCGACCTCGGTGCCGTGCATGGACGTCTTGCGGCCGAAGGAGAATTTCGCCATCCCGTCCTTCGCCTGCGCGGAGGCGTCGAGGATCGTCTCGAGCGGCTTTGGGTCGATCGCGCTCTTCGGCGGGATGCTCGCGCCGCCGAAGCCGGCTCCCCGCTGCGCCGCGTTCGCGGCGTCGAGAGCCTTCCGGACCCCTGTCGCCAGCTGCTCGGTGGTCCCCACGCCGCCGATGTGCATGAAGAAGACGTGCGGGCGGTCGAAAAAGAAGTGGTTGTGCAGCGCGGTCACCTGGAGCCCGTTGTCGAGGGCGGCGCTCATGGTGGGATTCACCTGCGGCTCGGTCAGGGTCATGTCACCCATGACGATCGTCTTGTCGCCCGCGGCCTGGAAGGCTGCCCACGACGTGAGGCCCTGAAACGGCTGCATCTTCGCCCCGTCGATGACCGCCTCGAGGTCCCCGCGTGGCACGCTGACCTTCGCGATGCCGTTCTTCACGTCCGGTTTGAGGCCAGTGATCTTCGCGATCAGCTCCGCGTCGGGCTCCTCGGCCGCCGCACTCCTCGCCAAAGCCACAGCGAGGATGAGCAGCAGCAGCACGCGCATCGTCTTCATGACGTCTCTCCTTTCCTTTCTCATCGTTCGTGTCATCGGTGCGAGATGCCGCCGCCGACCTGGCCTCCACCGAAGAGAACCCAAAGACCGAGCAGCGTGACCAGGGTGAAGACCATCCGTTGGCCACCGCGCAGGATCCGATCGCCTGCCCAGAGGCGCCATGCGAGGCGGCCGAACGCGATGAGCGTGACGGCCAGCCCGAACAGGACGTGGAGCGAGACGGAGCTCTCCAGACGGAACAGATGCGTCAGCCGATCGTTCAAGCCGGTCCAGAAGGGCGGGTCCGCGCCGAGGTCCGCCCCTGCATCACGGATGCCCGTAAGGATCGTCGGCACCAGACTGGCGACGGCCGCCCCGAGCAGCCAGGTCGAGAGCTGCAACACGCGCTCGTTCGGCCGCACGAGGAGCGCGCATACGAACACCGCCTCGAGAACGAGAAGGGCAATCGGGAAGTGGACCAGGAGCGGATGCCACTGCGCCCACGGCGCTGGAAGCAACGCGAGGAGGGGCCGCTTCTCCCAGGGTGGATGCCGTCCGACGCCACCAGATGGGACGGGCGAGGACGGCGTCGCCGCCGCTCCTTGCCCAGCGATCTCCAACGCGACCTGCCGCACCTGGTCGATCGGCTGATAGCCGAAGAGCGTCGTCGAGAACGTGCCATCCGCCTTGACGAAGTAGGTCGCCGGGAACCCTTCGTACCCGAACACGTCCCGGAGCGCCGGGACCATCATCACGACGGGGAAGGGGAGCGGATTGCGCGCGAGCTGCTGGCGGGCCGCATCCACCGTGTCCGGCGTCTCGACCGGATCGACCAGCACCTCGATGACCGAAACCCCGCGTTGCCGCAGGTCCGGCTGGAGGGTCTGCAAGTCCTTCAGCTCCATCGAGCAAACCGGGCACCAGCTCGCGAAGAAGTTCACGATGACGGGCTTGCCGACGAGATCTCTCGACGAGAAGGGCTGGCCATCGAGCGTCTGCGACTCGAAGCTGGGAAGGGGGCGGCCCCGGAGCTCTTCCGAGACAGACGGGATGAGCGCCGCGTCGGCGCCATCGACGGTCAGACCGATGGCGACCGTTCCCACGACCAGCAGGGCCTGCCAGCGACGGCGGCGAGTACCGGTCCTCCTCATCGCCGTCCCTCACCTTTCTGCTCGCTCGGGAACGCGTAGAGCGCGTCGTACAGGAACGACGCCTTCTCCACGGTCTCGTGGTCGTCGCAGACGACCAGCGGAAAGCCGTGGGACATCGCCCGCAGTCCGGCCGACTCGGGAGTCGAATCGATCTGATCCCGGAAGTCTGCCCCGCGCACGATACGGGCGAGCGCCACGAGAGCGGCGTCGTCGGCACAATGCTCCGCGACGAGGGCCTCGAACGAGCACCGACTCTGCGCCTCTTGGTGTGGGTACATAGCTCCAGGCGCATCAAAGCCCTTCGCGCCCTCGCGCCGCTGGATCGTAGCGACCTCTTCGGGGTCCACGAACCGCAGCGTGGCGTCGCGGTCGATGAAGCGGCGAATCAACCACGCGGTCGCCGCCCGGTTCACTCGGATGCCTCTCCGAGTCACCCACTTCATGGCGACTCCCGGTCGTAGGTCTCGATCTCGAGGGCGTCGAAATACGTCACGCTGTCGGCCTTGGTCCAGAGTCCGACTTTGCCCGCCTCCGTGAAGGTGCCATCCTCGGCCTCAAATAGGCGTTGCCCGTCGAAGGACACCTCGAACCGGTTGCCCTTCACCTCGAGCTTGAGTGTGTGCCACGCGCCGGACGACACTTTGACCTTGGACCCAGCAAACCGCGACCGCTTGCCCGCCACGACCTCGTAGAGGTTGACGTTGTCCTCGAGCGCGTTCGCTCGCGCGACGTAGTAATTGTCCTTGTCTCGGAAACGCACCATGAGGCCACCCGCCTGATCGACTTTCCCCGCCACGGCCTTGAACCTGACCGCGACCCCGACATCTTTCGCCGAGAGGGGGCTGTAGGTGCAGAGCGGGAAGCGGTAATCGGTACTATCGGCGCTCGTCTGCGCGAGCACCTTCGGGCCGCTGGGTGAGCTGCTGTCTTCCGCGATCGCCCAGGCGATCCGCCCTCCGCCGCCGGTTAAGGCAGTTGAGAAGTCCGTCGGCAGTGTCCCCTTCTCGAACTTCTCAAAGTCCAGCATCGTCTTCTCGGGTGCCTTCGCGTCCACGATCGGCCCCGAGATCACGGCCATCGCGAGGAACACTCCGACGCGAACGCATGACATTGGGCTGAGCATCCGTGATCCCCCATCGTTTCACATCTCCGACTAAGTCGCGGTTCCCTAGTCGAGCTTCTCCGAGACAGTCTTGAATTGTTCGCCCTTGATGACCGTGATCTCCGCGACCGGATGGCCTTCCTTCATGGCGGGGCTGACGCCGACTGCGCGAAACCCCTTGTTGGCTCCGTGGGGGATGCGGGTCCGGTGTCCACAACCTCCACCGCCAGACCCGGTGCTCCACCTCGCACCACGAGGCTCTCCCTCCCCATGGCGTCGAGCCGCTGCTCGATGGCGTTGAGCGCTTTGACCGCTCCTCCGTAGTTGTTCTCCCAGTGCGAGACCTCGTGTGTGCTCCCCGCGGAAGGCGCGCGCCGGAACCACGCTCGGAGGTCCCCGCTCGATTGTCATTGTTCCGTCCCCCTTCTCACGCTGCCGTGACGGTCTTCAGGATGAGTCCGACGACCCCCGCCGCAACGATGACGACCGGCTCGGGGACGCGCTTCACGTACAACAGTGTCCCGAGCGTCCCGAGAGCGATGAGCGCCGTGGGAGCGTCAATGATGGCGCGGCGGCTGAGCACGATGGCCGCGCCCGCGATGGCCCCCGTGGCGGCGGCGGTCACGCCGTCCACGAATCCCTTCACGGCGCGGTTCCCAGAGACGCGGCGGAAGTAAGGCGCCGGGATGATCACGAACAGGTAGCAGGGGAGGAAGACGCCGAGCGCCGCCGTGGTCGCCCCGAGCGGTCCCGCGACCAAGTAGCCAATGAACGCCGTCGTGATCACGACCGGGCCGGGCGTGATCATGGCGACGGCGACCGCGTCGAGGAACTGGCGCTCCGTGAGCCAGTGGAACCGCTCCACCACGCCGCCGTACAGGAACGGCACGATGGCGAGCCCACTGCCGAAGACGAACGCGCCCGCCTCCGCGAAGTACCACCAAATGCGCCAGAGCGTCTCGCTCGCCGCCGGCCCGTGGACTCCCGAGACGAGCCAGAGGGGGCCGAGGGCAAGCGCCGTGGACCGCGACGCGACGCCCGGAAGGCCGCGCACGAGAAGCCCGAGAACGCCGCCCACGATGAACACCCATACGACCTCGGATTCAGTCCATGCCGTGATGGTTCCAGCGGCGAGGAAGATCGCCCACAGGAGCCAGTCCCGGGCGAGCGTCATCCGCACGAGCTTCCAGGCGCTGCGACCGATGATCGCAATCACGGCCGCGCCGATGCCGTAGAACGCGCCCTGCATCCAGGAGAGGCCGCCGTACCGCACGTAGAGTGCGGACAACGCGAGCACCATGAGGAACGATGGGAGGACGAAGGCGAGCGCCACGAGCGTCGCCCCGAGCACGCGGGCCCGGACCCATCCGAGGTAGATCGCCAACTGTGCGGCGAGCGGGCCGGGCGCAAGCTGCGCGAGCGCCAGCCCCTGCTTGTAGTCCTCCGGCGCGATCCAGCCCCGCTGCTCCACGAGGTCGCGCTGCATGTACCCGCAGAGCGCAATCGGGCCGCCGAAGCCAAGCGTCCCGAGGCGAAGGAAGTATTGGAGAAGCTCCCGGACCGAATAGGGCTTGGTCGCCGGCGCGGCCGCGAACGCCTGCCGCTGCAGCGCGGGCTCGACTGCGCTCATGATTCGAGTTCCTGCGGCTCGGCCGTGCGGCCCATGCTGACGCCGGTCCTCGGTGAGACTGGAGCGACCGGCACGCCGGGTTGCCTCATGGCTGCCCGCAGGGCCATGTCGTAGTAGAGCAGAAAGGGAATCCACGCCCAGTTCGTGGCGACGATCAGGGCCATCAAGGCCGTCGGGACCTCACCGACGACGTAGCCGCCCGTGATCGTCAGTGCCGTAATGGTCTTCTCGATCCAGTTGTACTTGATGAGCGCAGCCTTCCGCCGGGGATCGCGGCTGACCTCCCAGAACATGCACCCGAACATGAACACGAACCCCTGCCACAGCCGGATGACGAATGGATAGTTCGGAGGCGCCGCGCCGAACATCGCCGCCATTCCGACCGGGTCCGCGATTCCGCGCACCGACAACGTCCAGTTGATGACCGCGTTGGCACCGAAGAGCCAGGTGATCTTCCGCTCCAGTGTCATGCGCGCTTCCTCCTGAAGTACTCATAGAGGTCGCCAAAGACGGCGGCGCCGCGCGCCAAGCGTTCCTCGTCGTCCCGGTGCGCCATGGCGAGACCCGCGACGAGCCGGTCGATGCCCGCCACTTCCGGCCGGCCGAACTTGCTGTCCTTCAGATCGATGTCGTGGACGATCTCGGCAATCGGACGGAGGGCCGGGTCATCGAGGCCCAGGCGAGCCACGAGCACCTCGAAGGTGCAGAGGTCCCCCTCGTGGGTGAACTCGGCCTGGAACATGTCGAATCGCACCTCGCCAGGCTCGGGGTGGTAGCCGCGCGCCGGAACGAACTTGAACTGCGCGTCGGGGTCTACGAAGCGGCGGACGAGCCACGCGCTTCCGATGCGGTCGATGTGGACGCCCTTCCGCGTCACCCAGGTCCGACCACGTAGCTCATCCTGGCGCACGGTTCGCGGCGCAGCCGCGCTTCGCGCCTGTACCTGGCGCTCCAGGTCGCTGACCAGGCCCTCCGCGATCTCACGGCCTGGGGCGCCGAAGAAGTCGATCCCGCTGATCGACGTGAGCCGCCGTCGAAGACGGTTCACGTCGGTCTCGACTTGGGCGCGGGCATCGCCAGAGAGTCCGCGTTCCGCGATGGCCCGCGCCTCGTCTGCGACCTGCCGGTAGTCCGACTCGCGGGCGGCGGTGAACAGCGCCTCGACTTGCTCGTCCTCCAGGCCCTCGATGAACCGCGCTTCGCAGATCGAGGCGTCCCCGCCGCCCTTGATGATCTCGCGGAGGAGCCACTCGAAGTCCTCCTGCGTCTCGTCGGTCCTCGGGATCACGTACACGGAGTTCTTGATCGCCACGGCGCCAATGGCTTGCAGCCGCCGCCAGATTTTCACCCGGAAGTACGCAGGCTTGGGCGGAATCTGGTGGATGAGGAGCAGCCACTGGGGATCGCTGTCGGGATCAGTCACTTCAGCTGTAGCTCACCTACATAACAACTGTATCTCAGGCAAGCCCCTGCGGCTGACAGCTCGCTGGCGGACTTCGTCCGCCGCAGCCGCAGGATCCGGTTCCGCAGCACCGCCCGGAGCTTGTTCACCGGCACCTGCCCGGCGTTGCCGTGCCGCAGCCCCGCCCGGCCGGCGCGCTCTAGCCCGCGTCAAATGCGGCGCACCTGCCGCACCGAGAGGCTGAGCACGCGCGCCGCCTCCTGCAACGTGAGCTTCCCCGCGCCCAACCGCGCTACCGCGTCCCACCGCTTCCACTGCCACTCCGCCCTCAGTTCCATCCCCGTTCATGGCAGAAAGGGGGACATAATCGCTGGCCCTCGACACACGCCCTTTCAGCCTCCTTGACAGCGGCCCTACCGCGGTGTGAGACTTCCTTGGGTAGTCTCAAGCTCCATGTTCCCCGCCGCCGCGTTGCCGGAACGGACGTGAGCGGGTGCTGAGGTGGCACGCGAGCGGCCTCACCAGACGCGGGGGGTTAGTCCATGGCCGTTCGCAAGATACTCGCTGGGTTTACGCTGCTGGCGCTCGGTGTCTGCGTCGTGGCCTCGGTGGCGAACGCCGCCTCACCGTGCGGTCGCAAGGCCTGCAGCGATGAGGTCGCCGCGAGCGGTCTCAGCGGGAAGGCGAGGTCAGCGTGCTTCCAGCAGGTCATCACCGACTGCAACGCCGGCGCTTGCAGCTGCACGGGAGGATCACCCCCCTGCAGCTGCGTGTGTGGCGACGGACTCTGCGGACCCTCCGAGAACTGTTCGACGTGTCCGCAGGACTGTGGCCCATGCGCACCGACGACCACGACGGCGACCACTACCACGACCTCATGTCCGACGACGACGATCATAAGACTTTGCAAGAGTTCGTTTTCAGGAGATTGTCAATTCGGTGAGTGTCCCCCGGGCCAGTCGTGCGTTGATGGAGGCCTTGGACGATGTGAGTGCGTGGGACCAGCACCGCCCTGCGGCAGCACCACCGAGCCATTTTGTGCCGAAGGAGTCTGCCCCGCTGGCATGCAGTGCACTTCCCTTTACGTGCCGCCCGCGTGTTCTACGGGGTGCGAATGTCGCTAAGGTTTGAGTGCTCAAGGCGGCTTCCGACGTGCCGAGCTGGTCGCGCTCGACTAGCCGACTATGACCCGGAGAGGCCAGCGAGCGTCGTGGTGAACGCCGCCTCACCCGCAGGCCCGTCCGCGTCGAGCTGTTCCAGGCCGTTGACCAAGGTGACGAAACGCTGCTGGCCGAGCGCCGTCGCGATGGTGGCGACGAGCCGCACGAGCGCCTGCACCTGTAACTCAAGGGTCGGCAAGGTGGCGGGCAACTCCGCTATCTCTCGCTCGAGGATGAGGCCGGGGCTGGTCGGGTCGCCCCGGGCAGTCGCCCACCCGGGGCTCCCACGGATCGACGAACCCGGGGAGGCCACTGCCGCCGGTCTGCGCGTCGACGGCGGCGAGGAGCTCGGTGAGGTGCGCGCGCACGACGCCGTAGAGCACGCTCGTCGTCGGCGATCGCGGCACGTAGGCGGCGGCCACGCGACCCGCCCGTAGCGGGCAAGGGGCCAACCCCGAGCGAGCGGTTTCAATCCCCGGGACGTTTCACCCGCAGCGGAATGAAACGACCGGTTGCGCGCCGGCGTGATCTCCGTGCCGGAGGGCGAGAATGCCTCGCTCGTCATCAAGCTCGCGGGCGAACCGGCAGCGGGCTCTGGCGGTACCGGGGCGGTTGCCTTCAGCTCGCCGTCGATCCGAGCGGCGATGTGTCCGTCGGGGGGCTCGCCCTCGCGAGGCTCTCCGGCGCGACCGGTGCCGAGATCTGGCGGACACCGATCGCGGGTGCCTATCCATGCCAAGTCGCGCTCGATCGGGCCGGCGACCTGCTGGCGACGTTCTCTTCGCCGTCCGGATCGTTGGAGTCGTGAAGGTCGCCTGGTCAGACGGGCGTCAGCTCTGGCGAGGGACGACCCCACCGCTGAGCGTCCCGCTGCCGCCGGCACCCTCCCTCGCGGCCGACCCCGGCGGGAAACGGAGACGTCAAATGTGCAGCGCGCGCTTCGCCACCGCCAGCGCCGCCTCCTTCACCGCCTCGGGCAGCGTCGGATGCGCGTGCACCGTGCGCGCCACGTCCTCGGCGCTGGCGGCGAACTCGACCGCGAGGGCGGCCTCGGCGATCAGGTCCGAGGCGCGCGGGCCCAGGATGTGGAGGCCCACGATGCGGTCGGTCTTCGCGTCGGCGAGCACCTTCACGCCGCCCTCGGTCTCGCCGAGGCAGCGGGCGCGGCCGTTGGCCATGAACGGGAAGGCACCAACCCGGACCTCGAGCCCGCGGCGCGCGGCGTCTTCTTCCGAGAGCCCGACGCTCGCCAGCTCGGGCCAGGTGTAGACGACGCTCGGGATGGCGTCGTAGTCGACGTGGCCGGCGAGGCCGGCCATCAGCTCGACCGCGGCGATGCCTTCCTCCTGGGCCTTGTGCGCGAGCATGGGCCCCGGGATCGCATCGCCGATCGCGTACACGCCCGGCACGCTGGTCTCGAAGCGCTCGTTCACCGCGACGCGGCCGCGCTCGTCGAGCGCGATGCCCGCCTCGCGCGCGCCGAGGCCCTCCACGTACGGGCGGCGGCCGATCGCCACCAGCGCGACGTCGGCCTCTTCCACTGAAGTCTGGCCCTTCGACTCGAGCGTGACGCGCACGCCGCGCTCGGTGCGCTCGGCGCGCGTCGCCGAGGTTTCGAGGTGGAAGGCGAGGCCCTGTTTCTCGAGCGCGCGCTTGAGCTGCGTCCCCATGCCGCGGTCCATGGTGGGCACGATCGCGTCCAGGAACTCGACCACCGTGACCTTGGCGCCGAGCCGGCTCCAGACCGACCCCAGCTCGAGCCCCACCGCGCCCGCGCCGATGACGAGCAGGCGCTCGGGCACGCGCGCGAGCGTGAGCGCCTCGGTCGAGCTCACGATGCGGTCGCCGTCGAAGGGGAGGCCGCGGAGCGGCGTGGGCTCGCTGCCGGTCGCGATCAGCACGCGCTCGGCCTCGAGGATGCGCTCGCCCACGACGACCCGCTTCCCCTTTTCGAGCCGCGCCGTCCCCGCCACCCACTCGACCTTGTTCTTCTTGAACAGGCCCGCGACCCCCTGCGTGAGGCCGCGCACGACTTTGTCCTTGCGCGCCATCATCGCGGGCAGGTCGAGCGCCACGCCGCTCGCCTTGATGCCGTGCACGGCGAGGCCGATCTGCGCTTGACGGTAGAGCTCGCTCGAATCGAGGAGGGCCTTCGAGGGGATGCAGCCGACGTTCAAGCACGTGCCGCCGAGCGCCTCGTCCTTCTCGACGCACGCGACGCGCATGCCGAGCTGCGCGGCGCGCAGCGCGGCCACGTAGCCGCCCGGGCCGGCGCCGATGATGATCAGGTCGAAGCGCTCGGCCGGCATCAGACGTCGAGCAGCAGGCGCTCCGGATCTTCGAGGCGCTCCTTCACGCGCACCAGGAAGGTCACCGCCTGCTCGCCGTCCACCAGGCGGTGGTCGTAGGAGACCGCCACGTACATCATCGGCCGGATGGCGATCTGGTCCTCGACCACCACCGGCCGCTTCTCGATCTTGTGCATGCCGAGGATGGCGCTCTGCGGCGGGTTCAGGATGGGGGTGGAGAGGAGCGAGCCGTAGACGCCGCCGTTGGAGATGGTGAACGTGCCGCCGGCGAGGTCGTCGAGCTTGAGCTTGCCGTCGCGCGCGAGGCCCGCCAGCCGCGCGATCTCGCGCTCGATGTCCGCGAACGACATGCGCTCGGCGTGGTGGAGCACGGG
>WNFQ01006279.1_pt1 | contig 12216 bp, 12 predicted proteins | sample 5400171 | NCBI WGS metagenome assembly WNFQ01 (sample SAMN13153356, study PRJNA577476) | soil metagenome | isolation source: 20 cm soil under Madrone tree | place: USA:California | collected 2016-06-14
CGCCATCGCGCGCTTCGATGCGTTCGCGAAGAATTTCAATGGAACGCCGGTGCCGTTCGAGCAGCGGACCAAGATATTTTGCCACAATCGGCAGCTTGACCACCTCGGCCAGCGGCTTGTATGCAACATCGCGAATAATTTGTGCAGGCACTCCATCTTCGGGAGCTGCTTCGATCACCAGCGCCAACTGCGTCGCAGGTTCTACCAGCGCCACGGCGGATTCCGCAGTAGGAAATTGCGCACCGTCAATGAGGTCACCCCAGTGAATCAATTCCTTTAGCGGACCGGTGTCAAAGCCATATTTTTCGCGAGCCGTATCCGCAATCAGCATGGTGCAGGATTTGTATTCAGGCCTGTAAAACATATGCGGCCCTGGATGCTGGCGGAAATTCTCCGCATCGGCGGGGGTTAAAAACGCGCTCTGGTGATGGTCGAACCACCAGGTCACCTTCGGCGAATTCGAATACTTGAAGTCGACGATCACGTTTTCGTCGCCATCAAACAAGCCATCTACCCAGGGCTGCACCGCACGATGCGTCATCCCCGTGAAATGGAAGTCCGCATCATCATGGAAGCGTTCCCGGTAAAAACGATAGAAGAGCGCGGCGGAAGCGGTGCCATCAAAGCAGCGGTCGTGAAAGCACAAGCGAACTCGGGTCATGAGCGAACGATTCAGGCCTTTCTATAAGGCGGTGCGAGCGCCGTCACCCGCAAAGCCTTTAACGATGCTGGGAGCGAAAACAAAAGTCAAGCGCAAACCAACCCGCAAAAAAGCAAAGCCGCCCAACGAAATGGGCGGCCTGTGCCTCGTGACTCTGGCACTTTACTTAGACTATCGCGGACTCTATGGCTTCCTACTTGACCATTCCCTCCACGAGATCCCCAATGATGGGCAGCTTGAACTTTTCATGTTGATACGCTTTGTACATCACGAATATCCAGAGGACGAAAAGCGCCAGCCCAAGCAACGGATACAACAGAAATGCAAGAAGTCCAAGGTGCACAAAATGCAGCAACCCCATAAATATTCCAAGCACAAAATAAATCACGAATACGCCGATCGACATGGCAATGGATTGCGCAGCGTGAAACTTCACGAACGGACGTTTGTCAATCAGTAAGAAAATGAGTCCGGTAATCCAGCCGAGAATGTAACAAAGTAATCCCGCCACATTTTCGTCGAGCCCCGCCGTTGGCGACGCTGCAGCCACAGCAGGAGCCGGCGCAGTCGCGGTCCCTTGGCTCGCACCGCACTTGGAACAAAACGAAGCGTCGCCGATTTCCTGGCCGCATGCTGAACAGAATGCCATCGGGCGCTCCCGGGTTTTCAGATACGCGCCAGGGTAGCAAAAGTCCTCGCACGGGGGCAATCAGAATTCTGCGCAGCACTCGATTCGTCACGCGGCCATGGGACTGTGCTACAACGTTGGCTTAAATTTCGCGGAATCACATTCCGGCAACGCGCGAAAATGCGTTTTGTCGCCGCGCACGCATCGTAAATTTCATCGGAAAGTGTTGCGCAGCGGCCAGCGTCTTCTGGAAATCCGCGTCGCTCGAATAAATCCTCTTCGGAACCCGCCGCGCCATGATGCTGAAGCTCAGCGGATCGCGCCGGAAAGGGTATGGAGCAAGCGCCACCACGTTTGCGCCCTTGGCATGCAGTTCCAGATCCGTTTCTTCTCCCTGGTCATTCACTGGAACTGCGTCCACGATCGCGTCCTGTTGCGGATTCACACAAAAATGCAGCGACAAGCGGTCCAGTGCTTCCAGTCGCGCCACATTGGCATTGATTAGTCGCTCCTCCATAAACGGTTTGGTTGCCGCATTGGCACGCAGATCCACTTTCAGGCGAAGCTGCTGCAGCCGCAACTGTTGTACGAAGTCGTTGGCGATATGGCTTTCCTCGCTTTTCACATATTTTGCGGAAAATCCCGGCATGGTTGCACGCGCCCGGTCGTACAGGCAGGATGCATGCATACTGCCTAACAATCCTGCGTAGTGATCGACTTTCACCAGACGCTCGATTCCCTTTTGATACAACGCGATGTGCGTCGCTGTCGGAATGGACATGAAGCTGAACGGCTGGCGAGTTTTTTCGTCGAGCGACGGTTGCAGCTCCCACTCGCTCCAGCCATTGTCGTGTTCCGCGACGGCCAGACAAAATGAAGCATTAGGCTGAGGCTTGGTGAATTTTTCGTTGCCCCATTCGCGCGCGAAAAATCCCGCAAGAAACGCGTGATCCGTCTGACGAATCACCAGCAACTGCGGGTCGCGTTCGCCCTTTTCTTCGACCAGAATCATGCCGCCGCCCTCGCGCGCAGGCGAAATTCTCCGTTGCAGATTTCGTTTAGATGACGCCTTGTGATTTCAGGCGCGCCAGCTCGGCTGCGGGGAGGCCGAGCCAATCTCTATAGACCTCGTCATTATGCGCTCCGAGCGGTGGCCCAATCCAGCGCAAACCCCCGGGAGTGCCGGCAAGTTTTGGAGCCAGCGTAGGCAGCTTCACCGATTGCCCACTGGGCAGTTTCACTTCTTCATAAACTCCGCGCTCGCGATAATGCGCGTCTTCCACCATTTCGGCGGCCGAATATATCGGACCACTGGGCACTTCCGCGCGTTCCAGTAAACGAATCGCTTCATGCGGATCGTGGCGTCCCGTCCAGGCCGAAATTGCAGCGTCGATCTCGTCTACATGGCCTGACCTTCCTTCGTTTTGCGCCAGCCGCGCATCATTTGCCAAATCTTCGCGGCCCATCGCGGTCATCAAGCGGCGAAAAATACTGTCGCCATTCGCGCCAATCACAATGTACGTTCCATCCACACAACGATAAGTGCCGCTCGGAACGATTCCCGTCAGCCGCATCCCTTCTCGTTCGCGCTTCACACCAGCAAGATCGAATTCAGGGATCGTTCCTTCCATAAGGTTTAATACCGTTTCATAGAGCGCAACATCAATTACCTGGCCGGTGCCGCCTTTCGCGTCGCGATGATAGAGCGCCATCAAAATGCCCAGCGCCGCGTGCAGTCCCGCCACGGAATCTCCCAGGCTTAAATTCGGACGCACCGGAGGACGATCCGGCTCGCCGGTTACATAACGCAGTCCGCCAAAAGCTTCGGCCACCGCGGCAAATCCGGGTTTCTGCGAGTTGGGGCCACTCTGTCCGTAGCCGGAAATCCGCGCGAGGATAATCCCCGGATTTTCTTTCGTCAATTCTTCGCAGCCCAGTCCCCATTTCTCCAGCGTCCCTGGCCGAAAATTCTCCAGCACCACGTCCACGCGTTTGGCAAGCTCGCGCGCAATGCGCTGCCCTTCCGCCACGCGTAAATTTAACGTGATGCATTTCTTGTTGCGCGCCATCGAATACCACCACAGCGAAGTGCCCTCATGAACGACTCGCCAGTTGCGCAGCGGATCGCCGCCCTCTGGCGGCTCGGCCTTGATTACTTCCGCGCCAAACCACGCCAGAAACGCAGCGGCGAATGGACCTGCGATGGCCTGGCCAAGCTCAAGGACTTTGATTCCCGCCAGCGGGCCTGCACTTGTCCCAAGTTTTTCGTCCGTATTCATGCGTTGTAATTGTTTCGTCGGCTGCTCAGGATAAACGACTAGCCCTGTAGGACACAATTCGTATTCACCAACCTTTAGCTCACTTGTAACAGGCTCGCAACATCACTCCACCAGAGTGCCTACAGCCGTTTCGTCGTGCTCCCCGCAAGGCTGCCGGCTTCCTAAAACCGAACTGAGGTGATGTTCATGCTGAGAAAGACAGCAATGCTGTGTCTCGGAGCCCTGGCCTTCGCCGCCGCGGCGTCCGCGCAAGAGGGCCCCGTTCCCAAGGGAGTGCCAAAGCTTGACCACGTTTTTGTCATCATGATGGAAAATCACGGTTACGGCCAGATTGTGGACAATCCGAACGCTCCGTTTATCAACAAGCTGGCAAAATCCGCGAATTCGGCACACAACTATTTCGCCATCGCGCATCCCAGTTTGACGAATTATCTGGAAGTGGTTGGCGGTCCGAACTTCGGAATTCAAACCGACAATTATCCTGACTGGCATAACGGAAACTGCACCACCAATCTGGCTTCGAAGATTGTCGCCACGGACAATCCTCCCAGCCCGTTGATTTGCCCGATCTGGGGAACCGGAACCGACGCCGCAACACCGGCAGTCGATACCACCAACGAGACCACAGGTTTGCCGGGCGACAACAACATTGATGGCGTCCAGTCGATTCCGGCCGATTCTCACATCGTTGGCAAGACCATCGCTGACCAACTCGCCGCCGAACGACGCACTTGGAGGAGCTATCAGGAAAGCTTGCCGTTCACTGGAGCCGACCTGGTTAACGTCAGCGACGGCTTTTATACCAACAACACTGATTTCTCGAAGATTTTGCCGGCATTGACGCCGCCGCTCACTTCCGCAGACCTGGTATTTCTCTACGCCGTGAAGCACAACCCCTTCAATTATTTCCGCGACGTACAGGAAGGCCATGCGCATCTCAGCTTGGCGAATACCGTTTCATTCGAAGGGCCGCAGGGATTGTACGCGGACTTGGCTTCCGGAAAAGTTCCCGCGTATTCCTTTATTGCTCCCAACCAATGCAATGATCAACACGGTCGCGGCAATGCTGGCGCCTTTTGCAATTTCGACCCGACTGACAATGGCACTCAGGCCGGACTGAATCCAGCTGCGATTTATCGCGGCGACGTTACCGTCGAGCGGCTGGTCAACGCCATCCGTAATTCTCCGGCGTGGGATAACGGCCACAACGCGATAGTCGTCCTGTGGGACGAAAACGACTACAGCACCGCGCCGAACACCAACCAGGTGCTGCTCATCGTGGACACCAACTACGGCGTCACCGGCGTGCATAGCAACGTGCGCTACAACCACTTCTCCCTCTTGAAGACAATTGAAGCGGGACTAAAATTGCCCTGCCTCAACCACGCCTGCGATTCCAACGTCGCGGTTATGGCCGACCTCTTCCAGAAGGGCAAAGCCGACGGAGACAACGACGGCGACGATCACTGATCGTTTGTCGCTGATTTGTTAGCTCTATAGAATCACACCGGTGACGGTGAATTTTTTGAAACGCTGCCGCCGGTGTTTTTTTGTCACGTATACGGCTAACACTGTATTTGCAAGCTGTTTGACCGTCGCCCTATGATTCCTTATCGTGTTTCTGCTACAGTTTTGCCAACGGGGGTCGTGAATACCATGCGGAAAGCAATGACAGTTGCAAGTGCAATCCTTTTTACGCTCGCTGTCGCGGCCATCGCGCTGCACGCACAGCAAGATAAATCTAAGAGGCCCAGTCCTCCGGCCATTGCGAAATGCGATTTGCCGGGCGGCGGTTCCATAACCGTGGATTATTCGAGTCCTCGCGTAAAAGAGCGAAAAATTTTTGGCGATATTGTGCCTTACGGCGAGCCGTGGCGCACCGGTGCCAACGAAGCTACAACATTCGTAACCACTGCCGACGTGATGGTGGGTGGAAAGCATGTTCCGGTCGGGAAATACACGATTTTTACGATTCCCAATAAGGACAAATGGGTGCTGATCGTCAGCAAAAAGACCGGCGAGTGGGGTATTCCCTATCCCGGCGCCGATATGGATCTGGTGCGCGCAGATATGAACGCGTCCTCGACCGCGTCACCGGTGGAAAATTTCACCATCGCCTTCGATAAAGGCAGCAAGGGCTGCACGCTGCGCATCGAGTGGGAAAATTCCCGCGCAACCGTAGACATCTTACCGATGTGAAGAGCTGCTGTTGTTTCGTAGCTGCGGAATTTATCCCGATTTATCGGGATGCCGCCGCTCTTTCTTTGTCCCGTCGAATCAAACGTCTTCCTCGCCACTGCACGATTATATTTCTCCCAATCAAATCTTTAACCGAGCCATTCCTCGGTCTACCAAAAATACCGCCGCAAGCACCATTCCCGCGGAAATGATCACGTTTAAGGAAACCTGTTCGCCCGCGAACCACCAACCCAGCAACACCGCCACAATCGGATTGACGTAAGTGTGTGTAGCTACTAGCGTCGGCGAATAGTGTTCCAGCAACCAGTTATATGCCGTGAACGCGATCACAGAGCCGAACACGATCAGATAGCCCAGCGACAGCCACGCAAGCCGCGGCACATTCACGAACGAAAAGCCACGATATTCGCCCAAGACCGTACCGCTCGCGAGCAGCATGCCCGAACCGGCAAGCAACGACAACGCAGAGAGCAGCAGTGGACTACCCGAAAGATGCGAGCGCCGCGAGTAGATAATCCCCGCGGACCAAGAAATCGCACCGACGAGACAAGCGACAGCTCCAAGGAATCCGCCACGACCTGAAGACCACACGTCTCGGCCAAGTAGCAGACCGACGCCCGCCAGTCCCAACGCCACGCCCACCAGCAAATATCCATTCATGCTCCAACGCTTTTCCGCCGCGCAGGTCATCATAAAAACCCAGATGGGCTCCGACGCAATCAGCAACGAAGCAAGACCGCTGGGAATTTGCGTCTCCGCCCAATGCAATGAACCGTGGCCAACCAGGAAGAACAAAAATCCAATGACCACACTGGCCTTGATCTGCGGCCACGTCGGACGCTGTCCTTTGGCGAGCGCCCATACCAGCAAAATCGTCCCTGCGATGAGATGCCGAAAGCCAGCGGTGTACAGTGGCGGAATCGCGGCCACGGCGTAACGAATAGCGAGATAAGTCGATCCCCAGATGACGTAGATGGAGAAAAATGCTGCAATAACGCCCAACCGATTTGCTGGTTGTTTGCGCTCGGAGATCGCCGCTGCTTCTACCGGTTCGAGCGTTGCTGTTTGTGTTTCGGAACTCATCGCGCCTTTCCGGTTGGCTCGTAATGGCTAAACTGCGTTATACTCATTACCGAGGATACGACTTTCTCTGTAATCAGTCAACAGACTTTAGGTCATTAGAATGAATAAACCGCGATACGACTTTTTGGCGCACGGCCACGGCAAAACCGCGCCGTGGATGGACCTCGTCAACAGCGAGGAATGGGATACCTTCGGGCGGCTCACCGACCACCTGAACGATCCTGAATGGGTTCCCTATTTGCTGCGGCAATGGCATTATGCCAAGCCATCGCGCGAAGTTGTCCCGATCACAAAATTGAAGACGCTGCGAACAGCGCTGCGAACAAGCTTGCAAGCTCTTTTTCACGGCAAACCGATTCCGCCGCCAAGACTCCGCGCATTAAATGACGTGCTGAACTTAAAAGGAAAACAGCGACTCTTCCAGCGCCAAAATGGGTTGCGGGTTGAGTTTGTGCCGGACAGGTCCGGATGGCGTTGGATTCTTGCTGAGGTTGCGCGCTCGTTCGTCGAAACTATCGCCACTGGCGAGTCTACGCGCGTCAAGATCTGCCGCAACGATGATTGCCGTTGGGTTTTCTACGACCAAACCAAAGCCAAGACTCGCTGCTGGTGCAGCAGCAAAAGCTGCGGCAACCGCGAACGCGTCCGGCGCGCCCGCGCGCGAGACAGCGGCTAATCTAGTTTCAGGAATGTTTGGGGCGGATCAGGGCGAGGAATTCGTCGCGGGTTTGTTTGTTATGGCGGAAGGCGCCGAGCATGGCACTCGTTACCGCTGAGCCGTGTTGCTTTTCCACGCCGCGCATCTGCATGCACAGGTGGCGGGCTTCGATGATGACGCCGACGCCTTGCGGCGCGATTTTGTCCTCGATGGCTTTGGCGATCTGGCTGGTCATGCGCTCCTGAATCTGCAAGCGGCGGGCGAACATATTCACCAGGCGCGCAATTTTGCTGAGGCCGATAACTTTGTTGCTCGGCAGATACGCAACGTGCGCCTTGCCGAAAAATGGCAGCAGGTGATGTTCGCACAGGCTGAAAAATTCGATGTCCTTCACGACTACCATCTCGTCGTAAGTAACGCTGAAGGTTGCGCCGTTCAGGACATGGTCCACGTTTTGGTGATAGCCGCTGGTGAGAAACTTGAGGGCTTTTTCGTAGCGCTCCGGCGTCTTGCGCAAGCCTTCGCGTTCGGTATCCTCGCCGACCAGGCGGATAATTTCGCGCACATGCGCGGCGATGGCGTGTTCGTTCTTAGACGTGGAATCGTGGAGCAACAGCTCTTCAGTTGTCGGTATCGGCTTGGTCACGGGCAGGCTCCTCAGCTTAATTCCCTTCGTACTCGAAACTATTGTTAGACGTCTCTTCAATGCGAACAGCTTCCAGCTTGGCGGCAGGAAAAGATTTCAGCCGCTCAAAGATTTCCGTACATAGATTTTCGGTCGTTGGTACGACTTCGCGAAAAGCCGCAACGTCGTCCTGCAATGAGCGATGATCGAACGGCTCGATCACCCGTTCGTTTACATATGCATCGAGCTCGGCAAGATTAGCGATCATTCCGGTGGCGGGATCGACTGCGCCGGAGAAACGTACTTCCAGCGTGTAGTTGTGGCCGTGGCCATACGGATTGCTGCACTTTCCGAAGACGCGGTTATTTTCTTCTTCAGAAAGCTTTGCGCTGTGCAAGCGGTGCGAAGCCGCGAAATGATAGCAGCGTCCGAGCGCGATGTGTAGAGTTTCACTCATCAGGCAGCTCCCTTTGCGCCATTGCGGTAGCAATCAGCAAACAAATCCGCGGATTCGTACAGTCGCACGCGATGCAGATGCCCCTGCGGAATTTTGTTGTGCAACAGATTCCAGATGACGCGCGCTACGTTTTCACAGGTCGGAATCTGGTCTTTCAATTCCGCGACTTCGTAATTCAGAAAGCGGTGATCCATGCGCTGCGTGATTTCGCGATCGAGAATTTCTTTCAGCTCCTTCAAATCAAGAACCATTCCGGTGACCGGATCGGGTTCGCCGGCAATAGTGACTTCCAGAGTGTAGTTGTGGCCATGGCCGTGGGGGTTATTGCACTTGCCGAAGACTCGCCGGTTCTCTTCCGCGGACAGAGCGGGATTGTGGTACAGATGCGAAGCGGAGAATTCGAGTTTGCGCGTTAAGTAGACCATAGCGTTTCTATTTATTTGATGCGCCGACACCCACAGAATATTCCCTGCCCTTCCACGTAACTTTGCCTTTAGAGTAGCTTTCGTGCGAAGCCCAGAGCACGCCTGCGTACATAAAGATCGCCGGTAAGTAATAAATGATGTATTTGAAGGGAAAATGGTTACGCGAAAGTGCCATTCCATAGGATATCTGGCGCAGCAACAGCAGAATTACTCCAGCAAACATGGCGACAGGCAGTTTTAAGCCGACGATTAGTATCACCAAAATCATCCATGGGAATGCGGACTCAAATTCCGCAAAGACTGAGCCGGTGGTGCCGCCCATCAGTTGAAAGAGATTCTTCTTCCAGCCCTCCCACATGGCGGAAAACGAGCGGTACATGCGTACTCGAACGATTCCGAATCCTGAAGCAAACCAGATGCGAAATCCGGCGGACTTCACGCGGCGCGCGAGCGCGACGTCTTCGAGAACTGCGTCATGAATCGCGGCGTGACCGCCAACGGCATCGTAGGCTTCGCGTGGGATCAAGAGGAATTGTCCATTGGCGGCGGCAGCTTTGGACGAAGGATCGTTCACTTCGTCGAAAGAGAATCTTTGCGCAAGCCGCAAGTAGACAAATGGAATCAACACTCTTTCATACCAAGTCTGCAAATCCTGTTCTGGCGAAAAGGAGATCAGCGCTGCGTCTTTTTCTGTTGCAAGCGCGAAGGCTTTTGCGGTTGCGCCTTCGAGCAAAACGGCGTCGGCATCGGTAAACAGCAGCCACGGTGAGGTGGCTTGTTGAGCGCCGAGCGAGACGGCGTGATTTTTGCCTACCCAGCCTGACGGTGGAGCGGGAGCGTCTATCACGCGGAGATGCGAAATGTTTTTTGCCAGGCCGTGCAGAATTTCCGCGGTGCGATCCGAGGATTGGTCGTTTACGGCAATAATTTCAACGATTTCCGGTTGCGCGGCGAGCGATGTGATGCAGGCGGCGATGGAGGCTTCTTCGTTGCGGGCGGGGACGATGGCGGTGACGCGGGTGGAGGTATTCATAGATTAAAGAGCGAGTGGCAAGGGCATTTGCAGGAAGTCTGCTGCGTTTTGATTCCCAAGCGGATGCGCTAGTATAGCACTGATATGGAAAGACTTCGCAGAGCAATGGTGTGGGTGGGGCTGGCGCTGGGCGTCTCCATTTTGCTGCTGTTTGCGCTGCCTAGTTATCGGCAGGGCGAGGCTTCGATCGCGGGAAAAACCGCGGATGATTTTGCGCTTACGATTGATGGCAAGGCGCAACACCTTTCCGATCTTCGTGGGAAAGTAGTGGTGCTGAATTTCTGGGCTTCGTGGTGCCCGCCGTGCGTCGAAGGGGCGCCAGCGCTGAATCGTTTGCAGCGGCATATTGAGCCGATGGGTGGAACGATTCTTGGCGTGAGTATTGATGAAGATCCCGCGGCGTATGAAAAATTCCTGAAGGATTTCGCCATCGTGTTTCCGACTTGGCGAGACCCGAATGTGCAGGATAACAAGTCAAAGATCGAGCTGGGGTATGGGACTTCGCTGATCCCGGAAACTTATGTGATTGACCGGGGCGGAAAGATTGCGCGGAAGCTGGTTAGCGCTCAGCAGTGGGATTCGCCGGAGATGCTGGCTTACTTCGACGCGATTCTGAGGGAGAAGTAGCGGTAAGAAGAGATCATCGATCTGAGAGATCGGTGTCAGGAAACTTTGTCGCCGAATAACAGTCATGCTGTCCCGCAACCCAGCGTTTTGCAAATCGGGAAAACACGAATCGCGGACGAGTGATGCACTGGCGGCGCGTTGGGCGTAGCATCGTAGTTGGGTACTACGGCGCCAGACGAGGTCAGGAAAGACGGCGTGAAGACTAGCCTGTTTGAGATATTCAAGATTGGGATTGGGCCATCTAGTTCGCATACGGTGGGGCCGATGCGGGCGGCGGCGGCGTTTGCGGCGGGGTTGCGCGATGGGAGGTTGTTGGAGAAGGTGGCGCGGGCGGAGGCGAATCTTTATGGTTCGCTGGCGCTTACTGGACATGGGCATGGGACGGATCGGGCGGTGCTGCTGGGGTTGAGCGGCGAATTGCCGGACTTGATTGCTCCGGAGAGTATTGAGCCTAAGCTGATGGCAATTCGGACGGCGAAGAGTTTGGCGCTCGCTGGGACTCATGCCATTGCGTTCGACGAGGGGCGGGATCTGCTGTTTCACCGAGGCAAGACACTTCCCTTTCATTCGAATGGGATGCGGTATCGAGCGTTTGATGCGGCCGGCGGCGTGATCGTGGAGCAGGTTTACTTTTCGATTGGCGGGGGATTTATTTTGCGGGAGGGCGAGGCTGCCGGAGCGATTACGAAAGCTCTGGTGAAATATCCGTTCACTAGCGCGGCGGAATTGTTGAAGACGGCTGCGGAGCACGGGATGGCGGTGTGGGAAATTGCGCTGGAGAACGAGAAGGCCTGGCATACGGAAGCGGAGATTCGGGATTATGTGAAGCGGATTTGGGGCGTGATGCAGGAATGCATGGCGCGTGGACTTGCGACGGAGGGAATCTTACCGGGTGGGCTGAATGTACGGCGGCGGGCCAAGCGCTTGGCGAAGAAGCTTGGCGAGAGCGGGAGCGGCGATCCGCTGGCGCCGATGGACTGGGTGAATGTGTACGCGATGGCGGTGAATGAGGAGAATGCGGCCGGCGGGCGTGTGGTGACGGCTCCTACCAATGGAGCGGCAGGGATTATTCCCGCGGTGGCGACGTACTACATGAGATTTGTGCCGGGAGCGGACGAGGCGGGATTGCTGCGGTATTTTTTGACGGCTAGCGTGATTGGAGTTTTGTACAAGGAGAATGCATCGATTAGCGGGGCGGAAGTTGGCTGCCAGGGCGAGGTGGGAGTGGCGTGCTCTATGGCCGCGGGAGGATTGGTGGCGGCGCAGGGCGGTTCGAACGGGCAGGTTGAGTGCGCGGCGGAAATTGGCATGGAGCACAATCTGGGAATGACTTGCGATCCGATTGGCGGGCTGGTGCAGATTCCTTGTATTGAGCGCAACGCGATGGGGTCGGTGAAAGCGATCAATGCTTGCCGGATTGCTTTGCACGAGGGGAGCGAGCATAAAGTTTCGTTGGATCAGGTGATTGAGACCATGTATCAGACGGGGATGGATATGCAGTCGCGGTATAAGGAGACGTCGTTGGGTGGGTTGGCTTTGAA
>WNFQ01003034.1_pt1 | contig 12215 bp, 8 predicted proteins | sample 5400171 | NCBI WGS metagenome assembly WNFQ01 (sample SAMN13153356, study PRJNA577476) | soil metagenome | isolation source: 20 cm soil under Madrone tree | place: USA:California | collected 2016-06-14
ATCGGCCATGATGGATCCTGTTTTATGACCGCCCAGTGTAACAGTTTCCGGCAATAATGACGAGCGCGCCGGGTCGAAAAACACTCATAAAATCATGTAGTTACATCGCGCCATTGGGCGCGGCGCAAGACTTGGGCGCAACCTAGGCAATGTATAAGTGTTGAGCCTGTCGGACCAGCCGGCACAAAAGTCCTCTTATCGTCGAGTATGGTTGGGAAGACGATTGGCGGTCCGCGCCAACGGATGCCATAACAGCGCACGAACAATAAGACGGGATCCCAACCACAGCGGGCACGAGCCAATAGGCGACCGGAGGGAGGTCTCTCCAAACCGGCAGGCTCTTTCCGTTGTCCACATAGAACGCGGTCAGCAGAAAAATGTACGACGTCCCCATGCCGGTGATATGCAGCCTCACCCAGTTGCTCCACCGCCTCCGTCGCGCCATGCGACCCAGGTGTGCGGCCGCAAAAGCCAGCGTTCCGAGAATGACCAAGTGATAGTCTTCGGCCCAGCGGACAACGGCCAGAGCGCCCGCAGTCACGAATACTCCCGTCAGACACCAGTAATAAATCGTACCGACCCAGGGATGACGGCCGCTGCGTTTGGGGCTCAGCATCGCAGTGGCGCCTGTGATTGTCCCGGCGAGCCCGAATAGGACATGCACCGCAACAACCGCCAGAAAAGCTGGATCGCCGGACGGGATTTCGATTCCAGCTACGATGATCGACGTGACGGTCATGTTCGAGCTCCGGAGTCCCCTATGGCAAGCGGCTGAAAGTCGACGGCGTGGAATCGGCGGCTGGGACGATCCCACCTCAATCAGCCTAGTTCCACGTGGAACAATTACAGGGGCTCAACATACCCTGCATCGACTCTAAATCTTCGCCCGGGGGTCCCGAACGCCGAGAATTCGCTATGCAGCGTCGTGACGATCAACTGCACCGACTGCGCCGACACTTCGCGAATCAACCCCGTGAGTCGATCATCGTCGAGTTCCGCCGCAGGGTCGTCCAATAGAAGGCTCGGCTGCACCAGCGAGCCCTCCGGAAACAGCTTTAGCTGAGCCATCAGCAGCGCTGCCGCCAGCAGCTTTTGCTGCCCCCGAGATATTCGGTCTTTCACTCCCATCCCGTTCAGCCGAATGCTCAACTCGGCGCGGTGCGGCCCAACCTGAGTCGCGCCGGTCGCCTGATCGTGACTCCTGCTTTGTACAAGCGACTCGGCAAAGCTCAGGTCTCTGGCCCAGCCCCGCCGGTAGCTCAGCTGCAAATCCATACCCAGTAGATTGCGTCCGATGGCTGCCGCGGGCTCGAGCAGCTGAGCCACGTATCGAGCTCTCGCGCCTGTCAGGAGCTCACCGTACCGTAGAAGGTCGCCTTCCCAGGCGGCCACCGCGGCACGGGGCTGTCCAGATTTGAGCGCGGCGTTGCGTTGCTTCAAGGCTTGACGGTAACGCTGCCAGTGGGCCACGAATGTAGGTTCCACGTGAAACACACCCCAGTCCAGAAAGCGACGGCGCCGACTGGGACCTTCCTCGATTAGGCGGTGAATCTCCGGATCGATGATCTGCACCGGCAACGCCACCGCCAGTTCCGCCAACGATAATGCCTTCGCTCCGCCTATCCGGGCGTGAACGCCTGACGCCGATCCTTCCACGCCCACTGGGATTCGCCGATCCGCGGACTCGATCTCGCCGAACACGACGAACTGCTCGGAGCCATGCCTGATCAAATGCTCCAGCCGCCGCGTGCGAAACGATCGACCGCGGCCCAACACATAGATAGCTTCCAGCAAGCTGGTCTTACCCGAGGCGTTAGGCCCGCTGATCAGCGTGAATCGAGGATCCAGATCCAGTGCCGCCGACTGCAAGCAGCGGAAGTCCGTTACTTGCACCCGGCGAAGTGGCACGGCTCAAAGCCTCATCGGCATGACCACATAGCGCGCCGTAGCATTCCCGGGAGACCGAATGAGACAGCTGCTGTTGCTGTCAGTCAGGCCGAGTTCAACCTCTTGACCATCGATGGCGGCCAGGGCGTCCAGCAGATAATTCACGTTGAATCCGACCTCGAGATCGCTGCCGTCATAACCGACTTCGATCTCTTCCTCGGCTTCCTCTTGCTCCGGATTGTGCGCCTGGACCGTCACAACGCTCTTCTTCACGGTGACTCGAATCCCGCGGTATTTCTCATTGGAAAGGATCGCCGTCCGCTGTAACGCCTGACGCAGAATATCCCGATCCGCCCGAATGGCATTGGCCGGCGCAGCCGGGATAACACGAGAATACTCCGGGAAACGACCGTCAATGAGCTTCGAAGTGAAGCGAACGTCTCCGATCTGGGCGCGAACATGATTGGTTCCAATCGCCAGTTCCGCGACGCCCTCTTCGGTGAGCACCCTCTGCAGTTCCAAAACGCCTTTCCTCGGCACGATCACCTGCTGGGAGGTCTTCGCTTTCGCAGCCAGAGCCGTTTCGCACAGCGCCAGGCGATGGCCGTCGGTCGCCACCGCTCGCAGGAGTTGGCCATCGATCTCGAGCAGCATTCCGTTCAGGTAGTAGCGAACGTCCTGCTGTGCCATGGAAAAATGCGTCTTCTCCAGCAAACGCAACAGTTCCTTGCGTGGAACCTGCACCGTTTGCTGCGAATTGATGTCCTCGATGACCGGAAATTCCGTGGCCGGCAGAGTCGACAGGCTGAAACGGCTACGGCCCGCCTTGATCACCACCTTTTCCCCCTCGACAGCCAGCGATACCGAAACCTTCTCGGGCAAGGCGCGCAAAATATCCAGGAATTTGCGGCCAGGAACCGTGATATCACCGGCGTCTTGAACCACCACCTCGGTGGAAGCCACGAGCTCCACTTCCAGATCAGTGGCCGTAATCGACAACTGTCCCTGGCGCACGCCAAGCAGCACATTGGCCAGTACCGGCATGGTCTGGCGTCTTTCCACGACCCCGATTACGGCCTGTAAGGGGCTCAACAATTTCTCGCGCTCAGCCGTCAATTTCATGATCACACCCGTCCAACCAATCTTAGATTTAGATTCTTAAAAAGAGATTATTACTATGATTAATGAAGTCCCCACTCCCGGGTATAACTCCAAAAAAACATTAATAATCAATACCTTACTCTTGTAAAAACTACACCGCACTCCTGTCGGCAGAGGGCTTGGAAGCTGTCATCGAACTGTGGATATCTTTATCCACAGTCTCATCCACAGCTTCTCCTACCCTATCCAGCGAGGGTTCTCAACAGGTTCATATAGTCCTCGCCGATCCGCCGCTCCGTCTCCCGCAACTCCTTGACCCGCCTGCAGGCATGCAACACCGTCGTATGATCTCGGCCGCCAAAAGCGTCCCCGATCTCCGGCAGGCTGTGATTCGTCAGTTCCTTCGCCAGCGCCATCGCGACCTGGCGTGGCCGGGCGATGGAGCGGCTACGACGCTTCGACAGCAAGTCAGCAATTCTAATTTTGTAGTATTCCGCGACCGTCTTCTGAATATTTTCCACTGTCACCAGCTTTTCCTGGAGCGCCAAGAGATCGCGCAAGGCTTCCTTGACCAACTCCAGGGTGATGGGCCGCCCCGTAAAATTCGAGGTCGCCACCACTCTCCGCAATGCACCCTCGAGCTCGCGAACGTTGGAGCGAATGCGCTTCGCGATGAAGAACGCAACCTCCTCCGGCAAGTCGACCTGCGATATCGCGGCCTTGCTCATCAGAATCGCCACGCAGGTCTCGAGCTCCGGCGGCTCGATCGCCACCGTCAAACCCCAGCCGAACCTCGACTTCAACCGCTCTTCGAGCCCATCGACTTCCTTCGGGTACCGATCGCAGGTCAAGATCACCTGCTGCTGGCTTTCCAACAGCGCGTTGAAGGTGTGGAAGAACTCTTCCTGCGAACGCTCCTTTCCCGCAAAAAACTGGATATCGTCAATCATCAGTGCATCCAAGGATCGATAAGCCGTCTTGAACTCGTTGATGGTGTTGTGCTGCAGGGACTTCACCATATCGCTCACGAAGCGTTCGCTGTGAACGTAGGCGAGCCGCGCCTCAGAATTATTTTCCTTGATTCTGTTGGCGACCGCATGCATGAGGTGAGTCTTGCCGAGGCCGACGCCGCCATAAATGAACAACGGGTTGTAGGCTCGTCCAGGATTGCCGGCGACCTGAATCGCGGCCGCCTTGGCGAGCTGATTGCTCTTGCCCTCGACGAAACTGTCAAATGTGAAACCCGAATTGATCGGTCCGCCCAGCACCGAGGGTGCCAGCCTCCGGGCTCTGGCCGTCGAGCCGTTGGCCGCGGCGTGGCCGCCGTTGACCGCAACCACCGGCGCCGGGGCACCGGCCCGCGTGCCCACATCGAGCACCACCTCCGGGACGGGATCCTCGGCGAAAGCCCGAATGAGTTCCTTGATCCTTGGCAGCGAGTTCTGGCCCAGCCACTCAATGACATAGCGATTGGGCGCCAGGAGCTTGAGTTGGCCGTCTCGCTCGATTGCCTGAAGGGGCCGCACCCAGGTATTGAACTGTTGCTCCGGGAGTTCGCTCTCGAGCACTCGCAGACAGCGGTTCCATAGCGACTCCGGCAAGAGCGCTCTCCTAAAGATTCAGGGCAACGGGGCAAAGCAAACGAAAGGGCAGGGAGTCTAGCTCCAACTTGCTGATGCGTCTATTGACACATCCATCCTCGCTCAGTACCCTTGCCGCCTTTCGTAAATCTCCCAATCCATTGATTTGGCCCGTGGTTTTTGCCTGAGTTGCGCTATGAAACGTACTTTCAATCCCAGTAATCTGCATCGAGCCCGTACCCACGGTTTTCGCGCGCGCATGGCCACGAAGAGCGGTCGCCGATTGCTCGCCCGCCGCCGCGCCAAGGGTCGCAAGCTGCTCTGCCCGTAGACTCTTGGATCAGGCACTCTAACGACCCCCAAGTTTATCAAGAGGCTGACCTTCGAGCCGCGCAAGCGTTTACACCAGCCGGCCGAATTTCGCGAAGTAAAGCGGCGCGGCACGAAATTTGCCGATGCATATTTTAGTTTATCGGTTCTGGCCAATCATGAAACCTATCCTCGATTGGGTTTGAGTATAGCGACGCGAACCTTCGGCAGCGCCGTCGCACGCAATCGCATCAAACGCCTCACACGAGAGTCCTTTCGTTTGAACCAACACTCACTTCCGCCGGTCGATGTCACCGTCTCCGCGCGAGAAGCGGCGCGTCAGGCCAACTCGAGTGATCTGCGCGCCAGCCTCGACAAGCACTGGAAGTCGATTACGCAACGATGCTGACTTTTCGCCAAATCTTGTTGTGGATCATCCGCGGCTATCAGCTGGTGCTCAGCCCATGGTTGGGGCCGCGCTGCCGTTTCTATCCCAGCTGCTCCTGCTACACACATACCGCGATCGAACGATACGGAGCCTTCCGAGGGTCATGGCTTGGCCTCTGCCGTCTTCTACGCTGTCATCCCTTCAACAAGGGCGGCTACGACCCTGTGCCGGACAAGAGAATGATCAATGCCTAATTCACGCATGCTCCTTTGGGTTGCGCTCGCCGCGATCCTGTATCTCAACTACGAAGCGTGGATGCATGACTATCCGGCCACAGGCCAGCGCGACGCTGCCGGTCAATCCGCCGCCGGCGGGCCCGGCGCTGCCAGCAATCTCGGCGACTCTGTGCCCCAGGCCGCGAGCAGCGCGGCGCCTCCCTCGACCGCACCCTCGACCGCAACCACCTTAGGCAAGCCGCCGGCCCCCGCCGCGGAACCGTTTACGCCGCCGCCGGCCGGCGCGCCCGCGGCTGACGACTCCGCTTCACAGCCGGTGCATGTCAGCACCGATGTGTTCAACGTGGCGATCAATTTGAAAGGCGGCGAGCTCGATCAAGCCGATCTCTTGCAGTATCCGCTGCGTAAAGATGCGCCGAACATCCCGGTCCGACTTTTGAGCCGCGAGCCTCCCGATTCCTTGTATCTGCTGCAGACCGGTCTCATCGGCGCTGCCGGCGAAGCCGCGCCGACGCATCTTTCGACATGGAGTTCGGTGCAGAAAACCTTCGTGCTTTCCGCGGGCGCCAAGGAACTGCGGGTGCCGTTGACTTGGACGGATGGTCAGGGACTGACCGTGACGAAGACCTTCGTCTTCACACGCGGCCAGTATTCCATCGATCTGATTTACGATGTGCAGAACTCCGGCGCCGCGCCGCGCAAGCTGGCGTCGTATTCGCAATTCTTGCGTCACTGGGAACATCCATCGCGCTCCTATTTCGACGTCGAGACTTATTCCTTCAAAGGTCCGGCGGTCTTCGACGGCGCGAAATCCCATGACCTCAACGTGGAGAATGAGACCGACAGTAAGTTTTCCGAAACCATCACCAATGGTTGGCTGGCCTCGCTGCAGCATCAATTCGTGTCGGCAATCGTGCCGCCCGCCGATCAACCCTACCAGTACCGATTGCAAGTGCGCGACAAGGAATACCTGCTGAGCGCCACCGGTCCGGCGACCGAGGTGGCCGCGGGCGCCAAGGCGCAATTCCACGAGAAGCTGTTCGTCGGCCCCAAATTGCAGTCGCAGCTGGCGGCGACCGGCCCGCGCTTGGAGCGCACCGTCGACTTCGGTATTTTGACCGTGCTCGCGCAACCTTTGTTCGCAACGCTCAATTGGGTCCACGGCCTCGTCGGCAACTGGGGTTGGGCCATCATCATCGTCACGGCGCTGATCAAATTGCTGTTTTATCCCTTGAGCCAGGCGAGCGGCCGCTCGATGGCCAAAATGCGCACCGTCGCTCCGCGCATGAAACAAATCCAGGAAACCTTCAAGGACGATCGCGAAAAACTGGGCCGCGCCATGATGGAGCTGTACAAGAAGGAAAAAATAAACCCGCTCGCCGGTTGCTTGCCCATGCTGGTTCAGATCCCCTTTTTCATCTCCTTCTACCGGGTTCTGCTCGAGAGCGTGGAAATGCGCCAGGCGCCATTCCTGCTGTGGGTCAACGATCTCTCCTCGCGCGACCCGTTCTTCGTGCTGCCCTTGTTGATGGGCGCCGCAATGTTTGCGCAGTTCAAGCTGAATCCCGCGCCGCCCGATCCCATGCAGGCGAAAATCATGCAATTCATGCCGCTGGTCATGACGGGCATGATGGCCTGGTTCCCGTGCGGCCTGGTCCTTTACTGGCTGACCAATACGCTGTTGACCATCGCGCAGCAGTGGCGCGTCAATCAAGTGGTCGAAGCCGAGGCCGCCAAGCCGCGGTCTTAGGAGCCTAGGCTGCCGTGGGTTCGCCGGACACCATTGCCGCCATCGCCAGCCCCGCGGGCCGGGGCGCGATTGGGGTCATTCGAGTGTCGGGTCCTCTTGTGCCGCAGATCGCAGCCGGCGTTCTCGGGAGCCTGCCCGCGCCGCGCCACGCACGGTTCTCGAGTTTTCTCGACGCGCAGGGCAGGAGCGTGGACGAAGGGCTGGCCTTGTACTTCCCGGCGCCCGCCTCGTACACCGGCGAGCACGTCTTGGAGCTGCACGGCCACGGCGGCGCACTCATCGTCGATATGGTATTGCAGCGCCTGCTCGAACTCGGCTGCCGCATGGCGCGTCCGGGCGAGTTCAGCGAACGCGCCTTCTTGAACGGCAAGATCGACATCGCACAAGCCGAAGCGATTGCCGACCTGATCGACGCGGGCACCACCGCCGCGGCCCGTGCGGCGGTACGCTCCCTGCAAGGCGAGTTCTCCGCGCGAATTGCCGATTTGAAATCGCGGATCACTTCCTTGAGGTCCTATGTCGAGGCGGCCATCGATTTTCCCGACGAGGAGATAGATTTCCTCTCGGACAATGCATTGCGCGAACGTCTCGATGCGGTCTTCGCCGCCTTCGAGTCGATCACGACGGCCGCGCGCCAAGGCGCGCTGCTGCGCGAAGGCCTCCACGTCGTGATCGCAGGCAAACCGAACGCCGGCAAATCCAGCCTGTTGAACCGACTGGCCGGGGATGAGGTCGCGATCGTCACCGACGTGCCGGGCACGACCCGCGACCTGCTGCGCCAGCAAGTGCATCTCGACGGCCTGCCCCTGAACCTGGTCGACACCGCGGGCCTCCGCGCCACCGTTGATGTGGTTGAGGTCGAAGGTGTCCGGCGCGCCCGAAACGAAATGGCACGAGCCGATCGCGTTCTGTACATCGTCGATGCGGGAAGCGCGGCGGATACCAGCCGCGTAGTGGGTGACACTCTTTCGCCAACGTGGTCCACAGACCTCGAACACTTACCGGCTGGCGTTCCCGTGACTCTGATCTTCAACAAGATCGATTTGACCGGCAGCCCGCCGCGGCTCGATGAGGCCGCCAGCCCGCCGCGCGTTTACTTGAGTGCTCGCACGGGTGCCGGCCTCGATCTCCTGCGGACTCACTTGAAGGCCGCGGTCGGATATCGCGAGACCGAATCCGGGGCGCTCGCAGCCCGGCGCCGGCATCTCGATGCGCTGAACCGCGCGCGCCGGCATGTGCAGAACGCGGCCGATACGCTGAGCACGACGCGGGCGTTCGAGTTGTTCGCCGAGGACTTGAGGCTCGCTCAGCACGCCTTAGGCGAAATCACCGGTGAATTCACCAGCGACGATTTGCTCGGCGAAATTTTCGGCAGCTTTTGTATCGGAAAGTAATGCAGCGAGCAAGTTATTGGGGGGCAGGACACCGGGCGATCCGAAGATCGCCGCGGCCGGTACTGACGCTCCGCTCAGACGCCTTGTTTGTGCTGCATCTCCGTCATGCGTTCCGTCATGTCGGTATCGGTCAATCGCGCGAGGCGCGCGCAGACGCCGAGAACCGCCAGGATGGCGACGGTGGCAACAGAAGTAATCACCGGAAAATGCCAGAACAGCCACACCATGGTGACTGCGGATAGGGCCAAAATCGCTAAAAGCGCGGCTACATTCGTCCGCGAGTGCGACGAGTCGATCATGCCAGCTTCCCCCCGATCGATGCAACGAACTCCCGGATACCTTATACAGGGTGCGTTGTTAAACGACCATAAAGTAAAGACTCCAATGGCACAATCCGCAATTAGGGAAACTCTCAATCGGGGCTAACCCAGCATCGTCTCGCGCCGCCAATGCCGGGCGGTCAACACCATGAGCACCAGCGCGAGGGCGAGCGATGCCGCGGCCGACACCCACACGTCGAGCGCCGCGACGGTCTCGTCCTTGAGCACGCTGGTCATCAACAAATGCTGGCTCAGCGAGGGGATGAACATCAGAGAACTCTGGGTTTTCAACGAGTAAATGCTCGCAAAGGCGATCGGCAAGGTCGGCACGAGGAGGACGGTGGTGAGGTAGGTCTGAGCCTCACGATAACTGCGGGTGAATGAGGCGACGAAAGTCATGAGGGCGGCGCCCAGGGGCACGAAGGGCAGGCAAATCGCAAAGAAAATCAGCGCCGTGCGTGCGTTCAAGTTCGCGCTCATGCCAAGTCTTTCCAGCGGCACGAAGCGAAACACGCAGACGAATGCCGTAAGGCTCAAGGCCAGCGAGATGCACATGTAGGCGCAGGTGGCCAGAATCTTTCCGCCCACCAGGCTGGAGCGCGCCACCGGCAGGCTGAGCAGCGCCTCCAATGAACCTCGCTCCCGCTCCCCCGCGGTGGAATCAATGGCGAGATAGAGCCCGCCCATCAACACCGCGAACAACACGAAGTAGGTCATGAACCCCAGGACCACGACAGCCCGGCCGGTGGGTGTCGCCACATCGACGTCATTGACCGCCACCGGTACTGTGAGCAGCGGATTCACCCCCCTGGCCTGCAGCCGCAGTTGCGCAATGCTGCTGGCGTAGCCTCCCAGAATGCTTCTCGCGCGCTCCGCGCTCTTGCGCGTTTGCGAATCCGCGCTGTCCGCGACCAGCAGCACGGGGGCCGGTACGCCCAAGGTGAACCGCGCGCCGTATTCCTTGGGGATGATCAGCACGATCTGAGCGCGGCCGCCGCGGACGGCGGCCCGAGCCTCACTCTCCGACAGGTTCGCTTTGCTCAGCTTGATGCCGTGTGCTTCGAGATAGCGCGTAAGCCGGGGCGCGTTGTCGGCCCCCGATATCGTCAGCCGCAGCGGCTCGTCCGACTCGACCACGCTCTGATTGAGCATGCGCGATACCATGAGGCCGAACAGCAAGGGCCCGAACAAAGGTCCAAACAGCAATGCCGACAGCAGCGTGCGGCGATCGCGCAGGTTCTCCAGAAATTCTTTTCCAAAAACGGTGAGGAGCAAGCGCATTCAGCTCAACTCCCCGGTATCGCCCAACACTTGCAGAAATGCCTCTTCCAATGAAGCTGCGCCGCTCCGGTCCTGAATCGATTGCACCGTCGCGTCCGCCAGAACCTTGCCGTGCCCTATGATCACCACTCGGTCGCAGAGCGCGGCCACCTCCTGCATGACATGCGAGGAGAACAGCACGCAGCGCCCCTGGGCCTTGAGCTCGAGCAGCATGTCGCGCAAATTGCGGATGGCCATCACGTCCAGCCCGTTGGTGGGTTCATCGAGAACGATATTGCCGGGGTCGTGAACCAGAGCACGCGCCAGCGCCACCTTGATGCGCTGTCCCTGCGAGAAACCCTTGGCGCGGCGCTCGATGAAACTCTCCATGCCGAGGATGCGGGTGAGTTCGGCGGTGCGCGAGCGCAAACGGTCGCCGGCGATTCCCTGCAACGAACCGAAATAGTGGATGTTCTCGCGCGCGGTGAGATTGCCGTATAGACCCGCCGCGTGGGGCAGCACGCCCAAGTGCGCTCGGGCCTTCGAGGTCTCGCCGCGTATGTCGATGCCGTCGACGCTGGCCCTGCCGCTGTCCGGCGTCAGGACCCCGTACAGCATGCGCAAGCAGGTCGACTTGCCGGCGCCGTTGGCACCCAACAGGCCGGTGATTTCACCATCGCGCGCCACGAAGGACACGTCTCGGACGGCCTCGATGGCGCCGAAGCGCTTGCTCAAGTTCGCAGCCTCGATCACACCTAAGCGCCTTCGATCATGGTGCAGGACCTATCATGTTCACAAAAAAGGGCGCAGGGCTGTGGCGTTCGAGGCAGGCCGCATCGAGCTCGGCAGGCGCCGCTGCGTCCAGAAACTCCGCCATCAACCTCGGTACACAGCCGGTGGCGACCTGGCCGTGTCCCTCGCCGCTCAATATCAGGTGCCGATGGCGCGCAAGTCCGCGGGCCGCGCGTTCCGCATCGGCAGGCGGCGTCACGGGATCCGCCTCGCCCGACAGCAGCAATGTCGGGATATCGCTTTGCAAGGGGGCATGCAGATCGGCATCCACCGGTCCGCGCGGCCAGAGCCTGCAAATCTCCAGCAACGCATCCAGCTGATCCGTACCCTGGTAGGTTCGAGAAATCGCGGCCGGGTCGATGCCGGCGGCCGCGAAAAACGGCGCGTCTTCACTGCAGATCACGCTGTTCTGCATACCGCTCGCGAGCTGATCGCGGACTTGGCGAGCGGTCATGATGCTCAGCGCGGCGAGCGGCGCCAAGGCGCCTTGATTCGCCCGATGTATAAGTGCTGGCATCAATGAAGCCTGGGCGGCGCTATAGGAAAGGAATCTCAAGCTCGCGTCCAGCATGTTGCGGTTGAACTGGATCTTGAGCGGCAGGCTGCTGTCCGGATCATCGATGGTGATCATCGATTTCTGCGGCCCGAATTGGCGCCGCAGGCCATCGAGGTCCTGCCGCAACTCCGGGTAGGCAGCGCTGCAGTCCGGCGAAGCTCCGCAACGCTTCACGATGAGATCCAGAGCGCGCTCACCGTCCAGCGGGGTTTCAGGTCCTATGGCCTGCTCCGGGTAAGTCACTCCGTCCAAGATCACGGCGTGAACCGATGCCGGAAAGCGCCGCATATAGAGCTGCGCCACCCGCGTGCCATACGACGATCCATAGAGATCGATGGCCTGCACTTTGAGCGCGCGGCGAACCGCCTCGAGGTCGGCGACCGCCACGCTGCTCGTGTAGAAGCGCACCCGGTCGCCATACTTGCGCAGACACGCCAGGGTCGCCTGCCGCAGCGCCGGCATGAAGTCGTCCGTCGCCTGCCAGTCGTCCGGGTAATCGCAGGCGAGCGGCGCGGAATTCCCCGTGCCGCGCTGATCGACCAGCACGATATCGTGGTTTCGGTTCACCCGCGCAAACGCAGCGGCGTAGCTCGTGTACATCGCGGTGGCGCCTTGACCCGGACCGCCGGCCAACAGAAACAG
>WNFQ01014515.1_pt1 | contig 12215 bp, 10 predicted proteins | sample 5400171 | NCBI WGS metagenome assembly WNFQ01 (sample SAMN13153356, study PRJNA577476) | soil metagenome | isolation source: 20 cm soil under Madrone tree | place: USA:California | collected 2016-06-14
CTTCTTACGCCAGGCTGGCGCCGACTGGATCGTGGCCAGTTGCAGTTCAGTTCATGTCGGTGGTGCGAATCTTGGCCAGGAGATTTCTCTCGTGCTTTCCGGCGCTAAATGAAGTTTTTTGACTGTCGTTCCTTCGCATAGGCAGAATTCCATGAAATCGCGGCGTTAATCATCACGCCACGCTGAGACTTGCTTTTACAGTGCTCGGACACGCACGCTTCTATACTACGTAGGTCAACGGCGTGTCCCCTCTCTCGCCGCAAATCAATCTTTCACGAGCCAACCGACCATGGGTACCTCTACAACTGTCGCCAACGCAACGCCAGAAACTTCCACCGAACCTAAGCAGCGAACTTTTGGCGTTCCGCAACTGATCGCCGCAATGCTCAAAAGCGGCGGCCACATCAGCGATTTGATTTTTTCTCCGGGACGCGCGCCGCAAGTAGAAGTCAGCGGACAGCTGGTCGAATTGAAATTCAAAGGTCTTGAGTCTTTGAGACCCGAGGACACCCGCTCGATTGCCTATGAATTGATGGGCAAAAACGAGCACCCCGTCCGCAAGCTCGAACAAGATGGCTCGGCGGACTTGTCTTATGGAATCAATGGCATCGGGCGGTTCCGCGTTAATATTTTTCGCCAACGAGGAACCTGCGCCATCGTCATGCGGGTCATTCCGGACAACATTCCCAGTTTTGAAGATCTTCGCCTTCCCGCGACGCTGCAGGAAATCGTGCAACTCCGCAACGGCGTCGTGCTCGTCACTGGGCCAACCGGCTCCGGCAAGTCTTCCACGCTGGCCGCGATTATCGACAAAATGAACCAGGAAAAGGCTTATCACATCCTGACCATTGAAGACCCCATCGAATTTTTGCATCGTCACAAAAAGGCGACCATCCACCAGCGCGAACTGCATAGCGACACTCCGACATTTTCTCTCGCCCTCCGCGCGGCATTGCGCCAGGCTCCCAAAGTAATTCTCGTCGGCGAAATGCGCGACCGCGAGACCATCGAAATTGCCCTCGAGGCGTCCGAAACCGGGCACCTGGTGCTGTCCACTCTGCACACGATTGACGCCGCGAAAACTGTCGAACGCATCATCGGCGTTTTCCCGCTTGCCGACCAGCAATCTATTCGCACCCGTCTCTCCAAAGCTTTCCGCTTCATCGTTTCGCAGCGCTTGCTTCCCAAGAAGGACGGCTCAGGCCGGGTTGCTGCCATTGAAATTCTAAAGTCCACCATGCGCACGCGCGAATACGTCGAAAAGGGCGAAAGCGAAGGTAAATCGCTTCTCGATGCCATGCGCGACGGCAGCACCGAGGGCATGCAGCATTTTGACGGCGAACTCGACAAGTTTATTCGAACTGACCTCGTCGATTTCGAGACCGCGCTTGGTTTCGCAACCAATGCCGGAAATCTCCGTCTCGAATTGCAGGATTATCTCGACGATCCCAAAACCCGCAAACAGCAAGCGCGCAGCGCGCAAGCCACGGAAGTAGAAATCGAGCGCTAACCGCCAAATCATTTTGGTACACGCGCGCTCGCTTGTATCATCTTTTCCGTGCTCGCAATCACCTGCCCCGACCCGCCCGATTTGCAGCCACTGGCTCGCAGCCTCTATCAATCGCTAATTGCCGGCGGCATTCTCCTGCTTCTGCAATTGTTCTTCAGAAAATCAAGCCAGCGAAGATCGAATGCAATTTGGAAATGCGTCCAGCCGCTCGCGCGACGCCGCTTCCTCGTTGGTTTCCTGCTCTTTCTGCTGGTCATAGGGTTGCGGCTCGCGCTTTTTCCGCGTTTCCCCGTTCCGGCGCCCGGCATTCACGACGAATTCAGTTATCTCCTGATGGGAGACACCTTCGCACACTTCAGGCTCTCGAATCCTCCGCACCCAATGTGGATGAGCTTCGAAACCTTTCACGTAAACTTTTCCCCTCGCTACGCCTCTATGTATCCGCCAGCGCAAGGATTCGTTCTGGCGATTGGNNNGGCTCGGCAATCCGTGGATCGGCGTGCTTCTCAGCTGTGCGCTCATGTGCGCAGTAATCTACTGGATGCTGCTGGCGTGGTTGCCGTCGCGTTGGGCGTTGCTCGGTGGTGTAATCGCGTGGTTGAAGTTCGCCATTGTCAGTTACTGGGTGAATAGCTATTGGGGTGGTGCCGTAGCCGCGACCGGCGGCGCTCTCTTGCTGGGCGCACTTGCACGCCTTCTCCGCCGCCCTCGCTCGCGCGACGCGTTTCTTCTCGGACTTTCACTCGCCATTCTCGCGAATAGCCGCCCGTATGAAGGTGTGATCCTTTCCCTGCCGGCCTTCTTCGTACTCGCCCGCTGGTTTTTTCAGAAATCTCGCAGCGCGACCTGTCTTCAATTTCGCTGGCGAATCGCCGCACTTCCCATCGCGCTGTTATTGTTGCTCACTGGCACGTTCATGACCTACTACAATCACAGCCTCACCGGCCACGCTCTGCTTTTCCCACACACACTCAACGTGAGGACCTATCATACTGCGCCGATGTTTGTCTTCCACCTGTCAAAACCAGAAATTCACTACAACAATCAGCAGTTCGAAGATTTTTACAACGGATGGGAGCGCGAAGAATACGACCATTCCTGGCAAAGCATCAAATGCCTTTCCTGGCTGAAGTCGGTTCGCTTTTTTGCGGCATTCGCGTGGTGGGGCGCGTTGCTGGCGTTGCCTGCGCTATGGTTAGCGATCCGCGACAAACGAATGTGCCTGCCTTTAGTCACGCTGTTGTTGGTTACCGCTGCAACCTTCGCGGTCGTCTGGTCCAACTCACACTACGCCGCGCCGGTCGCCTGCATCGTAATTCTTATCTATCTGCAATCGCTTCGTCATCTGCGACTGCTGCAATGGAGAAACTGGCGATGGGGCGCAGCACTAGCGCGCGCATCAGTGCTCTTGTTGTTCGTCGACACCGCCGGCGCCGTTATTCGCAAAGAATGCGACACTTTTTATTGGACTTGCCAGGGCGATGTCAGCCGTGTCGCCATCCAGCGCAAGCTTGAATCGCTGCCCGGCAAACATCTCCTCATGGTCCGCTATACCGATGACCACAATATTCACGACGACTGGGTTTACAACGGCGCGGAAATTGATACCGCGAAGGTCATTTGGGCTCGTGAAATTGATCCTGAACAGGACGGCAAACTCTTCGCTTATTTTCAGGACCGCAAAGTTTGGCTGGTTACGCCGGACACCGACAACACGTATGTTGCACCCTATACGCCGCCGGCTGATTCGGAGAAGTCTGAGAAATAATCGTCGATATTAAGCGCAATCAGCGTGTAGCCACCATCAAATTGTTCAATCCCAGCTCGAATTTCTCATGACGAAATTCCCGGAACCCCGCGCGCTCCAGCAATCGCTGTACTTCGCTTACCGGAATTCTTTTCTGGTGTTCGTCGCTCTCCATCTCATCACTGACCAGATGCAGCGTGTGCAACACATTCAAAATCGGATCTACCATCGCGGCAGGCCAGGTCATGATCAATGATCCGCCCGGCACTAATATCCGAAACGCTTCGCGCAACACAAGTTCCGGCTGTACCAGGTGCTCAAATACCGCCAGCATTACCACGTGATCGAACTGCCCGTCCTCAAACGGCAGACGCCCCCGCAGGTCCGCATGAAGACGCTGCCAGCGTCCGTGCGTCCCGCTCTCCACCTGATCGTCAACGCCCACGCCGCGCGCGATTTTATCTTCGGCAAAATCCAAGAATGCCATTTCCAGCCCGCAACCCAGATCACACACGCGCGAACCAGCATTCAAGTGCGGGTACGCCGCGCGAAACCTCATCTTTGCTATGAAATGATCGATTTCCGTGTAGGGCATTTATTTGACGGCCGTTTTTCGGTCGTGCGTGGAGTCGGCCGCTGCGCGGTCGCCTGTGAAAAGGTCGTAGTCGCCGATGTACGTGCCCCGGCTGATGCCTAGCATACTCAGAAAAAAGGAAGAAAAAATAATCTGCACTCCCAGGAACAACCACATGGACCAGAACAGTACTTCCCGCACCTGCTGTAGTGGTCCGAATCCGCTCGCAGCCCATTGCCAGGCGATGTACGCGCATCCCGCAAAACCGCACAGAAACAGCGCTCCGCCGAGCAGCAATCCCGATTCCAGCGTGACTCGTTTCAGAATTCGTTTTAGCGAAACGGTGTTGCGGTCGAATCGTTCCGCATAGCTGAAAACTTTCGCGAACGCTCCGATCGCCAAAATCTGCGCGCCCATCAGCGCAAAAATCACGCCAAAGATCATGGTGTGCACATCAAGTACTACGTGGTATGGAATTTTGCGTGGTCCCGACAGCAGCCAGCACGTCAGAAAAAGTCCCGCGGCCATCAACAATCCGCCTGGCAATAGAAACAGCCAGTTAGGTGCATATAGCAGCATGAATCGCATATGCCGCCAGCCGTCGCGAAAACTTTTCAAATGCGGCGGTCGTCCCCGCTTGTCTTTCCACAACGTAATCGGGATCTCCGAAGTTTTTGCGCCGATCTGCACTGCCTTGATCACAAACTCCGACGCAAACTCCATGCCGCTGCTGCGCAAATCCATCCGCTCAAAAACCTCGCGCGTGAATCCACGCATCCCGCAATGTGTGTCGCCAATCCCGGAGTGAAAAAATAAATTCAGCAGCGCGGTCAGCCCAGGATTCCCGATGTATTTGTGATGCCACGGCATCGCCCCCGGCTTGATCTCTCCCGCGAAGCGATTGCCCATCACCACTTCATTTCCTTCGCGCCATTTTTCCACGAATCGCGGCACTTCGCCGAAGTCGTAGCTGTCGTCCGCGTCGCCCATGATGATGAACGCGCCCCGCGCCGCGCGAATCCCGGCTTTCAGCGCCGATCCGTAGCCGCGCTGCTCCACTGGAACCACTCGCGCGCCAAGTTTTTCCGCGATGTCGATCGATCCATCCGTCGAGCCGTTATCCGCGACCACCACTTCCCCGTGCAGTCCCTCATCCGCGAACGCTTTTTTCGCTTTCTCGACGCAAATGCCAATGGAATTCGCTTCATTCAGGCACGGAATCACCACGGAAACGTCAACCGGACAGCCTGCGACATTGGTCACAAGTTCCGTCGTTAGTTCCGGCTGGAGAGAGGGCGCGCGCTTGGTCTCCACCATTCCACCTCGTGCACGAAATCCGTGTTTGCGAAAATCGTACTATGTTATCCGGCTGGGCTTTTCGGTCTTGCATTTTCCCGGCGCACCAGTATGATGGCGCTTCCCCGGAAATCACTGTGAACCTAATTGTCCACTACTTTTGAGCCATCTGCCAGCGTCGTAGCGGCCCTCCCAGCTAGCCGTGGCCGGCTCTTGCAAGTGCTCGGTGTGTGGTTCGGCATTGCCGCCGCCATTGGCAACTCCATCGGCGCAGGCATTGTGCGCACGCCCGGACAGGTCGCGCAATCCTTACCCAATGTCTACTTGTTCCTGGGCGTTTGGATCATTGGCGGATTTTATGCTTTTTTCGGTGCGTCTTCGCTGGCCGAACTTGGTGCCGCCATCCCGCGCAGCGGCGGTCAATACAATTTCGCTCGCCGGGCGCTTGGCGATTACGCGGGATTCGTCGTCGGATGGAGCGATTGGCTGTCCACTTGCGGCACTGTGGCTGCAGTGAGCTTCGTCATTGGCGAGTACAGCGCGCATCTCTTTCCAGGCTTGAGCGGCCACGTTAAGTTGTTCGCGGTGGCGATCATCTTGGTGCTGCTCTTCTTGCAGTGGGGCGGCATTCGGCGGGGCAGCGGTGCTCAACTAATCACCGCCGCCATCAAAACCAGCGCTTTCGTCGCGCTCGTCATATTCTGTTTTCTTTCTCCTCGCGGCCACACTGCCGATTTTCCATCCGCTGCCGCTCTTCCCACAGTGCCCGTCGGATGGCCGCTGACTGTGGCCATTTTTCTCGCGCTTCAAGCCGTGGTTTTCACCATCGATGGCTGGGACGGCGTGATCTATTTCGGTGAAGAGGTGCGCGAGCCGGGCCGCGATGTGCCTCGCGCCATCTTCGGCAGCGTATTCTCCGTAATGGCCGTCTACCTTCTTCTCACGCCATGAGCTGCGATGGGCTTTTCTTCTTTCGCGTCGCTCGCGTCAACAAGGGTGGCACTCCGGCATTGGCACTTCTCCTGAGCAGCCTGGTGGGCGTGCTCTTTGTCCTCGGTTCTTTCCAGCGCGTCATTGCGATGCTCTCGTTCTTTTTTGTGGCTAACTACACGATCTCCTACGCGTCGTTATTTGTTTTGCGCAAAAAAGAACCATCTATGCCCAGACCCTACCGCGCTTGGGGTTATCCCTGGACCACCGGCATCGCGCTCGCAGCGTCAGTGTTATTTCTCGTCGGTTCCATTCTCACCGACCGCAAAAACGCTCCACTCGCGCTGGCCATCCTCGTGGTCAGCTACCCGGTCTACCGCATCCTGAAGTGGGTTTCGCAGCGCGATGAGCCGGCAACATCACCTTCGGGTTAACGTCTAAACCCGTTACATTCCGACGCCTCACGCTTGTGGGGAGTGCAGCGAGACTGCTCCTGTTTCGATGCCACCCCACCAATTTTGTAAGCTGGTCATTGCCAGCCTGCTTGCCACAGGCAGGCGAAGCGAGGAATCTCCCTTTGTTTTGCGCCGACCGCGCTGCTACACCTTCTCCGCGATCGCCTTCGCCTGCAAAAAGAGGTGCAAGTAGTCCTTGCCGCCGGTTTTCGAATCCGTCCCGGACATATTGAATCCGCCAAACGGATGCGCTCCCACCATCGCGCCGGTACATTTCCGGTTCAAATACAAATTCCCGACGTGGAAGGCTTCCTCCGCTTTCTCCAATTTCGCCTTGTTCTTCGAATACACCGCGCCAGTCAATCCAAATTCCGTGCCATTCGCAATCTCCAGCGCATGATCGAAATCTCGCGCCTTGATCACGGCAAGCACTGGACCAAAGATCTCTTCCTGCGCGACGCGTGCCTTCGGATCGACGTCCGCAATAATCGTCGGTTGCACAAAGTAGCCTTCGCCCGGCGCGCGCCCCCCGCCGACCATCAGCTTGCCTTCTTTCTTTCCGACTTCGATGTAGTTCAGAATGCCCTTCATCGCCGTTTCGCTGATCACCGGTCCCATATAGTTGTTCGGATCGTCGCTGGGGCCGACGGTAATTTTTTTCGCGCGCTCCACCAGTTTTTGCACAAACGTGTCGTAGACCTTCTCCGCCACGATGGCGCGCGAACACGCGGAACACTTCTGGCCCTGGTATCCAAAAGCGGCTTGCGCCGTGCCTTCCGCAGCGGCATCCAGATCGGCCTCCTCGTCCACCACAATGGCGTCTTTGCCTCCCATTTCGAGCACCGTGCGCTTAATCCAGATCTGGCCAGGGACCGCTTTGCCGGCAAGCTCACTGATGCGCAGACCAACTTCTTTCGAACCCGTGAAGCCGATGTAGCGAGTCTTCGCGTGCCGCACCAGCGCGTCTCCAATCACGCTGCCAGGACCCGTGATGAAATTGAGCGCTTCTTTTGGAATCCCGGCTTCAAACAAAATGTCCACGAATTGAGCAGCAATGGCCGGCGAGTCCCCCGCGGGCTTGAGCACTACAGTATTTCCCGTGACCAACGACGCGGCAACGAGCCCCGCCATGATGGCGCACGGGAAATTCCAAGGCGGAATGATCGCGCCCACGCCAAGCGGAATGTAAACCAGATAGTTCCGCTCGCCGCGCATCGGCGTCAGTTTTTGCGGCTCCGCCAGGCGCAGCATTTCGCGCCCATAGAATTCCAGGAAATCGATGGTTTCCGCGATGTCCGCGTCCGCCTCCGGCCAGGTCTTGCCAACTTCGTAGCAAACCAGCGCAGCCAGTTCGAATTTCCGCTCCCGGATAATTTGCGCCGCCCGGAATATGTAACTCGCGCGCTCCTGCGCAGTCGTGCGTTTCCAGGTATTAAAATACTTGTGCGCCGCTTCCACGGCCTGGTTCGCCTGCTCCGCCGACGCTTTCTGAAACACGCCGATTACTTGCGAAGGTCGCGACGGATTCGTGGACTGCATCTTCTCCGCAGTCGTGACTTTCTGCCCCCCGATATACATCGGATATTCGCGCCCGAACTCTGAAGCCACTTTCTTCAGCGCCGCTTCCATCGCGGCCCGATTCTCTTGCTTCGAAAAGTCGCTGAACGCCTCATTCACAAATTCCGGCTTCTGCAATCTACTCTCCGCCGTCGCCATAGTGACTCCCTCCCTTGCTCTACAATTGCCTAGTCTACAGCGCCGATTTGTCGGACGCCAAGCAAAGCAGTCCGAATGTACGTACCAATATGTCCGCTGTGATTTTTCTGGCGATGCTTGCCCGCAGATTTAGGATGTCAGCTCGCGCGAAGCTTCGGCAAAAATCCCTGTGTGCAAATCTACATCGCCTTCCGTCGTCGCGGGGCACGTAAGCGCCATATTGTGAAAAGGTGTGAGCAACACGCCGCGATTCAGTGCATACAAATGCAAAAAACGCTCTAGCTCGAAATCCGCCGTGGCAGCCGATTCCCCGCCATTCCGCGGTGGCTTCTCTCGAAATGTATATTCCCCCCGCGCTCCAAGCTGCTGCACATTCCACGGCAGCCCATACTTTCTTATTTGGCCGCGAACGCCATCCGCAAATCGCGTCGCTAGCGGAATCATCGTTTCAAACGCCTTCGCCGTTAGCACGTTTGCCAGAGTCGCACGCATCGCCGCCAGCGACAGCGCATTACCCGCCAGCGTTCCGCCAATTCCCCCAACATCGCAATCTTCGAGCTCGACCCGCGCAGAAATCCGCTCGGCCACCTCTTCCGTACACCCATATGTCGATCCCGGAATCCCGCTCCCAATCGGTTTGCCGAACACCACAAAATCCGGCTCCAACTTCCACTCGCGCGTGCAACCGCCTGGCCCCACGCAAATTGTGTGCGTCTCATCCGCCAGCAAAAGCGTTCCATACTTCCGCGTCAATTCACGCGCCGCTTTCCAATAACCCGCATCCGGCAAAATAATTCCCACGTTGGTCATCGCCGGCTCTGCCAGCACCACCGCCACATCGCCATTCTTCAGCGCATCTTCCAGCGCATTCAAATCATTGAATTCCACCACCCGCGTCGTCTCAGCGGGATTCACCGGAGGTCCAATATTTCCGCGCCGCGAACCCACAACTCCGCTGTGTAGCGATGCAAACGACTCATCCACCGTCCCGTGATAGCAATAGTTGTAAACCAGAATCTTCGATCGCTGCGTAATCTCTCGCGCAATTCGAATCGCAAACCGGTTCGCGTCCGTCGCCGTCAACGCAAATTGCCAGTAAGGCAGCCCGAATCGCCGCCTCAACTCGTCCGCCACCCAAATCGAATCCTCCGTAGGCAGCATCAGCGTGATGCCTTCGCGCACTCGCTTCGCAATCGCATCCGCCACCACATCCGGCGAGTGCCCCGTCATCGCGCCCGTATCGCCTAAGCACAAGTCCACGTATTCGCGCCCATCGACGTCGGTAAAATGCGCACCTTTCGCATGCGCCACAAACACCGGAAACGCCCCAGCCCACTTGCGCATCCAGTTCATCGGCACGCCGCCCAGCAGCGATTTCCTCGCCCGCGCATACATCTCCGCCGACCGCGGATGCTCCGCAATAAATTTCTGCTCTTCCCACTCGCTGAGCCTTTTCAATTTCTCTCGATTTATCTGTGTCATCTTTTTAGTAAGGGCACGCTAGACTTGTCCGCGCTTGGCGGGATCGTGCCCTCCTTGGCAGGGCCTAATCACCGCAGCTCGTGAATAATTTCCTTCGCCGCATTCGCGCCGCTCGCGCCCGTCAATCCATTCCCCGGATGCGTCCCGCTGCCACACATAAACAACCCCCGTACCGGCGTCTTGTACCGCGCCCAATCCAGCACCGGCCTCATCGTAAACAATTGGTCCAGCGCCAGCTCGCCGTGAAAAATGTGTCCGCCCGTGAACCCGTAGATTTTCTCCAGGTCCTCGGGCGTGATCACCTGCATAGCCTCCACCAGCCCGGGCAGGTTCGGCGAATATTGCGCCAGCGTTTTCACCACAACGTCACCCAACTCTTTGCGCCTCGGGCCCCAACTTCCTTCTTTCAATTTAAACGGTGCGAATTGCACATACGCCGAAAGCACATGCTTCGCGTCCGGCGCCAGCGAAGGATCAAGAATCGTCGGTATCGTCACATCCAGATAAGGCGCGCTCGGAAATTCACCATACTTCGAAGCGTCATACGCCCGCTCCAAATAATCAATCTCCGGGCCAATGTGAATTCGCCCCGAAAGCGCGCGCAGGTATCCATCCTGCCCGATTGCGCCCGCCAGAGATGGAAATGACGGCAAATCGCCCAGCGCCAAGTTCACTTTCGCCACTGTCCCCTTCGCGCGCAAATTCTTCATGCGCTGCGCAAATGAAGGATCAAGCTGCGAAGGATCCAGCAAATTAAAAAACGTCCGCTTCGGATCGACTCCAGAAACCACGGCCTCGGTCGCAATCTCTTCGCCATCGCGCAGCACTACGCCCACAACCGCGCCATTCTTCGTTCGAATCTGCTCCACTTCCGCGTCGGTTCGAATCTCCGCGCCGGCCGCCTTCGCCGCTTCCGCTATCGCGTTCGTGAATTTTCCCAATCCGCCGCGCGAAAACGTAGCAGTCCCCACCGGATTCGCATCCGCCGCAGCTCGCAACAACAGCACCGCCGTCGATCCCGCCGACCACGGCCCCAACGCTGTCCCAAAAATCCCTCGCGCTGCGATCGTTGCGCGAATCAGCTCCGTCTCAAAAAATTCCGCCACGTAGTCCGCCACCGCCATCGGACCCCATCGCAGCAAATCAAAAATCCGCTTTTTCCCCAGCCCGCGCACCCCGCGTCCGATCTTAAACAAGTTCCACAAATCTTCCGGTGTAGGTTTATCAATCGCCGGCGGCGTGATCATGCACAACTGCGCAAAAATCGCCGCTACCTCTTCCAGCCCCGCCGCGAACTTCGCGTAGTTCTCCCCATCCTTCGCCGAAACACGCGCAATTGCACCCGCCGTTTTCGCTGCATCCGAATAAAACAGCAGTGCTTTTCCGCCCGGTGATGGCGAAAACACCCGTGGATCAGGCTGCAAAATCTGGCAGTCGAATTTCTCTACCTGCAAATCGCGCGCAACATCCGCCCGCAGTGGACCCAATGTGTGCGCTAGCGTCGAAGCAAAAAATCCCGGATGAAATTCCTCCGTCACCGCGCCGCCGCCCACCATCTCGCGCCGTTCCAGCACCACCGGCTTGAATCCGCCCTTCGCCAAATAAAATGCGGTAATCAATCCGTTGTGTCCGCCACCGATCACCACTACTTTTTGCCCCAATGGCATGGTCAGTTTCCCGCCTGCGCGCGCGAAACTCTTTTGCTCGACGGTCCGTTTTTCCACTCCTTCAAAATCACCGTGCTCGCAATTCTTCCCGGCGCCGCCATAATCCCTCCGCCCGGATGCGTCGCCGACCCGCACATGTACAAATGTTCCACCGGCGTTTTGTAGTACGCCCATCCCGGCACCGGCCGCAAAAAGAAAAGCTGCTCCAGCGACAACTCACCCTGAAAAATATTCCCCTGCGTCAACCCAAACTCCTGTTCGGAATATGTTCGCTGACCGTATCAATGACGTTATCGCCAAAGGCCTCGCGCTTGGCATCGTCCCAAGTACCCTGTGCCAATTTGTACGGCGCATATTGCACAAAGCACGACATCACATGCTTTCCCGGCGGCGCCACCGACGGATCGGTCAAACTCGGAATCACCATGTCAATGTACGGCCGCCGCGAAAAATCGCCATACTTCGCATCGTCGTACGCGCGCTCCATGTACTCAACACTCGGCGAAATCGAAAGCGCCCCGCGCAAATGCGCTCCATCCCCCGGCAAACATTTGAATTCCGGCAGCCCGTCCAGCGCTAGATTCACTTTCCCAGACGACCCGCGAAATTTGTATCGCTTCACGTCTTCCAAAAAGTCGCCAGGCAGTTCGCTCGCGTCCAGGAATTTCTCAAACGTCAAATGCGGGTCCACGCTCGACGAAACCACAGTCGCCGTAAGTTCTTCTCCGCTTTGCAACGCAACGCCACACGCGCGTCCGTCCTTCACAATAATTTTCGCGACACTGGCCTTGGTTCGAATCTCCACGCCTGCTTCGCGCGCCGCCGCCGCAATCGCATT
>WNFQ01003456.1_pt1 | contig 12214 bp, 13 predicted proteins | sample 5400171 | NCBI WGS metagenome assembly WNFQ01 (sample SAMN13153356, study PRJNA577476) | soil metagenome | isolation source: 20 cm soil under Madrone tree | place: USA:California | collected 2016-06-14
CCATTACATCTGGCGTCGCAAGCGGGACAACTGGACGTCGCTCGCATGCTTATCGAGCGTGACGTGGATGCGTCGGCCCAGAACAGGGACGGCCAGACTCCATTACATCTGGCGTCGCAAGCGAGGCAACTGGACGTCGCTCGCATGCTCACCGAGCGTGGCGCGGATGTGTCGGCCCGGAATCAGGACGGCCAGACTCCATTACATCTGGCGTTGCAAGTGTGGAAAATGGACGTCGCTCGCATGCTTATCGAGCATGGCGCGGATGTGTCGGCCCAGGACAAGGACGGCCGGACACCATTACATCTGGCGTCACAAGCGGGGAAACTGGACGTCGCTCGCATGCTTATCGAGCGTGGCGCGGATGTGTCGGCCCGGGACAAGGACAGCCAGACTCCATTACATTTTGTGTTTCAGTGGGAACCATTTTCTGAAAGGCCGGAAATGAGTGATCCAGAAATCGCTCAGATGCTTGTCATGCATGGTGCGGATGTGTCAGCCCAGAACAAGGACGGCCAGACTCCCTTACATCTGGCGTCGATAGCGGGTGAACTCGCTCGCATGATTGTCGAGCACGAGGTTGATGTTTAAGCTTAATGCCCAGAACTAGGGAGTAGTTGGAATTTTGACTAATTCTCGCACGCTTCTATTCCCTTTATTTGGACTTATTTTAGTTTGCGCTAGGCTATACGGTTCACAAAAAGAATCGGTGCACGAGTCTGTGTGACAAGTTCAATCGCACTGCAGACCACCCATATCTACTCTCACACCGCCTTTATCGCTTTCTAGACGTCCGCTTTTTTCTCTTTTTAAGCTGCGGCTCATCCCTCCCTCCCTTTGACTCCGAGTGCTCATGGCGACGTTCCCCTTTTGTCGACTGCGAAACTTACCACTGTTTTAAGCATACCCTTAGTGACGGTGTACATGTACATAAAATGCCTGCGATTGAGGCCGTGTAATGAATCATCCTGTTGTCTTCGAAACACGTCAGCGTGTCAACTTGCGATGACTCGGTTGCCAGTGGTGGAATACAGATTCCTACTTATTCTCATCCCGGTTTTCTCAACACACAATTCCGTGATCCTCTTCCGTTCTCACATACGTGAGATTGAGAACAATCTGGCTGCTAGTTCGGTTCGTTCTACCTGCCCTTTGGTAATATCAATCTTATGGACTGATCACACCCTGGTCTGTCACACTACTCGCGAGTGTATTCCGCGGGCTGGGGTGTTTCGAACGGGAGTGTAGGGGGGATTCCTTCGTCTTTTAGGAGTGGTAATCGCAGCGCCACGCTCAGTAGCGAGTACCCTGTCAGATGTTCTCCATCGCCGGACGCCGGACGCTTCTCGCCTGCAGCTGCCAGTGTGGCCACGACGACCAGTAAATCAGTAGTGATTCCCCAGAGTGTAATCCGAGTTCTAGCCAATATTGTGTTATCGCTTCCAGAAAGCCCCTCCGCCCGCTTGTCTCACAAATAATGTGCAAATTGGGTGGAACATAAGACAAATTTCCAGTGTTCACAGATGCTGGAAATTTGTCTCATGTCCCACTCAATTGCGTCACTATCAGAAAAGAATGCTTCGCAGTGGCACGGCCCATGGACACCACACGCGGGATATCAGGGTGGTATATGTGTTGGAAATGAGGAGACCAGGTAAGGGACGGGAGTTGAGTGCTGGTGAATCACTGGGGACATAGGACTGGATTTCTTGGCAGCGGTTGCAAAGGTACCATATTTATGTATCTATGTTGGTACATGTATACATCAATATGTGATTATTTGTGGCGATCAAACAGAGAAGATAGAGTTCTCCATGCCGTACACATGGACAAATCCGAGATGCCCACAAGGGGCATGTATTTCTGCGACCGAGGTGATCACGATTGCCATGAAGCAGCAGACGGCTTACTTATGATAGTTAGATATCGAGTTCTCTCCGCGAGAGCGAGATGATTGCGTCGACAAGCGCGTTTCCTGGCCGAGGCCCGAACGGGAAGAAGTCAGACGCCATAAGTCCACGTCGAGCCAACGCATCAATTATCAAAGTGCCCCAACCAATCGTCCACGCCATAGTCCAAACCCAGCCCCAAAGCCCACCCACACGGCATCCAGTCACCTTTTTGAACCCATGTTCCAAGGCAGCACCCACGCCCATGAGGAGGAAAAATCCGCCAACAGAACGGAACTCTGTTCCCCTTCCGATGCCCCACATCCCGAGGTTGTGCATCACTCCCGACACCGCGAAAGCGCCCACGAGCGCTCCAGGTCTCCCTAATAACGCTCCACCGGGCCGTGAACCAAAGATGACATATACGTGCCGAAAAATTTGGTGCCAGCGAAAGCTCCAGAAATCGTTGATTGAGGTGGACATCCATGGTCGATGGGTAAGCGGTGGCCATCTCCATGCTGGTTGTCGGAGGAGGATGCGGCCTATGAGCGTTGCCGTGTGATAAAACACTTCGATGATCGTGTACACTATCACGCCACCGCATACGGTGTAGAATCCCGCCCAGGGACAACGCGGGACCATGCTTAGAGTCGGATCAAAGATGGTGTCTCCTTCGGGAACGTTGACGGCGGGTCGAAAGTGCTGCACGAGGTAGTGGGAGACGTCGTATGCCAAGAAGTTGAGGAGTAGTTCGGCTAGGATGGTGGGGATGGACGTGGACCAGGTACTCGTTTTGGGGAACGGCTTGTATGACCATGACCAACCGATTCCGCGCAGACTGCACAAGAGATCAAGGGCGTCGAGGAGAATGTTCGAGGTGGACAAGGGGCGCTCGATGGGGACAGTGTGTTGGTCCTCCGCAGGCGGTTCGTACCGCCTCAGCGGTTTCTTAGCAAACGCCCAATCGACGGACCTCAGCACCAAAACGAACAACCAACCCTGGAAGCAGTTTCAAGCGTCAGCAGAAAGGGGGACAATAGGAGACTGAGTTCGACGCACCACCAACGCCAAGTTCCAGTGGTGGAGTCTGTCCGAATTTTCGAGTCCCAATGAGTTTGCCATCACGACGGAGACGTCGAGCCCTACCGCACATTTCCAAGTCTGCCACAGAAGGACGGGCAAGAGGACGAGCTTTAAAATAAACGTGTGGGGAAGAATGGCGAGCACAGCCAAGACATAATGTAGCGAATATGGAGCGAAGAAGGCGGTAGTTGTAAATGGCTGGCGAGAGGCAGAATCTGGAGGATTGGGAAGAAATGCTGATAGAAAAGACATAGTGTGAGCAGAGACGATTAATACTGTCTGCCGATCGTGTAATTGGGTCTCACCGCCTTGAGAACTGCCAACGTGAACGGTCGACTATAAATACGGTAAGGGGCTGTCCGTCATATTGGACGAGAGAACGCGACGGCCGGTAGATATAGTGGTTGTTCGGGTGTAGGGTTCTCTTCAGGTTCTCAAGCTTGTTCGGGTTTGGGGTCTGTCGGGTTCTTGTTCGTGTTCGGGTGTTGGAAGACTGAGTCTTGAAATCATGCCAGTTGAGTTGTCCGAACACTCAAAGCCGCAGCCGCTGCGACGCAGGACCGCAGTGCGTCACGTGGTCGTGTGTTATCAGATAGTTCGGGGTTTTTCCGTCCAGAAATGATATGTCTACGGTGTACTACATGTACTATCCTTTTCCATGTCTTTTCTTCAGGTGTCACCACATATGTTCAATAGGGTTTATGTCTAGAGACCTCAACCCTATAGAACAACTCTGGTGTGCCTCAAGCTATGTCTAATGACTTGACGATCGAGTTGGGCAGATTTTGCCACCAACCCAATTACGAACTCTGATCCTAGGGTTGGTATACCTTCACTGGCAAGTTTAGAGTAGCTAATCTAATCTACAGTACCAGAACCTGGACACCAAGCCAAGTAATATCATTTATACCGGCCACCTGCAGATCATTGATTTTCCACTGGCACACGGCTCTCTCGGTATAGGATCCAAGGACGAGATGATAATGGTCGAAGATGTTTACAGCGGCACTCGAGGTTGGATGGCATCTGAAATACAAGACCAAGGCGCGTTCAGTCCCTTCGGAGCTGAGAAGTGGTCCTGTGAGAAGGTGCTTCTCCAGGCTTTTCCTCAAGTAAAGCAGTACAGAGGACGGGGGTGTTCGATTTCAACTGGTGGGTGGGTTGTTGTTCATCGGCGTTGATGGACGACAATCCACCCATACCGTTGGCCGTCTTTAGTCGAGTGATCTGAACAAGCCGATGTGATGATCGGAAGCTTAGGTCAAGGATGATATACGAGTCAAAACGTATAGTGGGCTCGAGAATTCAATATTCAACAGCCGCAAGAGATAGAACAGAACCAATCACGGTAGTACGCGAGTTTACGAACCTTTCAGATGTCCTAGTACGTGTTCAATTGATTGCACGGCGCGGCCAGTGTGCGATTGGTACAGTAACCGCGGTGGTTGAAGCTCGAATATCTTTAATCTCTGCGGTGTCCGATGCAAGTCACTTCAACAGAACCAAGTACATCTTTGTACAATTATTTAAATGAGCTGTGTGGCACTGCGGCATCTTATCCATCTCTACCAGCAGACCTAATTAATATGAGAATCGTTATAGTACACTCCATGTAAAAATGCGGGATGATGGGGGCTTCAGACACCCCATTCGAGCGCCTCGAACATCGCAGGCACGATTACACGGGCAAAGGCCCCAATCCCAGCGTATACGACCACCCTCGTCAAAACTTACATGGCGAAGATAAGAGAGTATATTAGTGCATATGTCCAGAAAGTGGCCAAAAACGTGCCAGGAAGCACACGTACCATCAGCATCATAATGCTTCACTTTGTCATCGTTCTCAAGCGCACCACCCTCACGAACCTCAAACACCACTGCCTTCTCCTGTGCGTCTTCGGAGGGCAGCCCACGGCGCTTGAACGTGCCCGCGCCTGCACCCTGACCCGCAGTGCGTCCTTCCCGCCCACTCGCGATCCCTCCGTTGCCTTCATCAACAACTTGAGCCATGGCCAAGTCGAGATCGATCATACTCGGCACCGCGCGGAGCCTATGTGGTGGGCCGTGCGAGTACTCCGTAGCGGGAGTGTAGTGACGTCTATGTGGGAGGCGCACGGGACTGGCATGTGCGAGCCAGCGAAAGAGTGGTGGGAGGAGAGTCTGAACGATTGGCTTGGCGAGCATGCGCCAGGCTAGGATGACTAGGATGCCTGTTGTGAGCTTGAGCAGTGCGAAGAGCATCCAGGTCATTATTGCGATGGACGAGTCAAACGTGGCGCCAGGCGTTTTGGATGTGAAGAGATCCGCGTTGAGGGCTGGTACGCGCTTGGAACACCAGAAACTTGTGATCATGCCGAGGATGACGGATACGAAGGCAATAGCGTCTTCGAAGCAGGGGCAATCGTCAACGGGCGATGGGTGTTGGTTCACAAGGAGGAGACAGACTAGCGTTACGGTCAGGGGAGCTAAAAGGATATTGTATAAGGGGTAAATCATGCGCGAGACAAAAACGACGACGCACCACTCCAACCGCTGTAGGTGATCCACCTCTCGACCTCTGGCATCACAAGGCGTTGCAACAACCACGCAATTATTCCGAGAACGACGCCGACGGATACGTCCAGGAAGCTGTGCATACCGGTATACAGCCGGCCGCCCGCGATTGATAACGTGTATAAGACGAGGACGGCGACCCAAGTCGCAAACGTCATGGTTGAGAGGGAACCAGCACGATGGAGATCATGGATGTGGGCTCCGAGGAATAAAGCCATGGACATGCAATTCGTTGAATGGGTTGAGGGAAAGCCGTACTCCAGGTGGTGGTTTCCGATAGCTAAGCGGAAATTATTAGTCTCGGAAACCCATGATGATGACCCTTGCTCTTACTGAGTCGCTTGACGGGAGGAGCGTAGGGCCTGGGAGAGCACACTAGGTCTTTCAAGAATGACGAGAGATACACCCCTAATGCGAGTGCATAGCATAGTCTGTAGAGGGGTCAACCTATCATAGCAAGCACACGATGAACAGAACTAGTGCTCACCCTGTTCCCAACTCATCGTACCCAAAAAAGAAAAACACGGGGAGGAACACGAGAAAGAAAGTATGCGTGCCGAGCATCGAAGTCTGCAAAAAGTACGTGTCGAGCCAGGGCGACCGGAAACGCGCCTGCGTGAAATGTGATAACGACGAACAATGAGCTCTTTCTCCTCCCACATCGTTTGGCCCCGCGAAGAAGGGGGGAGAAGGACGCACCTGCCACTTCGCGATGACCTCACTTTCCCATTCCACCACTGCAACGCACTTCCGTCGAAGCGCTGCTCGCCACCACGGAAAAGTATTGGCATAGACCTCCTCTGGTAATCGACCTGCGTGTTCTTCGCTGGGGGAGTCATCTATGTACGGCTCGCTGCTTTTTGGGGGCGCGATGTCCATAGGGGGTGTGGCTTGGAAATGCTCGGCAACCATGTCACTATTAAACGCGGAGGGATCAACGGCATCAAAGGACATGGAGAACTTAGACTTAGGCATATCGAGTGGGACGAGCGAGACATCATGTCCCAGCTTTTTTTTCCATTTGGGGGCACGTGAGATCCAAATAGAGGACTCCAAATACATTTCATAATATATCCTGACATATCCCTCTACCAACACTCTCAATCTCAATAATATCAGATCTGCGCAGGACATTGGCGAGGTCTAATTTCAGAGCTGTCCACAGCGCCCTGGGCAACCCGTAGCGATCTCACTTTGGGCGGTTCGAGTCTCACGTGGGGTACGTGGAAGCCTTGCCTTGAAGGTGTTTGCGCGGCGCACCGATCCTGTGAAGGAGGGACGCTGGTAAATTGGCGACTCAAACGTCGCGGTTTGAGGTTTGGCATCGCTATCCCATGGATTGGGCAGTAAACTGCCTAGACTACCTCGATTATCTCCATCTGCGGGGGTGATGGTCCTCGACTTTGCCACGGAATCGGAGTCGATCTTCGGTGATTTACGGACGATACGTTCGGGGTGTAGTAGGAGAGGCGGAGGACGCGTGGGAAGGGATGGCTTTCTGATCCTTTCACCCGAGGAAGGCGATGCTGGAGGGTTGACGGGGTCAGCAGTTTCGGACGAGTCGCCTTGCCGTGCCTCATGGTTGGTACATTGAGGAGATATCAGGAGTGGCGGTGGACGCGGTGGTTTTCTGATCCTTTTACCTGTCACCCGAGAGGAAGGCGATGCTGGATGGCTGATGGGGACAGCGGTTTCGGACGAGTTGCCTTGCCGCGCCTCACGGTTGGCACGTACAGGGGATATAAGGATCGGCGGTGGACGCGCATGAAGGTGTGACTTTCTGATCCTTTCACCTGTCACTTTGACTCTGGAGGAAGGCGATGTTGGAAGGCCGACAAAGACAACTTTTTTGGGCGAGGGTTGCGCGACAGGAGAGGCGGGATTCGAATTGCTCTGAGGCAAATGGTCCAAATCACTTATGGACAACTTTCCCACCTATCATCAGAGACCACAGCAATCCGAGCTGATGGAAACTCACAGTTTTTTCGTCACCTGATTCAGAGCTAGCTGGTCGAGAGTGTCCATTTTCTACATTATCCGCGTGCGTGTTTTCTTCGTGGCGACGGCGGCGCTTGAGGTAGCAGGGAACCAGAAGTAACAAGAGCACAGCAAAGCATCAACGAGAATACCCCCAACGGCAACACCCGTCAACGTAGGGCTAGTAAGGTAAATGTGATAATGTTAAATGAGGTTAGAAAGGACACAGCACGTCCGCACCCTGATTGGCCTGATCTTTTGGAGACGGTGGCGTTGAGAGCGCTGATGTTCCGTTGATCACGACTTAGGCTTGGCGTGATGAATATCGTTGAGCTGACACTCTCGGATCTCAGCATGAGTTCGCTCACTTTACAACGCATGGCTCCTGGTTTGCCGAGGCTGATCTCCTATGCCTTGCCGTATCAACTTGGCCGGGTAAGAACTTCGCATTGGAGGCCACAGGCCAAATCATCGGGCTGAGAGGACGTCGGTGAGCCGGGAACAGTCAAGGGTGTGACATTTATCCATAGACGTACACCGCAGTCCCTGGACAGCCAGAAGGACATGAGACGGCATCAAACTGCGAAGAAGCGTTGACTCACCATCGACGATGCGTTCAATACCGGTGCATGCGTTCTTGGGACGCATTGTCGTGAGTCTTGAGGTGCCGAGAAACTAGAATGTCGTGAAACTAGCAACAACCACCCGGTGTAAAGTAGTATCGTGGGACTGCGAGAAAAGCGTAGTCATGAGAGTGTTATCCGGCTACCTGATCACGGAGCACATACGTTAGGTGTTGAGGTTAAAACTCGCGCTAGAGCGCAAGTTGACCGAGAAGCGCACTGTGTTCAAGAATGATAAAGGAAAGGAATGGGGAGGACAAAGAAGAGACTCGGAGATGGAGGAAGTACCTTTGAGAGAGGTGGTAGGGGGGAGACGCCTGCGCCTGGACAGGCATCTACATCTATCATCGATATTTGATGACTTGCATAGCAGGAACCATCTCGGACAAAGGTCACGCCATGCCTTGCACAGCTAAATTAACACAGCAGAAGCTGATGTATGGCGTTCCAGCAACGTCAGATGGGCGGCGCCGTATCGTATGTATCATTCGTGAGGCGTGGCTAAGCTAGAGCGGACTTGAACCACCTGCGAGAGGTCCGAATCAGGCAATTCCTGATTAGGAGCCACAACAACAGGAATGCAGCGCGAATACTGGTGACACAGGACGTCCGATGGCCAAGCAACACCGGCGCCGCAGCATGAGGCTCAAGACGATGTCATCCGCGCCCAATGTCGACGAGGCCGCCAGTGCCTCGGATCCGAGTCCTCATCCGTCAACCCCCGCCAGTGGCCAGGACGTAGACGGCCTTGACTGTGAGCTCGCAGACCCCTCTCAACCAGACAGCAAGATGCTCGACACCTTCTCTGATGAGGACCACGCAGAGATGGGCCGACCGGTGCGTGATGCGAAACCTTTGGGCCACGTTTGATCGGTTGTCTGCCTTGCTTGATGACGATCTTTTCGAACACATCGTTTCCTATGGCCAGTTGGATCAGAAGCACAGCAACACGGCGATCCACTCGGAGCGTGAAATAAATCGGCTTTTCGACGCAAAGCCGTGGTTTCCGTGGTTGCTTCGGAAAAGTAGGGAGCAAGGATCCTGCCGCGTAATACGTCGCCCTAGTGAGTATTGCATATTCGTGCTTGTCGTCAAGGTTCCGCTTAATGGACCACGTTTTGGATCTACAGTAGCCCGGCACTGTCCTATGATGAGCCCATAGACTAGACATCCTCACTACTCAAAACAGTCATACCGGGTTTCGATTCGCGTGCCGATATCTTGTGGACCTGCAGAATCCAAAGCCTCAGCAACACATACATGTGAAGTTCTGCTGAAACGTTACGAACCTTTATGGACATTTAGGAAGTGACCGACGCCGTGGCCAGTACCATGCCTATAGTCTATAGGCACTTAATTTGGTCTCAGAGAGAAACTAGAGTAGAACATAATGTGACCTACGTATGGGTTTCGCTTCTTTAATACTTGAGTACCTCGTTAGGAACGAGTGACGTACCGGATGTCCCGTTGGGGGACACGGCGGTGTCAATAGCAATATTGCCTTGCAGCACGCGAGTGAAAGTGCGACGCTGGTCTGGAGTTGGAGTGCCGAAGTGATAGATGCGTGTCACGTCTGTGCCATCCAGGTATTGCCCTAGAAGACACAGAGGAGCAGTAAGTACCACGAGCCGCCAGAATCACATGAGCATACTAGTATTTGATCTTTCCGGATGGTAACACTATCGTTTGCGTCCGGTGAAGAGCGGATGATGGCTATTCGAAAGCATTGAGGATATGACAAGAATCAGGTATGTCCTGATTGATCTGGGCCGAGTCGACGAAAAGCTGGCCACTATCGGGGCTGACCACCGCGGAGGCAAAGAAAACAGGGTTAAAGTCGATATCCGAGCCCCGCAGATTGAACAGCCACGCGACCCTATCTGACATCGTCACTACAATCGCGCGTGCTTTCTCTCCAGCTCTTGGCGCATTTGTCCGTGCGGCTTTTGCTAACGTACTTGACGTCGAGGGAAACCACAGGGTCCTTCGGGCGCTCGCGTCGCGCAGAAGCCCAGACCAGATCGACAAAATTATCATCATCTTATCTCGGTGTAGATAAGATAGCGGCTGCGAGAAGGGATGTCGTTCAAGGGAAAGAGTGGGTCAATCGTACTAAGAGAGAGACAACAGCTCACCCAGATCCGCGCGCACCAACTGCTCGCACTCCTGAATTTATAGGCCATGTTAAACATCCATTTATCTGCAAGGGCATGTTGTTTCGTGGTCCTAACGGTGCAATATGCCCATTGTCCTTGGAAAGATGCCGAACATACAGTTAAAACTTCTGAATTCTTGGTCGAACCTGAATGACTGTCATTTGAACCCTTAATTGAAGAGATTTGCATCATTGGTCCAAAGTTCCGAACTCGAAACTTTTGACAAATGAAGCAATCCTTCAATTGAGGTGTAATTCTGTATAATGGCGCGAATGAGTTCGGTAAGACAGAGAAAGGTAGAGCTAAAGGGAAGGGGGAAAGGGTCAGCGATGAGGCGATTAGACGTCTGTGGGCACAAATAACTCAGCAACAATCGCAAATCCAGTCCAAAGACCCCATACGACGCCACAAAGAATGGCAACAATTTCGTGACTGAAAAGCTGTATGATCAACAGATGGCAGACCCGGAACCCGGCAGATGTGACGTACCGGAGGAAAAGATATGACGAAAAGGATGGCTATCGGAATCGCCCACCCTCCCGGAAGCCTGGTGGAGGTCATGTTGCGGGGTCAAGGTGAGATGCAAATGATAATTGACCTTTTCACCCAATGCGCTGCAAGGGCGAGCTGCGCGACGATTTGATGATAGGAGAGTAAGTGGGAAGGGGAAGAGGGAGAGCCACGCACACTATTATTACTACTGCCTCGCGTGCCACTATCACGGTTCGGGTAGAGCACAGGAGCATGTAGTGTCGGCTGCCTGTGGACGTACCGTGGTGGTAGGGCACACCATAAAGCATGTAGCAGGCGGGTTGAGCGAGTCGTCGGGCAGCAGCTCTCAGCTCCGATTAAACGAAAAGAAAGGTAAACACGAACAGAGTGCGATTTCGAGATCTGGTGAACCGGATCGGTTTTTCGATCTTGACAACGCCACGCGTGGTTGTGTCGTACCAGAAGCGCTTGAGATGAAGGGCCAACACAGGTGGGAGTGCTTCGATTAACACTTGCTGGCTTGCTTCGCTCGAACCCGAAGAGCCAACTGCATGGATTAAGGCTGCGGTATGTTTGCGAGTGCGTCTTGAATCGTGGGTATCGAATCGCGCTGTGAAAAAAGTTTCGAGTTCAGTAGTCCAGATACATGTGTCGATGGAAGGGTAAGAAACAGGAGAGGCGACGAACCTGGATGTCGAGTTGGCGTTATCGCCAATCCCCAACTACGACAAAATTGCGCTGGTGTGGCACACGCAGGGTCGAACAGAACTTTCCACCGAATGTGCGAGTGATAGGCAACCCAACATACTTGACCTATTCATATCAGGGCACCCGTCATCAACGCGAGGTGCAGTGCAAGAGAAAAATAAATAACTGATGTACCGTGAGAGGAAGCACAATCTATTTGGCAGTCAGATACTGGATGGCCTGCTTGAGCAAGAGGAACACAACACAGGTGCAGCGGGGCGCGATCCGGGGAGCAGAGTGTTCGGAGAGCGTTTTGAGGAGCAGGGGGAAGAAGCGGTGTGACAGTCAGACACTGATTACGAAGGCACCAAACGCACGTCAACCTCAATCGCGTGCGTGCGTTCCCTTCATTTGTCCTTTCCCCCCATTACTTCACCTCTACGAAAGTCAACATCCCCCTTGATGGCTGATTCACACAAACGTTCACTTTCCCGGGCCCTTGGCCAGTTGGTGGTACCATTAATGGCAACATATCGCCTGTTATTTCTTATTGAAGGCAAAGATAACTTTCACAGCATCCGTGTTTCCAGTACAATGGAGGTCGAGCAATTGACTGAATTGATATATGATCAAGTAAAATACAGCTTTGTCCATACTCTTAGTCCTAGAGAATTCATACTTTCAAAGGTCCATTGGTGATCGTGAGGTCATTGATTGTTGGGCTAACCCTCTGCGTTCTACAGATTGACAAACC
>WNFQ01005351.1_pt1 | contig 12205 bp, 10 predicted proteins | sample 5400171 | NCBI WGS metagenome assembly WNFQ01 (sample SAMN13153356, study PRJNA577476) | soil metagenome | isolation source: 20 cm soil under Madrone tree | place: USA:California | collected 2016-06-14
TCTGCTCATAGGGCAGCTTGTCGTGCAGAAACGGGTGGGCCGTGAACGTCGAGGCCGGCGAGAACAGCAGCGTGTGATCGTCGTGGGCGCTGACGAACGCCGTAATCGCCACGATGCCGTCGCCGCCGGGACGATTCTCGACCACCACGGGTTTGCCCCAGCGCGCCGCCAGCCGATCCGCGAACAGCCGGGCCCCGATGTCGGCGCCGCTGCCCGGCCCCAGCGGTACGACAAATCGCACGTTGCGCTGCGGCCACGACGTTTGGGCGGAGGCGGTCGATAGGGTCGCCGACGTCAGCACGAGCGGCAAGCCCGCGCACACGGCCCATAGCACAGCTCGAATACGATTCATGAGGACCCCCGAACATCCTGTTGGGCAAACGGCCAAAAGCTAGCACAGGGGGAGTTAGAGAGGTACGGGCTCGCGTGTCGCACGACGGCGCTAGTCAAGCGACAGCCGGGCAGCCTTACCTCTCCCCGCGTGCCATCAGGGCGTCTACGCCCGTCTTCGACGGGCTACGGAGAGGGAGCAGAAAGACCGCGCGTCACCCGTGCTTGATGAAGGTCCCGTTATTCAACTCCGCGACCGCCTGTTGCAGCTCGGCCTTGGTGTTCATCACGATCGGCCCGTACCAGGCAACCGGCTCCTCGATCGGCTTGCCGGAGACAAGCAGGAACCGGATGCCCTCGTCCCCGGCCTCGACCGTCACCTCGTCGCCGCTGTCGAACAGCACCAGCGAGCGATTGCCGGTGCGCTCGCGCACGACCGTCTCGCCCGTGGCCGTTTCTTTCTCGGTGAGAACGCCGAAGGGGCTTGATGCGCCGGAAAACGTACCCGATCCCTCGAAGACATACGCAAACGCATGGCGCGAGGTCTCGACGGCAAGCGTCTTGCGACGGCGTGGCGGCACCGTCACGTCAAGATAGCGCGGCTCGGCCGCGATGCCGTCTACGGGGCCGCGTTTGCCCCAGAACTCCCCGCAAATGATGCGCACCCGGGTGCCGTCGTCATCGCCGACGTCGGGAATCTCCGCGGCAGGAATGTCCTGGTATCGGGGCGATGTCATCTTGAGCCGCGATGGCAGGTTTGCCCACAGCTGAAAGCCGTGCATCCGGCCGCGCGGGTCTCCCTGCGGCATCTCCTGGTGGAGGATGCCGCTTCCGGCCGTCATCCATTGCACGTCTCCGGCCCCGAGGCTCCCGCGGTTGCCCAGACTGTCGCCGTGATCCACCGTGCCGGCCAGCACATACGTGATCGTCTCGATGCCCCGATGCGGGTGCCATGGAAATCCGGCGCGGTAGTCCTCGGGACGATCGTTGCGAAAGTCGTCCAGCAAAAGGAATGGGTCGAAATCACCCGTATTGCCGAATCCAAACGCACGGTGGAGTTTCACCCCCGCTCCCTCGATGGCTGGCGTGGACTTCACGATCCGCTTCACTGGCCGAATTGACATCGCATGACCTTCCTCAAAAATCACTCAGCGGCTATGTGGATATGAAGGCTCGCTTCGTCCAGCCTCAGCAATGCGGCCATTCACATAGCGCAAGCCGATCCCCCTGGGACCGCGGGCGTCTCGCCCGCATTGGACCGCGCAACTGGCGCTGGCGTTGCCGTAAAGTGCGGGCGGGACGCCCGCGCTCCCAGGGCCGCTCACGGGTCGGTAAATCCGAAAAACGCCGCGAAACCATCGACGCCATCGCGCGGCGCACGCCAGGCGTTGATCGGCGCCGCCGGATCGGCGTGACCCAGCGCCATGCCGCAGAACAGCATGTGCTCGGCCGGGAGGGCGAGACAGGCCGATACGGTCTTGTGCCAGTGCGTCCACGCCTCGATGCCGCAGGTGTGCAGGCCCTCGCCGCGGGCAAGCAGCATGACGGTCTGCACGAACATGCCGAGGTCCGACCATTGCGGCGGCCCCATGGTGCGGTCGATGGAAAAGAACAGCCCGACCGGCGCGCCAAACAGCTCGAAATTGCGCGCATACTGGCGATAGCGCGCCGCGCGGTCCTCGCGCGCAATCCCGATCGCATGATAGAGCTTCGCGCCGACCTCGCGGCGCCGGGCATAATATGGCTCCCGGAGGGGCTCCGGGTAGATTTGGTACGCGGCCCCCTCCCCGCGCGGGTTGGTCGGCGCATGGGGGCGGATGCGGGCCTTGAGGTCTTCGAGCGGCGCGCCGGCCAGCGCATGAACCCGCCACGGCTGCAGATTGCCGCCCGAGGGCGCGCGGGCGGCGCGATCAAGGATGTCGCGCACCGTTGCGAGGGGGACCGGGGTCGGCAGAAATGCGCGGCAACTGAACCGCGAGGCTACGGCGTCACGCACATGCATGGGATGTCTCCGCAAGAATGAGGCGGAATGTGACATAGAGGCATCGGCGGAAAAGAGCACGCTTGAGAATTCGGCGGCAATTGAAATTGGGTGTCACGTTGCGCCCGATAGGAGCGCCGCGATGCCCCGCTCCCAGCCTCGCCCACAAGCGGGGGAGTGAGGAGAAACCGGGCGGTTAACTTCACCTCCCCCTGGAGGGGGGAGGTCGCCGCGCGCTTGCGCGGCGGGAGGGGGGTGACGGCGGCGCAACAATCGACACGCTGCGTCTGCTGCACCGCCTGTCACCCCACCCCGGATCGCCTAAAGGCGATCCGACCCTCCCCCTCCAGGGGAGGGTGGCCGCATGCGATTGTCCAGTAGCGCCGGGGCTTACAAGGACCCCGCAACCGACGCCGCAATAGGGGCATGTGGTGCGAACTTCTGCGGTAATCGGAGCAATGAACATCGGTTGCGCTTTCTTATGCTGCCATTGCCAAAGCCCGCCCGAAGATCACGCTGTCGCGAAGTGGCGCCATGTCGCGTTTGGATTCCATGAGCTCGACGAACCACGGGCCGTCGGTGATCTCGCCGTAGAGAATCGCGCCGGAGGGTGAGCTCCTCGTCGCCGTCGTCACGCGCCTCAAGCACGCCGGCGGAAAAAACGTCGACGCCGGTGACCTTCAGGCTCGTATGGGGAATAGGCGCGACATAACGCTCCGGCAGGTCGCCGCAGAGAGCCCCCGCGCAAACGCGCGCCTGCTCCCATAATGGTCCGACAAGGCCAAACGTCTGCCCATGATGCTCGATGCATTCGCCCACGGCGAAAATGCCGGGCTCGCTCGTCGCCATGAAATCGTCGACGATGATGCCGCGATTGACATCGAGCCCCGCGGCCCGCGCGAGATCGATGTTGGGCCGCACGCCGACGGCGAAGACGACGAGATCGGCCGCAAGCTCGCGCCCGTCCGCGAGTTGCACGGCCTCTACATGGGTGTCGCCGACGATGGCCTCGGTTTGCGCCTTCGTCAGCACGGTTATGCCGCTTCTTTCGAGATCGCGCTGAAGGAGCAGGCCGGCTGCTTCGTCGAGCTGGCGCTCCATCAGTGTTTGCATGAGATGGAGCACGGTGACCGTCATGCCGCGTTTCATCAGGCCGAAGGCCGCTTCGAGCCCGAGCAGCCCGCCACCGACCACGACGGCGCGACCGCCGCGGCGGCTCGCGTCGCGCATGAGCTCGAGATCCGCGATATTGCGAAAAGCGCAGACGCCGGCAAGCTCCAGCCCCGCCACCGGCGGCACGACCGGGCGCGAACCCGTCGCCAACACGAGCGTGTCATAGCCTGTGGCGCGGCCGGACGCCGTTGTTATGGTCTTCGCGCCGGCGTCGAGCTTTACTGCGGCCTCGCCGAGACTGAGTTTGATGCTGTTTTTCTCATACCATTCGCGGGAGTGAAGAACGATTTCATCGATCTCTTTCTCTCCCGCGAGCACCGAAGACAACAAGATGCGGTTGTAGTTAGGGCGTGGCTCTGCGCCGATCACTTCAATCTCGAAGCGCTCGCGATCACGCGCGAGAATTTCATCGATCGTGCGCATTCCGGCCATGCCGTTGCCGACGAGGAGGAGACGCTGTCTTTGGCGCGGCGCCAAGCTGCCTCCTCAGATGCGCGCCGAACCAAGTACGGCCGATGCCCCCCACGTGCGCCTCCAGCGGCTCTTGACGCCGGTGAGCGCGAGCAGCGCGCCGGCAGCGAGCAAGCCGAACACGAGGAAGCCCGGATGGTAGGAACCGGTGAGCTGCTTTGCGATGCCGAGGCTGGAAGCGAGGTAAAAGCCGCCGATGCCGCCCGCCATGCCGACGAGCCCGGTGATGACGCCGATCTCGCTGCTGAAGCTTTGCGGAATGAGCTGAAACACCGCGCCATTGCCCATGCCGAGGGCCAGCATGGCGACCATGAAGACGAGAAGCGCCACCGGCGCGGACCAAACCCCAAGACTGATGAGCGCGAGCGCGCCTGCTGCGATCGTGTACATGATCGACAGCGAGAACACGCCGCCGACCCGGTCCGCGAAGGCGCCGCCGACCGGCCGCATGAAAGAGCCCACGAACACGCAGGCCGCAGTGAAGTAACCGGCAACGACGGGGCTCAACCCGTACTGATCGTTGAAGTAGATCGTCAGCGATGAGGACAGGCCGACGAAACCGCCGAAGGTCACGCTGTAGAGAAACATGAACCACCAGGCATCGCCGATCTTGAGCACCCGCAAATAATCGGCGCGCTTCTGCGGCGACGGCGCCTTGGGGCTGTTGCGCGCCAGCACGCTAAAGACCGCGAGCGCGACGGCGAGGGGGATTGCGGCGAGGCCGAGGACATTGTTCCAGCCGAAATAGACGGCGAGCGTCGGCGCAAACAAGGCCGCGAAAACCGTGCCGGAATTGCCCGCGCCGGCGATGCCGAGCGCCGTGCCCTGGTACTCGGGCGGATACCATTGGGACGCCAACGGCAGGGCGACCGCAAAGGACGCGCCGGCGACGCCGAGCGCCAGCCCGACCGCAAGGGTCGCCTCGAACGAGTGCACGCCGATAAACCACGCCGTGAGCAGGCTCGCGATGACGATCACCTGCAGGATGATGCCGGTCAGCTTTGGCCGCAGGCGATCGACCATGACGCCGGCAACGATGCGCAACAGCGCGCCGGAAAGGACCGGCACCGCGACCATGAATCCCTTTTGCGCCGGAGACAGAGCAAGGTCGTTGGCGATTTGAACGCCGAGCGGTCCGAGAAGGACCCACACCATGAAGCTCATGTCGAAGTAGAAGAACGATGCAAAAAGCGTGGGCAGGTGACCAACGGAAAGGAACCCCTTTTTCATTCACAAATGCTCCGGCTGCGTGACTGCTTCAGGGCTTGCAACTGGCATGCCAGGGCTCGCAACTGCGAAATGCCTTTACTTTTTGACGGATTCGCCGCCGGCGTGGGATGCGACGCCGCGCAGGTTTTGGACAGCGTGTCGAAATAATGCGCGATTGCAAAATTTCGCGGCAATAGGCTGAAAAATAACGGTTAAGGTGATGATTTGAGCAGCGTCGTCTAAAAATTCAGCGCTTCTTGTTTTGCGCAGCAATCGGAATTGCGACTGATGTTTTTTGCGGCAATAAAATTATATGCAGTGCAGCAAGAGGATTAAGGCATGTCGGTGCGCCGCCTTGTCGTGATACGACCCGTTGCGGGTCGACGTGACCCGCTTGTTGAGGCTCATACCTCTCAGGGGCAGCGACTACGGCGGTTTGCCGGGCTGATGGCGGGAGCAAGCAAAGGTGCTGGCAAAGCGGTGAAGCATACGCGATATAGTTCGTACTGATTGAACAAACCGGACACCGCCATGCACGCCGAGATCGCCGATAAGCGCGACGCGCTGATAGCACTGTGCAAACGCTATGATGTCGCGCGGCTCGAAGTGTTCGGTTCGGCGTTACGAGCTGCGGATTTCGACCCCGCCCGCAGCGACGTCGATTTCCTGGTGACGTTCGCACCCCACTCCCGCGACAATCTCGCCGCCTTCGTGGATCTCAAGGAGGCGCTGGAGGCGCTCCTCGGCCGCCCCGTCGATCTCGTCGAGCGGCAAGCCGTCGAAGCCAGCCGCAATTTCATCCGCCGCCGCCGGATTCTGGAAGAGGCCGAGGCGGTCTATGGGTAAGCCGGCCGACCGGGACGCCGCGCTGCTGCTCGACATGCTGCTTGCGGCGAAGGACGCCCGTGGCTTCGTGGCCGGCATGGACGAGGCGGCCTTCCTGGCCAGTCGGCTGCACCAGAATGCAGTGATCCGCGCGCTGGAAGTGATCGGCGAGGCGGCGGGCAAGGTCTCGCCAGTGTTCCGGGCTGCGCAGCCGGCTATTCCCTGGCGTGAAGTCACCGGCCTGCGCCACCGGCTCATCCACGGCTATGACGAGGTGCGGCTCGATCTCGTCTGGCGCGTGGTGACCGAGCACCTTGACCCCTTGATCGTGGCTCTGGAGCCGTTGATCAGGCAGGAGGACGCGTCGGACGCATGAACGCCGAACGCCTGCTCAAGCATTATGACCGCATCGCCGACGCGCCCGACGCGATTGCACGCCTGCGACGCTAGGCTGACCGGAGCGCGTCATGCGCTGGTGCCCGCATCGCCCCGGGGACAACCCCTGCTGCGGCCATTTTGGCAAAACGAAATACCCCGTTTTACGCAAGCGAAATCATTGCTTTGCGGAGGAGGCTGGGCAGTGCCCGAATCTCCTGCTGATTAGCGTCTTGAATGCGGCGCACTTTCGGCAGCGGCAAAGCTAAAGGGCGGGCGGGACGCCCGCGCTCCGAGCCCTGCGCTCCCGGCGCCCCTCAAAACCCCTCCGGCAAATCCGCCGCCCATTTCGCCCTGATGCGCGCATCGAGCTCGCGGCTTGAGCGCGCCACCACCGGGAAGCTGTCGCGGCGGGCGAACGGCTTGCAGGCGTCGATGACGACGCGCGCGTTGCGGCGGTCGGTGTCGCCGTCGTAGCACATGGGGTCGAGGTGGGTGGACCAGCAGCCGCGCACGATGTCGACGTCCTCGCGCGGGTCGCAGCGCGTGCACATGGCCCAGATCACGTCGTTGATGTTGGTCGGATCGATGTCGTCATCGACCACGATGGTCCAGCGGTTGGAATAGGCGCCGGCGTGGCACTGCGAGGCGACGAAGCCGGCCTGCTTGGCGTGGCCGCCGTAGAGCTGCTTGATCGATACCGTGAGCCAGAACCGGCTGCCGCCGGCCTCGTGCGCCCACACGCCCTTGATCTCCGGCACGCCCGCCGCTTCGAGCTGGTTCCACACCGCGCCGCAGCGGTAGGTGCCGAGATAGAAGGTGTTGTCGTTGGGCGGCACCGCCGGGATGGCGCCGAGCAGGATCGGGTCATCGCGATGCATGAGTGTCGTGATGCGGATCGCGGGCTCGGGCCGCGAGCCGCCCGCGTAGTAGCCGGTCCACTCGCCGAGCGGGCCTTCCAGGATCATGTCGCCCGGATGGATGAATCCCTCGAATGCGATCTCCGCATTGGCCGGCACGGGCAGGCCTGTCTTGGGCATATGTAAGACTTCGACAGGCTCGCCCAGGAGGCCGCCGGCGGCCTCGAACTCGCTCTTGCCGTAAGGGATCTCGAGCCCCGCGAGCATGAACAGCGCCGGATGCATGCCCGCCACGACCGCGACCGGGCAGGGCTCTTTGCGCTCGTGATACCGCGTCATGATGATGCGGCCGTGCTTGCCGGGCGACATCATCACGGTCGCCACGTCCGGCCCCTGGCTCTGAATGCGGTAGGCGCCGTAGTTGATCCAGCCCGAGTCCGGGTCTTTCATCACCACCATGCAGGCGGTGCCGATGAAGGCGCCGCCGTCGTGCTCGTGCCAGACCGGGGTCGGAATCCTGCCGATGTCGACCGCCTTGCCCGCGCTGACGTTTTCCAAGAGCGGCCCGCCATTGACCTCCCTGGGCTTATGCGTCGGGGCGTCCTTCATGTAGCCGCGCCACCAGCGGATCAAATCCATCTCGGAGCCCTGGGGCGGCAGGCCGAGCGCGATGTTGATGCGCGGCACCGAGGTGAGGATGTTGGCGAGCACCCGGTGGCCCTTGGGGAAGCCCGGCACCTCGTCGAACATTACCGCCGGGTTTCCCATCTTGCGCTGATAGATATCGAGGATGCCGCCGATCTCTTGGGAAGGCTCGGCGCCCCTGATGATTTTCAGTTGGCCGGCGGCCGTGATCTCGGCGATCCAGTCGCGCAGGTCTTTGTTGGGCACGATCAGTACTCCTGAACAGGCTGATGTGAGGATCGATTGAGAGCCAGCGAACCAGTATGGACCTCATCCTGAGGAGGCCGCCCTCCGAAGTCGGGCTTGCCCGACTTCGGCAATCTTAAAGTGTCGAAATCGGCAACAGCCGATTTCGATGGGCGGCCGTCTCGAAGGATGGATGCACGGCACGAGTTTGCTGCCGTCCTTCGAGACGCGCGCAAGAGCGCGCTCCTCAGGATGAGGTCCATACTATACTCTTTCAATCGATCGCCTCCGCCACCGCCTTGCCGCACGTGGCGGTGTCGGCGTTGCCGCCGAGGTCGCGGGTGCGCAGCGTCTTTTCGCCGAGCACGCGCTCGATCGCGTCCACGATGGCGCGGCCGGCGTCCTTTTCGCCGAGGTGGTCGAGCATCATGGCGCCCGACCAGATCTGGCCGATGGGATTGGCGATGCCCTGCCCGGCGATGTCGGGGGCGGAGCCGTGAACCGGCTCGAACACCGACGGGAACTTGCCTTCCGGATTGATGTTGCCGCTCGGCGCGATGCCGATGGTCCCGGTGCAGGCGGGCCCGAGGTCGGACAGGATATCGCCGAACAGGTTGGAGCCGACCACGACATCGAACCAGTCGGGATGCAGGACGAAGTTCGCGGTGAGGATGTCGATGTGGAACTTGTCCCAGCGCACGTCCGGAAACGACTTCGCCACCGCCTCGACCCGCTCGTCCCAGTACGGCATGGTGATGGAGATGCCGTTGGACTTGGTCGCCGAAGTCAGGTGCTTCCTGGGCCGCGTGCGCGCCAGTTCGAAGGCGAATTTTACCACCCGGTCGACGCCGATCCGGGTCATGTAGGTCTCCTGGACCACGAACTCCCGTTCCGTATCGGCGAACATGCGGCCGCCCACATTGGAATATTCGCCCTCGGTATTCTCACGCACCACATAGAAGTCGATGTCGCCGGGCTTGCGGCCCACGAGCGGGCAGGGGACACCGGGCATCAGCCGCACCGGCCGCAGGTTGACGTACTGATCGAACTCGCGCCGCCATGTCACCAGCGAGCCCCATAGCGAGACGTGATCCGGGACCTTGGCGGGCCAGCCAACGGCGCCGAAAAAGATCGCGTCATGCCCGCCGATCTTAGCCTTCCAGTCCAGCGGCATCATGCGGCCGTACTTCTCATAGTACTCGACGCAGGCGAAATCGAACCAGTCGAGCTTGAGGTCGAAACCGTGCTTGTTGGCGGCCTCTTCGAGCGCGCGCACGCCTTCAGGCGCCACTTCCTTGCCGATGCCGTCGCCCGGTATGACGGCGATGCGATAGGTCTTCTTCACGTCAGGCTCCTTGACCATTCGGCTTGCGCATAGGAATCCTTCAAGAACTGCGACAAAGTCAAATCTGGAAGGACAGCATGCTGGCACGAAAGTTCAATCAATGGTTGATGATGATTGCCTCGGCGGTCTCGCTCTGGGCCTCGACCGCGGCGCCGGTCTTCGCGCAGAGCTTTCCCACGGCCCCAGTGCGCTTTCTCGTTTCGACGCCCGCGGGGGGCGTGAACGACCTGATCGCACGACTGGTAGCCGATGGCCTCTCCGCGCGCTGGGGACAGCCGGTGATCGTCGAGAACCGGCCGGGCGGCAACAATGCGGTGAGCGCGGTCGCGGTCGAGCGGTCCGCGCCGGATGGCCACACCCTGCTCGTTACTCCCGACACGACCTTCACGGCCAATCCGTATACGATTGAAAGGCTCGCCTACACGCCCAAGAATTTCACGCCGATCGTGGTGCTTTGCAGCATCACGCCGATGCTTGTGGTGAATGACGCTCTGCCGATCAAGAGCGTAAAGGAGCTGATCGCGTACGCCAAATCAAGGCCGGGCGGGCTCAGCTATGGCTCCTTCGGAAGCGGAACCTATGCGCATCTCAGCATGGAAGACCTCAAGCGGCGCGCCGGCATCGACATTGGTCATGTCCCGTACCGTGGTGCCGCTCCTGCGGTGACTGACCTCTTGGCCGGCAATATCTCGATGATGCTTGTTAACCTGTCGACGATCGACGCGCACGAACGGCCGGGCAAGGTCCGCATCATCGCCGCCGCCGGCGACAGCCGCGCGCCGACGCGGCCGGAGCTACCGACGATCTCCCAAGCGGGGGTGCCGGGGTTTTCGACGTCTGCATGGTTCGGCCTGTTCGGGCCGGCCGGACTGCCGGGTAATGTCGTTGAGAAGATCCACGCCGACGTGGACACGGTTCTTGATTCGAAGGCAACGCAAGAATTCCTTCGCGAGCAGAGCCTCAACCGTGTGGACCTGTCAGCGGAGCGGATGCGGCAGCTCATGGAGCGCGATGCCGCTCATTGGGGGAAGCTGATCAAATCCCTCGGCATCAAGCTGGACTAAGCAAAAATCCGAACTGGCAAAACGGCCGGCATTGTGCAAGGAAGCCTGCATTGAGCCCCGATGAGCGCTATCATAGGTGCGGCACAACGGCTACCATGGAGATCGGCTCAACTTGGCCGTCGCGTCGTCACCCGTCCCGTCATCAAGAAAGGCGCCAAAGCCGTCAGGCCAAAGGCCGTCACAAGGAGGAGAACATGATGCATCGTTGGTTATTGGGTCTTTCAGTGGCGTTGGTTGCGCCTGTGGCAATGCCTGCCTGGGCGCAGGATGCCGTTCCGCAAATCCCGTACGAATCCGTTCCGAACTTCCTCAAGATGCCGGCTGACGTGCACCTTGGCGAAGCCACCGGCGTGGCGGTCAATTCGAAAGGCCACATCTTTGTCTATTCCCGTAGCGGCTCCAGTCTTGGTCCGGCCTATGGCAACGCGGCTTCGCAACTGCTCGAATTTACGCCGGAGGGTTACTTCGTTCGGGAGATCGGCAAGAACCTCTATGCATGGTCGTTCGCCCACACGGTGCGGATCGATAAGGACGACAATATCTGGGCCACCGACAAGGGCTCGGACATGATCGTCAAGTTCAACAACGAGGACGGCCGCGTCATGATGGTGTTCGGCCGCAAATCGGAATCCTCGGACGAGGACGCCCATCCGCTGCATCGGCCCAATCCGCCGCTCCCGGCCGTTGACGGCCGTTTCCGTCAGCCGACCGACGTCGCCTGGGATCCGGAAGGCAACGCCTATATCAGCGACGGCTATATCAATTCGCGTGTGGCCAAGGTCGACAAGAACGGCAACTGGGTCAAGCAATGGGGCTCCAAGGGTTCCGAACCCGGCCAGTTCAATACCGTTCACTCGATCGCCGCCGACGCCAAGGGCAACATCTATGCGGCCGATCGCACCAACCGGCGCATCCAGGTGTTCGATGGCGACGGCAAGCTCCTCAACATCATCAAGATCGATGTGCCGTACGACGCGAACGCGCTCCCCGCGATCGGTAACAAGCCCGACCTATCGAAGTGTTCGACGGAGGGCGGCACCTTCTGTCCAGGCGCGCCGTGGGCATTGTGCATCACCCCGCCGGGTGCGAACGGGCAGCAGGTACTCTACAGTGCGGATTCCCATCCGGGGCGTATCTACAAGCTCAGCCTGGACGGCAAAGTGCTGGGCGTCCTCGGCAAGTCCGGCAAGCAGCTCAAGGAGTTCGGCTGGGTTCACGAAATCGCCTGCCCATCCGAGAACGTGCTGTATGTCGCCGAAATCCTCAACTGGCGCGTCCAGAAGTTGATCCTCAATCCTGGACAGCGGGCGGCCAGCCGCTGACACGATTTTTGTCCCGGACCGCCGGCACGCTTCAAGTCGGCGGTCCCTTTATTTTGTCCTTCTGCGCCCACTTGCCGCGAAAATTGCGCTAGCAACTAAAAAAGAAAGTTGCGAAACAACCGTCTGCTCACCACCTGTCATGAACTTGTCGACGACAAGGCGCGACAGATGAGGGCGGTGCGCGCCGAAAATTTCCATTCGCCCGCTCACCGAATCGATGCCCCAGGCTTTACCGGGGGTACGTTCGGACGTTAACAATCAAGATGCGGCGTCGTGGTGGTCGCATCTTAAGGAACACGGGGCTCTTCTGATGGCGTTGCAATTCCAGGCATTGTGTTCATTCAGCACGGCCGTAGTGGCTGGATTGTTGCTTTTGAGCG
>WNFQ01007686.1_pt2 | contig 12203 bp, 10 predicted proteins | sample 5400171 | NCBI WGS metagenome assembly WNFQ01 (sample SAMN13153356, study PRJNA577476) | soil metagenome | isolation source: 20 cm soil under Madrone tree | place: USA:California | collected 2016-06-14
TAGACGGAACGGAAGGGAACGGGCTAGCAAAAAAATGACACCGGCTCAGCTTCTTCACACTCTTCAGCTCACAGACTCCCTATTTCCCGTCGGAGCATTCGCGTATTCGGACGGGCTCGAATCGGCGGCAGCCGCTGGCCTCGTATACAACGCGGACTCGCTCGCCATTTGGCTTGATCATTTCCTCAACGCCGTTTTCGTGCCGTGCGAAGGTCTTGCGCTGCTGAAGTGCGTTCGAGCAGCGGAAAAGGGAGAGTGGGCAACCATCCGATCCATTGACGAAGAACTTACCGCATTGAAGCCCGCAGCGGCGATTCGAACCAGCAGCAGGTCCGTGGGCAAGCGTTTGTTTAAAACGTACGCTGGCATCGTTCCGGACAGCGACTTCCTCTCCATCGTTGAGACATGGCCGCACTGCAATGCGCCTGTAGCCTATGGAATCGTTCTTTTCCACCGCGGCCTCGAAGCCCGTGATGCGCTGGTGGCCTTCGGATATGTCCGACTGGTGGGCATCGTTTCGGCAGGGCTGCGCCTCATCGCAATCGGCCAACAGCAAGGACAGGCATTATTAACGAGAGCAATCGATAAACTTCCTGGCGTCGTCGACTATATAGTTCGGGCTGAAGGCGAACCGCTTCGGTCATTCAATCCGCTCCTGGACGTTCAGCAGATGAACCATCGATACGTTTACAGCCGGTTGTTTCGGTCCTGACCATGCGAAAACCGGTCAAAATCGGTGTGGGTGGCCCAGTGGGTTCCGGCAAGACGGCCCTGCTGGACTGCCTCTGCAAAACGATGCGTAGCCGGTATGAACTGGCGGTCGTCACGAACGACATCTTCACAAAGGAAGATATGGAGTTCCTCGTTCGCAGCGAGGCTTTGACTTCGGACCGTATCGTCGGTGTGGAGACCGGGGGATGTCCGCACACGGCCATCCGCGAAGATGCATCGATCAATTTCGAAGCCGTCGACACTATGAAGGAGCGGTTTCCTCGGCTCGATATTCTTTTCCTGGAAAGTGGAGGCGACAACCTTGCAGCGAGCTTCAGTCCGGAACTCGTGGATGCGTCGATTTACGTCATCGACGTCGCGGGCGGCGATAAGATCCCTAGAAAGGGAGGGCCTGGAATCACGCGTTCGGATTTGCTGGTCATCAACAAGACGGACCTTGCGCCCTACGTCGGGGCCGATCTGTCCGTAATGGATCGTGATGCGCGCATGATGCGTGGAAACAAGCCATTCGTCTTCACCAATCTCAAGACGCGCGAAGGTGTCCAGGCTGTGGTCCACTGGATTCGCCGCGAACTGCTTTTCGAGAATTAACGATGGCGGTTCCGCTCTCCGAGGTCGGCCGCCGCGGAAGGCTGAACCTGATATTCAGCTCACGCCGCGGACGGACAGTGATACGGGACGCCTATTGCGAAATCCCTTTCAAGATCACCCGGCTGCACGATTCGCAATCACCGGAAATCGCCCATTTGATTTTGATGCACTCGACGGCAGGACTGTTCGGGGGTGATACGACCGAGTGTACGATCCACGTGGAATCGGGCGCCCGCATTCTCATCACCCAGCAATCCGCAACCAAGGCGCATCCTTCAGGCGGCAGGCGCGCGATTCAAACCAATCGTATTCGTGTGGAGGCGGGGGGCGAGCTGCACATCTACTATGATCCCGTCATTCCTTTCTCCGGAGCGCGGGTGTGCCAGTCCACATTCATCGATGTTGATGAGGGCGCCCGGCTCTATTTTTGGGAGGGTCTGATGGCCGGCCGGATTGGGCGAGGTGAGATCTGGCAATTCGACGAGTTTTCCTCGGAGACTTCCCTCCGCCTGAACGGGCGGCCGCTCTATTTGGATCGATTCCGTTTGGTCCCCAATGACTTTCCGCCGAGTAGCGAGTGGATGATGGGAAATGCGCGCTATCTGGCGACCGGTCTATGTTTCGATGAACATGCCTCCGACTTCGCCGAACGGCTACACCTGCTCTTGCCCAGCGTAAGAGCAGGAATAGACACTCCGGCACCTGGGCTGGCGGTCGCCCGCATTGTTGCCGTCCATGGCCCCGAGTTCCACGGCTATCGGTCGGCTTTCGCCTCATTGTTGAATCCTGAGAAAAGACGGGATGACCGTCTTCGCTAATTCTTCGGACTCAAGCGGCTTGACGCAAGTACTCCATTTCCAGTGCGCCGACCAGATCGTCGAATTCAACCCCCCCGTCATGGCGCTTGCTGTTGATAAAAAATGTGGGCGTGCCATTGACTCCGCTCCGAACGCCGCTCAGAAAGTCGGAACGGACGCGAGGCGAGTAGGTTCCACCGGCAAGAGCGACACGAAGCTCGTGAATCGGCAGCGCCAATCGAGTGGCCAGGCGGCTTCTGCGTTCGGATGAATCTGCGTCAACGGAAAGTTCCGAAAGACAAATCTCAGACGTTCGCCGAAATGACGCTGGACGCGCTTGATGATGGGATGGGCAAGCCCGCAGTAAGGACACTCGTAGTCTCCGTATTCCAGAAGCGTCAACGGCGCAGTGATCCGATGAATTGACGGGAACTTTCAAGACAGCCATAAGCGAATCTCCATCAGGCAGCCAGTTCTTCCAGCGCTTCGAGGATGCCATCGGCTCCTGGATTGACAGCTATCGGCGAGCGATAACTCCAGACGATCACTCCGTTTTCATCGATGACGAACAGAGCGCGTTCGCTTACACCGTCCTTGCGATAAACCCCGTATTGCCTTGCAACATCGCCCTTGGGTTCGAAATCCGAAAGCAACGGAAAGTGCAGCTTACGATCTTTAGCAAAGGCGGCATGACACCACGCTCCATCGACGGAGATTCCGAGCAATTCCGCGTGATACCTGCGGAACTCCGGCAGAACCTCGTTGTATAAGCTCATCTGAGGTGTTCCCGCCTGCAACATTTCGGACATATTTTCAGGCTGCACCTGAGGGCGGGGCTCGCACAATCAGCCTCTATCCCTCATTTCTTGAGGGATAATTACTTACGTATATGTTGTTTTCTTTTCACCAGCCTGGCGTGGTTTTTTTCTGCCACTAAGTGGCACCAGGAATTCCTCAGGTCAAGACCACGCATCCAGTATCCCCGAAAGTCTTGAGCATTCTGCCCGGCCCAATCCGGAAGTCCGGTTGCTACCAGAACCGCTGCTGAAGAATTCGCCTGCCTGACTGGTCTGAACGTCTCTACCGCTGTAGAAGCCTGACTCCGAGGTTCTTACAAACTGTTGTGATTTTTTCAGAAGACACCACGAAACACAGATTAGCTGCCACATGGGTCGTCTGGCTCCTTAGCTTTATTGTGCTGGTCGCTCAGGGCTGCTCGAATCCTGAATCGCAAACACACGCGGCACCGCTTGAGGTCGAAGTGGCGCCCGTCGAGCAGAAGGACGTTCCCGTCTACGGGGAGTGGATCGCAACACTGGACGGGATGGTCAATGCAGAGATTAAGGCGCAAGTGACCGGCTATCTGCTCAGGCAGGATTACACAGAGGGTTCTTTCGTCAGGAAAGGTCAGCCACTCTTTGAAATTGATCCGCGGCCTTTTCAGGCGGCAGTTGCCCGGGCAAAAGGGCAGCTTGCACAAACAAAAAGTCAGTTGTTTGAAGCCAACGCCGGGGTGGCGGGCGCCGAGGCGAATCAGGGCAAGACCGCGCTCGACGTAAAGCGTTACACGCCGCTGGCGAAAGCAGGCGCCATCACGGAACAGGAACTCGACAATGCCGTCCAGGCCGATCTCGCCGCGAAGGCCGCGGTCGCAGCTGCCAGGGCCAGAGTTGAAACGGCGAAAGCCGCCATCGAAGCTGCCGAAGCTGCTCAGGCAACTGCCGAGCTCGACCTCGGTTTCACGAGAATCGTTTCGCCGGTCGATGGCGTTGCAGGACTGGCGCCCGCGCAGGTCGGCAATCTCGTCAGTCCAACCGGCGACCGTTTAACGACCGTTTCGACAGTGGATCCGATCAAAGCCTACTTCACGGTCAGCGAGCAGGAGTATCTGGACTACGTCCGCACCAATCCTACGGAGAGCGAACGGAAGGCGCGGGAGCAGGCAATCGAGTTGGAGTTAGTGCTGGCCGATGGCAGCGTTTACGGGAGTAAGGGCCGGTTCTACGTCGCCGACCGCGAGGTCAATGTGGAGACCGGCGCCATTCGGCTCGCCGGGCTATTCCCCAATCCGGGGAACATCCTGAGGCCGGGTCAATACGGGCGCATTCGCGCGGTGAAGGAAATCAAAATCGGCGCGCTGCTCGTGCCGCAGCGCGCAGTTACCGAGCTGCAGGGCGCCTATCAAATCGCTGTTGTCGGCCGGGGCAGCGAGGTCAGCACCCGCACCGTCAAGGTCGGGGAGCGCATCGGCTCGAAGTGGATCATCGAAGAGGGACTGAAAGCCGGCGAAACGATTGTCGTCGAGGGGACGCAAAAAGTAAGACCCGGCATGGTCGTCAACCCGAAGCCGTTTAAGTAAAACTTCTGCGCGAGTGTAAATGATTTCAAACTTCTTCATCAACCGGCCGATCGTGGCAATGGTGATCGCGATCATCACCATTCTCGGCGGTCTCATCGCCATGATGGGATTGCCGCTGGCGCAGTTTCCTGAAATTGTACCGCCGCAGATCATCGTCTCCACCACGTACACGGGAGCGGACGCCGTCACGATCGAACAGTCGCTCTCCACTCCGCTGGAGCAACAGATGAACGGCGTGGACAACATGCTTTACATGCAGTCCACAAATGCGAACGACGGCACAGAACAGTTGTTCGTCACCTTCGACGTTGCGACCGACGTCAACATCGATCAGGTGAACGTGCAGAACCGCATTGCGCAGGCGCAGCCGAACCTGCCGGCCGATGTCATCCAGTATGGACTAACGACGCGGAAATCCACCGGGCTGCCCATGCTCGTCATCTCGCTTTACTCGCCCAACCGGACGTACGATTCGCTCTTCCTCGCCAACTACGCAAACATCAACGTCAACGACGTTCTGTATCGCGTGCCCGGCGTCGGCCAGGTGACGCTGTTCGGAGCCAGCGACTATGCCATGCGCATCTGGGTCAATCCTGATGTTCTCGCCCGGCTCGGTCTCGCCGTTCCGGATCTGGCTAGCGCGGTGCGACAGCAGAGCACCGTCAATCCTTCGGGCCAGGTGGGCGGTGCACCTGCACCGGCGGGACTGGACAAGACCTACACCGTCCGCGCGCAGGGACGGCTTCAAACGCCGGAGGAATTCGGCCAGATCGTTGTGCGTTCCCTGCCGGATGGCTCCGTGGTGCGGTTGAAGGATGTCGCACGGATTGAGCTCGGCGCCCTGAACTACCAGCAATCATCACGCTTGAACGGCCAGCCCGCTGCCGTTATCGCGGTATTTCAGACGCCCGGCACCAATGCGCTGGCGGTCGCCGATGGCGTCAAGAAAGCGATGGTGGAACTGAAGAACCGATTTCCGCCGGACCTGGATTACGCCGTATCTCTCGACACAACGCTGGCGGTGACCGAGGGCATTCGCGAAATCGTGTTCACGCTTGTCGCGGCGCTGATCCTTGTGATTATCGTCGTCTTTGTTTTCCTGCAGAACTGGCGTGCGACGCTGATCCCGATGATCGCCGTTCCGGTATCGCTGATCGGCACATTCGCCGTGTTTCCCTTTTTGGGATTCTCGATCAACACACTTTCGCTGTTCGCATTCGTGCTCGCAATCGGCCTTGTGGTCGACGACGCAATTGTCGTTGTCGAAGCGGTTCAACGCCACATCGACGAAGGTACGCCGCCGCGCGACGCCACCTTCCAGGCCATGCAGGAAGTCTCGGGGCCGGTGATCGGCATTGCGCTGATCCTGGCTTCGGTCTTCCTGCCGGTAGCGTTCATGGGCGGCATTCAGGGCAGGCTGAATAATCAATTCGCCGTGACCATTGCTGTTTCTGTTCTCATTTCGGCCTTCAACGCGTTGACTCTCTCTCCTGCGCTTTCCGCAATCCTGCTGAGACCGAGGCGGGAATCCCGAGGCATCGTGGCCCGCTTTTTCGGCTGGTTCAACCGGGTGTTCACACGGGCAACGCATGGATATGTGAACTGGAGCCACGCCCTCATCCGCAAGGCGGGGCTCGCGATGTTCGTCCTGGCGGGGTTCGCGATTGCAGATGGTCTGATCGGCTGGCGGCTTCCGACAGGTTTTCTTCCGGAAGAGGACTACGGATACACGTTTCTGAATGTGCAGCTTCCCGCTGCGGCTTCACTGGAACGAACAGAACAGGTGTTGAAGAAGATCGAGCAGATGCTCCACGACACCGAAGGCGTGCAGGCGTACAACACGATTGGCGGCTTCAGCCTGCTGACGCGCACCTCCGCAAGCTATCAGGGCTTCTTCTTCATCGGTCTGAAGCCCTGGCACGAGCGTACTTCCAGCCGACTTGAAGCAAAGAATATCGTTGCAACGATAAATCGAGCTTTATCCGTTCAACTTCCGGAAGCAATCGCCTTCGCTTTCATGCCGCCTTCGATTCCGGGATTGGGCAGTGCCGGAGGTTTCTCGTTCTGGCTCCAGGATCGCAGCGGAGGGTCCGTGGAACTTCTCGCCGAAAATCTGCAGAAGTTTCTTGAAGCGTGCGGCAAGCGTCCGGAGCTCGCCGGCGTCGCTTCACAGTTTTCAGCCTCTGTTCCCCAGGTCTACGTGGAAGTGGATCGTGACAAGGTCCTGAAGCAGGAAGTGGCAGTGGCAGATGTCTATCAAACGCTGCAGGCTTTTCTCGGCGGTCTTTTCCTGAACCAGTTCAACCGCTTCGGCCGGCAGTGGCGGGTGTACCTTCAGGCGGAAGGCGGGGAGCGGCAGAGTGAGCAGGACATCGCCAGATACTACGTGCGCAACCGGAACGGCCGCTCGGTTCCGCTCTCGGCATTGGTCGCGACGCGCAGTATCAGCGGCCCGGAGTATACGAACCGTTTCAATCTCTACCGCGCCGCCCAGGTCATCGGCGGACCCGCGCCGGGCTACAGTTCCAGTCAGGCCATGACCGCTCTGGAAGAAGTGGCCTCGAAGGTACTTCCACCGGAGATGGGCTACGAATGGGCAGATCTCTCGTATCAGGAACAGCACGCTGCGGGGTCCGCAATGACGTCGTTCGCCCTGTCGTTCGTCTTTGTCTTCCTGATCCTGGCGGCTCTCTATGAAAGCTGGTCGCTGCCGTTCTCGGTCCTGTTGACCGTGCCTGTCGCTGTCTTCGGAGCCTTCATCGGACTCTTGCTCCGGGGCTATGTTCTCGACGTGTACTCCCAGATTGGTCTTATCGTGCTGATCGGTTTGTCCGCGAAGAACGCGATCCTTATCGTCGAGTTCGCGAGGATTGAATTGGAGAAAGGCCGGGATCTCGTGGAGGCGGCACTCGAGGGAGGCCGCCTGCGTTTGCGCCCGATTCTGATGACCTCGTTCGCGTTTATTTTGGGCTGCACTCCGTTGTGGATCGCGACGGGATCGGGCGCAGCGGCGCGCCGGACACTCGGCACGGTTGTAATCGTCGGCATGATGGCCGCAACGGGCCTGGCCGTCTTCCTCATCCCGGTGACGTTCTATGTGGTGGAACGACTGACCGGAACAGGCAGGCAAAGAGAGCTCGGCAGCCAGGGACCGGAACCCGCTGCCGGGGAAGGCGACTGAACAAAACCTGTGAAACACCGATGCATGCTTGTTGCGCTGACAACCATTCTGGTACTGGGATGCAAGGTGGGTCCCAACTATCGCAGGCCCGTCATCCATCCGCCGGATGTTTTTCGCGGCACCGGCGTGGATACGCCGCCGGCCGACGCCACCTCGCTCGCCGATCTCAAATGGTTTGAGGTCTTCAAAGACGAACGGCTGCAGGAACTGATCCAAACCGCGCTTAGACAAAACTACGACCTTCGTGATGCGGTCCTACGAGTGGACGCCGCGCGTGCCAATCTGGGCATCACGCGAGCCGACCAGTTCCCCAGCATCGACGTCAGCGCCGATATCACAACGCTTCGCCGTTCCACGAATGGCGGCTTCGTGCTCCCTTTCGGCTTCGAACAAAAGAGAACATTCGGCAGCGTTTTTCTTAACCTGCTCTCCTTTGAAGTTGACGCCTGGGGCCGGCTGCGGCGGGCGACCGAAGCGGTGCGAGCTGACTTGCTCCTTGCGGAAGAGAATCGAAAGACCGTTGTCACGACTCTCGTGAGCGATGTGGCCGCCGCATACTTCAACCTCCTCGAACTGGACATGGAGTTGGAGATTGCCAGGCGCACGCTGGCGACACGCGAAGATTCGCTCCGCCTGATCGATGTGCGGCAACGCGGCGGCGTGGCGACATTGCTGGACCTCCGCCAGGCCGAACAACTGGTTTACACCGCCGGCGCGACCATTCCCGACGTCGAGCGGCTGATCGAGCAGAACGAGAACCAGATCCAACTGCTGCTGGGGTTGAGCCCGGGCGCGGTGGTCCGCGGTCTCCGCCTGACCGAACAGCCGCAACTACCTTCTGTACCGCCGGGATTGCCATCATCGCTGCTTGAACGGCGACCGGACATCCGGGCGGCGGAGCAGAATCTCGTGGCTGCCAACGCCCTCATTGGCGTCGCCAAAGCGGCGTACTTTCCCCAGATCACCTTGACGGGTTTTCTGGGTTCCGAAACCAGCCAGCTATCCGACCTCTTCACCGGCCCGGCCCGAGCATGGCAGTTTGTCCCCCAGGTCATCCAACCGATCTTCGAGGGCGGCCGCATCCGGTCGAATGTCAAATTGACGGAGGCCGGGCGGGAGATTGCGCTGGTCCAGTATGAAAGAACCATCGAAACCGCGTTCCGCGAAGTCTCGGATGCGCTCGTTCAACATCGCCGAGTGACGGAAATCCGAACACAGCAGGAACTGCTGGTCGCCGCGCTGCAGGACCGGTCGCGCCTGGCCTACATGAGGTATCGAGGAGGAGTCGATACTCTCCTCAATGCCCTGGATGCCGACCGCGACCTGTTCGCCGTCGAATTGGACCTGGCTCGAACCAGGCGTGACGAACTGCAGGCCGTGGTTCAGCTCTACAAGGCTTTGGGGGGCGGGTGGCAGCAATAGGCAACGGTGCACGACCCGGGCAGCTCATTATTGTGATGCTCGTGAGCGGTGCATGCGCGCGTTTAGAACCGCGACACAATTTCCAAGAACAAAGAACCCGGTTAGAAACGGACGATAACCAGTCAAATTCTGCCACTCGCTTTGATCGCTCCACAGGAAGCGGCGTTTAATTCTTCGACTCCGATCGGAGCTTCTCCAGCAATCCCAAGAATCTAAAGCACGTGCATTGGCCTTCGGTGTCCCTGAAGCGTTTTCTCCGCCGCGACCTCGCGAAGTGGACGGGAAGTTTCCTTTGCGGCTATCGTGGCGAATGACCTCTAATGAACACCGTCGAGAACTGGTTACCGCGACACCGGACATTCGTCTATAACGGGACAGCATTGTTGGTCACTGTCGGCTTGGTTATCGGGTGGAAAGCGATACCCATACATCAGCGGCGGCTGGCGGCGAGGGAGGATAGTCACGATGCAAACGGGCACAAAGGAACCCGCAGAGAAGAGCCCTCCCTCGAATTCGACAACGGCGAAGACGTCCACCATCGCTTCCGCTCAACTATTGGAACAGGCGCGTGCCGATCCCGACACCTTTCTGAAGGAGCTTGGATCGCAACTGGGAGGCCTGAGCGAGACGGAAGCCGATTCCCGCTTGAAGCAGGTCGGGACGAACGAAATCGCCCGAGAGAAGCGTCAATCCGCCCTCATGCGCCTCCTGGGCACGGTCAAAAATCCATTGGTCCTTCTGCTAATGGCGCTGGGCGTACTTTCCTTTCTCACAGGAGACCTGCGGGCAACGGTGGTTATTTTCGTGATGGTGGTTCTGGGCGTGGTGTTGCGTTTCTTTCAGGAGATGCGTGCCGATAACGCGGCCGAGAAGCTCCAGGCGATGGTCAGCAACACCGCGACATTGGTGCGAGAGGGCAAGGAAGCGGAAGTCTCGCTCAAAATGTTGGTGCCTGGCGACACTGTCCGGCTGGCGGCCGGTGATATGGTGCCGGCTGACGTACGGGTGCTTTCCGCCAAAGACCTGTTCTTGAATCAAGTGGCCCTCACTGGCGAAGCCCTGCCTGTGGAGAAGAAAGCCGCCCCGTCATCGCCAGACGTTCAGAATCCGCTGGAACTTCCCAACATCTGCTTCCTGGGCTCCGACGTGGAGAGCGGATCCGCGACCGCCGTGGTCATCCACACCGGGAACCGGACTTACTTTGGATCGCTCGCCGCCAGTCTCGTCGGGCAGCGCCAGTTGACCAGCTTCGATCTGGGCATTAACAAGTTCACATGGCTGATGATCCGATTCATCGCGGTGATGGTTCCAGCTGTTTTCCTCATCAACGGGCTGAGCAGGCGCAACTGGCTGGAAGCGTTCCTGTTTGCCATGGCCGTGGCCGTCGGGCTCACCCCCGAGATGCTTCCGATGATCGTGACCGTCAACTTGTCCAAGGGCGCACTGGCCATGGCCCGCAAGAAAGTGATCGTCAAACGCCTGAACGCCATCCAGAACTTCGGGGCAATGGACGTGTTATGCACCGACAAGACGATCGTGCTCGAAAAGCACCTGGACGCGCAGGGCGATCCAAGCGAAAGGGTGCTGCAGTATGGCTACTTGAACAGCTACCACCATACTGGGTTGAAGAACCTGCTCGACGAAGCGATCCTCGACCATGAGGAACTGGAAGAGCGCCTGAAAGCGAAGGAGAAGTACCGCAAAATCGACGAGATCCCTTTCGACTTCGTGCGTCGGCGCATGTCCGTGGTGGTGGAAGATGAAACCGGGTTGAACACGCTGATCTGTAAGGGCGCGGTGAGTGAAGTGATGAGCTTGTGTACCCGGGTGGAAGTCAAAGGCGAGTCCATCGAAGTTCTGCCCGAGCACGACGCCAAACGCCGGCAGTTGGCGGATGATCTGAACGGTCAGGGCTTTCGAGTGATCGCCCTGGCTTATAAGCAAATGCCAGGCGGCTCCGATGAGCCAGTGTATTCCGTCAAGGACGAGTCGGACCTGATACTCCTGGGTTTTCTGGCCTTCCTCGACCCGCCCAAGGACACTGCTGCAGAGGCCTTGAAGCAGCTTCACAGCCTGAGCGTGGACGTTAAGGTTCTGACTGGCGACAATGAGACTATCACGGCCTACATCTGCAAGGAGGTGGGCATTCCGGCAGAGCATCTCTTGCTCGGCTCCCAAATCGATGCGATGAACGAGACGGAACTGGCCGTCGCCGCCAACGCCACCAGCGTGTTTGCCAGGCTGGCCCCCGCTCACAAGGAACGCATCATCCGTGCGCTGCAGAGCAAGGGCCATGTTTTGGGGTTCATGGGCGACGGCATCAACGACGCGCCGGCGCTGAAGGCCGCCGATGTGGGCATCTCGGTGAACAGCGCGGTGGACATCGCCAAGGAGTCATCCGACATCATCCTGCTGGAAAACAGCCTGCTGGTACTGCAGCAGGGCGTCCTGGAAGGCCGGCGGGTGTTCGGCAATATTGTGAAATACATCAAGATGGCGGCCAGCTCGAACTTTGGCAACATGTTCAGTGTCGTGGGGGCCAGCGCGTTCCTACCCTTCCTTCCCATGCTGCCGATCCAGGTGCTGACCAACAACCTCCTGTACGACTTCTCGCAGACCACCATCCCCACCGACGAGGTGGACGCTGACTGGCTGACCAGGCCGCGCCAGTGGACGATTGGCAAGATCATGCGTTTCATTCTGTTTATCGGGCCGATCAGCTCGATCTTCGATTACCTGACGTTCTTCATGATGCTGTACGTTTTCAACTGCTGGCACAACCCGACCCTGTTCCGCACGGGCTGGTTCGTAGAGTCGCTTTTCACCCAAACGTTGATCATCCATGTCATTCGCACCAACAAAATCCCGTTCATCCAAAGCCGGGCCAGTTGGCCGCTCATCCTCACCTCCCTGGTTATCGTCGCAGCCGGCGCCTGGCTGACGGTTTCGCCGCTCGCGAACACGCTCGGGTTTGTCCCGCTCCCGCCGCTGTACTGGCTGTTTCTCGCCATCATGCTGCTGGGCTATGCGATGCTGACGCAGGTGGTCAAGACCTGGTTTATTCGCCGGTTTGGCGAATGATGCCGGCACAAGTAGTGTTTCCCGTTGATGTGCCATTGCG
>WNFQ01012058.1_pt1 | contig 12202 bp, 14 predicted proteins | sample 5400171 | NCBI WGS metagenome assembly WNFQ01 (sample SAMN13153356, study PRJNA577476) | soil metagenome | isolation source: 20 cm soil under Madrone tree | place: USA:California | collected 2016-06-14
CCGGCGGGTAGCGGATTGGGCGTGTCATAGAACTTCGTCAGCGGGAGCTTGCGCGTCGCGTGAAAGGGCTTCGCTGGGGCAGGCCGTTGGCTTTGGGCGAACGCGGTGGCACCCGCGAACAAGGTCGCTGCCCATAAGACCTTGAGGAATGGCGGAAAGATTCTCATCCGCGCGCGGCCTAAACCAGGGAGCCAAGATTTCAGGAAGAATCTCGCAGCTTGGAAGTAAAACGATCCATCGCGCTGGGCTGCGTTATCAAACTTGTGGGTGCCATCTGTCCTGTTGCCAATTGCGATCAGAGTCAGGCGTGTCATCCGCCTGTCTGAACTGATTGCGTTTGCGATACACAATAAAAATCATGCCAACCGACATGAACGTGGGAGGCACGATAAGAATCAGAATCCCACTGCGCAAAGCCTGAATCATTCGCGCACCGGCGGAAGCAGCTTGCGTATAGCAGAGCGCGCAACTCTGGGAGAAGGCCGGCAGAGGGGCGGCGAGCATGGCCAGCGCAAGCAGCGCAATACCAATAAGCAGGAACGGTTTCTCGACCCTCATCTTTCCTCTTAACATGCGGTCTCCTTCATTTATTGGTACTTGAAAATGGCGCGCCCTCCACCATCCGAGAGCTGTCGGTCCATCCATATTGCAACCCCAGCAAGACAGAAATCGTAAAGATGGCAACAAACAGCAGAAAGCCCCGCTTTTCCTTCCAAAGATGCATGAAGAACAGTGCTGCCAGCCCCGCCTCGATGCAGGCGACCGCCAGCATGCGCGTTAACATTTGCGATGCGTTGATATTCTGATAGGCGATCACGAATTGAAAGCCTGCCAAAACCAACAGGCAGACATAGATGGCCAAATCCTTCCCGATTCCATTAGTCTTGCGCTCTTCCGCTGTTGTCATAGCATTCTGCTCCCGAGCTTTCCTTGATCTAGTGGGCGAGGTTCAAAAGATAGACCAACGGTACAACAAACATCCAAACCAGATCCACGAAGTGCCAGTAAAGGCCCAAAATCTCAATGTCATCCGCGTTGTAGCGGCCGCCCTTGTAGCGCATACCCACAACGATTAGAGCGATTACGCCGCAGGTAACGTGCGTAAGATGCAAGCCTGTGATGCTGAAAAATGACGCCCCGAACAGTCCGGTTCCCCACGGATTCTTGAAGAGCGTCATGCCCTGGCCTACGAGCTTCAGCCATTCACGAATATGCAGCAGGGCGAAAACAATACCCAATGCCGCCGTGACCATTGTCCAACGGAAGGCCCCGGCTTTGTCCCCCGCCCGCGCTGATCGCAGTCCGAACAACATGGTCAAGCTGCTGGTGAGCAAAACGAACGTCATCAGCGCGACGTTGGTTATGCTGTGGAAAGGTCTGGGCCAGTCGAGAGAGCCATTGCGCACGAATCCATAAGCCACCAGGCACGCAGCAAAAGTCATGGTGTCGGCGATAATGAACAACCACATCGCCAGCTTTTTTGTAGGAATCGAAAACGCCGGTCCTGCAGTGAGGCCTGTCGAGTGTCCTTCCATGGTCAAATCCGCTTGGCTCACGTCGCCTCCTGATTATTTAGTCGGTTAAAGCTTCGTCCAAAGAAGGAAAAGCAGATACAGCCAAAGAACGCCCATGAAATGCCAGTAGTACGAGGTCGCATCCAGCGTGCTCCGCCGCAGGACCGATTTACCGAGCTTACGGATGACCCGGACCAACCCGCCGAGGCCGCCCAGTACGTGCAGTGCATGCGTGGCTGTCAGCACATAGAAAAAAGAACAGCTTGGATTCGTGGCCAGATAGAGACCCTGGGCGCTCAACTGCGACCACGCGACGTACTGACCAGCCACAAAAAGCAGGCCGAGAAACAAGGTTATGTACAGCCAGCGTGCTGGGCTCTCAACTTGACTTCTCGGACCGCCCATGAAAGCAGCGACGCGGCGACGCGAGACTTCCAGCGTAACGCTACCGGCGAGGAGCAGAAGGGTGTTGAAGTAGAGGATCGACGGCAACGTGAAAGTCCGCCAGTCCAGCGATGAACCTTTGCGAACGAACAGAGCGCTGCTGAACGCGGCAAACATCATCGTAATGGCGAAAAGCATTACCCAGATACCAGTCGAAGACGGTGGCGGCGAGTGGTCCAGCGCCACATGCAGGTCACCGTCCGACGGAACCAGGTTCCGCCAACCGCCGTTTCCCGAATGCCCTCGAACCGGCAAACGTTCAGGGTCGATTTTTGCCGGTTCATGTACCGTAGTTGGCATAACGCACTAAAACTCCCTCCCGCAGATGCCAGTAGTCTTCGCTAGTTACTTCCCGCGAGTTACTTCTCCTCGTGCTCCGTCTTAACTTGCTCCGGCGAAGCCTGCATGACGTAATCACCAACCGAACTCTGCACGCCGTATTGAAATGGATCGTGGTAAACGACCGGGAGCTTACCCCCAAAATTGTCCCACGGTGGCGGCGTCGCCGTGCTCCACTCCAGCGAAGTGGCCTCCCACGGGTTATCTGGCGCCGGCTTGCCCCAGAACCGGCTGTGGATCAAGTTGTAGACAAAAACAAGCTGGGCCGCACCGGTAATTAGAGCAGCGACGGTGATCCAGCGATGCACCGGGACCAGCGGCTGCATGAAATCATTCGGGAACGACGAGTAGCGGCGCACGTTCCCGGCCATTCCCAGGTAATGGAATGGCATGAAGATGCAATACGTACCGACGAATGTGAGCCAGAAATGGAGCTTCCCCAAAGTCTCATTCATCATCCTTCCGGCCATCTTGGGGAACCAGAAGTAAGTCGCAGCGAATATGCCAAACATGGCCGCGACACCCATCACCATATGAAAATGGCCCACAACGAAATACGTTCCGTGGAGCATGATATCGATGGAGGGCTGAGCCAGAAAAAAGCCAGTGATGCCGCCGCTGACAAACATCGAAATAAACCCCAAGGCAAACAAGGACGCCGAATTGATACGCAGCTTGGAACCATACAGACTGAAGACCTGGATCAGCACGATGATGGTGGCTGGGATGGTTATGACCAGCGTAGGGAAAGAGAATGCCAGCGAGGAATAAGGATTCATACCGCTGACAAACATGTGATGTCCGTAGACCATGTAGCTGAGGACGGCTAGCGCTCCCATGGAATAGATGAGTACTCTTTGGCTGAGCATCGGTTTGCGCATGTTGGTGATCAGGATATGGGAGACGATGCCGATACCGGGAATGATCGCGATGTAGACCTCGGGATGTCCGAAAAACCAGAACAGGTGCTGCCAAAGGAGAGTCGAACCTCCAGAGTGGGGCAGCAATTGGTCGCTGACGACCAGACCAGAGGGGACGAAGAAGCTGGTTCCGGCCACGTGATCCAGAATGACGAGGATACATGCCGGCAATAACACGGCAAAAGCTGTGAGCCCCATGCACGAGGTGATGAACCATGCCCAGGCGCTGAGGGGTAGACGCATGAGGCTCATCCCCTTGGCCCGCAGATCAAGCGTGGTGGGGATGAAGTTCAATGCGCCCAACAACTGGCCGACACAAAACAGCGCAATGGAAACCATCCAAAGAACCACGCCCAGACCCTGGCCAGGACCCGCGACCGAACCCACCGCATTGAGCGGCGCGTATTGAGTCCAGCCACCCAGAGTCGGTCCATCGCCCACGAAGAATGACGATATCAGGACGATGAAGGCCAGGAATGTGACCCAGAACGAACTCATGTTGATCCGTGGAAAGGGCATGTCTTCCGCGCCGACTTGGATGGGCAGGAAGAAATTACCGAAGGCCGCGAAAGGCGCGGTCGTAAGCACGAAAAAAACCATGATCGTGCCATGCATGGTCATCAATTGCAGGTAGAACTCCGGCGTCATCACCCCGCCAGGAGCACCATTCTTCGAAAGCAATTGCAGACCGGGGATCGCGGCGTTCGTCCAACCGAGGTGGATGCGCATCAGCCAGGAAAGCACCATCCCTGTCAGGACCGCGACCAAGGCAAGCGCGTAATATTGCTTGCCTATTACCTTGTGGTCCAGGCTGAAAATGTGTTTCCGAATGAAGCTTGTCGGAGGGGCGTGGTGTAGTGCTGCCGGTGCTGCTGACTTACCGTCCATGTGCTCACCTCACGGAACAGAGAATGTCTCCCTCGGCACCAATTTGGCCTGACGGGCGTAACTACTGCAGGGCGGCTTCCTTCTTAAGCCAATCATCAAAGTCGGCCTGGGACAGAACGTCGAGGTATGCCTTCATGTTGTAATGTCCCAGGCCACAAAGCTGGGTGCAAACAATTTCGTACTTGCCGACCTTAGTTGCGGTGAAGTGCAGAGAAACATCCAACCCGGGAACGAAATCCTGTTGCACACGCAACTCCCGCACAAAAAAGGAATGTCCAACATCTTTCGCGTGCATGAGCAGATGGATTTCCTTGTTCACGGGGATAGCCATCTCGGCGGTCACGATGTCGTCCCTCGAGTCTGGGTCGTGTTCCGGATCAAGGCCAAAAAAATTCTGGTTGGCCTCATTAATCAGTTCCGGGTGAAGCGGACCGAACTTTTTATCCGGACCAGGGTAGCGGAAATAGAAAGCGAACTGTCCGGCTTGGACTTGGATCGGAATGGCGTCGGCCGACGGTGGGGTGAAATATACAGTAGCCCACGCCTTCACTCCGAAGACTCCCAAGGCCAGAACTTCCGCGCCTACGAGCAGCAAGGCAGCAATCACCAAACCCTTGGCGCCGCCCGGGAAAGTCCTAATCTTTCCGTCAGAGCGAGAGCTGGAGAACTTCCAGATGAAAATGGCCAATATGATCTGCGCGGCGAGGAACGACACTCCCGCCTCAATCATGGTCTCCGACATCTGCTCATCAATCAAATACCCATGAGTCGAAATGTCTGCCGGTGCCACCCATGTATGCATCACAACGGGAACCGCCGAAGCAATTGCGATCACGATGATGGTCAGTGCAAGTAATTTTCCCATGATGCCTCGCCTCCGCCCGATTCCGGTCCGCAGGCCACACCGGTAAACTACACTGTGCTCGAACCCACCGCTAACTCCGGCTGCCCGTGCCTCGCAACATTAATAGGGCTTCGCTTTGAAGACGAAATTGATGGTCTTTGTCTCGTTGCCCGAAATGGTCACATCTTGCGTTTGATCGCCGTACGATTCATGCCACGCCGTGATCGTGTACTTGCCGGGGGGCAAGTTCGGGAGACTGAAGCCACCGTCCCCGCTGGAAACGGCATAGTGGGAATTCTTAAGCACCGCGAAGCTGCTATGCATCCAAGGATGGATGTTGCACTTCACCGGGATGAACTCCGGCTTGCCGAATTTTTCGATAAAAGGCGGAGTTCCAGGGGGTTGCGACTTATTCCATTCGTTATTGATTTTGGCCAGGGGATGAATGTTGTGAGAAGTAGGATCGTCGTTCACGACTTTAAGTTCCTGGTTGACGACCATCGGAATGACGTGCGGTATATACTGGCAGCCCTTCTGGTCGACGGCGGCCGGCTGTGCCGGCGGGGGATCATCCGGCACACCCGCCGAGATGTAGACAACCACGTTCAGCAGCGCGTTGCCCGGGCCCGTCACAACCGTTTCCGTCGTAATCGGTGTCGGATGCTGCTTGGCGCAGCTCGGCTCCTTCGACATATCAATCGGCTTCTGTCTTGCCGGGGTGCCCTCGTAAGTCACTTTACCGCTGATGCTGCCGCCGCTCGGTCCACCGAAGGCAATAGTAGTGGCAGCGAGCACGGCTAGCCCCGCGGCATAGCCTAGCTTCGTTCGCATACTCTTTACTCCTTCCTGAGATTCCTCACTTCTGAGCTAAGGGTTATTGTTTAATTCCGGAACCCGTCGGGGTGCCGGATGTCTTCCCGGACGCGATTTGCGCCGCGCCTTCCTTGGTGGATCCCCACAACGTCAATTCCGGACTCTTGTGCGTCACCTGCAACGTGCGCAGGAAGTGCACAAGGTCCCAGGCGTCCTCAGGCTTGATGACATCGGCAAAGGAGGGCATCGGTGTACCGTCCAGGCCAGTCATAAAAATCGTGTAGAGGTCCTGATTGGTCGTTCCACACTTGAAGCGCGAACCCACGGCAAAGTTATAGGGCCGAATTGGCTGGTCGTTGCTGTCGGTGAGCGTTGAAGCCGATGGGCCGTCGCCGAAGCCTTCTTGACCGTGGCACTTCCAGCATTCCAGTTTCTGGAAGAGTTCCTGCCCATGCTTGATGCTTTCAGCCGTGAGCTTCGTTTCCGGTGGAACCTTGATCGGATCGCCGGGCTTCTGTTCAACCCACGCACCAGGGAGTTATACAGGTCCTGGTCCGTCGGCAAAGTGCCGGTAGGCGTCGAGCGGCATTTGAAGGTCGCCGCGACGAAATTGCGCGGCTGAATGTTCAGATACGGCTCATAGGGAAAGGAGCCCGTTGGAAGCCAATTCTCACCGTTCCCGTCGCCGCGGAAGCCATGGCAACCCCAGCAGAAGCGGTAAAACAGCTGTTTGCCGCTCTCGGAGCGGCCGGTAAATTTGCCGATGTGAGATTCAGACTGTTGCGCTGCGGCGAGGAACGGCAGTATAAGGAGGGCCGCCGTTGCAATGAACATCCACTTGATGGTTATAGTTGTAGGCATCGTTCTCCACCATTCCTCAGAAGATAAAGTCAAAGCCCAGGAACACGCTGCTACTGGTCAGGTCCAGACCGCTGATGGGCGAGACGCGGCGCTGGCGGACGATGGAATACTCATTATGGAAAGCAAACCCAGCGCGACTAGAAATAAACGGGTAATAGCGATAGGCGAACGTCAGGGCGTCAATGTCGCCGAAGTTTGAAGAAGGCACGCTCACGCCCGGCAAGAAGCCGTTCGTAGCATCAATGGGCAGAGCTTGCCGCGACATGCGAATCAGCTCGTAGCGATTGATGAGGATGAACTGCGGATTCACCGTGTAATGTGTTTCGATCATCCCGCCGTTCCAAGTCGGACCGTGGGCGCCGAGAGGCAGGGCTGTGTTCGCTGGCGTTCCCGTGCCGAGGAATGCGTTATCTCCGGCGTGTGTATACATGGTCATGAAATCGAGTTTCTTGATGTACCACAAACCGTAGAAGCCGGCGCGGTAGAAGGATTTCTGGCCGAGCCCATCCAGGTTCGTCACGGTGCCGCCGCTCGTGGAAGTGCGGAAGTATGTGGGTGACCGGCCGATATAGGCGAAGGCCCCGACACGCTGGAGGCCGAGACTCCCAGCCTCGAACGCCTGACTGAAGGTGAGATAAGTGTCGTAGCCGTGGCCATTCGGCAGACTGACATTTCCGTCATTGCTGCTCAGCAACGCCACCGAATAGCGGGTGTAGTCGTTCCTCGAATGACCCGACAGCTCCGCGCCGAGCTGGTTGTCGCCCAAACCGAAGGTGAAGACGTTGGTGTTCTCGGTTACCGGCTGGAAGTGATAGATCTGGTAAATACCGCCGTTGTTCGACAGGGCGAGAATGCGCTTCTCGGAGATGATGTTATCCAATTCGAATTTTCCCACCTTCACGTTCACCCAGCTGGTGTGCAGAAGGTTGTCAAAGCGAACGTTGGCTGATTCAAAATGGAAGGCTCCGGTGTTATCGGCCGAGGGTACCAGCAAGAAGCTGATGTTCTTTGCCAGCGTTCCGGCTGTTAGCATACCCATGCCAGTAAGATCAAATCCGTGGTTCGTCACCTGCTGCTCTATTTGCGAACCCGGGTTGTTCGGGTCGTCGCCAGCCACGCGGTTCCAGCTCTCCTTCCCCATCTGGTAACCATTGTCCTTGAACGACTGTCCAAAGTTGTTGAGCTTCGGCCATGCCTCGTGGCAAGCCGAGCAGGGCATACCGTATTTCCTCGCGAAAGCAGGTATCGCGTAGACCTTCGCCGTCGGGATAGGCAGCGCGGCCGCGGAACGGCTACCGGCCAGAACAAGAGCGAGAAAGAGAAATCCAAACGAGAGAGAGGATGCTAGCCACGAAAATTTGCTCTTCGCCAACTGCGGTGTCCACTCGTACATACCGCCTCCTCTGCATAGTGATTCATATCAATTGAGGGAGAACATCTGAGGATCGTTCGGACAGCGAGGGGCGGCCACACCAAAACACAATACACGCGGAGCTAGCCAAGAACCGTGCGGCTTTACAAAACGTGCCTGAGAAAACACGCTCATAAAGAATCCGGCCCATCCCGTAGCGACGACAAGGGAGAGTCTGATCCCCTCAAGTCCCTGAACCGAGGGACTCTACTCCCGCAAGAAATGGAATGCAAGAGTTTTATAAATTATATCTAAAATTTATTTTGCCTTTAGAATTCTCGTACGGCGTAAGTACTAGTCCTACGTCTCCTAGGCGCCGCATTCCTCCGCGGCTCACTCCGTATGCCTTGAACTACTAATAGTGGGCAATCGGGTACCGGCTATTTTCGGGATTGACATCCTTCAGCCCCACAGAGTACGAAAGAATCTCGCTCGTGGACTTAGGTGCTTGGCTGTGACGTCGTTGTACCATTGACAGGTCCTTTAGCCTGAAGGAAACATGCAAGCTGGCTTTCGAGATATGGAACAGAAATACTTGCCAACCAGGCCTCAATCCTACGCTACAAGACTGGCCGCGCGGTTGACCATCACAGTCTTCTGGCTACTTTCCGGAACTACCCACCTGCACGCCTTAAAGGATCATGCGGCGCCCAATCCGGGTTTTGTTACCGAATTCGCAGCATCAATCGAAGACGTTCTTCAGGCCCTGCAAGAAGTTTTGCACGATCAATCCATCCATGGGACGCAAGTATTCGACAGGGAATCCACACTTACAGGGGCGATTGTGGTGCAGTCGACTCCGCTTTTCGAGCCTTGGAAAGACGGAGGCAAGGTTTTCTACAAGATTCGTAAGGATGCGATTGCTCCCCGGCATTTCCTGGAAAGTGCAGATCAAGGAACGATCGCGGTTCGTTATGTGGTCACAAGTGTCAGTCCAGAGCGCACCCGCTTGCGCATTGACGCGATTTTCGTCGAAACGGCCCACCGCGTCGTGCACTCGTCCGACGGTACCGTCGAATCGAGCGAATACAAGGTGATTCAGGATCATCTTCAGGCGATTCAATTTGCTGAACAAGAAGCGGCCGACGCACAGCAACGTCGCGAGAGTATAGATCTCGCTAGACAAACCTTTATCCGCCAGCGCGAAGATGAAACAGCTCTCCTGGCCGCTACGCAGGCTTCCGTGCAAGATCTCGAACAGCGTATCAATTCTCTCCGGCATGAAGTAGAGAGACGGATTAAGGCGCCAGGAGCCAGCTTGAAAGCCGCGCCATTTCGTTCCGCTGCCGACGTGGCCAATCTGGCCGCCTATACCGAGGTTGTCATCGTGATTGTCACGCCCCGCTGGTACGGTGTAGAAACGCCCAACGGCCAGCGCGGATGGCTTCCGTTGGACCAACTGGAACTTCTTCCGTGAAGAGAACCAGATACTGTTTCCGAAAGCCGCAGATCCTCATCTCATGGATGCTTCTCATCCTGTGCATTTCGATCCCCAGTCTAGCTGCCGCCCAAGCCGTTCCTTACGCCGGTACTTTCGCCAAATCGAAAGACGAAGTCGACAAAGCATTGAAGGAAATGCAAGCATACGCGGGCCAAAAACTGCCCGTTGTTGATGGTTTCGTCGCCACTGGAGATCAACCGCTCGACCGCTTCGAGCGCTCGTTCTACCAGTTTTCAATTGATCTTTTGCCGACCGGGTCCGGTGGTACCATCGTTCGCGTCATCGCAAAAATCACGGCATGGTATGCCGATCCGGATCCTTCGAAGTCTGGCTATCAGGTCCTGCCGTCGAATGGACGGCTCGAGTTGGACTTACTGGATCGGCTTAGAGAAAAGTTGGGGGGAAAGCTAACCGCTTCCATTGTCCGATCCGATGTGCAAGCACCCAAGCCGAAGCTAGACCTCTCAACTGGTTCGCCGGGAAGTTCTCTTCCGTCAAGTAGACCTTCTGTCCCGGCCGCGGCGGTGTCGTCCGGAACAACCTCGGGTGTGGCGGGAGACGATGAAGTGGCCGCACTGCGCATAAAGCGCGCAGCCGAAGAAAAGCGCATGCAGCAGCTCAATGTAGAGCTGCAAAGCCTGCAAGAAATTCAGCGCAACCAAGCTCATCCTTTGAACCTTGTTGTGGTGAAGAAGATTGATGCTCCCGTGCTGGCGCGGCCGGCGATAGGGTCCCAGCCTCTCTTCACGGCTTCAGCCAATGACGAATTCGAGTTTCTCGATGCTGAGGGGGAATGGATTCATGTGCAAATTTCGGGTGCGTCGCGTGGATACATCCGCCGAAGCAGCCTGGATTTGCCGGAATTTATCGCCGCACGGCTAAAATCGCCCAATGAGCACACTGCAAATGAGAAGCCTGGCGCTTTCCGCATAGAGCGGGAAGAAACCGCCACTTTTCCCGGCAACTGGGAGATGTTGCGCGGTAAACCAGTGAAGATTTACACGGTCCAGCCAGTCTCACAGGACTTGAGGGAAACCGGGGCCTCCGCGAAGCTTAATTTTGCCGCATTCCTCTTCCAGAGATTTTCTGCGGATACTACCGTCTCTGCGTCGGGAGTTGAGGGGGTCGTGGTCATTTTTGATTCCGCCGATGGTGGCATCATCGGGGCGACGCTCGCGAACGTGCAGCAAATGGCAAGCGGTTCGCTCTCTGGAGATAATTTTTGGAAGCAGTGTTATTTGGAGCCACCCGACGCTTTTCAGTCACCGCCTAAACCATAGCAATCGGGATTGGTTCCGGGACCTGGACTCGAACCAGGATACTCAGCTCCAAAGGCTGATGTCCTACCGATTAGACGATCCCGGAACCGATGATAGAAGTGTACCAAAGGCCCGAAAAGGTGCACAGGTCACGCGAGAGCGGGGCAATATGCGAGTTCTGTTGGTTTCTGCTAAATTGGAAGAGTTGCACTTTACGGGGAGAGGTGTCCGAGCGGTTTAAGGAGCACGCTTGGAAAGCGTGTGTAGGAGAAATCCTACCGTGGGTTCGAATCCCACCCTCTCCGCCAGTTCTGTAGGTCATTGATTTTCCTTCCCTTGAATTCATGGTGTCTGTGTTGGTGGCTGCCGTGCGAAACTGCGAGCGTAAACGCTGAACTCATAGCCCATGTGAATCTATCTCAGAAGTCTTTGTATATGCGGCACTTGGAGTGAACATCGAGAAACGGCGATCTCTCCAGCCGAGGTGGTGGAGAGGGCCACACTCTCACCCATATTTCGATAATGGGTTATTGGAGCGCCCATCCTAGTCAACGGCGTACGTACAAATGTATTGACATCCTTCCCTTCAACAGATATGCTGTCCTTGTCGCGACTTGCCATGCGATTCACATGGGATGAGAACAAGAACCGCCAAAACCTTCGCAAGCACGATGTTCGCTTTGAAACTGCCGTTCTCGTTTTCGAGGATCCCTACGCGATTACGCGGCGTGACATCACTTTTGAGGATGAGGAACGTTGGATAACGGTCGGAGCCATAGGGCCGGGTTCGATTCTATTGGTCGTTCATACTTTCTATGGGGAAGACGACGAAGAAGTCATTCGTGTCATCTCGGCTCGCGCCGCCGGGTCCCACGAAAGGAGAGGCTATGAGGAAGCTCACAAAAGAGCAGAAGCGAGACATCCGAGCTATCGCGGCAAAAAGAGACGAAGACATTGATTTTTCGGACGCTCCCGCGGTTTTCGAATGGAGCGGAGCCGAAATCGGCAAGTTCTATCGGCCAACGAAGAAGCCCGTTACGATGCGTCTAGATTCCGACGTCATCGCATGGCTCAAAGCCGATGGGCGCGGTTACCAGACCAAAGCGAATTGGCTACTGCGACACGCAATGCTTCACTGCACGAGAGAAAAGGGTCTTAGCAAGCGTGAGGGCTTCCGTCGGAAGACCACGCAGCAGAAAGGAAAGGCTTGAGGCAATTCCGATCCGAGGTCAACATCGCCCGCAGTTAGTCCTCCGCCTCGTGGGTCCAGACCTGCGCCGGTTCACTTCCCTTGGCTGGTACAGCAGCGTAGAACCGGTCGCGATTCGTGAAGTAAAAACCTGTGCGGATGCCGATTCCCGAAGGAACATTCGCAATCAACTCAGATGGTAAGATGGCAGAAGAGACTGGGTGAGTATCCCACCCTTCTCCGCCCGCCTCCCGCAACTTCCCCGCTTGGCAGCTGGTC
>WNFQ01004389.1_pt1 | contig 12201 bp, 10 predicted proteins | sample 5400171 | NCBI WGS metagenome assembly WNFQ01 (sample SAMN13153356, study PRJNA577476) | soil metagenome | isolation source: 20 cm soil under Madrone tree | place: USA:California | collected 2016-06-14
CTTGTCCGTCTCTTGTCGCAACGTATCGAGCGAGTTCCGGAATTCGCATGACGTGGCATGTCAATATAGTCCACGAAATGGTTGTGAGGCCAGATAGACACACACCCTATCTCGTCCCTTCCCATAGTCGTTTTGGCGAGTTTAGAGAGCCGTTTCGCGTAATCCTCCTCGATAGCGGCCCTACGGTGCAAAGAAATAAGACGGCTACTAAGAAGGCGAAAGCTAGGTACCTCTCCTTCCAAAAGCTACGAAGTTCTTCCATGGTTCTGGAGGCACCGCGCATTCTCGCGAACAAGACATCAACACCGGCGTCATTTGGGCCCCAGAAGGCGTTGCAGAAATCCAGATACCGGGCGGAGGGATCCGGAGAGCCATCTCTGGCGTATTTTGAGAGGGAGGTTGTTGATGCCTGTCGCCTAGCAGACATGGCTGATGGCAGGGCGCTGTGGGCCACTGCCTCGACGCTCAACCACGAACCGGCAATATCCGACAACATGATGACTAAGCATTCTCGGACCGCGGGAGCGAGGAGACGTGGCAGACCTACACGAGAGAGTTGCCGACATCATGCTACCTAGCTGATCCGAAGGAAAAAAAAACGCGTTCGGATTATGATGACGACGACAACGTGTATGATGCATGAGAGAACCCGTCCTCCGGCGCTGCTAAAATTGCCCAATTCTCTGCTGCATCTTCTCCTTCACCGTCTGATACGCGTTCAGTATAGTTTGTTCGTTGATCACAATCTCCGTCGTGTCCGCCCTCGGACGGCTCACTCGTGATGCGATCGTCGTCGGGTCCGTCTCAACGATAATTCTACACGCGCGAGACGCGCAGACAGAAAGCATCAATAAACGCACAACACAAAACGCAAACAAGTCACAAGACACGCACCCGTCATCTATCGTCTCGTCCAAACAGAGAATGACGCAATCCAAATTCTCTATAACGGCTCGCTTCTCGACCTGATTCCGCAAGAGTAAATGTATCGCGTCCATAAACGCACTCAGCGCCGAATGCAGCATAAGTTCGTTTTCCAGCGGTCCTCCCAGCATGTAAAAGATGAGGTCTAGCGAGTGCTTGTACACGCTCAGGTGTCCATCGTACAATATGATATCACCTATGCACACACAAAAAAAATAGGAAGAAAAGGAAAAAGCAGTGTGAGCCAGAAAGAACTGGTCCAAGGTGTCGAACAACACACCACCAGGCTTTTTCGTCTTGGCGAATAAACCCTTCTCAAATGCCCTCTGCTCCTTCAGGTTCTGCAGGCCCTTGTTGGGATCTGGCTCCCCCAACTGCGTCCGTCCCTTCGGTGAATAATACTTGGCGAGGACGCGATGTCCATCCGTATCGAGGACGATAAACGCATTGACGGCATACAAGGACAGATTCATTTATCGTTAGCACTTTCCTTGCTGTATTTGTAATCAGTTGTAGGTTTTTTGTGCACCCTTGTCCAGGATGTTGTGATGTGTGAGTGAGAGTCGACGGCGTCACCGGCGGAACGGATATGGTAATTACTGTATAGTCAGCTTCAGCTCCGGTAAGTTCAAGTTAACCAAACTACACGTCATCAACTAACTTGCTGTACACGAATTCGTTCATTATAATGTATGCTAGAACACACATTCGCATAGGGATTACGGAGATAACGATGAGGAACACAATATATTATAGGGAAAACGATTCTCTTTTCATTTCTCAAGCGGCGGTGCCCGCTTCTGCAGCCTTCTCAGTTGGGCGGGCCGGGGTACCCACACCCACATAATCGGACGCTTTGCCAGATTGAAGTTCGAGGGTTTCATATTCGAGGCCTTGTATCCCAAGAAGAAAACCAAACAGGAAGATAGGCCCGGCGAAAAGGTCGAGGATGCCATAGAAAATCATTTCGCTCGTTACTGTGATGGCATTCGAACCCTCTGAAAGGCCCCAGCAGATGGGGTAAAGTAGCCAAATGAACGCGGTGTAGCACGCAGCGAAACTGTACACGGGCTTGTTCGCAAGGATGCGTGATGCGATCCCCTTTATGACCAGCACATAACTGACAGACAGCGGCTCAGTAAATGAATGGTAGTCAAGCACAGGAACACTCACACCACGTAGAAGAGAGTTATGACGCCGAAGACAAAGAAGCCCCACTTGTAGGATGACGGGGTAAGTGCACCGACAAGTCCAGTGACGACCGTGACGAGGATCATGAACAGGGCGAGGAAAAGGTCAGATAGGGGGAGGCCGGTCGTCAGAAGTAACATAAGCAGGATGAGTGGGGCGTTGATAAACCATTGTATATATCGCACCCACTATTATAAACGGTTAGGAAATCGAACAATGGGAAGAGGGGGAAAGGAACACACGAAGATGCTACGCGTTGGCCCTCGCCTGAACTCTGTTCTGACGGACGTCTGACCCAAGTCGGACGCCATAGCAAAGTATGCTATCGATGAGACTGTGAGGATGACCACGGCAAGATAGTGAAATGTCCGTGTTCCGCGAGGTTGCTTTCGGTAAAGGGGTCCCAATGAAAAACGCGACGAGCTGAAACCAAGGAAGGCGACCTACAACTTTCGACCACATAAAGGCCCCCAATACTGAAAGGCACATAATCGTAGTCACAACCCATAGCCAGTCGGATCCCCCGATTGTGAGGCGGCGCACAGCAGACGCGGGATTGACATTGATAGGGTTAGCCATCTCGTCTTGGAGATAGGGTCTAGGTGAGAGTGGGAGTTCGCGTGACGAACAGTTACACCTTTTATAGCTACGAAGGCGCAACGTGCAGACCAAGACAGGAGGCTGTGAGTCATCCAGACTGGCGGGCGGTCACCAATCGATAGGAGGTACTCGGTGATAACCTATCTCGGTATGGCTGAAGAACGTTGAACATTGTTGTTTGGATCCGTGTCGCCTCCACACACACGTTCCAGAGTTACGGCTGAAAGTAGGGGTCGAGGCACTAAAAGTAGGAGTCGAGCTCCGCCCATTCCGGTCGAAGAATTCAAATATTCCTAATGCTTCCGGCAACAAAGCTCGCCACACATTACTGACCTACAGTCAAAGCAATGTAGGGTCTTCCACCAAGATACTGTTGGGATATCTGTCGAAGATCCGCTCTATGCGGCACATGAATATCCCGTCCCCATCAGGGGGAGATAATTGCAAGTCGGCAGTTCGGCAGCAGACAGCATACAATGTTGTGATCGTGGTGCCAAGGCCATTCCAAATCCGAATCCGAAAGGTGGCTCTTTAGTAATTACTGTAAAGTTAGGTCAGCAGCTACATTCCTGGGTTGCCTCCACCCGCCACGAAGGCACAAATGTACTGAAGCCATTGAAGCCATACATACTCAGTTAATACTACGTCGTCTGATTTGGAGAAATGTAAGAACGTGTGATAAGGACGAACTCAGGTTTCGGAAAGAGTGCCGTACTAGCCCGAGATATTAAGCCCGACGACTAGACAGGTGACCAAAGAGAAAGTGGATGACTGCCGAAGGTGAGGAGCATATATAGTAAAGCGTCAAGATCATTGATTGCACGTTACCGATCAATGACGTCATGAGACTTGTTCCGTCCGTTCTCCAGTTGGTGATTTCCCCGGGGTCAAACTGCAAGCGTAAGCCCCGTAAAAAGCGTTATGCGCCCAATCGCGGCGGCACGCACACATACTGTAGGATGGACGTATCCGAGGGGGAGATCTGACTTCATCCTGGGCGAGTATGATACGAGCGTCCTCTCTCAATCCCGATTGCGGCTTGAGGTGTCTTTGCCTCGATCACCTACACCTATCAAAGAGAGGACCACAGAAATTAGCGCATTCGAAATCCGGCTGATGGGCTCACATAATGTAGTACTCGTCGCTCTCCTCAAATGCGGTCATGTCTTCGGAAAGAAAGCATTTTTTACACTTCATGCAGATGAAGGTCATACGTAAGGGTACAAGTGTGGCCATGTGGCGATGAGAACTAGGTCAGATGATAGCTGTTTTCTGGCCACTTGCCAGTGGGCCAGCTGAGTTTCATCGAGTGACGACCATGTCGAGTTCGAGTTGCATAGCTAGGGAAGGGCAAGAGTACAATGCATAAAAATACAACGACGTCTATCCATACAGCTCGGCTAGCTAGACGGGTATCCAAGCCACTCTCCCAAACGGCGTATCCGACCAGTCCCGCTTGCCGCCACTCTCCTCGACGCGCACTCCAACTTCAAACAACCCCGCACCATGCGTCTGCACGAACCGCAATTCCGCCTCATCCTCGACGTCCGGTTCGCACAGCACTAGCTGTGGATGCCGCTTGGGCGTAATTTGGCCCGGCAGGTCGAGCAACCACACAAGCTCGCGTGGCTCAACTCCTTCGTCGTCCGAGTCCTCTTCCTGGATAGCTTCGATTGGCGGTTCGCCCACGATCGCCGTCAGTTCGTTTACAACTCCAGCAAACACGTTGGGTGGGGCCAGTACGCGGAGATGTGCGATGCCCAGCGCGCCATTTGGATGTTCGGTGTTTGATCTCGGCCGTGTTGGTACCTATCGCACATTGAGAAGTAGCGTCAATAATAGTAGATTTAGCAATATACGCATGCACGAACCCGCAGGTCACGCGGCGTCAGATCACCACAGAAGAAAGGCAGACGCGTCCCTCCTATTTTCTCACCCCACATTGCTGGCGGCGTCACCTCCCACTTGATCTCGAAACCGTCCAATCGCCTACGACCGCCTGCAACTTCTGCCTCGTAACGCGTGCTGGTACCCACACCGCGCAAGCGCTTGTTCAGAAGCGTGGAGAGCGGTGGTAGGGGCCGTGATGGTGATTGCGGTGCGCCGAGAAATGCGTAGGCAACCCAGCCGCAGGCTTTGTTTGCCCATGGTTGGCTGCAGCGGGCTTCGTGGGATGGGCTTGAGGGAGGATAATGCGATTCGGGGTGCGTGAAGGAGAGTAGTTCTATATATGCGCCATCGGGCATGATCTGGGTATTTCCGTGTAAAAAAAGGGTTGGCGGAGAGGGTATCGTGGGAAGGAGGGTCTCACGACAAGTGAGTTTGCGGTCAGACCATTGGCATGGGTGCCACCATCAATAACACTGGTTGGTAATATCAATAGAGCAAATATGCCAGGGAAGAACGGACTACTTGAAACCGAGTTGGCGGAATTGTTCAGCGGTGTCGTGGAATGAGCCCGGGGGAGTAAGATGGACGATATGGTCAAGAGTCTTCGTGGATGGAGGTGACATCTTGCCATCCACTGTCCTGAGATAAACCGTTTATGTAATCGCTCATCCAGTGAACTCTACGCCGACAGCGACGTGTGCGCGTTAATTTTTTGCCCTTATGACGACCCACTTGGCTCATGTTTGTGGTTGAGGGAAGGCCAGGAAGTTTGAGTGAAGGAAAATTACGGCGCGTAATCGAGACACTGGGGCGAATTGAGAATATCTTTTGTGGGACGCAGCCAGAACGCAGTGACATTATCAAAACCAATGCAAATAGGTAAATTGTCTGAGACACCTCACACCCAGGACTGCACGTCGCAGTACGAAAATCAAACGATGAAAGAGAAACAAAAAGGTGGAAAAAAAAAAAGAAATAATGTTCAACGTATCAAGCATCCTTTGGGCTGAGCTGACCTCACTCCTTGCCGCCGCCTGCGGATTCGGGATATTTCTTCTTTATGATTTACGAGAACGGTAACCCAATATCCTCACCCTCTTGTGGTATATCTCTAACCTCCGTATAAACTCCATGGTATTGCAATGACACCTGAAAACCAGAACTCGAACGCGATCTCTTAGACCGCCCCATGTGCGAAGTCGGCTTCCGAAGCTACAACGAGCACCTTGTACCCTGGCCCTGGGGGCTTTGAAGAGCTCATCTGTTACTTCCTCTTGCTGCTGCTGTGCTTTGCTGCCGTTGTAGTGCATAGCTTCCTCGTCCACACTCCCATCGACCCGAGTCAGCTGTCCATCCGCAGCTTCCATCGCCCACCCCTGTTTCCCAGCAGGGCGCCCGGCCCTGCCCGTCGACCAGCAATGCATTTCCCAACCCCAAGGCTCTCGTTCATTTGCTCATGCCTTGGGACCTTGACTTTGGTGTTAGTCCACATCGCTCTCTACATCCTCGAGCCTACGTTTGCTTCTCTCCGGCCATGCTGAAGTTGTTCCCGAGTAGTTGCCGAAGGTATCGTCGAATGCCCAGACTGCCCACCAAGGACTGGTGGTAAATGCCCTGTGCGTTCAAGGTCGCGAGCCTCTCGCCTTCTTGGTTTACAACCATTTCTTCGCTTCGGGAACTGTTGCCTACTCACCTGGTACGTAGAATTTTGCCGGGTCGTTAGGCTTATAGATACCCCCATCGCTGCGATAGGGGCAAGTCCAAATGCCGCATCAGGAGCGGGTAAATCTAGATGGGGTGCTCTGTGGTACCGAAGCGTGTGGAGGCGATCAGGTTAATGTGCAGTAGCAATATTGGCCATGCTTGAGTAAGTAGAAATTGTTCACTGTGATGGATGGTGGTTCAGATACTGAGACACGTGGAACAGAGGTGGCACTGAGGAGAGCAGCGACTACTGTAGAATTGGAAGACGGTGCGTTTTTCATAGAGGATCTACTGTAGGTCGCGTGAGTTTGGCGCCTCACCGACCACCTGGCAGACGTCTCTTCGCTTTGTCCTCTATCCCACCATTTTCCGATCGAACCCCCGTGCGTAGTACAGTACTCCGCACACAGATTGAACTACCCTCAAGCATACCAAAGGAATCCTCGCATGGTTTGTGGAGGATAGAAAGAAAGAAAAACAAGGTTCGAGTGTGTTCTTCTTTGGTTCTTGCAATGGAACCGTTGTATTTAGTCCAGCAGTATCCGTGAACTCTCCCTATTCTTGGTGTAGATTATGGACACAACCACATCATTCATAGTCTGTTAGACAAAGGCGATCCTCACTGAGTCTGTCTGAGACCGTGGATTTGCTTACTAACTTGAACAGTACATCCGATTCCTCCTGGCCATTCATCCTGAAACCTGATAGTAATGAAAAGAGTCAATGATCAAACAATAGTCCAAACGTTAAAGAATCAAACACACCTCAATGAGCAGCAACGGTAAAAGGACCCAACGTCGATCAACCGCCGATCATCAATAAATAACAGGACAAAGGGGACGGCGAGCCCTGTAAACGATTGGCTGTGTGTGTGTGTGGAGTGCCACTTCACATTTTCACCGGATTGTTCGCTTGATGTCGCTTTGTGGCATCGAACGCCACGGCCCTGTGTCATTGACGCCGCGCGCTTGAGCCCGGGGCAGTCATTCACAATAACGAGCAGTTGGGCAGTGCTCGCGTGCCCTTTTGTCTGATACAGTGTCTGCTACTGGTATGTGGACGTACCTCACAGGTGGCATTGGCACTCATCGTACTCATCGGCCACACACGCCTGACTTGTTGCCATTAATTGTTTCATCCCCTGCGCGTAGCTCAATGTGCATAATTACATGCTAGCTACAGTCATAAACTACCTCGATTTTTTACTCTCCGAATGACCCTTTGTTGAGCTTCGGGAGTGTGTATTTAATAATGGCACTGGCACCATGCAATCGCCAACATCTGCCCCACATTCCAAGACTGTTGTCTAATGCTCCGAGAACCTATCAACATGGACGCGAACGTGCTCAGTAGAGAAGACGGTCGTACGTGTTCTCTTCTCAGCACAGTAGTTATCTCATAGCTCACCTATCCGTAACTGCAATCTCTCCCGAAGCCTTTGACGCCGTCCACGGCCAGTGCTGGTGCGGACTGGGTCCTGCCTACGGACAAGCGAGCACGAGCACGAGCACAAGCGCAACACTGCACACCCATGCCATTACCACCCGGCTCGAATTTCCGTCGTGGCACGGGGACGACGAACCCGGAGCGATCACCACCATCGACCACAATCAACCGATCGTGCCATTTCCTAACAACGCCGCCACCACCGGACGAGGCGAAAACGAGCTGCGGCTGATCATCTCTGGCTACCGTTGGGTGGCCAGCAGCAACGTGGGCACCTTCTGGCACGAGGCAAGCGATCTTGACGACAAAGACATCGCGTCTTTCGCGCTGCTTGACACGCTCACGCGCTGGCTGCCCCACTGGCAAGGTGGCACCTTGCGCGTTCGCACCAACGACGTCTGCGTTTTGCGCGGCATCCGGGGAGCATACTCCCATTCTGGCGTGTGGCATGCGGTGCAATCTCTCTGTGGACAATACGACGTTGAGCTGAGCGCGAAAGTTGTCGAACGGTCGTCGCCAGGGAACTTGTATGCGCGCGGACACACGCCAGATGATAAAAACGCGACAAGGACTCTTCGTATAGCATTGCGCAACCCTGACGTTGTCAACGCGGCCGTGAAATGGCTGATGGCGTCTGGAGAGCAAGGAAGCACTGTGTATCGGACGATGCTGAGCCACCTTTTGGTGTAGAGCGGGGTTTGAACTGAGTTTGGGACATGAGTGGAGGGCATACTGTATCAACAAGTAATGGATACGTACAGTACTACAGTAAACGCTACAAGATGTTTCTACTTGCCGTAAATCGGGGTGTGCATAACCTTATATTTCTAGTCTCTAGTCGCCTGGCCCTTCCTTATTACGGGAGCGTCTGGTTGTTCACTTGGGAAAGGAGTGAGCAGTCAGATACAACGGAGTAATTCTACTGCGTTTCGATACCTAAGAAAGAAAAAGAGAACATCAGCCCATTGAAGCCCACCCAGATGGAGTTTCAAAACTCACGAAGATGAATCGCAGCCCGACCGACGGTCCTTAAACGGCGATCGGTCCTGACTGACGCTCCAGGACGTGCAAGTGATCCATTCCGCATGCTCCGCGCTCCCAATCCCGGACAAGCCTATACTTCCTCTTTGCCGAGCATCCCTCGACGTCACAAACAGCCCGAGCCATCGCCCGCGGCTTCTTCGGCGGCTCCTGCTCCTGCGTTGTCTCCATTTTGACATCCCCATCAGCATCGACGTCGGGCGTAGTTGACTGATGCGTAGCCGGTAGCAAGGACGCGGGGACCGAAAACGAGAGGAACATCTTGTCTCCAGGAGGCGCGTCGGGGGAGTGTCTCAGTGTTGAGATCCAGCGGTAGCGTGTCGGTATGACTTCGATTACTTGCGCAGCTGCTCCTGCCACTGCCACTGCGGCCTCTCCGCTTTCATCTTCGTCGACTTCACCCTCCGCTGGCGTGCCGTTGCCGCCCGTGTGATTGACGGGTGTGCGATCTTCCGCACTGGCGAGCGGGTTGCGCCTATTCCGCGTACCGGATTTCTTCTTCAGGAGGCGGTTGATCGTCTCCGCCTTGTAAATAAAGAAGCGCGCGCATCAGGAAGGGGAGGGAAATGGAGCTGTATGTCTGTATGCGCACCTTCTCATCCTCTAACTTTTTCTCGGAGAGGTGCTTTCGTTTACGCGCCGTCTCTTCGCGTCGAAGGGCGATTTCAGCCTCGTTCAGCTGCTTTTTCTTGCGTGATGTCTCATCTTTTGGAGGGGCGCGCAATGGCTCAATCAAACATTTCGTAACCCGGAAGGGAAGTCTGAGACGCACCTAGTGAAACGTGAGATGACCCGACGACGCTCGCCAGCACAGCTTGACGTGTGGTCAAGGGCCGTTTTCCCTCTCCACCGCGGGGATGCTCGTCGTCGTCGTCTTCATCCTCAGACTCGACATCGCTATCTAGATCTTTGTCCTTATGAACAACGCGGCGCACGCGAGGCGGTTTTTGGGTTTGAGTGGGAAGTTTGAGTGTGATCTTGAGTCGTGATGAGCGGGAGGGCGTCGTTGGTGCTGGTGGAGGGGAGATGGAGGGCGAAGAAAGTTCATCGAGGTCTGACTGTTGGAACAAAAAGATATGAGTTATCAGCAATTGTAGGTGACGAGCGGGTTGCACTGAGTACCTCCCGCACCGCGTCGCCGTCGCCGTCATCAGCGGGTTCCTCATCCTCTTCTTCCTCCTCAGGTTCGTCCACTTCTTCGCCTTCCTCGTCACCATCATCACCCTCTTCGCGTTCCTCACCGTCCTCGTCTTCCTCCTCTACGTCCACCTCTACCTCTACCTCACCTTCATCATCCTCCTCCTCTGGCTCTACATCTGGCTCTTCCTCGGCATCGGGAGCGATAGAAAGCGCCTCGGACTCGCTCTCTGGGTCCACCGAGACATCGGAATGGATGATATTCCTAGGCATTGGACGACGAGGATAGAGACCGACCGATTTGGACGCTTGTGTGTGGCGTTGAAGAGGAAATTCTCCGCCGTCGCCAGGGCCCAGTCGGGGCATGGCCCGTGACGTTTGGCAGCTCAATTGTATGCGCACCCGATCCCTCTAAAGCGCAACAGCCTACTACCGCTTTGCAAATCTACAGCATATTGTTTGCCGTATCTTATTGTTTGTGCCCGACTTTATATCTCATCGTGATGTCTCGCATACTCAATTCATGACTTTCGCCAGACCTCTTCCGATCCCGTATAATGACGCGAGCGTGGTGGGGTGTTCCGCAGCCGTTTGTCCTTGTTCTCTTCATGCCGTGGAAGTTGGTTTCCCATTGGAATACATAGGGAACGTACTCGCCATCGATTGAGACTTGGAACGAAGAACATGCCACGATTTTAGCGACCAAGTGGTACGATCACAAGAAACTCGCGGAGCTGGGCGAGACGGAAGGTACTGTTTTCGACTATCATATATGATATCTGAATCTTTGAGATATATGCGTTCCAAGGTCTCGTTTACAAAAAGGGCCCCTTTTCGATCAGCGAAGAGCAGAATATCAAGGATGCCATCGAACAATATCGTATTGTGAGTCCTTTCTCAGCATCATCGACCAGTACCGTGCTCAGTTTGTTGAATCTCTCCAGAACCATGCACTCACAGAAGATAATATTCATAAACTAATATTCACGAAGCATAAGGGCAGTACGTTCTGGCAGGATGTGGGTGAGTGGACTATTAGATCTACTACAGAAAGCCCTCAATAACCACTTGTCTTGATAGCGCGATCGGTTCCTATGCGACCTATCAAGAACGTCTTTGTCCATGTTCGTCGCGCTTGGGAGCGTACGCTTAGTAATCAGGGGCGATGGTCAGAACATGAAGACGAAGGGCTAGAACAGTGAGTAGATGTACGATTGACATAAATTGCTTGTTCAAATGACACACATTCTTCAGAGCCGTCCGAGAACTCGGTCACTCGTGGGATGCGATATCCAAACGGCTTGGGAGGTCCCCTGCCAACTGCAGAGATCGTTACCGAAACCACCTCGCACATCGCGGCGAGCGACGGAGAGGTAAGTAAAGAAAGCTGAACCCTGCCACGTGATTGGCGCGCGTGATAACAATCTGTATTGACGTACACCGCGGCACATAGGCGCCTGGTCTTCCGAAGAGGTCGAGGAATTGACCGCGATAGTAAAGTCGATGATGTCCCGGAAAGGAGGCAGTATCGCGGGGATATCCTGGGCAGACGTTGCGGCGCGGATGGGACACAAGCGGAATGGCCAGCAATGTCGTAATAAATGGTACAGCGTGCCCTCCCCGGTCTTTCTTATCTATCGAGCCAAGATATTGATTGACATTTTGTGGGCTCCCAGGGTGCAGTCGTTACACAGTCGCGATGAATATTCTCGATCCGACTGGTCCGCCGTAGACACGTACATCTTCATGAACAAGTAAGCGATTCTCTCTCGCACGCCCCGAGTTCCGTCCAACATAAGTACAACGAGCTGCTCTTCTCTAATTCTCTCTATAGAGTCACGTCTCTCTCATTTTTAGACGAGAGCGAAATCGTTTGGAGCAAGTTTCCTGACCCCGGCTGGAACCGGTGGTCCGCATATCAACTCCGTCGCAAGTGGCAGGCGTTGAAACGCTCAGTCTCTGGCCACGAGAACTTAACACCCCGAGGTGAGCTTAACCATGATGGACTCCACACGCGCAATTCCCGCCCTCCTCAGATCAGTCATTATGTAGATATTGCCTATACTGTGCTACGAAAGCAGCAGGAGAAGCAGCAGGTCTGCGATGTGGTGACCGTAACGTAAACTGCAATTGATGGCTTGGATCATCAGAGTACGTACGAACATATATAATTCCATGTACTGCATTGGTACTTTCCTGCGTTATCAGCAGTATTGAAAGTCGTATTTTGTGAACACGGCCCTATCAACGCCCGTAAATTTCAAAATC
>WNFQ01003042.1_pt1 | contig 12199 bp, 11 predicted proteins | sample 5400171 | NCBI WGS metagenome assembly WNFQ01 (sample SAMN13153356, study PRJNA577476) | soil metagenome | isolation source: 20 cm soil under Madrone tree | place: USA:California | collected 2016-06-14
CCCGGACTTCCCGAAATGCGAAGATGCAATGCACCTGTTTCGTCCGTCCAAACGTTCGCAGGATCGAAAAAGTTTCTTGACCCAGCGTGAAAAATTGGCCCGGTGCTCGTCGTCCACTCGTAACCGCTAAAGTTCAGTATCTTGGGCGACGGGAGTACCGGCGCCGCGCCTTCCCCGTCAACAACTGCCAGCGCCACCACGCCGTTGCCGACGATCGGCAACGATTCAGTTTGTTCCGGCGGATTATAGGTTGGATCGACCAGCAGAGCGGCATATTGTAATCCCAGGTGGACTGAAGCTTTCCAGCCGCCGTCAGTTTCGATATTCGTAAACGGCTGACCCGATTGCCGGCACACGCCCCATCGTCCATCTGTCTTTGCGTACAACACGATTCGCTGCCCGGGGCGAGCCCCTGTGGCGCGACCTTCGGTCATGTCTGTCTTATAGTCACGTTCGAATATGTCTGTCTTGTAGGGACTCTCCATATATGCCGCGGGGACCTTGCTGAAAGCAAGCGTCGGAGCTGAAATTTTTGATGAAGAGTGGCATCCGCTCAGCACAAGGGACGCCAACAGCACTGACAATGTTGCGGTAGGTGCGAGTATGCGCAGGCGCGACACGATCGATCTCCGTCACGAAGGATTAAGCGTTAAGTTCGCACGAGTCGGCCGTGTCGTACCCGAGACTGCGATTCAGGAATATTTCTGCACACGACCACCTGCCCGATTTCTTCTTGATCTGCACGTGGAGCGCGCCGCTCGCGTCGGTCCATGCATTTTCAGGATTGTAGAGGTTGCTCGTGCCTCTCTTGTCACTCTCATTCATGCGAACACCCCGCCGGCATCGGATTTGAGGATCGCAAAGCTCTCTTGGGACATAAATCAGAGCACGTCACGACGCATTATTCGGCGACGGAAATCGGTGCGCTGATCGAGGCCTCGGAGAAAGTTCGTGCGCCGCGGTCCCACAAAAGTCCCGCACGGCGATTGTGCGCGCGCCAGCGGAGCCAAGTGCTTGATTTTATGGTGGTGAGAGAGGGGCTCGAACCCTCGACCTCGGCATTATGAGGCAGGAAGTCAATAGATAGGCTTGCATTTTCAACGACTTACCGCAGGATCCAGTACTGCTTCGTTGTGCCCCGCTTCAAGGCAGCATCACGTAACGCTCGTGCCAACGGTAATCAGCGCATGACCGGCACGTGCTCCGGGACAATAAGTTGTGTCCCGGTGAGCCGCTGAACGGTCCCAATACTCACCCCGGGCGCCAACTCCTTGAGCATCAGCCCATGTGGCCCGGGCTCGATGACGGCAAGTTCCGTCACGATTAAATCAACGCGACGCTGCGAGGTCAGGGGCAAGGTACACTCCTCGACGATCTTCGGTTCGCCGCGTGCCGTGTGAGTCATGGCAACGATCACTCGTCGCGCACCGGTGACCAAATCCATGGCACCACCCATGCCGGGCACCAAGACCCCTGGCACCATCCAGTTGGCCAGCCGCCCTAGCCGGTCGACCTGAAGGCCGCCGAGAACCGTCACATCCAGGTGACCGCCGCGAATGAAGCCGAAGGACATGGCACTATCGAACGTTGCCGAGCCCGGCAGGGCGCTGATCGGATTGCCGCCGGCGTCCGTCAAATCGTCCGCCTCCAAGCCTTCCTCGGCGACTGCCTGCATGCCGATGATGCCGTTCTCGGACTGGAAGAAAATTCCCGCGTCGCGCGGCACCATAGCCGCCACCAGCGTCGGCAGTCCGATACCGAGATTCACGAGGTTTCCGGGACACAGTTCCAGCGCCACGCGCCGAGCAATCAGAGTCTTGTCATCCATTGCGCCGCTCCCGAGCGATCAAAAAGTCAATGAGTACGGCCGGCGTCATCACGTCGTCTGGGGCAAGGACTCCTACCGGAACGATCTCCTGGGACTCAGCAAAGACGACATCTGCGGCCATGGCGATCAGGGGATTGAAGTTGCGAGCGGTCATCGCGTAAGCCAGATTGCCGATATGGTCAGCACGGCGCGCATTGACCAACGCGAACTCGGCGCGCAAGGGTTTTTCCAGCAGAAAGATCCGGCCGTCGATCTCGAGCGTGCGCTTGCCCTGCTCCACCGTCGTGCCGACCCCCGTGGGCGTAAGAACGCCCCCCAGGCCATGGCCCCCGGCCCGGATTCGCTCGGCAAGGGTCCCCTGAGGCACCAATTCGACCTCTAGCTCGCCTGCCAGCATTTGGCGTTGCGTCTCCGGATTGGTCCCGATGTGACTGGTGATGATTTTGCGAACCAGGCGCGCAACGATCAGCTTCCCGATTGCCACCCCGGGGCGCGCCGTATCGTTCGCAATGATCGTGAGATCACCCTTGCCCTGTCGCACCAGTTCGTCAATGAGCCTGACCGGCGAGCCCACTCCCATGAAGCCGCCGATCATCAGCGTGCTGCCCTGGGGAATGGCCTCGACCGCATTGGCAGCCCGTATGGTTTTACTCATATTTCATGCGCTCACGCCCGGCCGCGAATTGGTACAGTGCTCTCGGTCTACATCACAGGATGACCGCTATCCGCCACCGCATCAAGACTTCATCATGCTCGTGTGCGATTTCGCCGCTGCGAACGCGGCAACACATCAGAGTACATCTTTAAGAGTTCTCACCAACCGACCTTTCGGCTTGGCCCGGAGTTCCGTCAGAAGTTTATTGCCAAGGTCGCACCAAAAGTGCGCGGGTCACCAACTCGATTGTAGATGAACCCGAAACCGCTGAGGAGGTCAATCTTATCCTTGGTATAGAAAGTGTCGGAGATATTCCTTACCCACAAATCCACGCCGGCGTTGCCGCTTGCGGTCTTCCATCCGAGGCGTGCATTTAGCAGACCATAACCGCCCTGGCTCGCGGTTGGCCTATTCTCAAGATCGAAATACTGCTTGGATTGGTAGTTCCCGTCGACACGCGCTGAAACGCTGCCCCAATTCGCATGGACTACGTCCCAATCGATGGCCATGGTTCCGCTGTACTTTGGTGCGTTGACGATGGAATTGCCTACTATGCTCTGTCCGCCCAACGTACCTTGCTTGACCTTGGTGTCCAGAAGACCAATGCCCCCGGTGATCCGGAGGGCTGGGATCGGGCGCGCCGCGATCTCGAGTTCCGCGCCGAAGATCCTGGATAAGGGAAGGTTGACAAGAGGCTGTGCACCGGTCAATGGGTCCACGTCGATAAATTGTTGATTCTTGTAATCGTAATAAAAAACTGAGCTGTTCAGCTCCAAACGACGATCAAGGAGGCTGGTCTTGGATCCGATTTCGTAATCGCTAACCGTTTCAGATTTGGTAGTCGACAATTCTTCAGGCAAGAAGTATGACTGCCCATTGAAGGAGCCGCCGCGATATCCGCGACTATAAGTTGCATAAAGCAAGGTTCCACCGGAAGTCTTGTAGTCGAGGCCGATTTTCGGTGAGAGATTATTCGTGGTGAATCGCCGATCAGTCGTAGCGGAGAGATCGGTGGTGCTGCCAGGAATCAGATTCGAGATCAGAACGCCGTCCGTTCCGTACGCTTGGCTCATGAAACGGCTCAACGTGGCTTTATCATGCGTGAATCGAAGGCCGCCACGAAGGGTCAGCTGATCGGAGATCTTATAGCTATCGTCGGTGTAGACTGCGACGCTGGTCTTGTGTTGATGAAATTGGTTCTGGAAATTGCAGCCGATGGGGAATGCCGCTTCACAATCGAGGTGATTGAGGACGCCGTCCGCATTGGCATCAATGTCCATGAATAGCGGCAATCCGTTTATATTGAAAATTCGTTCATCGAAGAAATAGGCGCCGATCAGAGTTTTAAAGCGGCCGTCGCCGGTGGTGGTTATTCGCAAATCCTGGGCGAACTGTTTGTCGTTGTCGTAAAAGTTGTCATTTATCACCTTCAACGGAGAGCCATCTCCATCTTCCTCGTAGTAAAACTTGCCCGAATCGTACGAGGTAATAGACGTCAGCGCGAGGCTGTCGGTGATTTCGTACTTCGTGTTGAGGGAGAGCGCGTAGGTCCGATTGTCCTGTCGGACCGGATTGTCCGATTGTGTGCAACGACGGCACAACCCCGGAGGACGGAAGTAGTCGGAATTTGGATTCGACACGGGATCTACGCCGTGATAGTAGCCATAGACTCCGGCGCCGATGCCGAGTGGTCCCGGCTGGCCATAGACGCCGTCGTGAATAGGGTTTTCAAGGCTCGTTGACGCCCGGAGGGTGAAAGTCAGTTTGTCCGATGCCTTGAACAGCAACGAGCCCCGTACTCCCCAATTGCGGGTCTCCGACATGTCGGGTTCGCCGGGTTGAAAATTCTTGAACCAGCCGGCCGCGCGCTCAAAGGTAAATGCGACGCGCACGGCTACCTTATCCGACAGGGGGGCCTGAATAGCGCCCTGCACTTCTCGGCGGTCATAATTGCCGAGCGTGACATCCAAATAGCCTTCGGTCGTGAAGGCAGGTGGGCGGGTGATCAAGTTCACTGCACCGCCTGTCGCGTTCTTGCCGTACAGCGTTCCCTGCGGACCGCGCAGAACCTCGACGCGCTCCAAATCGTAGAGGGCGACGCCGAGAATGGCGGGATTGCCCTTGTACACCTCGTCGTAGTACGTCGCCACTGGCCCCGACTGGTTGAGGCTGTAATCGTTCATGGAAATGCCGCGGATGGCATAGATCGGCTGGCTTGCGGCGATGCCGCCATTCGCTTGCAGCCCCGGGACGAGCTGGACCAGTTCATCGGCTCGCGTGATCCGGCTGTTGGTGATGGAATCGCGATCGACGACCGTGATGGCGATTGGCACGTCCTGCAGGCGCTCCGCGCGCTTTTGGGCAGTCACGATGATTTCGCCCAAGCCCACATCCGTCGAAGCAGGCAATGAGGCGACGGCATCCGATGTCTGCGCAAACGCTGTCGGTGAGGCGACTATGGCAAGGGTTACCAACGACGCATAACTCGAACTCTTCTTGTTGCGCATCTCGTCTCCGTTTTCATGGCACACTGCCAAAGCGGCAGGCCATCTTTCTGTTGTTGACGATGCTCACACGATTCGTTGCGCGCGGTCTTTGCGCACCTTCAGGCATATTTTGCAGATCGACCGGAGGAGGAGATCATCTATTCGTAAGAGCTCGGAGCGCAGAAGCTTGGCTCTGATCCGCGGGATCTCCTCGGCGCGCTCGCAAGTTTCGTCGCGATCGACAAAGCCCCTATTTGCTCTGAGTGGCAATCGTGGTGTTTGCCGTGACCTCGATTTCGATCATTAGACCGGGCAAGAAGAGTTTATTCACCTCAACAGTCGTCGACGCGGGAAAAGGCCCACTCCCATAGATTGCCTTGCGGAATTCCATCGCGGGCATGAGCGCAGCCATGTCGGTGACATACATGTTCTCGCGCACGACATGCCCGAAGCCTAGTGAAAATTTGGCTAGCGTTTCTCCAATGCGTTGATAGATGAAGCGCATCTGCGCCGGCAGATCGTTAGGATATGCCGGCTCGAATTTTTCGTTCAAGCTGGCCGTTCCCGAGACATAGACGGTATCGCCCACCTTCACGGCCTGGGAATAACCCAAGGCCTTTTGGGTAGCCTCCCAGGCATAGAAAAGATCGGTTCGGTGGGCCAAGTTGTTTCTCCCGTTGTACCGGTTGCCCAGTTCCAAGTTTTCAGTACCGCGTGTGGGTTGGCTGGATGGCGAATGTCTGGTTGATTTTAACTTGCAAAGGATGAACTTCTTTGCGGAGCTGCAATTAGTTTTTGCAAATCGGCCGCATCAATCATTTCAGGGGCTAATTGTGCTTGATCGGCACTTGAGCAGGTGGAAGCGAGCTGACTAAAGAAGTTACGATCACAGAGATGGAACGCAAAACATTCGTTACAAGCGACGGCGTCGCCCTCAGCTATGGGAATATAGGCCAAGGGCAGCCCCTTGTCATGATACATGGCTGGTCGCAAACAGCGGACCAGTTCCGCTATCAGTTCGATGCCTTTGCCGCCCATGCCCACGTTCTCGCCTACGATCAGCGCGGCCATGGTCTTTCTGCACGCCCTGATCATGGTTATCGCATTCACCGGCTGGCCATGGATCTTCGGGAATTTCTGGAGAATCTGGACGTACGCGACGCCACCCTGCTGGGGCACTCCATGGGCTGTTCGGTTATCTGGGCCTATCTTGAGCTTTTCGGTGAGAACCGGCTGGCCAAACTCATTCTAGTCGATGAGCCGCCTTGCCTCACCATCAATCCTGCCTGGAGCAATCGGGAAATCGCGGAGGCAGGTGCGCTCTTCAAGGCCGAAGCAGTCGTCGACCTCTGCAACTCGCTGGCCGGTGAAGGACCAACCGGAGCGGTGAGCGACTCCCTCATGACAAGTATGCTGACGCCGGCCTGCCCTGCGGACTTGCGAGCCTGGATGATGGAATGCAATCGGATGATGCCGCGTCCACTGGCGGCCGCTCTGATGCGGCAGCACGCCCCTATCGACTGGCGCGATGTCATTCGGCGAATACGCCTGCCTTCGCTGGTCGTCGGTGCCGAAGCCAGTCTTGCGCCGGCGTCTTCGATCCGCTGGATCGCGGAACAGATTCCGGGTGCCATCCTTGAGATATTCGGAGCAGATGAAGGTGGAAGCCATTTCATGTTCGCGGAGAACCCGGAGAAGTTCAATCGGGTGGTGTTAGATTTTCTGGCGTGAATAGACGGAAGCGCAGCTGTAGATGCATCTAGCGCCTTGGCCGGATTCGATCTGACGTGATGGTAGCCACGTCTTTGATGCCCGCGAGGACGAGCGTGCGCCGGAATTCCGCGTGGAGAATTGAAAGTACGTGATCCACGCCCTGCTCTCCCGCCGCGGCCAGCCCGTAGAGATAAGGCCGGCCGATCGAACATGCAGTCGCACCCAGCGCCAGCGCCTTGACGATGTCGGAGCCTCGCCTCACTCCGCCGTCGCAAATAATCTCTCCTCGGCCATCCAGTGCCTCTGCGTTGGCAGCGATCTGATCGATGGCCGCAGGCGCGCCGTCCAGCTGCCGGCCGCCGTGATTCGAAATCATCACCGCGCTCGCGCCGCAGTGCACAGCGCGAACGGAATCCTCCGGCCTCATGATCCCCTTTACCGCCAATGGTCCGCCCCAAGCCGAGGCGAGCCGCTCAAGATCATCCCATCCGATGTATTGATCGAACTGTTCATCGATATACTGAAATAGGGACATAGGGCCCTTTGAAAGCTTGTCGATCTTGTGCGCGACATTCGCAAAGTTGAAACGACGTCCGCGCAGCGCCCCCCAGGCCCATGCCGGGTGACGGGCAAAGCTCAACACGTTTCTGGAGGTTAGGCGAGGCGGCAGACTGAGGCCGTTTACTCGGTCTCGTTCCCTGTTTCCTGCAACAGGAGTGTCGACCGTCAATACTAGTCCGTCATATCCACTTGCCTTTGCCCTGGCGACGAACTCATTGGTCAGGCCACGATCCTTAAATATATAAATTTGGAATAGCTTGGGACCTTTCGTTGCCTGGGCGAGTTCTTCGATTGTGGTCGTGGCCATAGTCGACAGGCAATAGGGGATGCCGTGACGTTCGGCCGCGCGCGCCACGGCTATTTCCGCATCGTCGTGAAACATCCGCGTCAGACCCGTGGGGCTGAGGATTAGCGGCCAGGACAGTTTGCAGCCAAGGGCTCGGGTGGCGACCTGAGTGTCCTTATCGATTCCCAACACACTGGGTAGCAAGTCATAGCCGGAGAATGCGTCGCTGTTACGACGTTGCGTAACCTCGTCGTCCGCTCCGCCGTCGATGTAGTCGAATATAGGTCTTGGAAGGGCCGCGGCGGCGGCTTTCCTCACGTCGGACACGTTATGCGAGTGCTCCAACACCATGCTCTGCCGATCCCCATGCATCTCAATGGCATAGAGAAACCGGCAACGGCTTGTACGGTCAAGCGGCCAGAGGAGATCCGTGCGCCGTGGCATAGATATCTTGCCACGGCGCACAATCGAGCCCCCGCCGGACGCGTCGAACAGCGACACCTATATTAGTGGTTGACTCTACCTATGTTATAGGTTATTTATATGCAGGTGCTGAATAAGCATCGGGGGAACGAGTCGTGTTGCATGCATCGCCTCTCAGTAACGTCGCGCCGGCGCCACCACAATTTCAAGTTTTGGATGTGCTAGACGATGGCTTAACGATCAGGAGCCGTTTTGATCGTGATTCGGCTGAGGATCTAATATCGTCTGCCGATTGCAACACAGTGTTTTTACTTGTCGCGACTGCGCACGGAACTTCGTCTCCCGTGCTAATTGTTGCACTTCGGGATCAATTAACGGTGCTCTGGAACGAGAGACTGAAGGCCATACTGCTGTGCGAAGCAAGCGTGGAATGGATTGAGGGCAATGTAGCAGCGGCCGATCCGGCGCTATCAGGCGAATGTAAGATTGTGACCGGGGCTTTCTACCTGGGTCCTGAAATCGCGCGACTGACCACATCCATACTTGAGTGTCCCATCCCGGGCCGGGTAGGGGCATTTTACCGAACAGCGAAATTTCGCGAGCTCTTTTGTACCGCCATTCATCAATACTTGACGGGTGAACTCGTCCCGATGACCAGCGACAGCTTATCCGTTGAGGACGCGCGGCGTCTGATTGCAGTTAAGCGCATGATTTCGACTCGCTTCTCCGAGAAGCTCACGCTCAGGTCGATCGGCCGCGCTTGCGGGCTAAATCGTACCAAGCTAGCCAGCGGCTTTCGCGAGCTATTCAAATGCACCATTGCCGAAGCGTTGAGCAAGGAACGGCTGAAGTGGGCAGCGCTTGAGTTGCGGCTGGGAAAAATGTCCGTTGCACAGATCGCTTATGCTTCCGGGTATCTTAGTCACGCCAGTTTCACGCGCGCCTTTTCCAAACATTATGGAATCGCTCCCAAGCAGTGGCGCAAGAGGGACGAAAGGTCTGATGGGCCCTCCTTGTCCGTGTGCTGAACAATAGGAAAGGCGCGGCACCAACCAATTGGCTATGCTTGGAATGAACGATGTCGAGTACAAATGATTACGTCAGCGTTGCGGTCGACAGGTGAGCTTGTGGATATGCAATTCGCCGAATCCGGCAGCTTGGTCCAGAAGACAATGCATAAGATCGCTGCCCTTATTCGTGACCAAAAGCTTCGGGTCGGCGATCAACTCCCGAGTGAAGGGGCGCTGGTTGATGCGATGGAGGTCAGCCGCACCGTAGTTCGCGAATCTATCGGAGCGCTCGCCGCACTGGGTATCGTAGACGTTGGAAACGGGCGAAAGCCGCGCGTGGCGGCGGCGACAGCGTTCCCATTTATCATGTCTCTCGCACATTCGGCGCAGACGGGCCAAATCACTGTGCAGCAGATATGGGAAGCCCGCAGCTGCATCGAGGTCAAGACTGGCACGCTTGCAGCCAGTTTCAGGACGGAGGTCCAAGCTGAACGGCTGCTCGATCTCGCCCATCGGATGGCTGAATGTGACGATCATGGTGACGGCATGACCAGGCTCGAAATCGAGTTTCACAGCCTCATCGCGGTTGCCAGTCGAAATATCCTGTTCGAGCAACTTCTGGCATCCTTTGCGCCGCTGATGGCAAGCGCGGTGCCTGCCGCCTGGAGCACCCGGCACACCGCGGCCGAGCAGAAAGAAGTGGTGCAGAATCACGTCAATATCGCCATCGCCATTGCGAAGCGAAACCCCAAGGCCACCGCCAAGGCGATGGAACTACATTTCGATCGCGCGATCGATTATTTGGTACAGGCCAAATATAAGCCGCCTTACGGAATGTGACCAGGGAATGGGCGCTCACTGCGCCCCCTTCTTCATGGCGACGCCCGAGCGGTGAGCTTGGCGTTCCGAAATGCATGCCCCTCCGGCTCGATGCGCCCCCATCGGGGGGATACGGTCGCATGCCTTTGAGCGGCAGCATTTCCCCCAAGGACTGGATAGCGGCAGACAGGCGGGTGCGATCGAATGGGCCACTTTTCGCTGCTCGACAGAGGTCATAAACATTGGCGCGCAAGCGGCGCCTTCAGTACGCAGCCGCAGCACCCCAAGAGGAATCATTGACATGAATTCGATTACAACAAAGGACGGAGTACGGATCTTTTACAAGGACGAGGGCAGCGGCCAACCGCTGGTCTTCTCGCATGGATGGCCTTTGTCGTCGGATGATTGGGATGCGCAAACACTTTTTTTCTCAACCGAGGCTTTCGTGTCATTGCGCACGACCGTCGCGCTATGATCTGGCTTGAGCATGTACGCAGCGCGAAAGTTCGGCATGCCGAATTATCCTGCATTATGGTCCTTATTCCCCAGTTCGGTCGGTGTCCTTTCCCGGTTTAGATGAAGGCCTGTCCCAGCCATGAATTTGAACCTTCGCAAAGCCGTCATTGTCGTTGCTGTCCTGAACCTCGCCTATTTCGGGGTTGAATTCGCTGTTGCCCTGGCTATCGGCTCGGTCTCGCTCTTCGCGGATAGCATCGACTTCTTAGAGGATGCGTCGGTCAACCTTCTGATTGCCGTCGCGCTGGGATGGAGTGAAACCGGCCGGGCTCGCCTGGGAGTGGCCCTCGCGGGCATCTTGCTCATCCCCAGTCTTGCAACACTGTGGACGGCGTGGGGCAAGTTCATGGCGCCGATGCCACCGGCACCGATTCCCCTGACGCTGGCCGGCCTGGGTGCCTTGGCGATCAATTTGTCGTGTGCGTTCATGCTGGCGCGTTTCAGGGCGCACAGCGGCAGTCTGACGAGCGCGGCGTTTCTCTCAGCTCGCAACGATACAGTAGCGAACATTGCCATCATCGCGGCCGGGTTCGTTACAGCCTATACGCATTCCGCTTGGCCTGATCTCATCGTTGGGCTCTGCATTGCCGCGATGAACGCTGATGCCGCGCGAGAAATCTGGAGGGTGGCGCGTGCAGAACACAGGGCTGCCGAGTCCGAACGAATTTGAAGCTGAGTCGCTCGAGAGTTCGGCATGCCGAATCTCGACCCTTAATGCGGTACCAGTCCCATCTTTAAGGTCCCCGTTCCCTGTGCCAAGCCACCCCGCGAGCTGACTTGACACCCGCAGCGCCTCGGCCATAGCATCTTTTTTTGCCACACCAAGAATTAGTCGGGAGATTTCAATGAAATCGAAAAATCCGGCGTTTTCTCCTTTGGTTGTACTTGGGTTTACGTTGATTCTCATGGTCTTTCCGCTACTTGCCGGCGCGTCATCGACCCCTACAAACATCGACGTCAGCCAACTCTCCAACAACGAGTCCGAGGAGACGATTGCCGTCAATCCAACCAACCCGAACAATGTCGTGATCGTTACCAATGTCGTCGTTCCGGCAGCGGGTATGTTTGCGGCCGTGAGCCTCGACGGCGGCGCCACCTGGGCCACGAGAATCATCGCGAACAACGATAACCTGGGAGCCGCATGTTGCGATCCGAGCTTGTCCTTCGACGAATTCGGCAATCTTTTCCTTACGTATCTATTCAACGTTGGCAATACTGTGCCAGTCGCGCTCAGCACCGATGGCGGGTTGAGTTTCAACCTCATTGCCAATATCGCAAAACCTGCGAGTTCCAAGACGCAAACCAGCGGCGAGCGCCGCGGTTTGTTCCGCTTCGTAGATCAGCCCACAATCGCGGCAGGAAAGGGTGAGGTTTGGATCGTGTTCAATGGAGGTGGTCCCATCGTAGCCACTGGCGCGCCAGTGACCGGGTTGGGCGAGGTGGCCAGCTTCATTGCGCCGGAAGTCGTCGGCGGCACCAACAATTGCACCTACGGCGACCTCGCCATCGGCCCCAAGGGCCAGGTAATGCAGGTCTGCTCGCTGACAGAAAGCGGCCAGGGGGGCGGCAAGATCCAAGTGAATGTTGATCCCGATGGTCTGGGTCCAACTGGATTCGGCGATCACAGCATCTTCGTCGTTGATACTCACGTAGGAGGTTTCGACTTCATTCCGGCCCAGCCTGATCGCTCAGTCGACGCCGAGCCGGGTCTGGCCTGGGACCGTACCGGCGGCCCGCACAATGGCCGGGTATACCTGGTGTATACACTGGAGCAGAAGAACGAAAGCGATAACACTGATATTTACGTCCGCTATTCGGACGATGTCGGCGCGACTTGGAGCGCGGGCGTACGGGTGAACGACGACGACACCAAGAATAGTCAATTCCTCCCAAAGATCTCGC
>WNFQ01007595.1_pt1 | contig 12196 bp, 13 predicted proteins | sample 5400171 | NCBI WGS metagenome assembly WNFQ01 (sample SAMN13153356, study PRJNA577476) | soil metagenome | isolation source: 20 cm soil under Madrone tree | place: USA:California | collected 2016-06-14
GCAATCCGATGGAAGGCTCATCGAGCACATAGAGCACGCCGCGCAGCTTTGATCCGATCTGCGTGGCCAGGCGGATGCGCTGTCCCTCGCCGCCGGAGAGCGTACTCGCCGACCGCTCGAGCGAAATGTAGCCTAAGCCGACCGCATCCAGAAACTGCAGGCGCTCCACAATCTCGTGGACGATTCGCCCCGCAATGATCGCTTCACGTCCGTTGAGCTTGATCTTCCGGGCCGTCTCCAGCGCGCGTGATACCGGCAGCGCCGTGAAATCGGCGATGGACATTCCATTCACCCTCACCGCCAGGCTTTCCGGACGCAACCGCTTGCCCTGGCAAGCTGGGCAAGTTGTCGCAGACATGTAGTCCAGTAGAAATTCCCGATAAGTGTCGGATGTAGATTCTTCCACGGCTTGCTTGAGATAACCCAGAACCCCGCGGAAGCCGGTCTTTCCAGGTTTCCCGTTTGTCCCGTTCTTGCCCGCTTCGCCGTACAGCAGCAGGTTCTGGATCTTCTCGGGAAATTTTTCGAACGGCGTGGCCAGATCGAATCCGTGGGCCACTGCGGTGATTTGCAATTGACGGATGAGGTTCTGCGACGCCGAGCCTGGCCCCAAACCGCCTTCGAGCAGCGGCTTGGACCAATCGGTGATCACCCTGGCCGGATCAAATTCATAGCGGCTGCCCAACCCGTGGCACTCCGGGCAAGCACCGTAGGCGCTATTGAAAGAAAACGACCGCGGCTCCAGTTGCGGCACGCTGATCGCGCAATCTGGACATGCCAGTTTCGCCGAATATAGCTGTTCGTCGCCGCCCACCACCGCAACTTGCACCAGCCCGCCCGCCAGCTTCATCGCCAACCCCACCGACAATTCCAGCCGATGCTCGATTCCGGGCTTCACCAGCAACCGGTCAATCACCACCTCGATGGTGTGGTTCCGACGCTTGTCGAGCGGGATGTCGTCATCCAGATTTACCAGTTCGCCGTCGATTCGCGCCCGGGTGAAACCGTGTTGCACTAACTTCTCCATCTCCTTCTTGAACTCGCCTTTGCGTCCGCGCACGATGGGCGCCAGCACCATCACCCGGTCTTCGGGCGTCAGGCTCATGACGCGCTGCACGATCTGCTCCGCCGACTGACGCGCGATCGCTCTCCCGCATTTGGGGCAATGCGGCGCTCCGATCGAAGCGAATAAAAGACGAAGATAGTCGTAGATTTCGGTAATCGTCCCTACGGTGGAACGGGGGCTGCGGCTGGTAGTTTTCTGCTCAATCGAGATCGAGGGGCTGAGGCCGTCGATAGCGTCTACGTCTGGCCGCTCCATCTGGTCCAGAAACTGGCGGGCGTAGGCGGAAAGCGTCTCCACGTAGCGCCTCTGTCCTTCGGCATAGATGGTGTCAAACGCCAGGGAAGACTTGCCTGACCCACTGAGCCCGGTAATCACTGTCAGGGTGTTGCGGGGGATTTCGACGTTTATATTCTTGAGGTTATGCTGGCGCGCCCCACGCACCGAAATCTTGGTAATAGGCATGAATTCGCGAAAGTAAAGACTGTCCTTCCGTAATATGGACGGGTCACCAGAAATGTTGGAAAGTGGGTTTGCGCAACTCTACCCATGTATCCTAGTTGCTAACAGCGACTAGCGTCAACGCGAGTAGAGTGGTTGATCCTGAAGCAACGGATCGCGCAAAACGGGTTCCGGAGCGATTCTCCGGTACTTACAGGAAAGTAGGCCGAATTTGGGTACGCTGCTGGTCGCTTTCGTAATTTCCTTTACCGCCGTCACGGTCGTACTGGTAGGCATTTTCGCCGCCTACGCCGCCGTAACCGGCATCCTGCACGCCTTCGCCTACGGCTCACGCCAACGCACCACCCGCACCACCATGCTCGTACCCAGCCAGAGCCAAGCCAGCGGAGACTGACTCGGGTGTCGGGCTCCAGACCTCAGATCTTGTTTTGTATGGTAGAGACGTAGCCAGCTTCGTCTTACGCCCGAGGTTCGGCGCCCTACCCTCTTGAAGTCGAGCTTGACCCCCGATTAGCGCGGCGCCTGTCCAGGAGGAGCGCCCTGACCTTGCTGCTGCTGTTGTTGCTGTTGTTGTTGTAACTCTCGCAACAGTTGCTCCGGAGTCTTTACCTGAGGCTGGCCATTGGGCGGTTGCGGTTGGCCCTCTTCGTTGGCAGAGTTCTCCGCCCCGTCTTCGGCTGGCTGTTCAGACATGTCCACGGAAGGTTGTGCATCGGGTTCCTCCATCGGAACCGCGGTAGTATTGTTCTGCCCCGGTGGCATCGGCGCCGAACCGACATCCGGCGCACCTCCCGACTTCGAAGTCAGAATAACCCGGTCCACCTTGTCGGGGTTGGTCGGCGACCCCAGCATGACGTAGTTAAAGTGTGATCCATTCAGCAGCGATGCCAGCACGTTGCGTGGCGCCCCCGGGCCCAGGTGGGTTACCACTCGCTCGGTCGCGTTGGACGGAATCTCCACCGCCGCTCCGGTTTGGGTTCGCACCGCACGCAGAATGTCGCTCAGGGTCGAATTCTCCGCCACAATCGTCAGCAGTCCATTGCTGAAGCTCACTTGGGGGGGGACCGCCGGCATTTGCTGCAGCGTGGGTGGCGGCGGTGGCGGCACATCTGGAGGCGGCGGCGCAGGCTGCTCCTGCTTGACGGGACGCTTACGCGCCACGTGCTGCTGGGCTGCATTCGCCGCATTCACCACGTGAAACAGGAATAGCGAAAGCAGTAAAGCATGGACCAACACGGTTTTGGAATACGGGGCTGGCATGAACGAACACCAACGGCACCTGCTTCGCGGCCACCCAGAGGCTTGGATGCCGATCCTGCCCTACCTGATTGTAGCATCGGCAGACTACCCATCCGCCTGGGACATTCCACCGGCCAACCCATTGGCCTGCGCCACCGCGCTCCCAAGATCGAGTTTCCCTGCTTCTGCCTCTGGCGCTATGATTGTCCCCGTTCTGGGAGGAATTGACATGAACGGAGCGAGCGAGAGACCACAGCTGGTATCACTCTTCATCGCGGCGTTGCTAGTGATCGGTGCGGCAGTTGGAGTCCTGAGTTTGAGCACACGCTTATCTTCCGCCCAATCCGACGCTCAATCCAGTCCAGGAGGAAACCATGCTGCCCCATTCTCTCATTCTCTGCCACCGATGGATGGCAGCCACCTGCGTGCCATTGTCGTCGAAGTGGTCTATGCGCCGGGGGAGGAATCCAAGCCGCACAGCCATCCCTGCACCGTGATCGGATACATTGCCCAGGGCGCCATTCGCCATAAGGTAAAGGGCGAACCCGAAGCCGTCTACAAGGCTGGAGAAAGCTTCTACGAGGCCCCGAACGGGGTCCACGAGGTATCCGCGAATGCGAGCGACAAGCAACCAGCCAAGCTGATCGCATATTTCATTTGCGACCATGACACCCCGCTCACCGTGCCGCCGATAGATGAACATGCCGGACACGAAGCCAAGTAGCTTCTAGGTTGTAGAAACAAGCTAGCTTTCCATCCATCTCAGGTACTCCACAGCCTCTTCTGGGAAACAGTCCCTCAGCCGCTGGAAGCCGCCAGATCCGCCGTTGTGGCACGATTGAAGCCGTGCCCTGCCCGATTTCTTCGCGGTTCGGTTGCGGTAAGGCTGTATTCGTGTCAGTCCCAGATTTTTTCGCGGTCGTCAATAATGCAGGTTAGAGACTTGGTCTACGCTACTGCCGGGGCGCGTAGTAGCCTTTGCGGGCGCGGACCTGCAGGTCTTTCTTCAGGGCGGTGATTTCGATCGAGCGGTAACGGCCGTCGGCGTCGAAGTTGGCCGGACGGTAGGAAACCACATACTGACTGCGCAATTCATCTTCGATCGCGGCGAAAGAATTCTTGATGTCCTTCATCTTGAAGGGGAAAAATGCCCGGCCGCCGGTCGCATCCGCGAGCTGCTGCAAGGCCTTGTCGCCGCGCAGAATCAAGCCACTGTCATCCGTCGAAATCGCATAAACGATCACTTCGGCGCGCTGCGCCATTTCAATAGCCAGCGCCCGCGACACCTCGCTCTGGTTATCTTCGCCGTCGCTTATCACGATGATGGCACGCCGCACCGGATGGTCGCCCCGGTCCTTGCTCAACTTTTCGCGACAGGCGCGATAAATGGCGTCATAAAGCGCGGTGCCTCCGCCGTTGTGCAGACTCCTCACGGCCGTTTCCAACAGCCGGACGCTATCGGTGAAATCCTGCGTGACTTGGCTGTGACTGCTGAAACCCATAACAAAAGCTTTGTCGAAATTTGCCCGCAGGGTGTGCTGCAGAAAGCTGACCGCCGCTTCCTGCTCAAAATCGAAGCGGCTATGCACCGAGCCGCTGGTATCCACCAAAAGTCCCAACTCGAGGGGTAGATCGGTTTCGCGGCGGAAATTCACAATCGATTGCGGCGGCTGGTGGTCATCAAGGATGTTGAAATCACCCTGGTTCAGATTGCGCACGAACTTGCCATGATGGTCGGTGGCAATGAACAGCACATTGACCTCATCCACTCGTTTCTTGATGGTGAGGATCGTATCTGAAGGATCTGTGCCCGTGGTGGCGGAAGCTTCGGGCGCAGCCAGACTGGATGGGGCCATGCTGGACGACGGTGGGGCCATACTGGAGGACGAAGACGAAGCCACAAATGGAGTCTGCGCCCGCGCCGGCAATCCTCCCATCGTCACAACCACCGCGAACAGGCACACAGACCACTTCGTGTAGTTCATTCCCATCCCATCCAAATTTTTCACGCCTAACACCGCCAACAGCGTGCTCAATCAATTAGATGCACGTATAAGTGCACGTGTGGGGCCTAAAACCCCGGTTGCTGAACCTACGGCTTCTAATGTCCGACTCTAGGGGACTTCCTGAGGGAGTGCCAAGTTACAAAAGGAGCACACGTTTGGTCATGAAAACAAAACACGTTCCTGCTTTGGGGTCCTAGGGTTGACTTTGCGAGCGCATTCGATCCGATCGGAGCGGTACCCTTGACTGGATTCCCCCGATTATAGGATAAAGGGCGTCCCAAAATGGAGGCTTCATGAAGACCCTGCTGGCAGTGCTCCTCGCTTGTACCATTGTGCTCCCCGCATTGGCCGCGAACGACGAAAAAGAAGAAGATCGCGTCAAGGAATCGGGAGTGGTTCTGAAAGAGATCCTCAATATCCCGGACGACATCCCCCAGGACTTGCTCGACAAAGCTGAATGCGTGGTTATTCTGCCCTCGGTCAAAAAAGGCGCGTTCGGAATCGGCGGCAGCTACGGCCGCGGGGTCATGATCTGCCGCAACGGCCAGCACTACACTGGACGTTGGGGCGCACCTGCTCTCTACGCTCTCGAAGGCATCAACATCGGTTTCCAGTTAGGCGGCCAGGCCACCGATTTCGTGCTGCTGGTGATGAATCCCAAGGGAGCCGAATCGTTGCTGACCAGCAAAGTTAAGTTGGGCGCAGACGCCTCCGCAGCAGCGGGCCCAAAAGGACGCACCGCCGAGACCGCCACCGACATAGTTATGAAGGCCGAAGTTCTCTCCTACTCGCGCTCCAAAGGCCTGTTCGCCGGCGTCTCGCTGGAAGGATCAACCCTGCGCTCGGATGGAAGCGCCAATGAAAAACTGTACGGGCAAAAGCTCAACGCGAAAGACATCATCCGCGGCGGCAAGGTAAAAGCCCCGCCATCGGCAAGCGAACTGATTGCCCTGCTGAACCGCAAGTCGCCCAAGAATAAATCCGAGCCCAAGTCACTGCAGTAGGGGGCCGTGTTGGTGTGGACCGTGTGGGGCCGGGTCGGAGCCCCGCCCTGAGCGAAGTCGAAGGAACCCGGCCGGGCCGAACAAGCTCGGCCGTCAGCATGAAGCCAAAATCTCCCAATCTCATCCGCTGCAGTTGGGCCAGCAACCCGCTCTCCATCCGTTATCATGATGAAGAGTGGGGTCGGCCCCAGCACGACGACCGCATCCTGTTTGAATTCCTCCTGCTTGAAGGCGCGCAAGCCGGCCTGAGCTGGGACACGATTCTGCAAAAACGCGAAAACTACCGCGCCGCCTTCGATGGATTCGATCCCGAACGCATCGCCCACTACGACCGCCGCAAGATGCAGAGCTTACTGGGCAATCCCGGCATCATCCGCAACCGACTCAAGATCGCTTCGGCCGCGCAAAATGCGAAGGCTTTTCTGAGTGTCCAGAAAGAGTTCGGTTCGTTTGACCATTACATATGGCAGTTTACAGGCGGAAAGCCCCGCCTGAACGCCTGGCGCTCAAACCAGCAGGTTCCGGCGCACACCGCGGAGTCCGACGCCATGAGCAAAGATCTGAAAAAGCGAGGCTTTAACTTCGTCGGCTCCACCATCTGCTACGCCTTCATGCAAGCCGTCGGCATAGTGAACGACCATCGCGTGGATTGCTTCCGCTACGCGCGGTTAAGCCAGGCGGGACGGCGGCACGCCTGATTTCTTCGTTCTTACTCGCTACTTCCAGCCTAGCAACTCGCCAGGGATAAATGGGACATGCTTCGCGACAATACAGTTCGTCCTAAGCAGAGCAGGTTAGCTGGATTCTGACGATTTTGGGGTCTGACAAGTTTCCTGGCGGTCCTTCACTCTCCACGCCACGGCCGTAAGCGGGGAATCCAGCGTGGAACCTGCGCGCAGAATCTCTCGTACTCCGCGCCAAAAGTGCGGCGCAACGTGGGCTCCTCGTAGCCAACCACAAAAAGATAGAAAGCCAGCCAGACCAGCACTCCGTAGCCCAGGACGCGCACATTCCCTAGAAGCAGACCCTGCCCGACTATCACCGACACGACTCCGACGTACATGGGATTGCGCACATGGCGGTAAAGGCCCGTGACCACCAAATGCCTGGTTGGAAAGATTGGGGCAGGCGTGCCCAGCCCTTGCAAGGCGAATCGCGTAAACGAGTCCAGAAGCGAAGGCGTCCCCAGCGCGATCAACGTGGCGCCAGCAACGCGAAGCAGACTTAGCCCAAGAAGCGGCGGCTGCATGTGCCAGCGGGAAATCCACCAGGGTGCCAGCCCGGCAACAAATCCTGGCGCCAATAGGAAAAACAATAAAGATCCCAGGCCTGCCCACAGCCGCCTCATCGGCACGGTCCTCGCTCTCCTAGTGTCGACCAAAACTAAAGCCTGAGACAAGCACCGGGTCAGCATCCTCGAAAGCGGGGCACCAATTATTATGACTTTAGTTGACTATATCAACTATATAATTGACTTGGTCATTTAATCGGAGATCCCACAATATGGCAACCTGGCCCGCAACTCGAGTCGATCAGAACATCATCGCTGTTCGCGGCTTCAACCGCTTTTACACCCGGCAGATCGGCGTGTTGCGCGAAGGTCTTCTCAAGAGCCCGTTTTCGCTCGCAGAAATGCGCGTTCTGTACGAGATCGCGCATCGCCAGCGGCCCACCGCCACTGAACTCTGCCAGGAACTGGGACTCGACCCCGGCTATCTCAGCCGTATTCTGGGCAAACTTGAAAAGCACGGCCTGGTTCGCAGGGAGGCATCGGAATCCGACGGCCGCCAAAGCCTCCTCGGTCTGACCACTCGCGGCAGAAAAACCTTTGCCACGCTCGACGCCCGCCAGAGTGCGGAAGTCGCGGCCATGTTGCGCCTGGTCCCACCCGCCGGACAATCCCGGCTGGTTCAGGCGATGCAGGTCATCGAGACGCTGCTCGGCGGCCGCCCCAAACCTAAGACACCGTACATTGTGCGATCGCATCAACCCGGGGACATGGGTTGGGTGGTTCATCGCCACGGCGTCCTCTACGCGCAGGAGTATGGATACGATGAGCACTTCGAAGCCCTGGTGGCGGAGAGCCGAGAAAGACGGCGAGATGGTTGGCTCCGTGTTCCTGGTGAAGAAATCGAAGACAGTTGCGAAACTGCGCCTGCTGCTGGTGGAACCATCGGCGCGCGGACTGGGCCTTGGCAAGCGTCTGGTCGATGAATGTGTGCGCTTCGCCCGACAGGTGGGCTACAGGAAAATGGTGCTATGGACGCAAAGCGAACTCCCGGCCGCCCGGCATGTCTACGAACAAGCCGGCTTTCGACTGGTGCAGGAAAAGCCTCATCGCAGTTGGGGGCGCGACGATCTGGTGTCGCAAGTCTGGGAATTGAAACTGTAAGGCTGCCGGTCTTGCAGCGCTGCGCGATTGGGCACCGCCGAAGCGTGCGGCTACCATCGAAAGGCCCAGGCCCGGGCATGCGGATGTTGACTTATTTCATGAATCGAGTCGGGCGCGGGTTCTCTGAGACGCGGCGAGCCGAACTCGAAAAGGCGAAGGCGTACTTTCCAAACGGGTAGAGGAAGCGCGAATGGCGCGCGACAACGAGCCGACTGACCGCACATGCCCGACCGAATAGTTTCCGGCACTACCGGCGCAGCAGATTTCTGGCGACGAACAAGGCATTAGCCGGCCGTTCCGCAAGGCGGCGCATGAAATAGGGATACCACTCGGTGCCGAACGGGATGTAGACGCGCATTCGCCATCCCTCCCGCACCAGCCGCTGCTGCAGATCCCGGCGGATGCCGTAGAGCATCTGAAATTCGAAGGCGTGGCGGGGGATGTTTTCCTGCATAGCGAAGATCTTCGCCTGGTTGATGATTTTCTCGTCGTGCGTCGCTAGGCCATGGTAGACGCCACTCTTCACCAGAATTTTCAACAGCTTGACGTAATTGGCGTCCACTTCAGATTTTTTCTGGAAGGCTATTTCCTCCGGTTCCTTGTAAGCTCCCTTACACAGGCGAATACAAATGCGGTCGGCCACGAGCTTTTCGACGTCATCCTCGGCGCGCTTCATATAAGATTGGATCACGGCGCCTACCGAACCCTCATGACCGGGCGTGCGGTGCAGCTGGTGCACAAAATCGAGCGTGCGCTGGGTATAGGGTGAGCCTTCCATATCCACCCGCACAAAATTACGCGGCTGTATGGCGGCTGCTTTCGCCACCAGTCCGGTGACCAGCTCGCAAGCCAGCTTTTCGTCCACGTCCAGACCCATGTGGGTAAGCTTCAGGCTGACGTTGGCGTCGAGTCGACGCTTGGCGATCTCATCCAGCAACTGGTGGTAAAGCTGGGCGCTGGCGCGGGCTTCCTCGGCGTTGGTGACATTTTCGCCGAGGTTAACTCCCGTACCAGCCACAAAGCGGTTGGACAAGCGCTGCCCGAAGGCAGACCGCTCGGCCACCCCGCGTAGAGAGCGGCTCTCGGACAATGAAATGAAAAGCGCCCTCAGCACGGCCTTCCTTGAAACCAAAAACCGGAATGGCTGTCGCCTTGCGCGGGCATGAAGATCACAGAATTTTGTATCACAACGGCGGAGAATTTGAGGTGGGCTGCGAAAACCGTAGGACGCTGCTGCATTACTGCGGATCGAACTTGACTTCGATTGGCTCCCGGGTCTCGTGCGACGCCGGCGCCCATTTCCACTTGTAGATCGCGTCCTGTGCTGCCCGCACCAGCACCGGATGTCCGCCCTTCACTTCGACGGACTTGACCACGCCATTGGGCTGCACCAGGACTTCCGCCCTAACGTTTCCTCTTAAATTCATGGTACGAGCCATTTCGGGATATTGCGGCGTGACGCGGTTCAAAATCTTGCGATTGCTTTCGGTCTGCTCCTGCTGCCCGAACGCCCCCGGAACCAGAACCAGGGCTGAAAGCAAGACCAGAAACAGGGCTGCTGGGGCGTGCTTCATGAGAGGCAGCTTATTAGTCTGCGCGAGGAGTGAAAAGATGACGAAGGTAACTGATGTCCGAACCTCGGCCTAAGGTCCTGGATTTCAGGCGTCCGAGGTCTGATGCCCGAGGTCAGGTCAGGAACACTTCATCCACGTAGCACCAGCGCCAGTCCTCGCCCGGCTCAAATGATTGCACGATCGGGTGCTTAGTCTGCTGAAAGTGCTTGGTGGCGTGTCTGTTCTTGGAAGAATCGCAACAACCGATATGGCCGCAGCTCAGGCATTCCCGCAGATGGACCCATGTATCGCCCATTTCCAGGCATTCCTTGCAGCCCCGGCCACTCGGCTTCACCTTCCGGATTTCTCCTAAGTGGTAACAAGGCGATTGTGCACGCTGCATCGGTTTACCTCCGGGAAAGCTTTTCCTGCTCTCGACCGCTCGCACGAATCATGCCTTCACTTCGCTGGTACGAGCCGGCAATCCTTGCTTGAGCGCGTCGCGTACCGTTGCATCCGCGGTGCGCTCGTGAAACCAGTGGGGATAGAGCGGCGTAGGCGCGGTCGCCTGGTCAAGTTCCGTCACCTCTTCTGCTGCTAGCTCCAAGTCAGCGGCGCCTAGATTATCTTCCAATTGCGACATCTTGCTGGCGCCCAGCAAGATGGTGGTGACGTAAGGCTTGGCCAGCAGCCATCCCAGAGCGACTTGGGCGATGCTCGCCCGGTGACGATCAGCCACGATCTTCATCTTCTCGATTAGGGCATACCCCTTCTCGCGATCGTGAGGGAGAAAATCGAAACCTTCGATGCGCCCTTTCCCACCGGTTGGGTCCTTGCGACTGTATCGACCGGTCAAAAACCCTGACGCCAGGGGACTCCATACCACTATGCCAATACCTGCATCCATGCAGAACGGAACAACTTCGTGTTCGAGATCACGGCCGAGCAAGGAGTAGTACATCTGCGCCGCCACGAAACGCGCGTAGTTATGCCGCTCCTGGATGCCGATGAACTTGGCAGACTGCCAAGCACTCAAATTGGAGTAGCCAACGTAGCGCACCATCCCGCGTTGCACTAGGTTATCAAGGGCGCGGGCAGTTTCCTCGAATGGCGTCCACGAGTCCGGCTTATGGATCGAAAGCAGGTCGATGTAATCGGTGCCCAGACGGCGAAGGGAAGCCTCAGTAGCCGCTATCAGGTAGGCGTATGAAGCTCCGGCGTGGATCAATGCTTCGCCAGAACGGAAGCCCACCTTGGTGGAGACAATAACGTCTTTGCGATTGCTGCCGAGGGCCCGTCCCAGGATGGTTTCGGATTGACCGTCAGCGTACATGTCCGCGGTATCGAACAAGTTGATACCGGCGTCCAGCGAGCGCTGAACCATCGCTTCAGCCTCTTCGGCACCGGTCTTTGCCACGGCCGCCATAGCGCCTGCGCCTTGGCCGAAGGTCATGACTCCAAAAGCCAGGCGGGAAACAATAAGACCGGTGTTGCCGAGACGCGGAGCGGACTTTCCTTTCGACGCGGCTGGCCCTTCGATCGATTCAAAAAGTAAGGACGGCAGCGCGCCGAATTACTGCCCTTCTTCCAGAAATCTTTCCGCGGCCAGCGCCGCCATGCAGCCCGTACCCGCTGCCGTAATGGCCTGGCGATAACGGCGATCCTGCACATCCCCGCAAGCGAAGACCCCGGGCACTCGCGTGAAGATATTGTTGGTTGTGACCAGATAACCGTCGGCGTCAGTTTCGAGCTGGCCTTCGAACATCTTGGTGTTGGGTATGTGGCCGATACCCAGGAACATGGCGCTGGTGGGGAAGTCTCGGACCTTGTCCGTTTTCATATCACGCAGCTTCAGACCCGTGACTTCCTTTTGGGAAATGTCGTAGACGTCTTCAACCACGGTATCGGTCAGAAATTGAATTTTCTTATTCTGCTGGGCGCGGTCGAGCATGATTTTGGAAGCGCGAAACTGATCGCGGCGATGAATCAGGGTTACCTTGGTGGCAAATCGGGAGAGGAAGATCGCTTCTTCCATGGCGGAGTCGCCTCCGCCAATCACCGTAATTTCCTTTCCGGAAAAAAAGAAGCCATCACAGGTAGCGCACGACGAAACCCCGTGCCCGATCAACGCCTGTTCATTGGCCAATCCCAACCAGCGTGCTGAGGCTCCGCTTGCGATAATCAGGGTCCACGCGTGGATGGTTTCCTTGCCCAGATTCAGGGCAAAGGGGCGTTTACTCAGATCTGCACTGACCACGTGGCCAAGCTGATACTGCGCCCCAAAGCGCCCCGCCTGCTTGCGCATGTTCTCAATCAGTTCGGGACCCTGAATGCCCTCGGGGAATCCGGGAAAATTCTCCACCAGCGTGGTAAGCGACAGCTGGCCTCCGGGTTCATGACCTTCGAGCACCAAAGGCTTCAGGTTGGCGCGGGCGGTGTAGAGCGCTGCAGTGTGACCAGCACAGCCAGACCCGATT
>WNFQ01003401.1_pt1 | contig 12195 bp, 12 predicted proteins | sample 5400171 | NCBI WGS metagenome assembly WNFQ01 (sample SAMN13153356, study PRJNA577476) | soil metagenome | isolation source: 20 cm soil under Madrone tree | place: USA:California | collected 2016-06-14
AAAACGGTGCAGCAGGGAAGGGCACTTAGCGGGCGGGTTCGACCACGCCAACTTTGTCCACGCCGCTGCAGGCAATATACACCCGGCCGTCGGAAGTTGCCGCCATATTTCGTACCGTGCCACCGCCGGAAGGGATATTCGCCCGCGCAAATTTTTCTGTCCGCGGATTGAATTGGATGATGGTATTCGGTTTCACCCCAGACTCGCTGTACCACACCATTCCGTCAGGCGTAATCGCGATGCCGTACGGAGCTGATTTCGCGCCGCTCGGCGACTCCCACATCTTCACCGCGCCAGAACCTAAATCGAGCCGTCCCAAATGGCCTCCGCTGAAGTCCGTGAAATAAACGCGGTCGCTCGCGTCGATGGCCATGCGCCTTGGCCGCGCCCCCTCCGGAAGGACATATTCCTTGATCTCCATCGTTTGAGGATTGATCGCCGCCATCTTATTTGTCGCAAACTCGCAGAAAATGGGAACGCCCTTGCTGTTGATGGCGATCCCATAGGGATGCGAATTTGCCGTGGGCGCGTGCTTCAGATCAATTTTCCCGCTGCTTGGATCCAGTCTGCCCACCATATTGGCCACCTGAAGCGTGAACCACAGCAGCCCATGGCTATCAAACACGGCCGTGTGCGGGTCCTCGCCCTTTGGATCGGGAATCTTGTATTCCGTTACGGCTCCCGTCCGCGGGTCGAGCTTGCCGATGTAGCCCTTGAAATTTCCCGTGAACCAGATATTTCCGTCGCGATGGAGTCTTCCATCTTCAACGCGTACTCTTTGAACGCGCCCGTCTTCGGATCCAGCCGCCCAATCTTGCTTACCATCTGTTCGGTAAACCACAGCGCCCCGTCGGCGCCGACCGCCGGATCATGCGGATGCGCGCCTTTCGTGGGCACGTCCCATTCGCGGATTGTTGCCTTAAGCTCGCTGACTTCGGTCGCCGGCCCCGCCGCGCGCGACCCGAGAGCAACTCCCAAGCAGAGAATTGCGCCGCCCAGAATAGTCTGAATTCCTCTTCTCATCCGAACCTCCTTGACAGAATTCCTAGTCGCGGAACGCTGAACTACATCTCCAGAACGCCATCGGACGCAAACTACGCGCTAGGGCCTAACAGGACCCTCTCCATTCGCTAGCTTAGTCTTCAGAGCGGGCCTCGCACAATGGCAGTAAGAAATCTTTCTTTGCCCAAGCGCATGTTCCCATTGGAGCCAGAACGCGAGGAGGCACAAGCACTTGGACGGGCAATCTATGGCGATCTGTTCCCAGTTGTTCGCAATATCGAGAACGGGAACAACTCTGCGGCAATAAAGTAGGCTGAGGAATTGTTGCGGCTCAACTCGTAAACGCTTCGGCCTTTGGCAGGACTAGTCCTCGCTCAGGCTGCAGCCGAGCCCAACTTCCGGATTGCCCATGAGTGACGCTAAATCAGTCTCTACGGCACATGGCTTAGTGGTCGTTCTAGGAGGGTGCACACAAAGCTGATCCACTCTCACGCCAAATGCGGGATTCATTCTGTCGGGGGATGCGCCCGTTCCAGCACCGCCGCAACGGTCTCTGCGACCAGATGATCGAAATTCTGCAGGTTGCTCGAGCATGGGGTAATGGCCCATGTGTTTCATCCACAACATCAAAATCTGACTTGATTTACGCTGGCCAGCGAAATCGGTAGAGCTCATCGTTGATCGCGCGAAGTGGCACGTTCAAGCGTCGAGCCGATTCGATCGGATCTTAGCCGGCCAGCGATAAGAACGAGCCTTAAGCTGCTTCCGGTGACGTGCTCGCTGCTTCCAGAACCTGTAGAAAACTCTAAGCGATGCGGGCGCCTCAACCGTTGACTTTCAAGCGTCCATTGTCAACCGTGAAGTCTCGACAGCCGTTGGTACCCGAACAGCACTCCGGCCGCATTAATCAAATACTGCTCGTCGCTAAGCATCTCAACCAGTTCGTCGGGGAAAGGGGAGATTTCGCTCTGCAAATAAGTGGCCAGTTCGCGATAGATTTCCCGCCGGGCGTAAGCCGCCAGTTCGGTGCGCCGGCGCAGCGCATCTTGAATCAGACTGGCCAGTTCCGGCGTCGCCGCTCGGCGGAGCTTCATCGCGATTGTGGGATAATTCATGAACGAGTTGTACTTCTGCCGCGTCCAGGATTCCTCCCCCGGGGCAACCAGCGGCGTTTGACGTATGACGAGCGTCCCCGCCACGCGGTCGCCGAAGCGCTGCATCAGCGGATTGCTCAGTGCGGAAATTCCTCCAACCAGATAGGCGAACGGCAGCGCATCGAACACGCGCATCAGATTCCGCACCCACGCCTGTTCGATCCGTAGCGGAAGTCCGGCCTGGTCAATCACCTGCAAATGGAACAGGCGTTTTCCGATCGTCTGCCCGTTCCAAAAACCTTCCAGCAATGCGCCATAGGCAAACCCGATCGCGAATTGCCCGAGCGTGATCACCATTACTCCAAATCCCGGCGCTCTCGCGAAAATCCAATAAACGAGCAGCCCAACTCCATTCACTGTCCCCAGCACGATAGCGATATCGAGCAGCATGGCGTAAAGCCGGGAAGCGGGACCCGCCAGGGGCAATCGAAAGAGCACGCCTTCCGGCGTGGCAATGGTCAGTTGGGCCGTTGTCGCCCAGCGGATTGGCTCAGAATTTCTCATTTGTTCTCCGGAGGAACTCTGGTATGCGCTTCGGCATCAGTCTTTCTTCGCCCGATCAGCAGCAGATAGACCGTCAGCAGCGCGAGTTCCGCTCCGCCAACCGCAACTTTGAACCCGTACGGCAGAACCGGCGCGTGATGCTGCGAAAAAAACCCTTCCATCATCCCAGCCCACACCAGCATCATCGCCATCCCGGCGATCAGCACGAGCCATTCGCGCATGGATTGACGCACATCGCGATCCTCGCGACGGCGCAGCAGTATGCGCGCCAGGTAGAACCCCGCCTGCCCGGCGATCAGGATCGACGGAATCTCAAAGACGCCATGCGGCAGCAGCCACGCCGTCATGAATAGCCCGAAGCCCTGCTGCGTGTAGCGAGCCGCCACGGCCCCGAGCAGCACGCCATTCTCGAACAGCAGGAGCGCCGTCCCGATACCAAACGTTACGCCGAGCGCCGCCGCGAGCATCGCTACCTCGATATTGTGCCGGATCAGCTGCGCCGAGAATGCGGCTTCGGACTGCGTCGAGTGCAGATCCTGATTTTTCCCTTGCTCCTCTTCATGCACGCGTTGCTCCGGATTGCGCAGGTAATCGGCCGGAAGCAGCACGTCCACGGAGGCGGGATCGTAGCGCACTGCCAGTCCGCCGAACGCGCAGCCCAACACCGTAATCAGCACGGCCAGTGCGAAATAGCGCGATTGCCTCCGGAATGTTTCCGGGAACAACGTGAAAATTCTCAGCCAGCGGCGCGGCTGCCAGAGTTCGGAGCGCGTCGGCGGAACGAAATGCAGCTCCGCATAGGCGCGCGCCACCAGCCGCTCGAGATATTGTCTTTGCTCGGGCGCCAGCGTTCCGTGTGTGACGCGATTTAAGTCTGCGGCGGCCTGCGCGTAAAGCTCCTGCAGTTGTTCGGCTTCCATCGGATTCAACCGGTGGTCTGGCCGGCCTTCTAGCGCGGCGAGCAGCGATTCGAGGCTGCTCCAGCGCGGCCTCGCCTGCGTCTGAAATCGTTCGAGATCCAAAATCACAGCCGCTGCTCCCGCTTGCTTTCGAGATACCCTTCGACGGCCTTTCGCAGGAACATCTCCGCAGGAATATACCGGAGCTGCACGTCCAAATGGTGCAGTTGTCGCGCCAACGCGCCGAGGCGCTGGTTTTCTTTTTCACCTGCGAGCGCCGCATACACGTCCTGGTCCGTGTGCAGCTCCTCCCCTGGCGAAAAGGCCGGCCGGGCGTGAGCCGGCAAGATGCTTGTCATCAAGAGCGCGTGCGACGAACGCACCAGGCCGACTCCGCGGCGCAGCGAGTCTGAAACGGAGCGCTCCGTCAAATCCGCCAGCAACAGCAGGTACGCGCGGCGACGCAGCCGCGCCCGGATTTCGCTGAACAGCGCTTCGTAATCCGCGGTCGTCGGCAAAGGTTCGATATGCAGCAGGCGATCACGAAATTGATGAAACTGCGTTTGACCGCTTCCCGCGCGTAACCAGGACTTCGGCTCGTCCGCGTAGGTCACCAGCCCAAATTCGTCCCCCAGTTCCAGGGCCACCGTCGCGCCCACCAACGCCGTTTCCACGGAGAGATCCAGCAGCCGTCGCGGCGCGCACGCTTGTGGGACATCGCTCTCGATGCCTGTGCTTGGGTCGAGCGCAAGCGCGGACGCCCGCGATTGGTCCACTACGAAATAGACTTCCTGCTTCTGCTCCCATTGGAACAGTCGCGTGACCGGAGCGCCTCGACGCGCCGTGGACTTCCACGCGATCTCCGAGTACGTGTCGCCAGCCTGATATTCGCGCAGGCGCTCGAAATCGCGCCCGTGTCCCGTCCACGGCGTCTGCCGCGACGCCACCAGCTTGCGGTAAACCGGGCTGCGCAGTATCTCCCGCCGCCCGGACCGCAAATCCGCCTCGATTCGCAACTGCTCCGGCGAATCGAACCATTGCCGCAAACGCCAGATTCCGAGGTGTGAGGACCGCTCGATGCCAACGCGCGGCCCAGGCCACAGCCCGCGACGAAGCAAAGCAATCTGGGGCGACCATGGCCAGAGATGGATGTGCGCGGCGCTTGCTGAGGCTGATTCCCCTGCGGCCGGCTCCGGCCGCTCAAGTTTCAGCCGTTGCGGATCGCTTTTCACCCGAGTAGCGGTCTCGCTTTCCAGTGTTGACGGCATGACCGCTACGCACACTTCACTGCGCAGGCGGCGCCAGCCGGAGCCCGTGAGCGCCAGCGGGATCTTGATGGTCTGCCCTTCGCGTCCACGAAGGCCTTTCCCCGGCGGCAACAGGACTGGTGCGCACTCTTCACGGACGAGCCACAGCGCGAGCGCGTCAAAAGACGCCAGCAGCGCCACAGTCGTGACGATCAGCGCAAACAACAACCATCCGCGCGCGATCCATGGCGCAATGCACGCGGCCCCACCCAGTAGTCCTATGATCCACACGAGCGATCCCGTTGGACTGAATAGTTTTCCCACCGGCTGAAGCGCGATCCATTGAGCGGGCTTGTCGCGAGATTCCAGGTTGCGGCGCGGCGGCTCCGCGCTGGCTTGGATCTCGGCAGCGCTAGCCGCGCCCCGCGCTCCCACGCCCGCGGACTTCATCTCTCCAGCCGTTATCATTTCGCCTGCTTCCATACTGTCGCCACCACGCGTCCGGTTTTACCGTGGCACTTCGACCGCCTCCAGCACCGCCTTAATGACCTCGCGGATCTCGACGCCTTCCATCTCGAACTCCGGTCGCAGCAGCACGCGGTGCTCGATCACGGGACCAGCCAGCGTCTTTACATCCTCGGGCAGCACGAAATCGCGTTCCTCGAGCGCTGCGAGCGCCCGCGATGCCGACAGTAGCGCTAGCGTCGCCCGCGGCCCGGCTCCAACCCAGATCGCCGCGTGCTGCCGGGTCTGCCGAGCCACACTGACGATGTAACTGCTTATCGCATCGCTGACGCGCACTCGCGCTGTGGCCGCGCGCAGTTGTTCGAGTTCGCCCGGCTGCAAAACCGGCACGCGCAGATCCTCCGCCAGTCGCCGCTCCGGCGCTTCGCCCGCTGCCACAAGCTTCGCCAGTTCGTTTTCGTCCTGCGCCGTCGGGTAACCCATGCGGATTTTCACCAGAAAGCGATCCTTCTGCGCCTCCGGGAGCGGATACGTGCCCTGATGCTCGATCGGGTTTTGTGTCGCAAAGACGACGAAGACGGGGGGCAGCTCGCGGGTCTCGCGATCGATCGTCACCTGGCGCTCTTGCATGGCTTCCAGCAGCGCCGATTGCGTTTTCGCGGGGGCGCGATTGATTTCGTCCGCCAGCAAGAAATTCGTGAAGATGGGGCCGCGCACCAGCCGGAATTCCTGCGCCCTCAGGTCGAAGACGCTTGTCCCGGTAATATCCGCGGGCATCAGGTCCGGCGTGAACTGAATGCGCTGAAATTCGCCGGCGACCGCCCGCGCCAGGGCCTTCACCAGAAGCGTTTTCCCCACGCCCGGAACGCCCTCGATCAGCGCGTGTCCACCGGCGAGCAGCGTCACCAGCGCGAGATCGATGGCTTCGCTTTGCCCGACAATCACGCGCCCCAGCGCTTCTCGAACACGCCGCGCCCCGCTTGTGATCGTCGTGGACGCCGCGGCCGATTGCGTTGCTGCACTCGCAGGTTGTGCCTGCCTGTCCGAACCCAATACCGGTTCTTCGTTCATGCGATTCGAGCCTCCTCGGGAATCCTCTTCGGTGTGGCCCGCGAACTATCAGGCGCAACGCGGTCGGCATGAGCCGGACCTCTTGCGGATGCGCGGCGCTCGGCGATCAACTCGCTCAGTTCCTTGTACCCCGCTAGAGCGGTCTGCGCGAGCGCGGCGCGCAGCCGCGGCCCTCTACCTGGATCTACAGAAATGGCCTGCGCATCCTGCGGCGACCGGCGGCGGTACTGGTCCCAGCACTCCGCCACTACCTGTGCGCTCGGGATGCTACGTTGAAGAAGGTGTCGCGCGGCCACGCCAGCGCTTTCCCCATGGCGCACGATCTGCGCATTCTGGTCGCGCCTCGGGCGTCGCACCAGATCGCCGCTCATGCTCCAAAGCAGGACCAGCAAAGCCGCCCAGAAAAGCATCAGCGCAGCCTGCAGCCGGTATCGCTGCACCAGCCAAAGCACGCCTTGATTCTGGTGCAGTCCGTGCAACGTCTCATCCACCCAAATCACCGGCCGTCCGCCGGTCAGAAAATCCAGCACCACAGGGTTCGGACGTTTCTTGATCGCCTCGTTCAACAGGAACGACTCTTGGCTCGCGGCGATCAGTTCGCCATTTCCGACTCGCCGCATCGCCATATAAACACGCCCAGATGTGTCAGCCTTCGTGTCCTTCGCGGCGGCTTTCGCGGGCCCCGCATAGAGCGGGGTCCAGTGCTCATCTGTCTTGAGCCAGGGAGCATCCGCGCCGAGATACATCATCTCGCTGCCCGCCGGCATTTCGCGGAGATCGGGAGAGATCCAGGTTGGACCGGATTCGTGTGGAGTTTCCTTCCAGTTGTTCTCGACTTCCCACCCTTGAGACTTCGACTCTAGCTTCCAAGCGGGCTTGATCAGCACGACGCGCCCGCCGCGCGCAAGAAACTCTTCCAGCCGCCCGCGGAACTTACCTGCGTTCCGGAGGTTTCCTTTCTGGCTTTCCCAGTCGTTATCAGGATAGCCTCCGATAAAGAACGCTGTTGCCTTCTCCGCGTTCTGGTCGGACAGCGAGTCCTCATCCTGGCTGCGCTTCACTTGATACCCGGCGCGTGCATAGGCATCGAACAACAGACTGGTACCGTAAGGGTCCTCGCGTAAGCTGGATCCCATATCGCTCGTAGTCGACTGATTCTGGTGCGCCATGAGCAGCAGAATCGCGAATACGGCCGCGAAAATCCCTCCAGCCAGCAAGGGGCCTCGCCAGTTGAGCACCATGCCTCCGTTTGGCCTGTTGTCAGACATGGTTGAGCAACTCCCTCTGATCCTGGCGGTAGGAGGCAACCGCCTCTGGCGTCGGCACATGAGACCCATACCACACGCGATCGAACTGCCGCAGGCTGCCGCGCAATTTCTCCGGTATTTCGATCCGTTGCTCCAGCGCCGCTTGCGGACGCCGCCGCCACCGGCGCGTAAATTCATTCAGGTAATCGCGATTCGTGCGATCGCGGCGAATTGTCAGCCATTCGCGCCGCGCTAGTCCGGCCAGCAGGCCCAGGTACACCGAGCGCAGCGCCAGCCGCAGTTCACCCTCCCGTTCCAGCCGGTCCGCCAGCGCGAACCATTCGTCCTCGGAGCGTTCATTCGCTACCGCGCCGTCACTCAGATCGGGAAGAGGCGCTGTTGCCAGGGGAATGGAAAGCTGCGCTGCTGCCTCGCGCCGCCGCCGCAGCCAAAAGAGCATCGCTCCCGCTCCGATCGTCAAAATCGCTATCAGCGTGAGCCATAGTCGAAGGTCCTTCAGCTTCCAGGGGCCCTTCTTTTCCCTTCCGGGAGAGAGATTCAGCCCACGCGGCCACAGTTTGCGAAGAAAATTCCGAAACGCATTCCAGGCGCGCTCACTCTGGTGCTGGATCTTATCCAGTAGCTTGTCAAACCAGGTAGGCGGGCTCGGGTGCTCAGCGTCATGCCAGCGATAAATCGCGCGCCGCGATTCCTCGTCCAGTGCGCGGCGCAATTTTTGAATCTGTGCCTCGCGTGCGATCTCGGCGGGCGTCTTCGTGCTGCTTCGGGTTGGCGCCGCCTTCGCTGCGCGCGCGCGCGCCATCGGGGAAGTGCCAGCCAGAATCGCAGCCAGCACGACCAACGCGCCGATCGCCACCCTGCCGCCGGCTGCGGTGGATGCGATCATCTGCGCCTTTTTCTGCTGCTCGCGTGGCAGGCTCGCCAGTAAACCGCGCAGGTCGTCTCCTTCGCGCCTCGACTGCAAATGCTGATAAACAACCACAAACGAACATTTGACGATGGGATCGAGTGCCAACCACGCGCCCGCGAACAATGAGAGCCAGAACGCGGAACTGCGGAATAGCGCGAACATCCCCATGGGTGTTGATAGCAGGGTGTTCACCCCAAAAATCGAGTGCAGAAGCTGCGGAACAAGCAGCGCCACGATCAAGCCGTTCAGCCACACGGCGATCCAGAGTGGGAAGAGCATCAGGAAGAGAAGCAAGCCGCCGCCGAACCATTGACTCGCAAGCGCCAGGCAGCCACCAATGGTCTGTCTTTTGGAGCCATCCTCCCGTGCCTCAAGGCTGGCGAATTGGCACGCGCTATAGCACCAGGGCGCGCCCGCGAAGGTTGTAAGCGCCACTAAAGTAGCAGCGCTCAAGACGATTTTCCACGCAAGTAAGCGTCCCATGGCTGCCAGTTGTGCGGCCGCGTCCTCGGGTCTTGGTCTCGGAACGCCGAACGCGCGCTCCCGAACGCGCTGCATGTAGTTCGACACGCTCCATGCGCGCAGCAGATATGCGCCTGTGAGCAGCGCCGCCTCCGTCAGCAGCACGGCATCGGATATCCGAATCTGACCGTTGACGACCCACATCGGTATGAAACAAAGGACCAGCGGCGCTGCCCCGCTGTAGTATCGCCACGCCTCCCAGGCGAACGTGGACTTAAACAGTGCGAACCCGCGTTCGAGCGCTTCCAGTGCGTTCAGCCGGTTCCGGCGGCCGCGCGCGGAGGACGCCGCGCGTCCACGTTGCAAAGTGGACGGCGCCAGGGCCGCTTCACTCATGGCTTTCCCCGGTCGTCCGGTCCTCGGCGACGTCGGCGATGTCGAAGTCCAGATGCCCCTCCGGCGTATTCATTCGCCAACGCAGCAGTGCGAAAAAGAGCGCCATCAGGACGGCAAGAGCAGTGATTCCCGCCACGATCTGCTGGAGACGACGCGCCAGCGACGGCTTCGGTGCGGGCGGACGCGCCATCCGGCGCAGACAAGGCGGGCAGGCGAGCTTTCCCTCCTCATCGGTTACGCATTCCCGGCAGAACGTTCCTCGGCAATGCGGACACCGCGCCGCCGCTTCACGCAGCGGGTGAAACAGGCAGCGAGCATGGCCTAAGTCCGCCGCGGCGCGTTTGTCGAAGGGCGCAGCTGGCGTCTCAGGAGCCATGCGTCTGTGTGGCATCCGCGATGGAAACGGTTCCGGATGGCGCTTCGGAGTTCGTTTGCACGGAGAGCTCCGCCGGTTGGACGCTGGTTACAGGAGGGGTCGGTTGCTCGACGCCGCGCGCGGCGCGAACCGCCGCATCAATCTTGGCAAGGACCTTGCGTGCCCGGCGCGTTCGCGCCACCAACGGCAGGTCAACGCTTGCTCCCGTGGTGCGAATGCGCGCCGCCGCCGTTGGCCCGAGTGCCAGTTCCGTCGCCACCCACGCGAGACCCACGCCGCCGAAAATCGCGCCAACGGTGGAATCCACCCACTGCCAAAACGCAACACCGAGCGCCGCAAACAGCACCCCCGGAATGACCAGCCGCCACAACCATAAACGGCTGGGCCAGACCACTATGGATTCCAGGTCGCGCAAGTAAAACCGCCGGTACTCGACCGCGTACATCGTGCGCTTCGCGGCCAGCAAGCAGTCCTCACTCAAGTGCCACTTCGTTCCGCCGGTTATGCTGCCAACGCGCGATATTTTGCGGAATGCACTCTTCAATCAGTGCCTCCCCGCCATCCAGCGTATGAAGACCGAGCTGGCGACGAATAGGGGGAGCCAGATGAGCCCCGCATACGCCGCCCAGAAACGCCATCCGTACCGCGGGATCAAATACGAACGTGGGGCCTTCCTATACTTCACGTGCAAAAAAATCGCGGCCGGGATTGCGGCTACGATCACGGGCCAAAAGAGAATCCAGCCCCACCCGATCGTCACCGCAATGGAATCATAGAGCACGTCGCGATGCCGCCATTCCGACTTGCCTGCCTCCACACCGGAATCGGCGCGCCCACGCTCGAAACACGTGGGGCAGACGTGCTCCGCTCCCAACTGCAAATCGCACAATGCGCACACGAAGCGGCCGCACCGCTGGCAGCAAGCCTGAAACGCCTTGTCCGGATGAAAGAAGCATGTCGCTTGATCCGAAAGCGCGGCCGCCGCATTTGTGTTCTGCCGGACCACGCCCCAGACGCGGATCTGTAGCCGCTTCTCGCAGTAGGGGCAGCTCTGCCATCCTGTTTTCGTCTCAACTGGCGCCACGTCCCCGTTGCAACTGGGGCAGGTCACAGCCCCCACTGCAATAGGCGATAACCTCCGGGCCCCACGTGTTGGAGAGTCCGCCGCGTTGGAGTCGCCAGCAGTAGGGGTGAAAAGATTGATGTTGAAGTTCACGCTATGCTCTGCTTGTAGACCACCCGCGTGTTGCACACCCGATCATGCAGCGCTCGCTTCTCGCCATCCGTCCCCGCCATGATCCCGCTAATCAGCATGAGGACGAAATTTAAATAAGGGATGCCGCTGGTGACAACATTCCACATCACGAAGCGCCCAATGGACACTCCCCATCCCAGGGTGCTGCCGTCTGAACGCACGACTTTTAGCCCGCAGGCCATCTTTCCGAGGGTTGCACCGCGATACCTCAGCAACACAACCTCATAGCAAATCACCACGAGGAAATAAATTAGAAAGAAAATAAGACTGAAGGTCGCGAACGCTCCGAAGGCCGGGTTGGACGCATCGCCCTGCGCCCTGAGTAGATTTGGTATCAGCACAGCGGCGAGGATCAGAAGGGGCACCCCCAGCACAATGCCGTCAATCATGCGGGCGCCAAAACGGATCCAGAATCCGCCGTAATGCCAGCCGAGTGGCGATGCCGCAGCGGCGCCGCTCGCCATCACCCGGCTCAGAAACGCCTGTTTGCAATCGGCGCACACCCAGCTCCCGGCGATCTGAACCAAGTCAGAGTGCGCGAACGTCCGTCCGCATTGCGAACACGCCAAAACCGATTGCACTGGGGCTTGTTCACTCATTGGGTATTCTCCATGATGTGTGAAACTGCACCTAGCGTAGCGTAAATGGTTCCCCGCGCCAAGGAGCAGGAGCGCTCGGGTTTCGCAAGTATGAATCCCCACGCTGACAAGACGCGCGAGTCACCGTGCCTGCGAGCACCTCCGGAACATCAAGCAATGACCATTCGAGATCGGCCGGAATCGCGGGTCCCGGATGCGGCGAGTGGCGACATCGGCGCAACCTCCGGCCCTGAGCTGGCCGTTCCTCCGAGTCCTGGTTTTTTGGAAGCTCGCTTGTTGAGGATAATTTGACGCTATGAGCTTCGGAAGTAAGAGCCATTCTTTCAGGACGCATTGGACCAAACTGCTCAAATCTACCCCGAACGCTGTGCCTCTCGAAGGCTCTTCTTGTGGAAGCGGAACGCGACGCTGCAATCGCTCTAGAACGGGCAATCTACGGCGATTTGTTCCAGTTGTTCCCAATATCGAGAACAGGAACAACTTTGCGGCGCTAAATTAGGCGAAGGAATTGTTACGGCTCAACTCGTAACCGTAAATAAGAAGGGCGCTTAGAGGATTTTCCTTGTAAGCGCCCATGGTTGCGGGGG
>WNFQ01012410.1_pt1 | contig 12195 bp, 12 predicted proteins | sample 5400171 | NCBI WGS metagenome assembly WNFQ01 (sample SAMN13153356, study PRJNA577476) | soil metagenome | isolation source: 20 cm soil under Madrone tree | place: USA:California | collected 2016-06-14
AAAGGAGCGTCTTGATACCGAGCAGTTTAAATGTGCGGATCGCGAAGGTCACCTCCTCCATCGAGTATCCTTCGTAGTAGTGCACGCGGCCCTGCATAGCCAGAATCGGCACTTGATCGATTTTGCCGACTACCAGACGACCAGCGTGTCCTTGCGCCGTTGAACGAACGAACCCCGGGATGTCCTCGTAGGGAATCGCCACTGCGTCTTCAAAGTCATCGGCGAAACCGCCAAGACCGCTCCCCAGCACGACCGCGACGCGCGGTTCCTGTTTCACACGAGCTCTGATAGTACGCGCGGCGTGTTCAGCGCGCTCATAAAGACCCGAACTTGCGACTCCCTCAACCATTCCCAAATCCCCCGGTGTTCTCAACTTACTTCTCTTTCTGGTAAGGAATTCCTAACGCGCGCGGCGGCCGCGACGCTCCAATGAACCCCGCCAGCACGATAATCGTTACGACGTAAGGGACCATCTGAATAAACTGGACGGGGATATCCTCGCCTGATGGTAACTTTACCGCCTGCATCTGATAAGAGACTGCCTCGGTGAAACCAAATAATAGACAGGCGAGCATTGTTTGAAAAGGCCGCCACTTGCCAAAAATCAACGCTGCCAGCGCGATGAATCCACGGCCGGAAGTCATGTTGCGCGTAAAAAGCGACGATTGCCCAATCGAAAGATAGGCTCCTCCAATACCGGCCAGTACACCTGCGATTAGCACACCCGAATACCTCATGCGTTTAACGCTCACACCAGCGGCGTCCGCCGCTTCGGGTTTTTCGCCGACCGCTCGCAGACGAAGACCAAAGGGCGTTCGATACATAACGTACCAACTAATCGGAACCAGTGCGAACGCAATGATGATTGGCGTCCATGGTATCAGGTGTTCCCTCGGAAGCTGTGGCGTTGATCCGGATGAAAGAAAGAACGCGCCACTCAAAAAACCAGGAATCCCGAACATAAGGATATTGATGGCCGCTCCGCTGACTACTTGATCGGCTTTGAAGCGGATACAAGTGACGGCGTAAATGGCGGCAATGAACAAACCCGCGGCGCTGGCGGCAAGCAAGCCTACCCAGGGACTGGCATTCCCAAGCCCCAGCTTTGTGTCGGCAGCATATGTAACTGCTGCCGCAGTGAAGGCTCCGGCGAGCATTTTGCCCTCGAGTGCGATATTAATGACACCCGACCGTTCGGAAAACATTCCACCGAGCGCGGCGAGCACCAGTGGGGTTGCTACCCTCAAGGTCGACAAAAAAAGTTGAAGCGTGAAAATGTCTCTCATTTGTTTACACTTTCGAACGTTTCAATAGACCAAACCTGCCAAATGAACCGCGGAAGAACGCCTCCGCGGCGACAAACAAAATAATAATGCCCTGCAGGACCTGCACAATATCTTTTGTTACGTGTTCAGAAAAGCCGTCCACATAGATTCCGCCATGCTGCAGAATCGCAAAAAGCAAAGCAGAGAGGACTACACCGACAGGGTGATTCCTGCCAAGCAAGGCCACGGCGATGCCAGTAAAGCCGTAGTTGTCGGAAAAGCCGTCGTAGTACCGATAGTGATACCCCATCACATCGTTAATGCCCACCATGCCTGCCAATGCACCCGACACAGCCATCGCCAGAATGATTTGTTTGCGAATCGAGATACCACCATATTCCGCAGCCGTGGGATTGCTACCGGTGGCCCGTATCTCGTAGCCCCACTTTGTTCGCCACAAGAACAGGTAGACCAGCCCGCAAGCGACAAGTGCTAGTATGAAGGCAAGGTTTAGTGGAATGCGTTCCGGTAAACCGGGGATAAATTTGCCCAAGCGTGCGATATGGGCACCGTAGCCGATCGGAGCGGTTTGCAGAATCGGATCACCGGGAATTTTGTAATGGTATTGCGTGAAATAACCGACCAGCAAGATGGCAATGAAGTTCAACATGATGGTGTTGATGACTTCATGCGAGCCAAAGCGAGCTTTCAGAACACCTGGGATCGCACCCCAGAATGCTCCAACAAAAATCGCCGCCGCAAAGCACATGGGCACTAAAAGCCATGCCGAAAGATTTGCGAAGGTGATGCCGACCCACGCGGTAGCAAAGGCCGCTATGTATAACTGTCCTTCGGCTCCGATATTAAATAAGCCACCGCGGAAACCGACCAGAACTGCGAGTCCTGTAAAGATCAGCGGCGTGGCGTGGAAGAGTGTGTATCCAATTCCATCCGGCCATGACAGCGCACTACCCAGAAGCAGCCGATAGGCCTCGATTGGGTTATCGCCGACCAATAATATAAGGATCCCGCCGACAATAAACGCAGCTACAACGGCTATTAGGGGAAATAGTAGTTCACGCAGGAGTTTCATCAGATTTTTGATTTTTGATTTGTGATTTTTGATTGCGCTTGCAACGAAGAGTTGCAATCGACAATCTGAAATCCAAAATCGAAAATGTGCTCAGTGCCCTCGTGTCATCAACAACCCAATCTCTTCCAAGGTAGCAACCTTTGGATCCACTTCGCCGGCGATTCGGCCTTCATGAATGATCAGCAAACGATCTGAAAGGCTCGTCACTTCTTCCAACTCCGCCGACACCAAAAGCACCGCGCAACCATCATCTCGGAGACCAACCAGCTTCCGATGAATAAATTCGATCGCTCCGATATCGACACCTCGTGTGGGCTGCGACACCAGTAGAAGTTTCGGTCCCACGTAAAACTCGCGTCCGATGATCAGTTTTTGTTGGTTTCCTCCGGAGAGTGCGCGGGCGGGAAGTATTGGATTTGCGGGACGTACGTCGAAACGCTCAATAATCTCTCCAACTCGTCGCTGGATAGCATTGTCGTCGAGAAAGACGCCGGCATACGAGACGATTGGCTTTCGATAGTGGACCCCAAGGATGGAGTTCTCCGCTAGAGTAAAATCGAGTAGCAAGCCGCGGCGATGCCGGTCCTCAGGAATGTGCGCTATCCCAAATTCTCGACGGGAACGCGCACCTTTTGTCGCAATGTTCTTGCCTTCAAATTGGATTTCACCAGAAAGGCGAGCAGCACCGATCAATCCTGCCAGGGCCTCGACAAGTTCCGTCTGTCCGTTTCCCTCGACTCCAGCTATGCCAACAATTTCGCCTTTGCGGACTTGAAACGAGACATTGTCGACGCGCTTGCTTCCGTCATTGGCGGTAACGGTCAAACTCCTGACAGTTAATTCAGCTTCGCCAACCTTTGCCTCGCCCTTTTCCACACGCAACAGTACTTCTCTCCCCACCATCAACCGTGCCAGCTCTGCTGCATTCGTATCTTTCGTCTGCAGGCGTCCGACCACCTTGCCGTCGCGCATCACGGTGACTTGGTCCGAGATTGCCAACACTTCAGAAAGCTTGTGGGTAATGATGATGACCGTCTTTCCCTGCTTCCGCATGCGACGCAGGATCGAGAAAAATTCCTCAACTTCCAAAGGCGTCAAAACAGCGGTTGGCTCATCAAGTATCAAGAGCCGAGCACGACGGTAAAGAGCTTTCAAGAGTTCGACCCGCTGTTGCTGGCCGACGGAAAGGTGTTCGACAGGCTCATCGGGATTGACGGCGAGCTTAAACTCTTCGGAGAGCTGGCGAATTTGCAACGCCGCGGAGTTTAGGTCGAGGGTAATCGCGCTACCGGGTTCAGCGCCGAGCACAATATTTTCAGCTACAGTCATCGTCTCTACCAGCATGAAGTGCTGGTGGACCATGCCGATGCCAAGCGCGATTGCATCGTGAGGGGAGTTGATCTCGCGGACTTGTCCATCAACCAGAATTTCGCCGCTATCAGCCGTATAGAAGCCATAGGCGATGCGCATTGCCGTCGACTTTCCGGCACCGTTCTCGCCCACGATGGCATGGATCGTCGCCGGCTCAACCTTAATGTTGACGTGGTCGTTGGCTAAAACAGAGCCGAATCTTTTCGTGATGTTCCTTAACTCGAGCATGCCGCCTTTGGTCTTTGGCTTTTGGTCTTAGGTCTTTGCGCTCAATTCAGCTTGGGATCTTTCGTCGTCTTAGAGAGCCTATGGCGCCCAAGTAAGCATTTAACCTGGGCGTAAGTTCGTTGATTATCGGCACAAGATCATTGACCTGTTTGTCAGTCAGCAGTCGTCTTTTGTACGCACGTCGCAACCAGTGCCGAGTTTCGTAAAGCGAGCCTCGCGCGACTCTCAAAAACCGTCGAAGTTCAGGATCCGTTCCGCGCCCGCTTCCTTCGGCAATATTGGCACCTATGCTATCCGCCGCTTTTACTATTTGGATTCCCACTGTATTTTTGGCTAGGAAGTCCCAACGAGCAACGATCCTCCATATTTGGTCCGCCAGTTTCTCGGACAGCTTATAGATGTGAAGATGTACAAAATTGGTCTTTTCCATCTCGGGTTTCTCCTGAGGAAAGAGTGATAAGACCGAATAAGAACTCAAAGACCAAAGACCCAAAACCAAAGACCATTTTTTATTGTGTCATAGCATCCGTCACCTTAATCTGCCCAGCAATTATCTTTTTCTTTGCCTCTTCAGCTTCTTGAATCGCTTCGGGTGAAACCAGGTCCTTGTTGTTTTCATCCATCGCGTAACCCACACCGTCTTTGTCTAGACCAAAGACGTGCAGTCCGGGTGAGAAGCGGTGATTCACTACGTCTTCGACGATGTTGTAAACCGCGTTGTCAACGCGCTTGACCATGCTGGTGAGAACGAATCCAGGCTTGACCATATTTTGATTTGAATCGACCCCAATCACGAAGTGCGTAGCTCGGCCATTCTGTTTGCCCTGTTGTTCAACCGCGTCGAAGGCGCCGAGTCCGGAATTACCGGCCGCGGTAAAAATAACATCAGCGCCTTTGCCGATTTGCGCCAACGAGAGTTCTTTTCCCTTTCCGGGATTATTCCAGGCGCTATCAGTTACACCAACGTAGTTTTGAATGATGCGGATGTTCGGATTTACCGATTTGGCACCTTCTTCATAGCCCTTTTCGAATCGATGGATTAGACCAATATCCATTCCGCCGAGAAACCCGAGGGTATTTGTTTTGGTAGCTTTGGCAGCGAGTATTCCCACGAGGTAGGAGCCTTCATGCTCTTTGAAAACCAACGAAGCGACATTTGGCATGTTGCTCACGCCGTCAATGATTGCAAAATGTATGTTGGGGTAATCCTTTGCTACCTGCTCCATGATGGGCGCTTGTGCAAAACCAACACCGATTATCAAGTCATACCCACGTTCTGCAAATGCGCGCATAGCCGGCTCAATCGCATTCGGAGTTCCCGGTTCTATGTCGCGCAAAACAATTGGCAATTCTTTCGCAGCACGTTGAACTCCCTGCCAGGCGGCCGCATTAAAAGAACGATCGTCCTTACCACCTATGTCAAAAACGATCCCCACGTGAACTTTCGATTTGTCATCCGCCGCATAACTCCGGTGGTTGCAGGCCGAGACCAGCAACGCAGCTAGACAAAGCAAGATCGATAGTAAAACAGCCTTGTGCCTCATTCGTTGATTACTTCCTTGACAAGCTTTTCGTGGTCCGAAGGTGGTTCCTCGCTGATGTGATAGGCATCCTGAATTCTTCGCGCAGCCTCTCGAGCATTTGCGTCGTCCTTGCAGTAAACAACGCCAATCGTGTCACCACCACTGACTCTGTCACCAATCTTCAGATCAGCCATAAAACCGACGGTGGGATCCACCACATCTTCGATGCGCACACGCCCGCCGCCGATGGCCGCGATCGCATGTCCGATCTCAGTGGTGTCGACGCTTGTAATGTAGCCAGAGCGCCGGGATTCTACCTTAAAGGATTCGCTTACCAAAGGCAGAAAAGAAGCCGGTGCATCGCATACGCGTGGCTCTCCACCCTGCGCTTCAACGTTGAGTCTTAAGACTTCCAGGGCCGCTCCAGTCTCCAGCGCTCGCTGCACCTTGTGGTGAGCGGCCGCTATAGTTTGTTCGACGTTGGCCAGCACAAGCATGTGGGCTGACAATTCCAGTGAGAGATCCAGAACTGGGCGCACAGTCTCGCTGATTTCACCCCGCAGAATATCAATGCATTCCTTTACTTCAACCGAGTTTCCAACGGCGCGGCCGAGGGGCTGATTCATGTCAGTCAGGAGGGCCCTCGTCTTAATGCCGTAGGAGTTTCCCGTGCTCACGAGAGCGTGGGCCAGTTCTTTGGCCCGGACAGTAAGTGGAATCGCTTCGACCGTCGCGGTAGCGTCGCGCAAGGCATACATCTTCTTGTCCGCCGGCGCCAACTCAGCAGTTTGGCCGGCCATCGCATAACCGACTTGTTGGAGCACCTTTTTGAACTCAGTGGCACTGAGATTCACGCGGTACCCAGGTATTGATTCCAACTTGTCGAGCGTACCTCCTGTGTGGCCCAGCCCTCGACCGGAGATCATTGGGACACACACGCCGCAGGCTGCCACCATTGGCGCTATGAGCAAGGAAGTCTTGTCGCCAACGCCGCCTGTTGAATGCTTATCTGCTTTTGGTTTGGGAATGTCGGAAAAGTCGAGGATGCTGCCTGATTGCAGCATGCTCTCGGTTAGCGCCTGCTGCTCCGCGTGATTCATGCCATTGAGGTAAATGGCCATCAGCAGTGCGCTAATCTGGTAATCGGCGATCTGGCCGTGCGTCACCCCATCGATGAAGAATTTAATCTCTTCATGCGACAGAGGCTGACCGTCTCTCTTTTTTCTGATAACGTCCTGAGGTCTCAAGCTGTTCCTTAATTGCTCTCCATTAAGACTGCGGCTTGAGCTGTGACTGCCAGCCCGTGCCCGACTGCGTCGACTCCTTCTCCGGTTTTCGCTTTAACGCTGACACACCCGAGATCAACTCCAAGAATACTGGCGATATTCTCGCGCATCGCAATCACATAAGGTCTCAGTTTCGGTGTTTCCAACAGAATAGTCGCGTCAACATTGACGACGTGAAGACTGCGCTCGCGTGCCAACCAAACTACGCGAGACAAGAGGTCCAAACTATCGGCGCCACTCCACTGCGGATCGCGATCCGGGAAGTGAACTCCCAGATCACCCTCACAGAGTGCACCGAGAATCGCATCCGCGATTGCGTGGGAAAGTGCGTCAGCATCCGAATGACCTTCCGCTCCGCGATCCGAGACGATGTGTACACCACCGAGCACAAGCGATCGCCCTTCAACCAGGCGGTGCGTATCGTTGCCAATGCCGATGCGAATCATAGTGAAAAACAAATGGGCTTTGTGCTTTGTACTTGGTGCTTTGAACTTTGAACTTTGTGCTTTGTACTTAGTTTGTTCTACCTGCTACGACAACAGCAAAGCGCCAAGTTCAAAGTACAAAGTACAAAGTACAAAACTCAATCCGTCTCAGCCTTGAGAAAAGTCTCCGCTATCAACAAGTCTCGTTGCGTCGTAATCTTAATATTCCGCGAGCTGCCTTCCACAATCGTCACTGGCTCTCCGAGTTGTTCCACCAGCGAACTGTCGTCAGTAATCGCTGGATCTTTCACATCAGCCTGCTCATATGCTCGTCGCAGCAGCTCATAACGGAAGCATTGAGGGGTTAGTGCGTGACACAGTTGTCTTCGTTCAAGTGTTCTAACCACCTCCCCACCGTTGACTTCTTTGATGGTGTCAATCGCCGGGGCAACTAGTATCGCAGCGCCATGCGAGCGGGCAGCTTCCACAGTCCGATCGATCTCCTCCGTTGTTACAAATGGACGGACACCGTCGTGAACGGCAATAATTTCGGCAGTTGCTGCTCTAATCGCCAATAGACCGCGCCAAACTGACTCTGCTCTGGTAGCCCCGCCTGGCACGACTCTGGAAAGTTTCTTCACCCCATATTTTTGGACGAGCCCAAGGAAATCTGCAGATTCTGCGGCCGGCAAAACGACAATAATTTCTTGAATGCTGTCACACTGCTCGAATGGCTTGAGCGTGTGGAAGATAATTGGAACTCCTGCAAGTTGCAGAAACTGTTTGGGACGGTCGCCTGCCATCCGGCTTCCAGCGCCGGCGGCGGCAATAATCGCGACGTTCATGAAACCGGACGGGGAGATGGGGAAGCAAGTGTATGGGGAAAAGGACAGAACCTGGTTACGCTAAGGCCGCATTTTATGGTTGCTGTAATGTGCAAATGACGCGGCGTTTATAAAATCGTTTGGATCGCCAGTTCTTCCTTTACGCTTCGTATCGCAGCCCTAGCTCTCCGTGATCGCTTCGCTATCGGTAATACGTACTGGGCCGGGAGAGCTGCGCGGATCGCGCGACTGGCGACGGGTAGCGCCATTGGTTCGATGCTCGCCGTTGTGGACACCATTCTCCGCTTCTTCCCATAGCCGCCCGAAGATCATTTTGCCAGCTGTGGTCTGAAGCACACTCGTTACGGCTATGTCTGTGTTCTTGCCGATCAACCTTCTCGCATTGTCGACGACAACCATGGTCCCATCATCGAGGTAAGCAACGCCCTGGTTGTATTCCTTGCCTTCCTTCAGAATGAAAACCCGCATTGCTTCACCAGGAAGCACCACCGGCTTGAGTGCATTGGCCAGCTCATTAATATTGAGCACGCTGACACCACGCAGCTGAGAGACTTTATTCAGATTGAAATCGTTGGTGACGATGACTGCATCCAGCTGTTGGCCCAGCTCGATCAATTTCAAATCAACTTCGCGGACTGAGGGAAAGTCAGTTTCCACGATTTGGATGTCAAGCGAGCTGTTGTTTTGTAAACGGTTTAGCATGTCCAAACCACGCCGGCCGCGCTGACGCTTGGATGAATCAGGCGAATCAGCTACTTGCTGCAGCTCGCGCAGAATGAACTGGGGAACGATTAATGTGCCGGTAAGAAATCCGGTCTCGGCAACGTCAGCGATACGGCCGTCGATTATTACTGAAGTATCGAGAATCTTTAGATCGCGCCGCGCAACTTTATCGCTGAAGATGCCTCCGAGCGCCGAGAGTTCCAGATAGTCGCCTTTGGCTGCGCCCACCATCAACCCTACGTAGGCCATAAAGAATGTCAGCGCCAGCGTAAGAAACGTCTTCACTTCGGGCGCCACCGCCATCGACTCCTGTCGGCTGATTAGGGAACCAATAAGGTAGGCACCGATAATTCCCAGAATCGAGCCTGCGGCAGCGCCGATAAGAGTCTTCAGCGTCGCGCGGCGGATCCGTAGTTCGAAAAGGATAATGCAGACCGCAATCAGGGCGCCCACACCAGCAGAGATCCACGAATCGCCGGCGACTGGTTTGAGAACGTATCCCGCCGCTACTAAGATCCCAGTAAATATAAGCCGGATAATGACGACATCGGCATGCATGATGCTGGCATACTAACACGCTGGCAAGCAGACCGTCACGAAGAAACCTTACCACTTCGGGGCCCCTTGGAAACGGCGTTTTATTCCGGGGTCCGGGCTCGGCTGGTAGGGTGCAGGCGACTCGCCTGGCAATGAAGTATGGTGTGAATTCCTGTCTTAAAGAGCTCGACCTCTTTAACACTTCACTGGGCTGGCGTAAGCTTGCGGTCTCTTGGACGGTTGCTGTTAAATGAGCGCCATGCGGAAACCAATCGTAGTCTTCTTAACTCTGGCTCTGCTCTCGCTAGCCTGCTCACGCGGAAAAGCGATTGTTATGGGCACAGCCAACGGCGCTACTGAAGCGCAAACTACCGGTTCCTCACAAGGTGAACTGAAGTTCAAAGTCCCCGATGGCTGGGTGGTTGAACATCCAACTTCGAGCATGCGAGTGGCGCAATACAAGTTGCCAAAGGCTGACGGCGATAGCGACGATGCGAGTCTGGTGCTTTATTATTTCGGGCAGGGACAGGGAGGTTCGACCGAGGCCAACATTGATCGCTGGATCAATCAGATGCAACAGCCTGACGGCAAACCATCGAAGGAAAGAGCTAAGTTAGAGACGCTGACGGTCAATGGTCTAAAAGTTACCACTGTCGACGTTGCCGGCACTTATTCCGCAGAAATGTCTCCTGGAAGCGGCACATTCAGCAATAGCGGGAGCTATCGTTTACGTGCGGCAGTTGTGGAAACACCCAAAGGTTCGTACTACGCGAAACTTGTTGGTCCGGAGAAGACGGTAAACCGGTGGGACCAGGCTTACACAAACTACGTCAAGTCGTTCGAGTTCAAATGAGCGTCGGGGCCTTGGGTCTTTGGTCTTAGGTCTTAGAGAGATCCGCTCACAGGCGCTGCGATAAGGAATCGAAAGTACTAAGACCTAAAGCCCAAGGCCAAAGGCCGACTACTTATATCTGTAAGTAATCCGTCCACGGCTCAAGTCGTATGGAGACATCTCCACACTTACCCGATCACCAACCAGTATCCGAATGCGGTTCTTGCGCATTTTGCCGGATATGGCTGCCAACACAACGTGTTCGGTATTGTCTAGCTGTACTTTGAAGAAGGCGTTGGGCTGCTTATCAATGATGGTGCCCTCCGCTGGAATCAAATCATCTCGTGCCAATAGATTGCTCCTTTTGTAATTGCCGATTGCCGATTGCCGATTGGTCGGTGCGGCCATGCGTACCATGTTTAAAGCTCACATTAGATCAAAGCTCACAAGGCGCCTTAGTAGATCAAGGCGCCTTAAGTAGATCATTGACTCAAGTCGATTGAACAATCGCCAATCGGCAATCGGCAATCCTCAATGTCCTACCGGCTTGCGCGTCGCGGTCGAAACGAACGTGTAAACACAGCGCCGCGGTTGGGCCGAGCAAACGGCTTGCTTCCCACCCCTTCACTCGTCTTGGTGCCTCCGAAGCCTGGCAACACAACGCGTTTTACTGTTTGTCCCATTAACTTTTCTATTGCGCGCATCGACTCGATGGCACATCGTAGTTAATGACGTGCGAAACAGAATCGACATCCAGACCACGCGCGGCAATATCGGTCGCGACCAGGACCCGAGTGCGTCCATCGCGGAAACCCCGCAACGCAGCTTCGCGTTGTGGTTGTGTGCGATCCGAGTGAATGCGATTAACCTGGTGATCGCGGGCCTCGAGAATGTGTGAGAGACGTTCCGCCCCCCGCCTTGTGCGCGCAAACACCAGCACTCGCTCAAACTTTTCACGTTCGAGCAAATCAAGCAGTAGCGCGGTTTTCGATTCTTGCGCAACCGGATAGGCCGTCTGATCCACAAGAATGGGAGCGCGACCACGCTGGCTTACCTCGATTAATTTTGGCTCTTTCATCGTCGAGCGTGCGAGCTTCTCAATCTCCGACGACATCGTTGCCGAGAAAAGCATTGTCTGTCGTTTAGTCGGTACCAACGAGAGGACACGACGAATTGCTGGTAGGAATCCCATGTCAAGCATGCGATCCGCTTCGTCCAGCACAAGCACTTCAACCGTCGAAAGTCTGAGCGCACCGCGCTCCGTCAGATCGAGCAGACGTCCAGGCGTTGCAATCACGACACTTGCGCCGCGACGCAAGTCGGCAATCTGCGTTCTCATATTTGCGCCACCGATTAATGTGACGCTGCGATTGTTCTTGGCACCGTTTAGCTCGACGTAGTTCTTTTGAATCTGGAGCGCCAACTCACGCGTGGGCGCAAGCACTAATACGCGAACGCCGGGTAAGTGACGTTCAGAGATCCGTTGAATGATGGGGAGCAAAAAGGCAGCTGTCTTACCTGTGCCGGTTTCGGCACAGCCGATTAGATCTCGGCCTTCTAGCACGACAGGAATCGCCTGTCGTTGAATCGGTGTTGGTTCTGTGTATCCGAGAGACTTGCAAGCACGTAACTGTGCGTCGCCGAGTCCCAGTTCTGAAAAATTCATAAATTCCTTTTTTTGTTGTTCCTGCAGTCTTCGCAGTATTGCCTCTGCACCTGTTCGTGAACGAGTTCACGAAGGGCGGGCGGTTTTGCGAAAAGCGCGGAGAATATTTGATCCGAGGCAACACCATTCCGCGTTGCGGATGGGTCGAACCTGGCCCTGGCACTTATTGCTTGGTGGGTCTTGTTCGAATGCCAGATGAGAGTCTGTGGAGCGGACAACCGAGTAAAGATCTCGAACGATCAAAACCCAGTCGTCCGCTCCGCTAACTACAATTTGCAATGGACGCTCTGCTCCCGGCGATCAATTGCGGGGATTAGTGCTTGTCCAAATCGTGGTAGCGCTTACCATCTTGGTTCGCGATTGCCGCCACCGCCACCATAACCGCCGCCGCCGTTACCACG
>WNFQ01003964.1_pt1 | contig 12193 bp, 10 predicted proteins | sample 5400171 | NCBI WGS metagenome assembly WNFQ01 (sample SAMN13153356, study PRJNA577476) | soil metagenome | isolation source: 20 cm soil under Madrone tree | place: USA:California | collected 2016-06-14
GTGAGAAGGCGGAGGACGGACCGCGGACGTTCCCATTCCAGGACGCCGGCGCCGCCGTGCCCTCCGAGACGTTGCCGGCCCTCTTGCGGTTGGATTTTTCAAACACGACCGGGGCATCGGGCTTGCGCGCGGCATCCAATCCGATCACCGAGGGAAGCGGTTCGCTTGTTATCCGGATGGCGGCGATGGCCGCAACGGCGGTCTTGCGGTCCTTCGCAGCGACAGCCGCGACGGCTTCGCCGACGTAGCGCACGGTGCGGTCGTCGCCGAGCAGGGAGATCGCCGCGCTCACGCCTGATATGGCGCGTGCCGGAGCGAGATCGAGTTCAACGATACGGGCGTGTGCGACATGCGAACGGAGGATGACGCCTTCGAGCTGTCCGTCATGGCGGATATCGACGGTGTATTTCGCGGCACCTGTCACCTTCTCGCGTGCCTCGAGGCGGGGCGAGACGATATCGTCGCCGTCAAAACGGCCTTCGCACGCCTCGGTCACGGCGTGGAAGATGCCGTCATAAGCGCCGCAGCGGCACAAATGCCCGGAAAGTGCCGCGCCGATGTCCTCCCGCGACGGCGCCGCCGTTCCCTTGGTTGCCCGCCAGCGATCGTGAAAGGCCGTTGCCTCCACGATAAAACCCGGCGTGCAGAATCCGCATTGCAGGGCATCGTGCGCCATGAAGGCCTTCTGGACCGGATGCAGCTTGCCGGCGCCGATGCCTTCGACGGTCGTCACCGATTTACCCGCCGCGGCGCGCGCAGGCATCAAACAGCTCACCACCGGAGCGCCATCCACCAGCACGGTGCACGCGCCGCAAACGCCGGCCCCGCACACGAGCTTCGTTCCCGTGAGCTTGAGCGCGTCCCGCACGACATCGATGAGAAGGTTTTCGGGGTCATCGGGGAGGGGCTCGACGCGGCCATTGATCGTCATCGTGCTCATTCGCGATCTCCAGGTTTTCGGCGGACGGATTTTTTGCGGCGGCTGGCTTCAGGGGAAGCCGCGTCTGCGAGGCGGTGGCGGTGCCGGCCACCAAGGTTCGCAGCATGATTTCAAGATCCGTGAAGAAGGCAACGGCAGGCTGACAGGAAAAATGTCAAATCACAAACGCCGGTTGAGGAAGCGGCGATCGCGATCAGGCCGGTTTTGTCCGATAGGCCGCCAGAAACATCCGCGTCGCGCTTTCGACCACCTCGGCGATGCGCTCTGCCGACGGCGCCGGCGCCGCCTGAAAGATAAACCGCAGAAACAGCGAGGCCTGACACATCTGCATGAACTGCGACGCCGCCAGCTGGCAGTCGTCGATTGCAAGATCCTTTGCCTTCACATGCGTCTCGAGATAGGAGGCGAGGCGATCGATGGTCTTCTCCAGCACATTTTCGTAGTAGCGGCGGCCGACATCCGGCATCCGCTCGGCAATCGCCATGACCGTGCGGATTGCCGATCCGCCGCCCGGCCGGCACAGCAGCTGGATGTAGGCCTGCCCGAATTCCCGAAGCGTCGTGTCGACGTCGCGTTCAGGATCGAAATTGAAAGCTACTTTTTGCTGGTCGGCCATTTCCTCTTCGACAATGGCTTCGAACAGGCGGTTCTTGTCGGCGAAATAGACGTAAAGCGTTCCCTTGGAAACGCCGGCCGAGCGGGCGATTTCGCCCATGCTGGCGCCATCAAAGCCGAGGTCCATGAACACCTTGCGCGCGCCGTCAATGATTTGACGGCGTTTTGAGGTCTCCTCATCGGCGACGAAGTGAAGCGTAGTTGGACGCGGCGCAACCATTGGTTTAGCTTCTCCGAATAGATTGCGCGTGCAAAGGGTCGCCAAGGCGACCCGCAAGGGTATGCTTTTATAGAATGTACCTTGACCGAACCGTTCGGTCAATGCTATTTTGAATTGGCGAATTGGCCGGCGCTGCGCCGTTTTTGGTTGCGCATGCGTCGCGACATTTTTACGGGGAGGCCGTGATGGCCGCAGCGAGAGACCAGGCCGCACGCATCCTCCGTCCCGAGCCGGACAGGGCCGAGAGCGGAATTGCGCACGACGTTTCGCAATCTCCCGCCGAGCAAGCCGGCTCTGATCCCTCCGAACAAACTGTCGGCCGCCGCTCCGCAGAGGCGCCGGATCAACCGGCCATCGACCAACCGGCGGCCGCACCTGCCGCCGACGCCGTATCCAAGGAGCCGAAATCCGGAAAGCGCAAACTGGTTTTGATGGGCATCCTCGTGCTGCTGGCGCTCGCCGCAGCAAGCTACGGCGGATATTATGTTCTGGTCGGGCGCTTTTACGTCTCCACCGATGACGCCTATGTGCGCGCCAACAACACCATGCTCGGCGCCCGCGTGTCAGGTCACATCGCGGCGATCCTTCCGGCCGACAACGCCGTGGTGCGGACGGGCGACGTCGTGTTCAGGATCGACGACGGCGATTATCGCATCGCCGCGGATGCCGCGCGCACCAGGATAGCGACCCAGCAGGCGACCATCGACCGCATCGGGCGGCAGGTCACCGCCCAGGAAAGCGCGGTCGAGCAGGCCAAGGCGCAGCTTGCTTCGGCGGAAGCCGCCCTGAAACGGGCGGGGCTGGACTTCGAGCGTCAGCAGGCGCTGAGCACCAAGGGATTTGCCTCGCGCGCGACCTATGAGGTCTCAGAAGCCGGCCGCGACCAGGGCATGGCGGCGGTGAAATCGGCGCAGGCGGCCTATGACGCCGCGCGCGACAACGTCGAGGTCACCAGGGCGCAGCAGGCTGAAGCCCGCGCCCAGCTTGCGGAACTGCAGACGTCGCTGGCCAAGGCCGAGCGCGACCTCGACTTCACCTCGGTGCGCGCGCCGGTCGATGGCACCTTTTCCAACCGTCTGGTCAACACCGGCGATTTCGTGGCGATGGGGCAGCGGCTCGGCAATGTGGTGCCGCTCAACGACGTCTTTATCGATGCCAACTTCAAGGAGACGCAACTCAAGCGCATCCGTCCGGGACAGCCGGTGACGATCTCGGTGGACGCCTATGGCCACCGCAAGTTCTCAGGCGTCGTCGACAGCATCTCGCCCGCGGCCGGCTCGGTGTTCACGCTGCTGCCGCCCGATAACGCCACCGGCAACTTCACCAAGATCGTGCAGCGGCTTCCGGTCCGGATTCGCGTGCCGAAGGATGTCGCGAAGCAGAACCTGTTGCGCGCCGGCATGTCGGTCTATGCGACGGTGGACACCAACAAAGGCGCCGCGGATGCCGACAGCGAATCCGACCTCGACGCGCCGGCAATGACTGACCCGAAGTAATTCGCGCATCGGGCGGCGCGCCCGATTTAAGAGCACGTTCTGACCCGAGCAGATCATGGCTGACGCCGCCGCCGCCCCGCCTGTGATGATGGACGCCGCCGCAGCTCTTCCCGAGCGCATCGCGCCGCGACGGCTGATTGCGTTCCTCATCATGGTGTGCGGGATGTTCATGTCGATCCTGGACATCCAGGTCGTCTCGGCATCGCTGTCCGATATCCAGGCCGGCCTGTCGGCAAGTTCGAGCGAGGTGTCGTGGGTCCAGACCTCGTATCTGATCGCGGAGGTGATCGCGATTCCGCTGTCGGGATTCCTGTCGCGCGCGCTCGGCACAAGGTTGCTGTTTGCGATTTCCGCTTCCGGCTTCACGATCGCGAGCTTCCTGTGCGGATTCGCCTCGACGATCGAGCAGATGATCGTCTGGCGCGCGGTCCAGGGCTTTCTGGGCGCAGGCATGATCCCGACGGTGTTCGCCTCGGCCTATACGGTGTTTCCGCGCTCGAAATTCTATATCGTCGGTCCGATCATCGGTCTGGTCGCTACCCTGGCGCCGACGATCGGGCCAACGGTCGGCGGAATCATCACCGACTGGATGTCGTGGCACTGGCTGTTCTTCATCAACATCGTCCCCGGCATCGGCATCACCGTCGGCGTGCTGGCGCTGGTCGATTTCGATCAGCCGAATTTAGGACTGCTCGATCGCTTCGACTGGTTTGGCCTGGTGGCGATGGCGGGGTTTTTGGGGTCGCTCGAATATGTGCTCGAGGAAGGGCCGCAATATGAGTGGCTGCAGGACACTTCGGTGGCGGTCTGCGCCGCGGTCTGTGCCATCTCCGCGATCGCCTTCTTCTACCGCGTGCTGACTGCGGAAGAACCGATCGTCGATATCAGGGCCTTTACCGACCGCAATTTCGGGATCGGCTGCCTGATCTCGTTCTGCATCGGCATCGGCCTTTACGGCCTGACCTACATGTATCCCCGCTATCTCGCCGAAGTGCGCGGCTACAGCGCGCTGATGATCGGCGAGACCATGTTCGTTTCCGGCATCACCATGTTCCTCACCGCGCCGATCGTGGGGCGCCTGATGCTGAGGATCGACATGCGTTACATCATCGCAACCGGTCTCGTCATCTTCGCGCTCGGCTCCTGGCAGATGATTTGGATTACCCGCGACTACGATTTCTATGAGTTGCTGGTGCCGCAAATCCTGCGCGGTATCGGCATGATGTTCGCGATGGTGCCGACCAACACCATCGCGCTCGGGACCTTGCGACCGGACCGGGTCAAGAACGCCTCGGGGCTGTTCAACCTGACGCGCAATCTCGGCGGCGCGGTCGGGCTCGCGATCATCAACCAGGTGCTCAATCAACGCACCGACCTGCATATCGTGCGGTTGCAGGAAAGGGTGACCTGGGGCAACACCACCGCGACCGAAACGCTCAACATGTTCACCCAGCGCCTGCAGGGCATGGGCGATGCCGCGCTGATGGCGATGAAGCAATTGTCGCAGATCGTCCACCGGCAGGCCGTGGTGATGGGCTATGGCGACGCCTTCTTCATGCTGACGGTGTTCTATTTCGCCCTCAGCGTGCTGGTCGTGCTGTTGAAAAAGCCGGCCTCGGCGGCCGCCGAACCGCCGCATTGACAATCTTTTGTTTTGAGGCGTTTTCTTGATGCGAACCGGTATCCACTTCGCTCGAAAACGCTTTGGCGCCGCCGATATTGTCTGCCGTGGCGGTTCATGCTTGAACGGCGGCATGATACGCGGCCTTTCCATTTCTCGTCGAGGATCGCTCTCGCGCGTGCAGGCGGCGTCAGGGCGATGGATCGCAGGCGCGCTGGCGCTGACGTCAGCGGTGTGGCTTGTGGCGTTGGCGGGATTGTTGGCGCTCGCCAATTCCGTCCATGACGACGTGCCGGCTTTGCTCGCGGTCAAGCTGCCGCTGCTGCAGTCCCGCCCCGAGCTGATCTTCGCCGGCGAAAGCCGCACGCTCTATCAGGTCGATGCGGGTTTGGCCGCGCAACTGATCGGCAGGCCGCAAGGCGCGGTGGTCAACATTGCCTATGACGCCGGCGAGCCGCTGGCGCTCGTGGCTGCGATGCGCCGCCAGCCCGAGCGATTTCAGAAGGCCCGTGTCGTCGTCAGCGTGGTGCCGTTCCTGTTCAATGAGGGCGTGCGATCGGCTGCGGTCTATCCGCAGGACGTGGCGGCTCGGCTCGGCGTCGTCGAACAAATGATGTCGTTTCTGCCGTTGCGCGTCGGCACGCTGATCCGCTTCATCCGTGAAGCCTTCAACGCGCGGCTCGCCGCCGATCAGAACCTCGCCGAGCTCGCACCCGTGCCCGCGGCTTTCGGTTCGAAGATCATCGACCATACCCAGCCCGAGGATCGATGGCCCGACGAGATCGGCACGCACGCGCATTACGTCAACTGGGATCTGTCGGGTCCGAAGGCGCGATACGAAATCGGCGCACTATGCGACATGGTGGTGCTGGCGCGCAGGCTCACCGTCGTGGTGCCGCCATGGGCGCCGCGCTACGACCGTGCCCGCGATCCGTCGTGGCGGGACAAGGACGATCAATACGTCGCGCTGATCGGCGATGCCGGCCGCCGTTGCGGCTTCGATGTCCTGAATATTCAGTCGATCCCCGGGCTGGGGCAAGCCAACTATGCCGACGAGATGCACGTCAACGCCTCCGGCGTTCCGATCTACACCCGCTACCTCGTGTCGCGGCTCAGTCGTTAGCCGCTCGCGATGCTGTTCAGCTCCTATACGTTTCTGTTTCAATTCCTCCCGGCAACGGTGCTGGCATTCGCCGCCGCCCGCCGTCATTCGCCGCGCGCCGGCATCATGGTGCTGGCCGGCGCGTCGCTGTTTTTCTACGGCGCCTGGCGGCCGGTCTATCTGTTGCTGTTGATCGCCTCGATCGCGGTCAATTTTACGCTCGGCTTGCGGATGGAAGATCCGCTTCGCCGCCGCGCGATAGGCAGCCTTGGCGTGGCCCTCAATCTCGCGGGGCTGTGTTATTTCAAATACACCAATTTCATCTTCGACAGCCTGAACGTGCTGACCGGCGCGCCGCTGCCGTTCGTCAATATCGTCCTGCCGCTCGGGATTTCGTTCTTCACCTTCCAGCAGATCGCTTATCTGATCGACGTGATGCGCGGCGCCAGGGTCGAGCGCGACATCGTCAGCTACACATTATTCGTTTCGTTCTTCCCGCATCTGATCGCGGGCCCGCTGGTACATCACGCCGAGATGATCCCGCAGTTCAAGCGCGGCCGCAGCGGCCGTTCCGCGCTGCTGGCGGCGCGAGGACTGGCGATCTTCGCCGCCGGCCTGTTCAAGAAAGTCGTGATCGCCGACAATCTCGCGCAGTTCGTATCCCCGGTGTTCGCGCATCTCGATGCCGGCGGCGGCGTCACCACGCCCTGGGCGTGGCTTGCGACGCTGGCTTACAGCTTGCAGATCTATTTCGATTTCTCCGGCTATTCCGACATGGCGATCGGGCTCGCGCTATTGTTCGGCATCCGCCTGCCGGTGAATTTTCGCTCGCCGTACCAGGCCACTTCGATCATCGAATTTTGGCGGCGCTGGCACATCACGTTGTCACGCTTCCTGCGCGACTACCTCTACATTCCGCTCGGCGGCAATCGGCTCGGCGAACAGCGGCGTTACGTCAATTTGCTGGTGACGATGCTGCTCGGCGGGCTCTGGCACGGCGCGGGCTGGAATTTTCTGGTCTGGGGTGGCCTGCACGGCATCTATCTCTGCATCAATCATCTCTGGCGCGCCTGGCGCGCCGACAACAAGCACGTGTGGGCCGGCCTGGTCGAGAAAGGGCTGGCTGCGAAAGGATCGTCGTGGGCAATCACCTTCTTTGCCGTCCTGGTCGCCTGGGTGTTCTTCCGCGCCAGAACGGCGGAAGGTGCGTGGCAGATGCTCGGCGGCCTGTTCGGATTTCAGGCCGGCAGCTCCGCTTACGCCTCGCCAGGCATCTTGCGGCTGATGGATTTGCCCATTCTAGTGGGCGAGCAGCGGCTGTTGCTGATCGGCGGCGGCGCGGTCGCGCTGGCGCTGGCGATCACGCTGTGCCTGCCGAACGTGCCGCAACTGTTCGGTTACCGCGAATACCGTCGCGCGCCGGAGAAGGCCGGTTTGTTGCGATGGCGGCCGAATGCGGCGTGGGCGCTGCTTACCGCGCTGGCACTGGCGATCTCCCTGTTCGGCATGTGGCAGCGGCTGGAATTCTTGTATTTTCAGTTCTGAGCGCGTCGTTCGCCCGCGCAGCCTTTTTTACCGCAAGCCGAAATTGCTCCAGACCAGGCCGAGCCCCGATAGAAACAACAGGCCAAGCACGACATCGCGGAAATGTCTGTCGCTGAGCACGTGATAGGCCCGCGCGCCGAGCCAGGCGCCGGTCAACGATGCCGGCAAGGCCAACAATGCGAGCCAAGCCACTTCGGATGTGATGAACCCGGTCGCCGCCTGCAGGCACAGCGCGGCGGTCAGCACGGTCCAATTGAAGGTCTGAAAAATTCCGCGCCGCTCATCCTTGCCCCAGCCCCGCACGCTGGCCCACAGCGTCGGAAGCGGGCCGGACAGGCCGGCAAGGCCGCCAAGAATGCCGCCGGCAAATCCGACAGCTGCATCCGCCACCCGGCCGCCGAAGCGGAAGGCGACGGGTTTTCGGTTGAAATAGAGCGCGGCCGGAAACACCAGCAGAAGCACGCCGACGCTCAGTTTGAACACACGAGGGTCGGCGTGAGCGACCAGCATGGTGCCCAACGGCACGCCTGCGAGACCGCCGATCAGAAACGGCCAGACCAGCTTGAAGTCGAAGGACCGCCAGAACGACGGCAGCGTCGAGGTCTGCGCGACGATGGAGCAGACAAGGGCGAGCGGCACCGCGGTCGAAGGCGGCAACACGTAGAGCCAGATCCCCAACGCCATCAGCGCAGTCCCGAAGCCGGCCAGCCCGGTCACGAAGCCGCCGGCGAGCGCGCCAGCAAGCAGCAGAAAAATTGCAGCGGTAGCCATCGTTAGTCCAAATTTCCTTCATTCCAGGTTCGCGCTTTCGGCGCGCCCCAATGACCGTTTCTGAATTTGCGCGGGACGTTTACACCAAGCGCTGCTTCGGTAGTATCGCAAATTGACTTTGGTCGCCGTGCAGCGAGGAACATCATGGGATCGACCTTTCTCGTCTGCCATGGCGCGTGGTCGGCCGGATGGGCATGGAAAAAGATGCACCCGCTGATGGCTGCGGCCGGGCATCGCCTGGTCACGCCGACCCAAACCGGAATTGGCGAGCGCGAGCATCTCGCCAACCCGTCGATCGATCTCGAAACGCATATTGAAGACATCCTCAACGTCATCAGATTTGAAGACCTGCGGGACATCGTGCTGATCGGCCACAGCTATGGCGGCATGGTCGCAACCGGCGTGGCCGACCGCGCGCGGGACCGGATCACGCAGTTGATTTACCTCGATGCGTTTGTGCCCGATGACGGACAGTCTCATTTGGACCTCAACGAACCGGCGCGGCAGCGCATTCAAGAACTAGCCAGGGCCGGTGGCTGGCGGGTGCCGCCCAATCCCATTCCGCCCGACACTTCCGAAGCGGATGCTGAGTGGCTGACCGACCGCCGCGTTCCGCAACCGATCAAATGTTTTGAGATGCCGCTCAAGCTGCGCGGCGGCGAGCTTACGCTGCCTCGCAGCTATATCTACGCAACGCGTGCCACGCCCGCGGACACCTTTCGCCCGTTCGCCGAGCGCGCCAAAAGCGAGCGTGGCTGGCGGTACTACGAACTCGATGCCAGCCATTCGCCGAATGTCACCGCTCCGGAAGCACTGATGGCGCTGCTCGAAAAGATCGTCACGGAGCGGGCGTAAAATTGGCGAGGGGTCCGGCGCTTCGTAGTCGCCTTGGAGGGCCAGCGCGCACTCTGGAGCCCGCGCGGCCTCTACGCCGCACCGCAGGGCCTGCCCGAGGCGCCAATAGCGGTTTTTATCCCCTTGTATGTCCGGGTCTAGCTTTGGGGTGAAAGGTACACGATACTAGGCCGTTAAGACGCAGTATATGCGCTGGCACCCGAGCATCGATATGACCCTCGACGAACTGATTTCTAATCTGCAGACCGTTCGCAATAATGCCGGAAAAGATATTCCAATCAGAGTTGTCATAAACGACAACACTCTCGGGTGGCAGTACGAAATCATTCACGCGCTTCTTACCGAGGGTTTCGAAAGTCCAATGGCGCTGGTGCTCGCTGGGCGTCCGGCAGCGCAAATGGATTGGCCGTCTGACTAGGGGATGGGAAATGCCGGAAATCCGGGAGGAGTATCAAAGAGTCCGTGAGCATCAGGTCGAAGCGATCGTACACAAGCATTTGTCTAACCTTTCGTCCCTGTCGAACTTCTTTTTTGCTGAAGCTTACCCCCGCGCCACATTATTGTCGGTGATATCGACCCAGATCCACGTTGACCGCAATCATGTGAAAGCCTCTGGTGATCCGCTTGCATTTGGCGAAACAGATATCGAGATAGTAGCTGAAATTGACGTAGAAGGAGCAACGCGTGTCGGATTACTTGTCGAAATAAAAGTGGATGCTCCCCAAATGGAAAGCCAAGGCCTGCGCTACGGAGCACGGGCTCTCCATAGACAGACTGCCGGTTCATGGAAAGATTTCCGATGTGTGCTAGTCGCACCGCAGCGATATCTCGAGAGCGCTTATCCACTGAACGACTTTGAAGCAGCGGGCTGGCACAAACTTATCGCACTGGAGGATGTCTCAAAAGTTCTCAAGCGAACACACGACGGAATGAACGATAGCCGATTGATTGACGAAGCAGTGTTGCCTTCGAACTCCTGGAACAAGCCAATTCCGGAAGCAGTTCAGTTCTGGCGTGACGTATCCCGGATGCAAAGAGCTTTGTATCCGACCGTCCCATTTTTTGATTCCAGTCAACAGGGAGCACGTTTAAATGTGTGGCCTTCATTTTACGAGAATCAACTCGCGTCCAACCGCAATAACCCGCGACGAAAACGGGTCCAAATTGTTCTCTCCAGCTTCTCGCATGTCGCACTTTTCATTAAGAATGTGAGATATGTCGAATTCGAAGCGGCCGTTCGTCCCCTCTTAACTACCACTATAAAAATCGGGGCGCCCCGCACAGCGTGGCAGAGCGTTCGCATACTCGTGCCCGAACTCGACCCACTTGGGACTGTCGAAGGCCAATTAGATGCTCTCGACTGCGTTTTCAAAGCTGCGCAAGAGCTTTATGAGTTTTTCTTAGAGAACGAGGCGGTCCTATTGAGTGTTCGGAGCTTTAAATAGATCGGACACCAGAAACCTTATCAGGCGGCAGCGCAGTTTGGTGTGCCATCAGCGCGGCCCGTTCTTTGAGGTCGGAACAGCTCGTAATGGATCGTTACCACCAGTGTTGTCACCAAACTCAATAGCTCGATAGTACCGGCCTCAAAATTGGCGAGGGGTCCGGCGTGTTGCGCCGAACCCTGTAGGTCGGAATGGGCTGTTTCGGACCCCATCAAATCCGATTGGATTGCACGATTGTTGTCACCAATGTTGTCACCGAAATCAGGGTAGCGGAAATGACCGACAAGACCTTGAACCGGCTCCGCCCGGATGAGATCAAGAAGCTATCAAAGCAAGTCGGCAGGCATAGCGACGGCGGTTCGCTTTACTTGGTCGTGCGTAGTCCGGGCAGGGCGGCTTGGGTATTTCGCTTTAGGGATGGTGCCACGGTTCGTTCTAAGGGCCTTGGATCGTTCCCCGATGTTAGCTTGGCGGAAGCACGGAAGAAGCGCGCAGACGAACTGAAAAGCCACGAGGACGAACCTGAGAAGCCAAAGTCGAAGGGCCTTCCATTCGAGGTGCTGGCGGAGCAGTATTTCGACCATCACGCCACAGACTTCGGCGCTGATCAGCTAATCAGAAACCGTGCGCTGCTCCGCTTACATGCCGGGCCACTGATGAAGCGGCCAGTTAATCGGATCACGCGACAGGAAGTCGCCGATGTGCTGCGACCAATCTGGCGAGGATCGACCAATAGCAAAGGCGTCAAGCTTCGCGCACTGATCGAACGTATCTTGAACAGTGCGGACAACGAACGCAATCCTGCAACATGGGCACGATTGGAGAGCCTTCTGCCGGCGCGCTCCAAGAGGACACGGAAGTCGGTCAAGGTCGCATCGTTGCCCTATCGTCAACTCCCCGCGCTTTATGCCGAGTTGATGTCTGTAGGGGAGGGGCCGGGATTGACTGGAGCACTTGTGCTCCGTTTCCTGATCCTGACTGGCGTCCGATTGAAGGAGGGAAGGGGTGCGAAATGGTCCGAGATCGATTACGACAAGAAGCTCTGGACGATCCCAGCCCAGCGGATGAAGATCAAGGAGGAAGGTGACTTCGAAGTGCCGCTGTCCGATCAGGCGCTTGCGGTATTGCGTGACGTGCAGGACGGTGCCGACGATGGAGCAAACGACGGCTTCATTTTTCCCGGACGTTGGTCGCACAAGTGCATCGGTCGCAATGCTATCCATCTCGCCCTTGCTCGGCTTCAAGGTGACGACGATCCGCGATGGATCGATGGTCGCGGACGCAAGATCACTGTGCACGGGTTTCGCGCAACCATGGCGACATGGGCACAAGAGCAGCGACGCGATGACGGATCACGGCTGTTCGATCAGGAAACCATTGACGGGGCTCTGGCGCATTTCGTCGGCGGTGTCACTGGAACATACCAGCGTTCGCAACATCTGGAGGCGCGGCGCAAGCTGGCCAGTGCATGGGGCGCTTTCGCAAGCACACGCGCTGATCCTAGCGAACGGTCAGATGATGCGCCGCTGGCGCCGGCCATGCCGACCGTAAGGAGCAAAGCCGCCGCGCCGGGTTGAGGTCGG